>Ga0115572_10000336_pt1 | contig 40195 bp, 28 predicted proteins | sample COGITO_mtgs_1206_FD_88681 | JGI IMG/M metagenome (GOLD analysis project Ga0115572, IMG submission 88681) | Pelagic marine microbial communities from North Sea - COGITO_mtgs_120607 | ecosystem: Environmental > Aquatic > Marine > Epipelagic | place: Germany:Helgoland, sampling site Kabeltonne... | reverse complement strand
TTTTGAAACCAGTTTGGACCTCCTTGTGTATCTAAAACCATATTCCAATCTACCCAACCGTCTACCCAATTATTTAGACAACCAATAATATCTCTTGCATACCTATTCACTGGAGCGTATTTTGGATGTAAATGTTTGTCCTTCTCTGGTGCCCAGTCCCAACCCCAATCTGTTGCTTCTTTTTTCCAATACCATGCATCATCTTTCCAAACAGGTATTTGAGAATCTACGCAAGCTTCTGTTTGAATGAGATACTTATTTGGTGCTTTGTTATGAGCATAGTTTAATTCTTTTGGAAACACCTCGTAAGTACTTGCATACCAATGAATGGCTGTACCATCAAAATACTTTGAGGAAGCCTCGTTACCGTACATAGAATCTATCCATTCGTTTAAGTGCTCTCTGTTTTGATCGTATCCTAAAATTTTAACATCATGCTTGTCATTTTCTAATTTAGGACCCAAATGACGCTGAACAAAATTTGTCATTTCATCAGGTGAAAAATGCATACTTTCCCAGTTATTACCATTCCCTAAAGGTTCGTTTTCAACTGTGAAACCCCAAATATCTATTCCTTCTTCTCTATAAGCGTCTATGTATTTAGAAAAAAACAATGCCCAAGTATCATAATATTTTGGCAGTAGTTTTCCACCTACCCATGCTTTATTGTCTTTCATCCAAGGAGCAGCTGTCCAGGGTGATGCAAGTATTTTAAATCCATCCTTAGAAGCTTTCATAGCATCTTTAATCATTGGAATAAGATCATCCTTATCTTCTTTTATTGTAAAATGTTTTAACTCCCTATCATCTTCTACCGGTGCATAAGAATAGTGACTTAAAGAAAAGTCACACGAATTCATATGTGTTCTTGTGAGAGAATAGTGTGCACCTTGTTCAGAGAAATAAGCTTGTATAATTGTGTCTCTATTTTTTTCACTTATCTTATTTAATAAGGATGCTGAAGCTTCTGTAAAAGCACCACCAAAACCCGTAATTGTTTGAAATTTCTGACTTGGATCTAGCTTAATAATTGAGCTATTTTTTTCTGGAGTAAATCCAGATACTTTCGTTAGTTTATTTCCACTAGCTGATGTTTCATATACATCTGCTACCAATTGATTATCATTATTAGTACAACTCATCATCAGAAATGAAAAAAATGTTAAAAAAAAAGAGTTTATTTTCATTGCGTTCATATTATCTGTTATAAATTGTGTTGGGAACTAAAACTTCTTCCATTAGGACTTCAATATTTCCATTAAATGTTTTTGTGATTGGATTTCCATTTCTAGAAAAACCATCAAAGATTCCTTTATCAACTAAATTCCAAATAGGAAATTTAGCTTCACCTTTTAAGGTAAAAAAACCAAAATGATTTTCTGAACCATTTTCATTAAGAGCATCTTTCCATTGTTCATCAAATGCTTCAAAATAAAAACAAGAAATTCTTTCATTATTTGTCCATTCTCGAAGAATATTATAATAAAGTCCCTGTTTGTATTCGTCAGTTGCTCGAGAACCATTAACTCCATAAAACCCACCCGAAATGGTCGCCCAACCTGTTTCTCCAATATGTATTGGTTTGCTACTGTCAATACTTTTTACATATTCAGAAACATCTTTGTATTGTTTTTTAGCAAATTCTAACGCACGAAGCATTGAATTATCTATTTTTTCTTTGTCTGACAGCTGATGTTCATTGTCTGGAACTTTCCAAAATCCAGGATTGTAGTGAGAATTATGATATGCATAAGTATGCATAGAAACATAATCTACTGCCTTGATTAAATCTTCTAAATCTTTTACTCGATAGCTTTCATCACCTCCACCCCATGAAGAAAAATCATCTGAGCTGGTAATCCATAAATCTTCAGGTAAATCTCCTTTTTTCTTTAAATCTTGGAGATGATTTACCCATTTTAAAATTACATTTGGTTGAACATAATAGCTTGTAGCCCATCTAACCATTGCTTCATTTCCTACTGCGATAACTTTTACAATGTTTGGATACTTATTGGCCAAGGCTACAGCACGTTTGATCTCTCCTTCGTTTTGATCACTTTCTACATCATGATTTGGAGCTTTGTCTGTCCAAGCATTTAAACAATCTATCCAAGCACCCAACATTACATACATTTTAAAATTAGCATCTTCTTTTTTAAGCTGACTAATTGCTTTTAAAATATTGGATGCATGTGGCAAATTTGGTTGTACATTATAGGTTCTAAGAATTCGGATACCCATTGCATGCAATAGTTTTAAATCTTCTTTTAGCTCTGGAATTGTAGGTTGAATCTCTCTTGTTTTTTTTCTATATCCTCCATAAGAAATTGCTAAATAATTTGGATTCCCTAAAATTTTGGCTGCTGTCATTTCTTGTGTCGTATCTTTTGTTATTGGCGATTTATTTTTCTTATTAGAGCTACATCCTAGAAGCATGATCAATCCTGAAATCGAAACTAGAATTTTAATGTTTAATTTCATATAATTTCTCTGTCTAATAGTATTTATAATTTATATTTTATTTGTTAATAACTTAACCCATACCCATAAGGAAACAAAGGTTTTGTTTTTTTATCCCAAAAATTTGGGCCATATTTTTGATCATAATCTTGTATTGAACTAGGCCACGAATGCGGCAGTTTACCTGTAAAATTAAAGTCTCCAAACAGTACTTCTGCAATTCCATGCCCTTCAGAACCTGGCAACCAAGCAGCAACAAAAGCATTCGACTGCTTTATTTGTTGTTTAACTACTAGAGGTCTTCCAGAAATGAGAACAACAATGGTCTTTACACCCTGTTTTGAGTATGTATTTATATATTTTTGATGTTCTTTGGTCAATGTTAATTTTCTTGTATTTGATTCATGACCGATGTCTCCAAAAAATTCAGCATAGGGTGTTTCACCAACAACTATGATAGCAACATCTGCATCAAAGTGATTGGCTGTGGCATTTTTATCATAAACAAGAGTTCCATTATAGTTCGTTTTAATCCCTTCTAAAATGGTCGTTGCTCCTTTATAATAATCCAAAGATCCTTGCCAATTGATAGTCCAACCACCAGATTGTAAACCTGGATTATTTGCATGTTCACCAACAACTACAATTTTTGGTATATTCTTGCTGATAGGTAGAATAGAATTGGCATTTTTTAATAAGACTAAAGATTCTCTTACAGCTTGTTTTGCTTTATTTCTGTGCTCTTTAGATCCTACTATTGAAACAAGGGTTGAATCTGGAAACGGATTTTTAAACAAACCCAATCTATACTTTTGACGTAAAATTCTTCTAACAGCATCATTAATTCTAGCTTTGGACACCAAATTAGTTTTAACAGCCTTGTTCAACTCATTCTGAAAAAAATCTAAATCACCATCCACTGCCATTACCATGTCTATACCAGCATTAATTATATTATTTTTTCCAAATTTAGAATACCCTTTCCAATCTGAAACGACAATACCGTCGAACTTCATTTTATGTTTTAAACTATCTGTTATAAAGGCTTTATTTGCGTGCATAGCTTTGCCTTTCATTGTATTAAAAGAAGCCATAACTGCACCTACTTTTTCACGAACAGCAACTCGATAAGGAGGCAATAATCTTTGATTAATTTCGAGTTTTGAAAGCGAAGTTTCTCCGCCCTCTACTCCATATTCTGTTGCACCATCTCCAATAAAATGCTTGGCAGTTGCCATCACTGTTTTAGAATCTGAAAGCTCTCCTTGATAGCCTCTAATTGCTGCCTTGGTTAAAATAGATGTTAATTTTGTACTTTCTGAAAAAGCTTCATAAACCCTTCCCCATTTTTCATTATATGGAATTGCAATACAAGGAGAAAATACCCAGTTGAAACCTGTTGCTTGAGATTCAATTGCTGTTATTGCTGCAACTTCTTCAATTAATTTTGAGTTTGCAGAAGCCCCTAAACCTATGTTATGAGGAAAAATAGTTGCTCCGTTAAAAGTATTTTGACCATGAATAGCGTCTACACCGAACAACAAAGGAATTCCTAACCGTGTAGAAAGAGCCTTCTTTTGTAAGCTACTAAATTTTTGTTGCCATTCTTTTGCTGTGCCACCAGGGCTGGCTCCTTGCGTATGAATAATTGAACCAATAAATTTAGTGGCAATATCGTTTTCAGAAATATCAGAAAAATGTCTTACCTGAGACATTTGTCCTATTTTCTCTTCTAAAGTCATTAAGTTTAAAAGAGAATCAACTTTTTTTTCAATAATAAATTCAGTAATCGCTTCAGTGTCTAAAGCTTTTTTACAACTAAAAGCTAAAAACAATAAAGGAATAAGAAATTGATATTTTTGAAAACGAACAACCACTAATACAACTTATTTTTTTAATGAAACTTCAATTCTATCTACCCTTCCTGTTCGTTCAAAAATCATTTTTGAAACATTTTTATCAAGAGATAAATCTTTTACTTCTTGTTCACTATTGTCTGTAAAAAAAACCTTTATACTTTCATTATTCGTGTTTTTGTAGACAATTGGAACTTGACAATAGGTAAAGCAAAGCGATCCTTCTTTTAAATTAATTGACTTTTCTTCTTTATTTATTGTTTGATAATTGAACATTTTGAGGGTCTTTACAAACTCAGTCACTCGTAATAACCTCGGATTAAAAATAATTTTTCCATCTTTCACAAAAACACCCAATTCCCCAATTCTACTTAATACATCTTCTTTAACTTGACCTGTCATGCCTGGTTGCTGTGCTCCTTTTCCTCCTGGTGTATGAGAATAAGGGTCAGTAGGAAATGCTCCATATAATTCAGGTGATTTATGCACCCCTATCCCTGCTTGAATTTCATAATAATGATCTAATAATCTTCCTATTAATGCTTCGCCTTCATTATTTTTTACAGCCATCAAACAATTCTCTTGAACGGCTAATAATAATTTGGAGACCATATGCCAATAAATAGAACCAAGACCCTCGTAACCAAAGAAGGTTCCTGAACGTCCAGTAAATGCTTTGTGATTGAAAACTTCTTCAAAAATTTCTAATAGTAACTCGGATTCTTTTTCAATTAAACCTGCATATTCTTGAGGTAAATCTTCGATAGCTTCTTGTAAACTATTTGCATTGTTAAAGTTTGCATTGAAATGATACGTTTCCGAAATATCTTTATTGATGATTTGTGTGTTTTGATCTTGAATTAGTTGGGTTAATAATTCAGATTTTTTAACAGCTGATTCAGAAATTACATTCTTTTCATCAAAACGAGGTAATTCCTTATTAGGATATAAAATATAACTGTACTGATCCTCTCTAAATAAGGCACTTTTTTTCATTCCGTCTAGTACTTCTAAAGCTTCTTTTGAAGATAAATATCCGGCACTTAAAACCGCTACTTGACCTTCAAGCATTTCAGGTAAATAAGTAATCGCTACTTCAGAATCATTGGCCAAAGTCATTAAATTATACGAATGATATAAATTATCTGATCGTTTGTTTGCTTCAATTGTATGTTCTAAATATTGTTTTGTGATTGTAAAGAAGTCCAATAATTGGGTTTTAGTAATCGTTCTTCTATCACTTGAAAATCCATTTTCATATATCTGAATTCGATATATACTCCCGGCTTTACCCAATCCATCTAAAACGTTTTTTCTTTCTTTATCTGAAACTTTTCCAGAAAGAATGTTTTTATTTTGATCAAAAGTTTTTACTACATCATTAAAGAATAAGACTAATTCTGAAGAAATTTCAACCTGTTTGGTTGAAGAATTCACCACAATTTTTTCGAAAAAATTTATAAAACGATTTAAGTAATTTAGAGTTACCATTGAAACTCCATTCCCAACTAACGCATTGTTTGCATCATTCCATTCTGGTCGTTGAGTATTCAACCATATACCACCCTCTGGTATAAAGTTTGAAATTTTTGCCAATACTGTTGCCAATAATTTTTCTATTAAATTTACTTTATAAATAAAGTAGTTTCTATCTCTTAATAAGGCTCCGTCAACCCCGAGTTCTTCTCTCTTTTTTGCAATTACTGCATCCAACTCGAAATCAAAATCTATGGTATCTTTTGGGTTTTTAAGAGTATCCTCGTAGCTTTTAATTTTATAAGGTACGTTGGCATACACAAAAATATCTTCAGAGAAACGTTTTTCTAATTGATTTGGGTAGTGATTTTCTATAAATTCTAAAAACTTTAATAAATAAATTATTTGATGATCTCCCCAATAACCGATATAAGACCAAGGATCATTTTCTTCTATGATTTCCCAATCAAAACCTCCTTTTGTTACTCTATAAGGATTGTAGCCGTCAAAAGTTGTTGCATTTAAAAACTTATGAATCATACTTTCTATAAACTCAGGATATGAATGAGCTAATGTTTCCCAATTTTGAAAAATATCTCGCCAATTACCTTCATAATCTAGAATTTTCGAGCCATCTATTTCACTTCTTGTATTAATCGAAAACTTATTCCAAGGCCTACTTGGATCACCGTGTCTTCTACTAAACTTTAGTGGTAAATACTCGAAGCAAAGCCTTTTAAAGTTTTGATCTTCATCTTTTTCAGCCAAGGCAAGAATGAACTCTAGAGTAAATGAATCTGGTAAGCCATTTAAAATAACTTCTTTTTTCTTTACTACTTTTTTATTTGCTTTTGCAATGTATTTTACAAAATCTTCCTTTTCAATAGTATAATCATCATCAAAAGTACCACCTCGCATGATGTTGAATAATGTATTTGCAAAGTGCCTTGTATTCACTAAAGGATCATTTGTAACCTGAAGACCGTCAGCAGCTCCAGTCAATTCAATTAGTTTTTTTGTACCTAATTCAATATCTTCTTGTATGACTTGTGATAAATTCTGATCAGCTCTAATTGCTTTAGAAATAGATTGAATATCACCAATTGTCTGGTTTACATTCGCTACAAAACTCCATTCTTTGGTCTCATTTGCTTCCAAAATTAAATCAGCATTGATGAAGTAGGCTCCTTTCTCTGCTTTTACATCTACTTCTTGAAATATTTTTTTACCTTTTCTGAAATTATCTAATTGTAATGAAGATAATAAATAGGTTGGATTTTCTATTCCTATAGACCAAACTGTATTTGCTTTAAGCGCTTCACTTGGTTCAGCTTTATCAACGATAATTGAACTCAGAGCATAAACACCAATACCAGATTCCAACTGTAATTCACTTTTCTTGTAAGCATCTACTAAATTACTTCTTGAATTTTGCAAATCTGTTTCAACATCTGATGGGATGATATTTTGCAAACCATCTATAAAAGTTACTTCTAATTTTTCAGAAGAATTATTAATTAGAGTTGATTTTTTCACAAATCCAAACTTATCAGTAGAATTCCATTGATACCTAAATGTCAACCCTAATTCTTCATTTATTTCTTCAAAAATCACCTTGTTTCCATAAGTGTTCTTGTACAAATTCTGTTGAACTTTATAAAGTCCAATTTGTCTTTGAGAAAAAGGTTCCCATAGATAAATATTTCCATTTTTTAAAACTTGAAAAATGGCTTTAGAACCTGTAATGTCTGCAGATTCTGTAATTTTATCATCAGTATAATATGGAAAAAGTGAATGTTCACTGTTTTTTCTTCCAGCAGTTAGTCCCCCATTACTGGAAATAAACATCCAATGGTTTGAATCTGAAACAATGCTCATAAAAAAAGGCCTCATTTCATTGCTATTTTCAATTTTATAATAAGCTTCGTTCTCAAAATTTATCATTTCTCCTTTCACCTCATGTGTGATAAAGTCAGCTTTGTTTTTCCCTAAAAAAATACTCTTATGTGTCATTAAAATTTGTATTCTATTTACCTCTATGGTTTATTTTAAAGAGGTTCTTATTAATATTATATTTTTTTGGAATATTTGAATATTCCATATTTATTTACTCTCAGGTATTTTATTTTTTTTTGCTTTCAAAAGTGCATTAGATATATCAATATTATTAAAATATTTAGAAATAGCTGAAGCTGTTGTACCAATTTTGTATGGATTTAATTCATGTATTTTTTTTAACACGTAGTAAGCAGCTCTCGGGTACGAGGTATACATACCTTTGTCGTTTGTGACACCTTTGGCACAAATACCAAACCATTCTTCATTCATATTATTAGCACCTTCTTTATGATCTATATCATAACCACCATTGGCCCATGAAGAATTTATATCATGAATGGATAAGTTTTTGGTTTGCTTAAATTTCCACCAACCGTCACTAAATTGAAAAGTAAAACCTCCGATAGAATTTCTTGATTTTTCTAAACCGGCTGTATTTTCATAAATCTCTTTCCAATTTTCAATCATATAAAAAGCTTGCATTTTTTGATCTTCTTTCTTTTCAATTTCATTAAATGCATCTGAACCAAATTCTGTAAACATAATTGGTAAATTCAATTCATTCTTCACTCTTTCAAAAGCATTTCCAAATGATTTACCGCGATACATATTGGTGCCAAAAATGTCTATATCTTTACATTCCTGGGCTATAATCTCCAGGTATAAAAGATCTCCATTGCAAATTGCAACAGGATGCGCGTCATCTATCTCTTTGATTTTTATTGAAGCGTCATTCATCAATTTGTACATTGACCTACCACTTGTTTCTCCTATTTTCTTTTTTTCATCTTTATCATCAGGGAAATCTTCTGTTTCAGCACCTGACCAAAATAGACCATAATTATTTTCATTCCCGAGAAGATATAATAGCAATCCAGGAGTATTTTTATACTCTTCAACCATTTTAGAAACTTGTTCAATCAGTACTTTTTGAACTTCAACGCTGCCATAATTTATTGCAGGTACCCAGACTCCATTAATCAAAAGGCCATATCTACCAAACGAATGGTTGATCATGGTATAAATACCATAACTTTCATAGATATAGACAATCCATTTAGGCTGAATACCCACATAAACACGAATCGAATTCACCCCCATTTCTTTCAACAAGATCATTTCGGTATCCAGAACTGATTTGATAAAATTATCTGGTTGTTCCCAGAGGCTGTAGGTGTAATTAGTTCCTATTGGAAAATAATCCCAATTCATCCCATTAATAATAAAATTAGTTTCGTTTACAACTAATTGTATTCCCTTTTCATTATTTAAAACAACTACTTTGTTTTTTTGGGAACAAGTATTTAAACTGAGGAAATAGAATATAAATAATGGTAAAATATTTTTCATTACATCGTGCCTTTTTTTTGAACTCCGGTATTAAATTTATGTTTTTAAAAAAGCGTTTTAAATTATGTTAATAATTAAAAAACGAAACCTAAGCAGTTACATCTTTCATTGTCATTTTTGTGGATATTTGATAGCCATAAACAAATATCAATTAAAACTATTTTCAGGTCATCTCATTTTAGTTCAATCTGGTATAAAAACTGATTGTTTTCTATTTTATAAGCTTCACAACTTATAAATATTAATAGATTATTAGAGTTGACAATACCATTTTATAAAAATAGATTTTATAATTTTTAATACAATAAATCACACCTCTACAATAAACATACAGAATAAAAAAAAACAACTACATAGTAATGAGTTGATTATAGGCGTATTGATAAAAAAAAAACATGAGAAATAAAAAAATGTTAAGGAATTGTATAGGTAATTAAAAAATAGAATGGCCTTAACAAAATATTTTAACTATAATAATTAACACAACAACAAAACCTGAAAGATATTATAACTCTTAAAAACCTGTAAATAAAATTAAGTATAGATTGACGTATTGGCTAATTGAAGAAAATACTCTACATAAAAAAAATACAACATATACTCTAATTTAAATATTATTTGAAGGTATAACCATATTGTCAAAAAAACATATCATAATAAATATAATTATATAAAAAAAGGTCGAGTATGAAACTCGACCTTTTAATGTTTTAATTATGATAAAATATTATTGAAATACCTTAACATAATCTATTTCCATCGTATCTTCTGTATATGAAGAATCAATATCTCCACCTAAGGTTCCTCCCATTGCAACATTAAGTATTAAAAAGAAATCTGCGTTAAATGGTAATGAGGCATCATTTGGTAACTCATAAAATGGGGCATCATCTAAAAATATTTTTATAGATTCTTCTGTCCACTCAACGGTATATAAATGAAATTCAGTTGACGCATTTGAAACTGGAGTAGTTTCACCATAACTAGCTTCATTGTTACCCGCTGTATTAAACCAATGACAGGTTCCTAGGTGTGTATCCTTATCATCTCCTCTCTGTTCCATAATATCAACCTCTCCACAATATGGCCATCCGACACTAGGGAAGTTAGAACCTAACATCCAAATTGCAGGCCATGTTCCCTGAGAGGCAGGCAACTTCGCTTTTACTTCAACTCTACCATAGGTAAACTCAAAAAGTCCTTGTGATTTGAGTCTCGCAGAAGTATACCCTCCACTTCCATTCGATTTTGCAGTAATAATTAAAGAACCTCCTTCAACTTTAGCATTTTCAGAATTATTGGTATACGTTTGTACTTCTTGATTACCCCAACCTCCTGCACCAAGGTCATAGGTCCAATTCGTAGGGTCTGGAGCACCATCAGTGTTAAAATCATCTTCCCAATAAAGGTCGTTGTATGTATAATTTGCTCCTTGTACTGGTTTGGTCGAAGTAAATTTATGATACCAAGCAAAACCATCACCCTTTTCGATAATTCTAACCACCAATTCATCATTAGAAATTGAAATAATATCATAGGTTCCAGAGCCAACTAGCCAACCCATAAAACCACCATCAGAAATTTCAAAAGTTGTTCCTCTGTAAGGGATATTGTTATAAGATCCTTCTGTTGCTGCTTTCGATGTAGAAGGTCCGAAAGAAACAGTCTTTGATCCAAACATTTTTGTAGCGACTGATTCATCATGACATTGATCACCAGCAACACCTAATGCGCCAGCATATGTTCCAGGAACAAAAGCAGGACCTACAGTTTGTTCAAATGTAAGACCATTAGCAGTCCTAGTAAATACAAACTCATTGTCATACATACAACTTTTTTCTGAATCCCATGCTTTAATACCGTTCCACCAAGCCTCATATGCAAATTCTCCATTTCCATAATCATCTGTAACAGGACCTAAACCAACATGAACATCAACGTCAGCTTGCCAATACCACTTTTTACTATCACCAATATTAGCTCCACTTAAAAAGTTTTCAGCTTCAACATCAGAAAAAGAACTAAAAACCTCAATTTCAATAGATTTTGTAGAGGTAAGACCACCTGTACCATTTGCTTTTACAACTATGGTATACGTATTAACACCTACTTTAGAAAATCTTTTTGATAAAATCCCTGAAGGTGAAGCTTGTGCTATTCCATCAAAGTAATATACATAAGAGGAAGCAGCGTCTGCATTTGTTGTAAAGTTTACGGTACCACTTCCATCTCCGTAGGGATTGTTATCATCTGCACCTAAAATTTCTGCAGTGATAACTATGTTCGAAGGAGCTACTACTTCTCCAAATTCATAATTATTTTCTTGACACCCAAAAAAGGCAATTAATGTAGAAAATAATACGATATAAATATTTTTTATTTTTTTCATTTTTTATGTTTTTAATTACTAGATAATGAAACATTATCTATGTTAACGATACCTATCTCTGCACCATTGTCAAACAGCACACGGGCATCTGTTGCTCCAAAGGTTGCTACATGTGTAAGTGAATAGGTTGTTCTTGTTGGTGTGATGGATACTGATTCTGCAGTATTCGTCCAAGGATCTTTACTAAGACCTATCCCAGCCAATATGGTTCTATCTACATTCGACCAAGCATCAAAAGTAAGCGTATACGTGTTTCCTTCAATAATTTCTACTTTTTGACTTAGATTCACATCATAGGCATTACCTGCGGCTGTTACATCTACTGAATAATACGTATTTCCTCCAACTGTTTCAACTGGAGCAGAAGTACTGTCATCAACACCAACTAACCAAGAGTCACTTCCACTTTCGAAATCACCGTTTGTTACAATATTTCCTGAACCAATAATTAAGGATACATTGTCAATATTAACTTGACCAATCTCTGCACCTAAATCAAACAACACACGTGCATCAGGCGCTCCAAAGGTTGCAACATGAGTAAGTGTATAGGTTTTACCTGTAGTTGATATAGATACTGATTCAGCAGTATTCGTCCAAGGATCTTTACTAAGACCTATACCAGCTAATATGGTTCTATCTACATCCGACACAGCATCAAAAGTAAGTGTATACGTATTTCCTTCAATGATTTCTACTTTTTGACTTAGATTCACATCATAGGCATTACCTGAAGCTGTTACATTTACTGAATAATAGGTATTTCCTCCATTTGTTAGAACTGGAGCAGAAGTACTGTCATCAACACCTACTAACCAAGAATCGCTTCCGTTTTCAAAATCTCCGTTTGTCAATAAACCACCATCAAAAGCTGGACTAGTTGAACTTGCTTTGTAAAAGTATAAATTATCTATAAAGACAGTTCCCGAACCAACAAATTTAAATTGTTTTAATGCATCAATTGGCAAACCTTGGTCAGTGAACTCAGACATTGGTATGTCAAAACTATTCCATTGATCTGCTTCCAAAGTTTTGGTTACAAATCTTTCATCTTCAGGAACAACACCGTTTGGTAATGGATAAATATCGATACTTGTTGCATCTGTTGTCCAAACATCTATATGAAGTGTCTCCATTGAAGAAGCATCAATTTCAGATCCTATATCTATACCTTGATAGTTTAAATTAGAATATTGAAGTATCTCTTCACCATCCAATTCAAATAAATTATACTGAGTAGATTGCCCCCAATTTGGATAAAAATCTGAATCAGCAACGTCAGTATATTTGTCACTAAAAATAGAAATAACATCAATTGCGTCTCTTGTAGAAGGACTTGGTGCGTTTGCAATAGGTGCTAATATTTCTGTTACTTCAAATTCTGAAGTGTATTCAGTGGTTTCAATTGCACCACCTTTAGCAATAACTTTTACAGCATAAGTACCAGGGTTTGCATACTGATACGAAAGAGCTTCGCCAATATTTGCAGTTGCTACAGGCTGATCTACTCCAGTTTCTCCAGAATAAAATTCAAAAGTTGTTGCAAAATCTGCTGTTGCAGACACATTTAATTGTTTTGAAATAGCAGCATCATTTTCTATAGTAACCACTAAATTTTCAGGAGCTTTAAAAGACACCATCAAATCTTGAGTAGTCTCAGCAGTATCTCCTTTGATATTGTAAGCAACTACTTTTACTTGGTAAGATCCTTCAGCATAAGTATGTTGAACATAACTACCAGCCTCAACATTTTCTGGTTCTGCAGTTGCATCTCCAAAATAAATATCAAATAAAGTGGCTCCTTCTGCAATTGGTGTAATCGTTACCAAACCAGAATTATCCTGAGTTATATTATACATTGCCTCAACATTGGTTGGAGGCTGAACGGTGTCTAGAAAATCTAGATTTCTTTCTTCAGTACAGGCGCTAATAATAAAAAATATTATCAATGCTTTGTAAATTGTTTTAAGTTTTTTCATACTATTTAAATATTAATATCCTTGATTTTGTGACCAATTTCCTTGAGAAAATTGTACCTCTTCTAGAGGAATTGGAAATACTTCATGCTTATCCGATGTAAAACCTGCAATTTGAGTACCTCTTCCAGTTCTTACTAAGTCAAAAAAGTGATGCCCTTCTCCAACTAATTCAACTCTTCGCTCTTTGTAAATAACAGCAGTTAAATTTGAACCTGTTGTTGTAATGTTACTATTTGAATTGCCAAAAGCTCTCTCTCTAACTTGATTTAAGTACATTTTTGCTTTTTCATCATCCGGAGTTGCTTTTCTATTAAAAGCTTCTGCTGCCATTAACAATACATCTGCATATCGGATTGCTCGATAATTATTAGGATTTGTTAAATTTAAATCTCCTGCGGCATCTACACTTCTTTTTCTTGGAATGTATTTTCTATTGAAAAACCCTGTATGTTCATATCCTGTGGTAAAGGCAGCTCCTGTTGATGAAGCCCAGGCCTCGATGTCTAAAATAGCCACCTCTTTTCGAGTATCACCATCTTCAAACTGATCTACCATTTCTTGCGTAGGAACATTAAAACTAAAACCTGAAGTGAACAAATCTCCTTCATATCCTCTTACACCTTGAAAACCAACAGCAACATTCCCTTCACTACATTGAAGACATCCAAAACCGGCTCCTTCGATATCTGTGTATTGAACTTCAAATACAGATCCTGTTCCATTCTCTCCAGCAAATTCAAAAATAGTATTGTAATCAGACTCTAAAACATATCCACCATTATTGATTACACTTTCTAAAGTTGTTGATGCTTCAGTAAATTTATCTTGAAATAAATATACTTTACCTAATAATGCTTGAGCAGCACCCTTTGTAGCTCTTCCTATTTGTGGAGCTGTGTATGATAAATTGGCAACTGCATATTCTAAATCTTGCTCTATCAATGCATACACATCAGCTTTTGGTGATCTTGGTATTGATTTCTCATCACCCAAAACAAAACGTCCTTCTGGTTTAATAGGGATATCTCCAAACCATTTTACCAACTCAAAATTGTAGTAGGCTCTTAAAAAACGTGCTTCTGCAATAATAACTTCCTTCCCAACAAAATCTGTTTTGTCTTGAAATTCTATAATATAAGCAGCTCTATTTACACCACCAAACATCCAACTCCAAAGATTTTGAAGCTGAGCATTAACAGGTGAATGTGTCATGTCATCTACTTGTTGATAACCAGGAACATCTGTTGCACTTTCTCCACCACAAAGAGTATTATTAGAGGCTATTTCTCCCATTAAAACATTTATAAATGTAGATTGAAGTGGGTCGTATGCACCCACAAGTGCATTGTAATAATCTGCTTCAGAATTGAAAAAAGATTCAGAATCTTCGGCATAAATTTTTGAATTGTTTAAGTAGTCATCTGAACAAGCACTTAAAATAAATAAGCTTGTTGTAAAGATGAATACTAGTTTTATTATTTTATTATAATTTCTCATCTTTTATTTTTTAGAATGTAACATTTAAACCTAATAAAAACTGTCTTGCAGACGGATACGTCCCGGAATCTATTCCAGCGCCAATTGCACCGCCATTTACAGTAGGGTCAAAACCTGTATACTTCGTTAATGTAAATAGGTTATTGATTGAAGTATAAAGTCTTACTTTAGATAAGCCAACCTTTTCTAAAGTATTCGAAGAAAAGTTGTATCCAATTTGAACGTTTTGTAAACGTAAAAAAGAGGCATCTTCTACAAAGAAGTCTGAAAACAACTTATTGTTGGTTGCATCGTTTGTTAACCTCGGTACAGAATTACTTGTTCCTGCGCCTGTCCATCTGTCTAAATAATAAGCTGGCTTATTTACGTTTGGTAAAAAACGTTCAAAATTACGAACCATATCTTTTCCGATTTCTGCATATAAGTAACTTGTAAAGTCCCAGTTTTTATAGGTTGCTGAAATATTGAATCCCATATAAAAATCTGCTTGAGGATTCCCAATATTAGTTCTATCGGTAAAATCTACAACTCCATCTCCATTTACATCTTTATAACGGATGTCACCTGGTGAAGTGTTTGAGGCACCTAAACCAGATTGAGAAGGATGCGCATCAACTTCTGCTTGTGTTTGAAAGACACCGTCTGTAACCAAGCCTAAAAAATAACCAATTGGTTGTCCTACTTCCATTCTTGATGGGGCTGGATTTCCAATTGCAAAAGAACCTCCTTCTACAAAAGCTCCACCTAAAACCTCAGTTACCCTATTTTTAACGTAAGTAACATTGTAAGAAAAGTTTAAAGAAGCATCTTCAGAAGATATAGCGTTATAATTAATCGCTAATTCTCCCCCTGTATTTTTTGAAGTTCCAGCATTAACAGTTGGATTTGCACCTCCAGGAGCACCTGAGCCTAACAAACCAGAAACTGGAAAGTTTTGAATTAACAAGTCTTTTCTTGTTTCTTCAAAATAGTCTGCAACTATTGAGATTTTATCATCAAATAAATTAAGATCGAAACCAATATCTAACTTTTCTGCAGTTTCCCAACTTGCTTTTGGATTTGGAAGGCCTCCTGGAGCAGAACCATCTACTAGCTCACCACCAAAAACATAAGTTCCTTCTCCATTTAATAAAGATCTGTATAAATTATCTCCTACCAAATTCCCAAGAGTACCATAACTTGCTCTCAATTTTAAGAAGCTTATGATTTCACTATCTTTTAGAAAGTTTTCATCAGAAATTTTCCAGCCAGAAGTTACAGACCAAAAATTATCTACCCTTCTATCTGCAGCAAAAACTGACGCTCCATCTCGTCTTATCAAACCAGACAATAAATATTTACCTTTGTAATCATATTGAAGTCTACCAAACAAAGAAGTTAATCTTTTGTCAGAACTACCAGTATTCATGCTTCTCTGCTTACTCTGAGAATTAGTTAAACTAATATCTGCAAACTCGTATGAATTATTTGGTACATCAAAACCTGATGCATAAATACCATCAAATAAATCGTTTTGTACACTTGTTCCTAATGTTACACTAGCGTTATGATCCTCAGCAAGTGTTTTGGCATAGGTTGCAAATGTCTCCCAAACAACTCTGGTAGATGTTGCTTTGAATTGGTATACAGAACTTTGTGTTTGGTTGTATACCTTACTAGATCCATACTCTTGAATTGGTGTAAAAGAACGTTGTTTTTCATTGTAGATTTTATATCCAAGACGTGAAGTAACATTCAAACCTTCAATTGGTTTGTATTCTAATTTGAAATTTCCTTCTATTCCGTTTCCATTATTTTCACCAAAAGTATTCTTTAATAGAGATAATGGGTTTACAACTTCTATGCCTAAGAAATTATTTGTATCATCTTCATCAATTCCAAAAGTTGGGGCGTAGTTTAAGCCATTAAATAATAATGAACCTGCAAAACCTTGAGATGCGCTAGTAAAATAATTTGCAATTAAAGAGAACTTAAATTTTTCATTAATATCAACTCCTAAATTTAATTTTATATTATTTCTAATAAAATTAGACTTTTCTTTTGCAATAATTCCATCTTGCTCTGTTCTTGAAGCACTCACAAAATAGGTAAAATTCTCTCCACCACCGGACAAGCTAATGTTATGATTTGTTAACATTGCATCATTAAACAATTCGTCTTGCCAGTTAGTACCTTTTCCTAAGGCACTTACATTATTAAACGGTAAAGATTGTCCACTAGCTGCATAGGCTTCATTTAAAACCAGTGCGTATTCAGTTGCGTTTAAATAATCTAATTTTTTAGTTGTTTGTTGAAAAGCAGAGTATGTATCATATTTAAAAGTTGCTTTTTTATTTTTCTTACCAATTTTAGTAGTTACTAAAACAACACCATTGGCTCCTTTGATACCATAAATTGCTGCTTGTGCATCCTTTAAAACGGTAATAGATTCAATATCGTTAGGATTAACACTGTTTAGATCTCCCTCATAACCATCTACAATAGTTAAAGGTTGGTTCTGAGTATTAGAACTTACACCTCTAATTAAGATGTTTACCTTTGCACCTGGCGCACCTGATGAAAGATTAACTGCTACACCTGATGTTGTCCCTTGCAATGCTGTAGTTGCATCAATAGGCTTTAAAACATCTAGCGTTTCTTGACCAACGATAGATACAGAACCCGTAACATCTTTTCTTTTCTGTGTCCCATACCCAACAACAATAATCTCATCAAGAGACTCTGCAGACTCTTCTAAAGATATATTAATAAACTGTTGATTGACAACTACTTCTTTTTTGGCATATCCCAAATAATTAAATACAAGTATTGCTCCTGTTTCGACTTCTGAAAAACTAAAAAGTCCATCAAAATCTGTCTCTGTACCAAGAGTTGTACCTTTAATAATTATACTTACTCCAGGAAGTGTATCACCTGTTTTAGCATCTTTAACAACACCTCTTACATTGATGGTTTGAGCATTTGTGCAAAAAACCACGAATAAGAGGAGTAATAATGTTATGTTTTTTCTCATGAAATTAGGTTATTTTATATTTATCATAAAAATACTTTAAAAAATTAATAAAACTCTAAAATTAACCACTACAAAAAGCATACATCATAAAATAAAACGATAAAAATTATAAATCATTAATAAAAATAGGATTTTAGGCTACAGTGAATTTATTACTTAAAAACAAGGTGTTGTAGTAATGTTAAGGTAATGTTAAGGTGGTAGTAAATAATGTTTGGTAATTAAATTTCTAAAATATAACTTGTTAAGTTAGAATCATGAGGAAGTTCCATTTTCTTTCTCAGTCGATACCTTTTAACTTCAACACTTCTTGGAGAAATATTTAAAAGCGGTGCGATTTCTTTTGAAGATAAATTTAATCTAAGATAGGCACAGAGTCTTAAATCATTAGGTGTTAAGCTTTGGTGCTTCTCTTTTACCTTTTTAAGGAAATTTTTATCTGCGTTGTTAAACGCCTCTTGAAACATTTTCCAATCATCTGAATTGTTTAAATTCTTATCTATAATCCTCACAACTTTAAGAACATTTTTCTGTCCACCTGAAACCAATTCAGTTTTAATTGAATTTAAGAAATCATTTTTCTTAATAATATTCATAGTAGAACTAGCAAGTTCTCTATTCTTACTTTCTATGTCATTTCTTAACTTATCATTATTTAATTTTATGATTTGTTGTGAACTCTCTAATTCTTTGAGTTCTAATTCCTTTTTACTTTTTTCTAACAATTCTTCTCTTTGCTTTCTGTAATATCTTTTTGAAAGGATGTGAACAGTATAAAATGCGAATAAAAAAGAAAGTAAATAAATGATTAATAATAAATTAGACAAGTACCATGGACGATTTATAACAAAATCAAAAGAAGCCTCATTATAACTTGGTTCTCCTCCAACAAAAGCTCTTACCTTAAATGTATAGGAACCATATGAAATGTTTTCAAACAATACTGAGGTAGAACTAGAAAGAGGGCTCCATTGTTTACTTTGCCCTATTAATATGTATTGGTACTTTGTACTTTTAATTTTATTATAATTAGGAACACTGTAAAAGAATTCAAAATTATTTTCATCAGAGGTGAATTCATTATTTAATAATAAATTCACTTTTGTTTTGGGTTTGTCTAAAATAAAATTATTAATTTCATTAATATTGACATCAAAACCTTTAACACCATTTAACTGGTTTAAGTTTACTGATATATATCCATTAGAAGTTCCAATAAGATATCTTTGATCCTCTATATTAATAATGTTTTCATAACCAAATGTTGCCTTAGGAATCGAAGCAGAAATTGAGATGCTTTTTACAATTGGTTTATTACTTAATTTTCCTGGTGTTAAATACCTAATGTTCTCTTTTGAAAAAGACCAGAGAATGTTGTTTGACTTATCAAACGCAAGTTCTCCTGAAATAAAATCATCTTTAGAAATTAATTGACTATAAATACTGTCTCTTTTAAAAATTTTATTTTTTTTATCATATATGAAAATACTGTCTCTTTTAAAAATTTTATTTTTTTTATCATATATGAAAATACCATTCTTACTAGAATATAGTATTTTATCTTGATAAGAGATTAATGAGGTATGAAGACCTTTTGCTAGAGAATTGACTTTACTGAGATGTATTACTTTTGTAAGACCTTCATCTAGAGTCATTTTAAATACTCCTTTATACTCATGATTTACAAAAAAATTATTAGTACCCACCTTTTCAAAATATTTACTGGAATTATTAAAGCCCTCAATTTTATTTCTTAAGCTCCAGACGTTATTCTTTTTTTTAAGCACGTATAATCCATCATAACACCCCTGAATAATGGTGTTTTTATTTATTTTTTTTAATTTCCATGTACCTTCTTTATTAAAAATTAAATTTGATTTATTTTTATCAATCAAAAAAGTTCCAGAAGTATGACCACAAAATAATTGATTGTCTATGATTGATAAACTCCATACTTGTCCTTGGGTGTTTTTAATCAACTTAAAACTATCTTTTGAGTCTATTTTTCTATAGAACAACCCCTGATTTGTTCCTAAATACAAATTATTATCAAAAACAATTGAAGTATAAATTGTGCCAATAAAATCGCTTTTTTTATTGTAGATTTTGAAAGGTGACCTAGTATTTATAGTATTAATTCCATTGTCTAATCCCAACCACACATTACTTTCAATATCTTCAAAAACAGATAGAATTGTATTATTATTCAAACCAGAACTTTGTGTGATTTGATAATTAAATTTACCGTTGCTATCTAAATAAATAAAGCCATTTGAAATTGTACCTATTGCATATTCTTTATTTCTAAGGCATTTTGCACTATAAACAGTCATATTTTTTAGAAGAGAATCAGAGGGTATTTTCCACTTAATGGGTTGGTTTTTATTCAAATAGAAAAAACCTGATTTTTGAGTCAAAAAATATAGTTTGTTCTCTTTTTCAAACATTTCAACAATGATATTATCTTTTAATATCTGATGCTCTGAAATTAATTTTGGAACGCCATTTTCAATTTTAAAAATACCTTTATTACCCTCTTGAAAATAAACAATTCCATTGACTTTGGACAATTTATAAAGTCTAAAGTCAGATTCAATAATTTTAAATTTATTTGATTCTAAATTGTATAGATATATTCTTTCTAGAGATTTAAAAAGCACCCAACCATCAATTTCTAAGATATTCCAAATCTGCTCATCTTCAAGCATTTGAATATTAAATTTCGATACAATAGAAGTATACTCTAACTCTCCAAAATCATTTTTACTCCAATACCCAAAATCCATATAAAAACCTGTGTAGATTTTGTCATCTAACACCTTTACAGATCTCATGATTGTTTTGTTGGGAGTTGGATATAAATGCCAACTTGCACCATTAAACTCTAATAGACCTTTGTTGTTGGCAACATATATAAACTTGTTTGCTGATTGGGATATTGACCAATTTTGGTTTTCTGCCTTATAATCTTTGGGTGAAAAAGTATTAATTGGAGGGAGTTCTTGCGCAAAATTTATAAGAGAAAGAAAAAGAAATACATAAAGAAAAATAATTCGTTTCATATAATATCGCATATTGTTTGGTTCACAATGTACATAAAATATAATAAATTAAATGTTTTGTATTGAAACTGTATAGGTTAAAATTAAAAAAAATAAAAACACAACACTAATATTATTAAAAATATCTTTAATAAATTTGTTAAATTCATTAACTTTATTAAAATTAAATTAATTTATGAATTTTATTAAAAAACTTGGTTTCGGTAATTTTTTAATGTTAATATTGTGTGTTCTTATTATTTTTCTGGCAGAATACCTGTTTCTGTCTGGAGACAAGTTTCACGGAATTTTTATCGGACTTTGGGCTCCTACTCTATTAGGTGTAATGATCTATATAAAACTAGTAAAAGGTGAACGTAAATAATATAATATTATATTTTTCTATATTCGTAGTAATCTGCGTTATATTTTGGGCCTTTTATATGATCAATGAGTTCAACAAAATAAGTAAAAATTAATTTTTTATAGAAAAATTGTCTTGTAAAGTAGTTCATTTAATATTCAAAACCAGTCCTTTTTAATGTAGTATTTTGAATAGTAATTCTTTAAGTATGTCTTTGTGCGACTGACTTGCTCCTACTCCTTTAGTTTTAATATCTGCGTCTCTTAAAGTCGCAATTACTTGTGCGACTTTTCGCATTGGATAATTTCTTGCCGCTAAAAAATACTCATCTATAAAATACGGGCTGACACCTAAAGACTTAGCAACAGCGTTTTTAGATTTATCTTGTAAACCATGAAATAATAGAAGTTGTGTAAAAAAGTTATTTAATAAAGAGATTGTCATTACCAAAGGATTGTTTTTCGAGTTTTCTGAAAAATAATTAATGATTCTATTGGCTTTAACAAGGTTTTTCTCCCCCAATGCTTTTCTTAATTCAAAATTATTAAAATCCTTAGATATACCGATATTCTCCTCTATATGTTTGTCATTAATAATAGTATCCTCAGGAAGAATGAGTACTAATTTATCTAACTCATTTGAAATTTTACTAAGATCAGATCCTAAAAATTCTACCAACATTTGAGATGCTTTTGGTTCAATTTTATACTTTCTTCCACTTAAAACTCTTCGAATCCAGTCTGAAACTTGATTTTCATATAACTTTTTACTATCGAAAATTAGACCAGATTTTGAAATTGCCTTGTATAATTTTTTACGCTTATCAAGTTTTTTATATTTGTAATTTAAAACAAGAACTGTTGTCAATTGTGGATTTTCAGCATACGCCACTAACTTTTCAATATTTCTACTTAATTCTTGAGCCTCTTTAACAATAAGAACTTGCCTTTCAGCCATCATTGGGTAGCGTTTAGCCGAAGAAACAATATCCTCTATAGTTGTATCTCTACCATACATGACCTGCTGATTAAAGCCTTTTTCGGCTTCATCTAATATATTTTCTTCAATAAAATCTGAAATTTTATCTATATAATAAGGCTCCTCACCCATTAAAAAATAGATTGGCATTATATTTCCCTTCTTAATATCAGAAACAATGGCTCTAATTTCGTTCATTTTAGTACTTTTGATTAATGCAAAAACTCAATCTTCCAACGTATAATTTCAAACTCAAAAGTAATCAAAATAAGACGCTTATTTTTGATAAATTGAGAAAAAAATATCTGGTTTTAACTCCAGAGGAATGGGTTCGTCAGCATTTTGTACAGTTTTTGATTGATGAAAAAAAATATCCTACCTCTTTAATTGCTTTAGAAAAACAATTAACATTCAATAATTTAAAAAAGAGAAGTGACATTTTAATTTTTGATAAAAAAGGGAATCATGAAATTATAGTTGAATGCAAAGCTCCCGCAATAAAAATTACACAAGATACTTTTGATCAAATTGCACGTTATAATTTAAAATTAAAAGCTAAATTTCTTGTTGTAACTAATGGTTTAGAGCATTTTTACTGTAAAATGGATTTTAAAAATAAAACCTACATATTTTTAAAAGAAATTCCTAATTACAAATCTTAAATCATCTTTTATTAAGACAACTTTAAGCATAAACTAATTAATAAACTGTAATTTTGGGCAAGTGAAAATAGCAATCGTCATATTAAATTGGAATGGTAAAAAACTGTTAGAGCAGTTTTTGCCCTCTGTAGTAAATTTTAGTTTGAGAGATGCTACTATTTATTTAGCTGACAATGCTTCTACAGATGCTTCAATTGGATATGTAAAAGAGTTTTTTCCGGCTGTTAAAATAGTAGAAAACACAATAAACGGTGGATATGCAAAAGGCTATAATGATGCTTTAAGATCTATTGATGCTGACATTTATTGCCTCTTAAATTCTGATATTGAAGTGACAGAAAATTGGCTAAAACCAATTATAAAGGTTTTTAAAAGCGATAAAAAAACAGCTATTATTCAACCAAAATTGTTGGATTTTAATGACAAAACAAAATTTGAGTATGCAGGAGCAGCTGGAGGGTTTATTGATTTATTTGGATACCCTTATTGTAGGGGACGTATTTTTAATCATTTAGAAACTGATAAAGCCCAGTTTAATGATGAAACTGATATTTTGTGGGCTTCTGGAGCTTGTTTATTTATTAGATCAAATGTATATCACTTACTGGATGGTTTGGATGAAGATTATTTTGCACATCAAGAAGAAATAGACTTATGCTGGAGAGCAAAAAACTGTGGCTATAAAATTAAGTATGTTGGAACTTCGACTGTTTATCATATAGGCGGTGCAACTTTACAGGAAACCAATCCCCAAAAAACCTTTTTGAACTTTAGAAATAGTTTATTTAATATTCTTAAAAATATTCCGAAGAAACTGCTCTTATTTGTACTAATTTCCCGTTTAATTTTAGACGGAATTGCAGGAATTAAATTTATTTTAGAATTAAGACCTATTCACACTTTGGCGATTTTAAAAGCACATTTAAGTTTTTATAAAAACTTTTTTAAATTTTTAGAAAAAAGAAAAAAACTTAATAAAAATCAAGAATATAAATTATTTAATAGTATTGTTTGGCAACACTTTATATTAGGAAGAAAAAAATTTAAAGACTTGCGGTAATTCTAAAAATATTAGCCTCTAAAGTATGTTAATTAATTTTTTTTCAAAACAGAAATTAAAAGATATCTATACTTCCCTTACCTTCTCTAACAATTATGGGTTCATTTGTTAAATCTATTACAGTTGAAGCGGAATTACCTCCATAACCACCATCTATTACTAAATCTACAAACTTTCCCCATTTTTCAAAAATTAACTCAGGATCTGTGGTGTATTCTAAAATTTCATCTTCATCTCTAATTGAGGTAGATACAATTGGGTTTCCTAAAACTTTTACAATAGATTGTGTAATGATATTATCAGGGATTCTAATACCCACTGTTTTTTTCTTTTTAAAAACTTTTGGCAAGCTTTTACTTCCTGGTAAAATAAAAGTATAGGGTCCAGGCAATGCTCTTTTAAGTATTTTAAAAGTAGAACTATCTATTTGCTTAACATAATCTGACAAATGGCTTAAGCTATTACAAATAAAGGAAAATGTTGCTTTTTCTATTTTAACCCCTTTTAATAATGCAATCTTTTCTAGTGCTTTATTGTTATGAATATCACATCCTAAACCATAAACAGTATCTGTTGGATATATGACCAATCCTCCTTTTTTTAGAACTGCTGCGACTTTATCTATTGCCCTAGGGTCTGGATTATCATTATATATTTTAATAAATTCTGCCATAATACAAAATTACGATAACTCAACTTGACTGCCAATCGGGTTGAGTTATTTGGAATAAAAATTAACTGTATTTAAGTTTTATCAACCAATCTAAAACCTTCTCCATGTATATTTAAAATTTCTACATTTTGATCAGGTTTTAAATATTTACGAAGTTTGGCAATATATACATCCATACTTCTTGATGTAAAATAATTGTCATCTCTCCAAATCTTAGTCAATGCTAATTCTCTTGGCATTAAATCGTTTTTGTGAATAGCCAACATACGTAATAACTTGCTTTCTTTAGGAGAGAGCTTTACTGGGTCTCCATTTTCTCCAACAGATAGGTGTCTTAATTTGGAATTGAAGAAAAAACCAGCTATTTGAAATTCAAATTGTTCTGACTCAACAGATTTATCGGAGTCTTTTCTTTGCAACATTGCCTTTATTTTATGCAATAAAACTTCAGAATCAAAAGGTTTATTTAAATAATCATCAGCGCCTACAGAATACCCTTTTAAAACATCTTCTTTTAAAGTTTTAGCAGTTAAGAAAATAATTGGCACTTCTTTATTAGTACCTCTTATGTCTTGTGCTAATGAAAAACCATCTTTACGAGGCATCATTACATCTAAGATACATAAATCATAATCACTATTTTTAAACATGATTAAACCCTCTATACCATCTTTGGCATGGGTAACATTATAATCATTCAATGCCAAATAATCTTTTAAAACGGTTCCAAAATTTGGATCGTCTTCAACTAATAAAATTTTCTTACTTCCCATTATTATAATTTTTAAATTAAAGGTAATTTCACTGTAAATAAACTACCAACACCTTTTTCACTTTCAACAAAAACAATACCATGATGTTTTTCTACTATTTCTTTCACATAAGCCAATCCAAGTCCATGTCCTTTTACATCATGAATATTTCCCTTTTGTTCTCTATAAAACTTGTTAAACACTAGTTTTTGAACTGCTTTACTCATTCCTATTCCTTCATCTTTAATTTTAAAAACAAAGAATTTATTTGTACTTTCTGTATACACATCTATTTTTGGTGCCCCTTCAGAATACTTCAAGGCATTTTCTAATATATTTACAATTACGTTGGTTAGATGAAATTGGTTTCCAGGAATTTCTGCTGTTATAGCCTCAAAATGCATGTCTAATCGTCCTTGATTGTCAGCAATTAAAAGGCCAATACGAGAAATGGCATCCTCTATTATATCGTGAAGATCTACAGTTTCCTTGCTAATTTCAATTTCATTTTTTTCTAACCTAGAAATTCTTAATACATTTTCTACCTGAGAATGCATCCTTTTATTTTCATCTCTTATCATTTGAACATAACGTAATACTTTATCATTATTATGTATAATCTTGGGATTTTTAATTGAATCTAAAGCTAGATTGATAGTAGCGATTGGAGTTTTAAACTCGTGTGTCATGTTATTTATAAAATCAGTTTTAATTTCAGATATTTTCTTTTGCCTGATTAATTGATACAGAGAACTTGAAAAAGCAATCACAATAATTAAAATAAAAAATAAAGACAGTATTAAAATATTTGAAATTCCAGAAAGTATATGCTCGTCCTTATCTGGAAAAGTTACATATAACTCGTACTCTACATCACCACTTGCATTGAAAAAAAATGGATAACGATAACTGTCTTTTTTATTGATCGTGTAATAACCAGATTTTAGTTTTGTTGCTAAACCATCTATACTATAAACTCCATATTTAAAATCTAGGCTAACATTTCGTTTTTCTAACTCTTCTTTTATTGTTTTGTTTAACTCTATATTACTAACTCTCTGATGGATTGGCTTTGTCTTTTTGTAAGCTTCTAAAGCTTGAGAAAAATATGGTTTTTCCAAATCTTTATATCTTTTGGTAAATGAATACCTTTTTTTATTTTCAGAATTAAAAATATTATCTACCCCTTTAATCAATCTCGACTGAAAAAAATCTTGTTTACCAGAAACTCTTTTTAGTATAATAGAATCATTATCCAAAAAATCGGTAGGTAATTTAAAATTTTTCTCTAAAAATGTTCCTCCAAAAGTAATCTTTTCCTTAGTTGTAGTGTCAATTTGTTGAAAAAAATAGTTTTTTATTTGTGCATTAGTAGCTAAGCCAATATTTTCTATTAGACCATCTATTTGTTTTTCGAATTCCGCCTCTTCACGTTCGTTGATTCTTTCAGACACACTGCCTAAAGATTTTTGTACGTCGTTTTTAAATTGTTCTTTCTTACTTTCTACAGCATTGTTTATCCAAAAGACCTGAACAGCAATAATACCGATCAAAGAGGTACTCATTAAAACAACTATAAGAACAAAAATTTTCTTCCTCATTGCTCAAAGTTACGATTTTAAGAAATTGAAAATGATTTTATTGTCTAAAATTAACAATTTGACTCAAAATTTAATGCTAATTTAACAAAATTTCTAAGCTTAATTAAATTAAACTGTTTTTTTTAGTTAAAATATTATGAATATCAACAACCTGGGATGGTAAGTTTTCACTATTTTGATTGTAAATGATATAATGAGATTGAAGCTGCTTTTTTTCCTCTAACCATTGACTTTTTATTCTCCTTAACACCTCTTCCTCAGATGAATTATCTCTCAATAATATTCGTTTTATTCTAATATCAAGAGGAGTAGCTACTGAAATAATAATATCGCAAATTAAATTACTTTTACTTTCAAAAAGAATGGCATTTTCGTAAATAATATAGTCCTCCTTTTTTTGTTGACTTATAAATTGTTGAAAGTGGTTTTTTACTTCTGGATGAACCAGTGAATTTAGAGCCTCTAATTTAGTTTTATCTTTAAAAACATGTGCAGCAATATAAGTCGTGTTTAATTGATTATTTTTATAAGAACTCTCTCCAAATTGCTCTGTAATTTTAGATTTAATTTCAAATGATGAATTCATTAATTTTTTGGCTTCATAATCTGCATTGTAAATAACCACATTTTGAAATTTCCCAAAAAGATTTGAGATTGTGGTTTTACCACTTCCTATTCCACCAGTTAAACCAACTACCATTTTATTTCTGAATTAAAAAATCTATTTTATTAGGTACAACTTTAAAATTTTTTATGAAGTTTGATTTCACAGTTACTTTAGGTAATAAATACCCAAGGTTATTATCTTTGGTAATATTATAATCGCAAGCAACTTCAAAGAGGCTTTTATCAATTTTATTAAAATTAGAAAGACCTACAACAAAAACAACCTCAACCTTTTTATGTAATGTTGTTAAATCAATTCCATCGGGAAGATTGGTGACTTTAAAAGGGATTTCGAAAGAACCTTCTGTGAACTTTTCTACCTTACCGGTTACCGTTGCAAATTCTGAGCTAACTTTTAAACTGTGCATTTTTTCTGGCATTAAAATACTAACTTTTTCAGAAAAATCTGACTTAACATCTTCTAATTTCAACAATTCTAAATTTATATCATTTATTTTATTTATCTGTGCCTCTGGACCTGAAATTATAAGACTGTCAGGTTCAATTGAAACAGATTCTAAAACATCATAACCAACGTGATAATAGATTTCTAAATCTGGAATTAATGGTACTTTTTTCGAAATTAAACTTCCAATTTCTAAATAGATTGTATCTAAAACAATCTCTTGTAATTCAACTCCTGAAAGTAGTTGTTTTTGAATTGTATTCTTTTGACTTTTAGTTAAAAAATAATATTTATATGCAGATTTTTTAGTTAAGCTATTCGCATTTAATTGGATACTTTTATTCGAAAATCTTGAACTTATAATATTAAAACCCGATGATTTTACAAGGATATCTATTTCTTTTGTAGGATTCTTTTGTAAAATTTTATCTTGAGGTATTTTATCGTATTTTATGGGAAAAGTTAACACAACTGTGTAATCTTTTGATAGGGTTATTAAAAACCATATCAAGACTGCTGTAATTAAAAAGCCAATAAAACTTTTCGATATTTTTTTATTATTTCTCAAGATTATAAATGAATTTCATGCAATCTACATAAAAGCGTGTAAACAAAAAAGTGAGCAGTATCTAAAAAGAAAATGCTCACTTATTGATTTTAAAATTTATTTTTATTTATTTTTTTACTAATGTTGAATATTTTTTACTCAACTCCATTGAAATTGCAGAGCGCTCAAATTTAATTTTCCCTGCTCCTGTTTCTAATGTGATCGTATTTTCTGCAGCATTAACTTCTGCAATTTTACCGTGAATTCCACTAGAGGTAACAACTTTTGATCCTTTTTTAATTTCTGTTTGAAAAGCTTTCTCTTTTTTTTGTCGATTCATTTGTGGTCTTATCATAAAAAAATAAAACACAACAATGATTGCTAAAAAAGGCAACATACTCATTAAGCTTCCAGCTCCTTCTTGTAAAAATACTAACGTATACATAATTATTTTTTTGCTTTTGGTGTAACAGAACCTTTCAATGTTAAGACTTCTCTACCAGACTCTGTGTTTGTAGTTAAAGTGATTGTTTTTTGTTGTCTATTCGGTTTGCCTGCAGTATTAAATTTTACTTTAACTTCACCAGTTTTACCAGGTTTAATAGCTTCTCTGGGCCAAACAGGAACTGTACAACCACAAGATGCTTTTGCATTTGTAATTACCAAATCTGTTTTTCCAGAATTTGTTACTAAATAACTAGTTTCTACAATGCTACCTTCGCTAACTGTACCAAAATCATGTTCTTTTTTATCAAAAGAAATCATTGCAGTTCCTTTTTTAATTTCAACATCTCTCGTCTTGGCTTTGTCTAAATTTTCTTTATTGATTTTTTTTGATACATTCGTTCCGTCCTTGCAACCAATAAAAGAGGATACAGTTAGAACAAATACGAATAAAAGTGTTTGTTTTCTCATTTTGTATTAATTTTCTGTAAAAGTAATAAATAATTTTTCTAAATCAATGGGATTAAAGCAATCCTCTACCAATTTTTACGATTCTTTTAGATTTCACAAGTTCCTTCGAAATCTTATCTAAAACTCCATTAATAAAGTAACTACTTTTTTCTGTAGAGTAATCTTTAGAAATTTCTATATACTCGTTAATAGTAACTCTTGTTGGAATTGATGGGAAATTTATAAACTCAGTAATTGCCATCTTTATAAGAATCATATCTACATCTGCAATTCTATCTGTTTCCCAATTTGGTGTTTTATCTTCTATATCTCTTTCGTATTCTTTGTGTTTTAAAACCGTTTTTGTAAATATCTTAGAAACAAAATTCTCATCATCTTCATCTTTATACAAACTTCCTAATATAAATGCATTATTTTCTTTCTGCTTACTTAAGGTTCTTACCAACCAAGTATTTACAAAAGGAATGTCATCTACCCATGAAATCATAGTGTCTTCAAAATATTCAGCTAACTTATCATTTGGAGCAATAATTTCTTTGAAAAAACTAATGACGAATGCTTTATCAATCTTATAAGAATCTTCATCAGTATTTAAATAATTTTTATACAAATCACTTTGCTGTAATTCTTCAAAAATAATTTTCACATACTCGCTATCTAATTCCCAATTATTTAAATTATTTAACGCTATAAACCCTTCTAAACTTACACTTTCTGAGATAGAGTTTATAATTTTATTCTCTAAAAATTTATTATTTGGATTTAATTCTTCTTTCGTGGCGAGAATTTTCTTTTTGGAAAGTGCAATTTTTCTAGCGGCTAATTTCTGTACTTCAACCAATAATTGCAAGTTTAAGACGTACAATTCATACAATTTTAAAACACTATGTTTTAAAAATTTCTCCTCCCTAATGATATCATCATTATGAGATTGTAACATAGCGTATACAGACTGCATCACTTTAACTCGAATATGTCTTCTATTAATCATTTCCTAAAGAACTTATATAAATTTCGTTGCAAAAATAGTATTATTTTATTTTTATTCTATTACTTTTTAAGAATAAATATTATGCTCAAACTTATATCTTTGTACCTTTGTTTTTTACCAAAAAAATAATGCGTAGACATTCAATTAATTATCATTTTATTTTTTAAATATTCAAAATTCATTGAAAGAACTTCAATACATAAACAACTATTTTTCTAAATATAAATGGCGCTTATTAATAGGTGTTTTAATTACAATCTTGTCTAAATTTTTAGCATTAAAAATCCCTCAAATAATTGGAGATTCTCTAAACATTGTAGAAGAATACCAAAACGGAAGTGTTGCAAATTTAGATGATGTTACACAGCAATTACTAAAAAATGTACTTCTTATCATTGGGGTTGCATTCTTAGCTGGTTTCTTTACTTTTTTAATGAGGCAAACAATTATTGTTACTTCTAGATTGATTGAATTTGATCTCAAAAACGAGATTTATCAGCAGTATCAGAGACTATCACTTAACTTTTACAAAAAAAACAGAACAGGTGATTTAATGAATAGAATTTCTGAAGACGTTTCTAAGGTAAGAATGTACGTCGGACCAGCCATTATGTATAGTATAAATATGATTGTGCTTTTTACTGTTGGTTTTACTCAGATGATTCGTATGGATGTAAAACTAACAATGTACACGCTAATTCCATTTCCGCTGTTATCAATTTCGATATTTGTTTTAAGTAAAGTTATTCATAAAAGAAGTACTATTGTTCAAGAATACTTATCAAAATTAACCACCTTTAATCAGGAGTTTTTCTCCGGAATTAATGTTGTGAAATCTTATGGAATTGAAACTTCAATAATTAAAGATTTTGATAAAATTGCGAATGATAGTAAAAAGAAAAATATTCATCTGCAAAAAGCCAATGCACTCTTTTTTCCACTAATGATTTTATTAATTGGTATTAGTAACTTATTGGTTATTTATATTGGAGGAAAACAATACATAAGTGGTGAAATTCAATTCGGAACCATCATCGAGTTTATGTTGTATGTAAATATTCTTACTTGGCCAGTAGCAGTTGTTGGTTGGGTTACCTCAATGGTGCAACAAGCTGAAGCATCACAAGCAAGAATAAATGAATTTTTAAAGCAAGTGCCAGAGATTCAAAACACAATCACCTCTTCTTCAGAATTAAAAGGAAATGTTACTTTTAAAGATGTTACTTTCACCTACGATGATACAAATATCACAGCATTAAAAAACATCAATTTCTCTGTAAAATCTGGAGAAACATTGGCTATATTAGGAAAAACAGGGTCCGGAAAATCTACAATTATTGAATTAATTTCAAGACTCTACGATACAAAAAGAGGAAGCATTTTATTAGACAATATCCCAATTAAAGAAACTAATTTAAATGATGTACGGAGTCAAATTGGTTTTGTCCCACAAGATCCATTTTTATTTTCAGAAAGCATAGAAGACAACATAAAATTTGGAAAATACAGTGCTACAGAAGAAGAAATTATTTCAGCTGCTAAGAATGCAGATGTTCACAATAATATTATAAATTTCCCAAAAGGATACAAAACTATCTTAGGAGAAAGAGGGGTCACACTTTCTGGAGGGCAAAAACAACGAGTTTCTATTGCAAGAGCTATTATCAAAAAACCTAAAATTTTAATTTTTGATGATTGCTTGTCTGCTGTTGATACAGAAACTGAAGAAAAAATCTTATCTAATTTAGAAATAATCTCTAAAAATATAACCACTTTTATAGTAAGTCATAGAGTTTCATCAGCTAAAAATGCTGATAAAATCATTGTTTTAAATGATGGTGAAATTACACAACAAGGAACTCATAATCAACTAATAAAGACAGAAGGTTTCTACAAAAATCTATATCAGGAACAACTTTTAAAAAAAGAAATTTAATCTTTAACATTGCTACATTAAATATTTTATTAGATTTGTTAAGTAAATAATAAATATTTTTATAATAACTATTTTAAATAATTATGGCAGAGAGAGTTGAACAGGAAGAAATTTTTTCACAGGTATTAAGAGCAGGAAGAAGAACTTACTTTTTTGATGTAAGAGCAACGAAAGCAGATGATTACTACTTAACCGTTACAGAGAGTAAAAAATTTACACATGATGATGGAAGTTTTCGTTACCAAAAACATAAAATTTACCTTTACAAAGAAGACTTTACAGATTTTCAACAAATGTTGGGTAAAGCAACTGAATATATTCTAAACGAAAAAGGAAGTGAAGTAATCAGCGAGCGTCATCAAAAAGATTTTAAAAAGGAAGGAGACGAAACTAAAGAAGATAGTAAATCTACAGAAAGCTTTACAGATGTATCTTTTGACGATATTTAATTTTTTAGACACTAGAATTAGCTAAAAAAGATTTTTTTTTAAGCCGAACACTTTTAAGTTTAAGTTATTCTAACAATCCTAAACCATACATTTAAATGCATGGTTTTTTTAGTTTCTATCAAAGAACTTTCTTCATGGTCTTACTTTTTTCAATGGTTTCCTCCCACTCCTTTTTTGCATTGCTATCCTTTGTAATACCTCCACCAACATAGACTAAAGCTATTTCACCTTCTATACACATACATCTTAAATTTACAAAAAGTGATGACTTTTGGTTTTTAATATTTAGTTCACCTAAAAAACCGGTGTAAAATGTTCTTTTATAGTTTTCATTTTGTTGTATAAATCTTTTTGCTACTTCTCTAGGTAAACCACAAACTGCAGGCGTAGGATGCAATGCTCTGATCAATTCTTTTAAACTCGAAGAGGAATTCAAAGTTCCTTTTACCGAAGTACTCAAATGTAATAAATTTCCTGCTTTTATTGTTTCAGTCTTGTCTATTGAGAGATTTTTAGATATGGTTTCTAATTGATTTTCAATAAAAGAAGTGACCAATTGCTGCTCTTCTTGTTCTTTCTTTTTCCAAACAACCTCATTGGGTTTGTAAACTTGAGTTCCTGCCAAAGACATTGTTTTAAAGTTAGAATCAAAAATACTTAAGAGTGTTTCTGGTGATGCACCAAACCACAAGCCAACTTTTGGGTGATACCAAATATAAACAAAGGCATTTATGTACTTTTTTAATAATTTCTTGAAAATTACTAATAGATCAAAAGAAGCTAAAATAACTTCTTCTTTTCGAGAAACTACTACTTTCTTAAGTTCATTATAATTGATTTTGTCTAGTGCCTTTTCTACTAACAAAATATGTTTTTCTCGCTCTCCATGACCCATACACGTATTCTCAAAAGAATCATTGTGTATAAAACTATCATCATATGAGATCTTTTTAGTAATAAATTCTGCATTCTTTAAAGGAAATAAAATAGTATTTTCTTTGCTATCAAAAGGGGAAAAAACAAATCCGCTTTCTGTAAATTCTGATGAATAATGCAAGTCATCAGTATTCATAAAAAGAGAAGAGAGTTCTGCTGTATTTGGTTTTCGGTAGGCTACAAAAGGTAAGTTTCTCTTATAAGACTCTTCAATTTTATTAAAAATGAGATCCATTATAAATCTGAATTATTTTTTTGTTAAGACAATATTGGTCATTTTAGCGACAGAAACTAAATCATTATTTTCATCAACAATAGTAACCTCCCATAAATGTGTAGTTCTGCCAGCGTGAATATTTTTTGCTGTAGCAAAAACAACACCTTCCTTTTTGCTTTTTATGTGATTTATAGACAATTGAATTCCATTTACAAACTGATTTTTACGGTCTATAAAAAAATTTGAAGCAGCACTCCCTACACTTTCTGCTAAAGCTGCAGTTGCTCCGCCATGCAATTGTCCATGTGGTTGAAAAACTTTTGAAGTTACGGGCATTTTTGCTGTTAAAAAATCACTCCCAACATCAATAAACTCCATATCAAGAGTCTCCATCAATGTATTTTTACATTTTTCATTAAAAATAGCTAAAATTTCTTTTTTATCCATGTGTTGTAATTCTAATGTAAAATTACACATAAAAATTTGTATTTTTGTTGCAGAAAAGTTAAACTATTTCATGTACAAAATACGCATAATTTTAGATACAAAAGAAGATGTCATCAGAACTCTTTTAGTTGATCGCAATATAAATTTAGAAGAATTACATCTAACAATAGCAAAATCTTTTGGTTTCAAAGCCCAAGAAATGGCTTCCTTTTATAAAACTAATGCCGAATGGAATCAAGGTGAGGAAATTCCTTTATTTAATATGGATGAGGTTGGCGAAGGTATTTCTATGAAAACTTGTATTTTAAAAGATACCCTTCAAGAAGTAAACAGCAAATTAATTTATGTCTACGATTTCTTAAAAATGTGGACTTTTTATGTTGAAGTTATTGAAATCTCTGATGAGAAAAGAGAGAATTTACCTCAAAGTATTCTAACTGTTGGCGAAATTCCTGATGAAGCTCCTGAAAAAGAATTTGTAGCAGAAAGAGTAGATGACGGATTTGGAAGTGAGGGAGAACTTGACGATGAGTTTGATCATTTCGATGATTTTGATTACAACGAATATTAAATAAACGTTTTAAAATAGTTTTTCAATTTTAAAAAACTTCCATAGCAAAAAGTCAAATTTTTTCGGTAACAAAATTGTAATTTAGTCGTCTACAGAATACTAATCGACTAAAAGCAACCTTTGGAAACTATCTTATCACTTCAAAATATCAATAAAAAATTTGGACAAATTCATGCTGTCAATAATCTTTCATTTGATATCAAAAAAGGAAATATATACGGAATTTTAGGTCCAAATGGCAGTGGTAAATCTACTACTTTAGGCATTATTTTAAATGTTGTAAATAGAACCTCTGGAGAATTTTCTTGGTTTAATGGAAACGCTTCCATGCATGAAGCACTAAAAAAAGTAGGTGCAATTATTGAGCGACCAAATTTTTACCCATACATGACGGCGACCCAAAATTTAAAGTTGATCTGTAAAATAAAAGGAATTTCAACAGAAAGAATAGAAGAAAAATTAAAAACCGTAAATCTTTACGAGAGAAAAGATAGTAAATTTAGTACATTCTCTCTGGGGATGAAGCAACGTTTAGCCATTGCGTCAGCAATATTAAACGATCCGGAGGTTTTAATTTTAGATGAACCAACCAATGGGCTAGATCCTCAGGGTATTCATGAAATTCGTGAAATCATAAAAAATATTGCAGCCAATGGAACGACCATTTTATTAGCATCACACCTTTTAGATGAAGTAGAAAAAGTATGTTCTCATGCTATTGTGATTAGAGAAGGAAAAAAATTATATAGTGGTAAAGTGAATGAAATGAGTGCTTCTCATGGTGTATTTGAATTGCAGGTTGAGTCTGACCAGGAGAAAGTCTTATTAATTGTAGAAAAACATCCTGCTGTTAATAAAGTTTCTAAAGATCACAAAACTATTACCGCAACTTTAAACAAAGAAATGTCTGCCTCTAAAATGAACAAATACCTATTTGATAATGGTTTTATTGTTTCGCATTTGGTAAAACGAAAACCTAGTTTAGAAGAGCAATTCTTAGATTTAACGAACAATAAGTAATCATTAAAAAAACCAAAGTTATGCTAAGACTTCTTTCCATAGAGTTTCATAAATTAAGATACAACAAAGCCAGTAAAATACTTTCTATAATTTACTTTGCCTTGTTATTATCTATCGCTCTCATTGCAACAATAAAATTTGAATTTGGGGATTTTAAATTACATTTAGCCGATCAAGGAATTTTTAATTTCCCATATATCTGGCATTTTAACACCTATATGGCAGCAATTTTAAAATTTTTCTTACTTCTTGTAATTGTTTCTATGACATCTAATGAATATAGTTATCAAACTTTAAAGCAAAACTTAATAGATGGCTTGAGTAAAAAAGAATTTATTCTTTCTAAATTTTATACTGTAATTGCCTTTGCATTGATTTCTACACTATTTGTTTTTGTTGTTTCTTTAACTTTAGGGATTCTCTATTCTGATTATAATGAATTCTCAATTATAATCTCAGATTTAGAGTATTTATTCGCTTTTTTTATCAAACTAGTTGGTTTCTTTTCTATGGGGTTATTCTTCGGAATTTTAGTAAAAAGATCTGCCTTTGCAGTAGGAGCTATTTTTGTATGGATCATTTTAGAAAACATATTTAAAGGCTATTTATTTTGGAGTTTTAAAGATGCTGAAAACCCTTCTAAATCTGTAGATTTTATGATGCAGTTTCTCCCTGGAGAAGCAATATCAAATCTTATTAAAGAACCCTTTTCTAGACTTGGAGCGGTAAAAACATTTGCAAATACAATGGGAAAAACCTTTGATAAAGCTGAAATAGAAATGAGTGCTATTTTCATTGTTTCAGTTTGGACTCTTATCTTCATTTATTTATCCTATGCACTGTTAAAAAAGAGGGATTTATAATACTTTTCACTTATATTTGATTCCAAGAACTAATCCTTATTGAATGAAAAAATTTTCCCTCTTTTTAATGCTATTATTTGCATTAAAATCATTTTCTCAAAAAGAAGCTAATATTTGGTATTTTGGAGAAAATGCTGGTTTAGATTTTAACACCAACCCACCAATAGGAATAACTGATGGGAAAATTAACACATTTGAAGGCTGTTCCTCATTTTCTGACGCCAATGGTGACTTATTATTTTATTCCGATGGAATTACTGTCTGGGATAAAAACCACGATATAATGAAATATACCGATGGTTCTTTGGCCAATAATCTAAAAGGTGATCCATCAAGTACACAATCAGGAATGATAATTCCAAAACCAGGATCAAGTTCAATTTATTACTTATTTACAGTAGATGACGGACCAGAATATAATAACTTTGGTGTTATCGTAGAAGACGGAAAAGGCTTGAATGCATACACCCTAGACTTGTCCGATGGTATTGGAAAAATAACAGAAGGTCCCCTAGCTTTATCTGACGGGAAATTTAATAATTGGACAGAAAAAGTTGCTGCAGTTAAAGGTGCAGATTGCAATACCTATTGGGTGGTATCAGTTGTAGATAATCAATTTTATTCTTTTTTAATTGATGATACTGGTATCAATACAACCGCCGTAATATCTTCAGTTGACAATGATTCTGAACGAAGGGGGTATTTAAAACTTTCTCCTGATGGTACTAAGTTGGCAATAGCAAATCAAAGATCTGATTTTAGAAATAATGCTACTGTATATAATTTTGATAATGCAACTGGTACAGTAAGTGCTAACGGAACCAAGGTAATTACTGACACTTTTAATGGCCAAGCCTATGGCGTAGAATTTTCTACTGACTCAAAAAAATTATATATTTCTACAGTCTCTGGCTACAGAAATTCTCTTGATAATTCTACTGTGAATTACCAACTTTTTCAATTTGATTTGACGGCAGCAGATATTCCTGGATCTAAAGCTTTAATTCATGAACAAATAGGAGGTAGTGTTGACTATCCTGAAGGAGGCTTCAGAGGGGCTTTACAGTTAGGACCCGATGGTAGAATTTATGCTACCATCCCTTTTTCTTACTATAATGGATTTGCTCCTTTTCTAGATGTCATAGAAAACCCTACAGCACCAGCAACAGATGTAATTTTTACGAAAAATGCTGTTGATTTAAAGGGTAAATTTGCAACCCAAGGACTGCCCCCATTTATTGCTTCTTTATTATTACCAGTAACAATTTCTGACGATATAACAGAGCTTCCTGTAAATAATAAAAATTTAAAAACTTGTGTTGGAGAAAATAGAACAATCACTCCTGAAGCCATAACAGACATTACAAACGATACTTATATTTGGACTTTTGATAATGGAATAGCTGTTACAGAAATTTCGAATAGCGCAACTGAAACCAATTTAAATTTAAAAAATATTCAACCAAATAATGAAGGAAAATACCTACTAAAAATCACTGGAACAGGTGCTTGTGGCGGCCCGATTGAATACAATGCCTCTTTTAACCTAAAGGTCTTCGAAGTTGCAAAAGCTAAAAATTTTCCAAAACCAATCTATTTTTGCGATTCAGATGCTACAACACCAAATAATTTTGACTTATCAAAATTGTCACAAAAGAGCATAGAAATATTAGATGGGTTAGATACCACTATTTTTGATGTTTTATATTTTGATACTTTCACAAAAGCTACTGAAAACGTCATTGGGTCAAATTTACCTAACTTATATGAGGTAAACGAGCCAAGCTCTCAAACTATTTACGCTCGAGTTCACAATAAAAAAGCACCTGACGCTTGTTTTGACATTACAAATTTCACCTTAACTGTAACAGGTTTACCAGTTGCAACGAATCCTGGTCCTTATCGAGAATGTGATACTGATACTAGTGGACCAGATCTTGGCTATCATGATACATTTTTACTAGAAACCAAAGATAATGACATTTTAGGTAGTACATCGGGCCTAGACCCAACACTATATAATGTTTCTTATCATACTACTTCTAGTGGAGCACAACAAGATAATGCAACAGACGTGATCCCTAAAAATGTTCCTTACAGAAATTCAATAAAAAACGCTCAACCAATTTATGTTCGATTAGAAAACAAAGCTGATACCAATTGTTTTGATGCCTCAATGTCTTTTAATCTTGTTGTAGCTCCTTTGCCAATTCCCAATGAAAATCCAACAAAATTAAAACAATGTGATATTGATTCAGATAAACAAACAACATTTAATTTAACCCTGGTAGAAAGCAATATATCAGACAATCTTAAATACAGGTTTGAATATTATAAAACAGAGTTGGATGCAATAGCAGGAACTCCTCAAGTAGTTGATAAAACTAGCTATTTTGTTGATACAACTGGTGAAGCATGGGTGAGAATAATTTCTGAATTTGACTGTTATACCATCTCTAAAATAGATCTAACTGTAAGTTATACACCCAATGAGCCTTATGAAGAAACTTTTAAATCTTGTGATGATTTCTTTGATGCTGACGGCAATAGCTCAGACATGAATGATGACACTGATGGAATTACATTTTTTGATTTAAGTACTACTCCTAATAAAATTTCCTCCGATCCAGACATCATTGTTGAGTTATACGAAACAGCACTAGACAGAACACAGTCTATTAATGAAATTCAAGAAAACCAGGATCTTTCTCAGTATAGAAATAAGAACATTCCGAATACAACAGGGAATAAATTTCCAATTTTTTATAGATTGACTAGTAAGACTAACAACGATTGTGAAGGTATTGGTCAATTTTACCTGCAAGTAAAATCTGTCCCTAAGGCGTATCCTGCTGCAAATTTTGATTTGTGTGATGATGACCTATCTGGAAATACCACAGATGGGATCAATAGTGGAATCAATCTTAGAAATAGAGTTGCTGATATTCTAGGAACCACTCAAACACTGGCTGACTATGATGTTACTTTTCATACTTCACTAATAGATGCAAATGACCTA
>Ga0115572_10000332_pt1 | contig 40541 bp, 24 predicted proteins | sample COGITO_mtgs_1206_FD_88681 | JGI IMG/M metagenome (GOLD analysis project Ga0115572, IMG submission 88681) | Pelagic marine microbial communities from North Sea - COGITO_mtgs_120607 | ecosystem: Environmental > Aquatic > Marine > Epipelagic | place: Germany:Helgoland, sampling site Kabeltonne... | reverse complement strand
GGTTTATCGATTTTATTAATCGCAAATATGATCGGAACTCCTGCAGCTTGTGCATGGGAAATAGCTTCTTTTGTTTGCGGCATAATATCATCATCTGCTGCTGCCACAATAATTACTAAATCCGTTACTTGCGCACCACGCGCTCTCATTGCCGTAAAGGCCTCGTGACCAGGTGTATCTAAAAATGCTATTTTCTGATTTCCAACATTTACTGAATATGCTCCAATATGTTGTGTAATACCTCCACTTTCACCTTCTATTACGTTTGCTTTTCTTATATAATCTAATAAAGATGTTTTTCCGTGATCTACGTGACCCATTACCGTAATAATAGGTGCACGAGTTACTAAGTCTTCTGGATTATCAACAACTTCTTCTATAGATTCTTCTACTTCGGCACCAATAAACTCTACCTTGTGATTGAATTCCTCAGCAACAATTACTAGAGTTTCGGCATCTAAACGCTGATTCATTGTAACCATCATTCCTAAGGACATACAAGCAGAAATAATATTGGTTACAGGAACCTCCATCATTGTAGCAACTTCACTTACGGTAACGAATTCTGTTACCTTTAATATTTTATTATCTAATGCTTGAGCTTCTAATTCTGCATCAGAATGCTCTCTGTGTGTAGCTCTTTTATTTCTACGATATTTTGCTCCTTTTCCTTTTGAAGACTTTCCTTGAAGCTTCTCAAGCGTTTCTCTTACTTGCTTTTGAATTTCTGCTTCTGTTGGTTCTTCTTTTTTAACTGCTGTCGGTCTCGTCGCTCCTCTTCCTCCTCGATTAAACGGAGGTCTTCCGCTACCACCTCTATTCTGCGCTGGCCTAACAGTTCTTGTTGCAGCAGAACCCGATGTCCCTGCTTTAGTTACAATTCGCTTACGTTTCTTTTTGTCTGCGTTTGCATCTTTTTTAACTTCAGTTTTCTTCTTTTTTGGTTTATCAAATTGCTTCAAGTCAATTTTCTTACCTGTGAAGTTTGGGCCGTCTAGTTTTTTATACTGAGTTTTAATAGATTCAGCATTTTCTGGCTTAAATTCTTCATCTTTTTCTTCTGCCTTTAAAGCCTCCTTTTTACTCTTAGGTTTATCCCCAACTTTAAAAACTTCTTTTTCAATTTCAGATACGACTTTATCACCCTCTGCTTTTGTGAGTTTTGGCTTTTTAATAACCGGTACTTCAGCAACAGGAGCCGCAACCACTAATTTCTCTTCAGTAGATTTTTCTATTTTAGTTTCCTCAGATTTAGACTCCTCTGTTTTAGAGCTATCAATAACCTTTTTAGGCTCTTCTTTTACCTCCTCAACTTTAGACACAGGTTTTTTACCGACATTATCAATATCAATTTTACCTACCGTCTTAAGTTCTAATTTATCTGCTTTGGCTTTTAAAACCTCTTCTTTCTTTAGCTCTTCCGCTCTTTTCTTCTCTAACTTGGCTTCCAGTTCTATACGAATTGCTTCTTTCTCCTTACGTTTTTCCTCTCCAACTTCTTTAGATGCTGCTTTCTTGTTAGCATCTGTTTCAAAGCCATCGAGTAATACTTGATAAACATCACCCGAGATTTTAGTAGTAGGCCTCGCTTCTATTTCGTGACCTTTATCTGCTAAATATTCGACTGCTCTATCAAGAGAAATATTTAACTCTCTTAAAACTTTATTAAGCCTCATTGTTTTGCCTACAGACATATATTTTTTTTAACTTTATACTTGTAAAAATATAATTTTTACTTGACTTCTATACTATATTTAATCTTCAAATTCTTCTTTCAGAACTCTTTGAACATCCATAACTGTTTCTTCCTCTAAATCGGTTCTTTTCACTAACTCAGCAACACTAGTCTCTAATACACTTCTTGCAGTATCTAGACCAATCTTTTTAAATTCAGCAATAACCCAATCTTCAATTTCATCAGCAAACTCTGTTAATTCAACATCTTCCTCCTCTAAACCTTCTCTTTGAACGTCTATCTCGTAGCCCGTTAACTCGCTTGCTAAACGAATGTTTACACCACCTCTACCAATCGCTTTAGACACTTCCTCTGGTTTTAATAGAACTTTCACACGTCCTTTTTTACCATTTTTTTCTTCATCATACATTTCGATTTCCATTGATGTCACTTTTGCAGGACTCAATGCTCTTGAAATGAATAATTGTTCGTTTTTGGTGTAGTTAATAACATCAATATTCTCATTCCCTAATTCTCGAACAATACCATGAATTCTTGAACCTTTAACACCTACACATGCTCCAACAGGATCTATTCTATCATCATAAGAATCTACAGCTACTTTTGCTTTTTCACCTGGTATTCTTGCAACTCCTTCTACAGTAATTAACCCGTCGAAAACTTCTGGAATTTCTTGTTCGAATAGTTTATTTAAAAACAATGGAGATGTTCTGGACAATATAATTGCAGGTTTATTACCTCTTAATTCTACTGTTTTTATAACACCTCTTACAGAATCTCCTTTTCTAAAAAAATCTGATCTAATTTGCTCACTCTTAGGTAATACAATTTCATTTCCATCATCATCTAATAGAATAATTGCATTGTGACGAATGTGGTGAACCTCTGCACTGTACAACTCTCCTTCAAGTTCTTTAAATTGTTTGAAGATATTTGTACTATCGTGCTCATAAATTTTAGAAATTAAGTTCTGACGCAGTGCCAAAATGGCTCTTCTTCCCAAATCAACTAACTTCACCTCTTCAGATACATCTTCACCTATTTCAAAATCTGGCTCAATTAATCTCGCTTCTGCTAATTCTATTTCTTCGTTATCATCTTCAGAAAACCCGTCTGCAACAACAACTCTATTTCTCCAAATTTCTAAATCTCCCTTATCTGGATTGATAATAATATCAAAATTATCATCAGACCCAAACTTTCGTTTTAAGGTAGCTCTAAAAACCTCTTCTAAAATAGACATTAAAGTTACTCTGTCTATACTTTTATTATCCTTAAACTCTGAAAACGAATCAATTAACGCTATATTCTCCATTACATTCTTTACTTAAAATACAATCTTCACTTTTGCCTCTATAATATCTTTATAAGCTATCGTTGCTGCTTTACTTACAGTAACTTTCCCTTTACCAATTGGTTTTGGTTCTCTTGCTTTCCAATTTAAAACAATTTTATCTTCATCTACTTCCACTAAAGTACCCTCAAAATCTTCTATGGAAGTTTTCACTTTAAGTATTCTGTTGATGTTTTTTAAATATTGTCTCTTTACTTTTAAAGGATGAGAAATATCAGGTGTAGAAACTTCTAATGAAAAATCTTCTTCTTCTCTATCAAAATTATCATTTACACTTCTACTTATTCTAATACACTCGCTTAATGGAGCACCATTATCACCATCTACTGTAATGTGAATTTTATTGTTTTCTGATATCACAAAATCTATCAAATACAATGATTCATTCAATGACAATGCTTCGTTTACTACATTTTTTACCTTTGTTTGGTCCATTTTAATATTAAAATAAAGTATAAAAAGAGGGGCTTTTAAGGCCCCTTCTTTCTTCATTTACAATAAATTTCGGTGCAAATATACAAATTGTTTACGATTTAACCAAAGTATATTTGGTTCTATATTTACAGAATATAATCTGTACTAATAAAGTTACATGCTTTTTTGTCTAATAATTCTTGCAAAATGGCACTATTATATTCTGTATCTTTTGCGGCAACAAAGGTTCTTATAGAAAAAGAACGCAATGCATCATGTACACTTAAAGTTGCAACCGCAGAATCTTTTCTACCTGTAAAGGGATACACATCTGGCCCTCTTTGTGAAGCACTATTTAAATTTACTCTACATACTAAATTCACTAAAGTATCAATTAACGGTGCTAAAGTTTTTACTTGACTACCAAAAACACTTACTTGTTGACCATAATTAGAAGCTGCCATATCATCTAAAGGTTCTTGTATATTTTTAAAAGAAACAATAGGCACTAATGGGCCAAATTGCTCTTCTTCAAAAACTCTAGAATCTTTAGAAACTGGGTAAAGAACAGCAGGGAAAATATAATTTTCTGATGTTTCTCCTCCTTTTTTATTAATAATTTTTGCTCCTTTTTTAATAGCATCATCAATTAATTCTTGAATATATGCTGGTTTACCAGGTTCTGGTAACGGTGTTAATTTTACACCTTCTTCCCATGGATTACCAAATTTTAATGCGTCTAAAGCTTTTGCAAAACGCTTATTAAATTCGTCTAAAACATGTTCATGCACATACAATATTTTTAAAGCTGTACAGCGTTGTCCATTAAAGGAAACACTACCTGAAATACATTCTGAAATTGCTAAATCTAAATCTGCATCCGGTAATATAATTCCTGGGTTTTTAGCTTCTAAACCTAAAACCAAACGTAGCCTGTTTTTTTGCGGATGGTTTTCTTGTATAGCATTTGCAGATTTACTATTACCAATTAGCGCTAAAACATCCACCAAACCTGTTTGCATTATTGGTGTTGCCAGAGTTCTACCTCTTCCGTAAATAATATTTACCACGCCTGCTGGAAAACTATTATGAAAAGCCTCTAATAAAGGTGACAATAATAAACAACCGTGTTTTGCCGGTTTAAAGACGGTTGTATTTCCCATAATCAAAGCAGGAATCAACAACGCAAAAGTTTCATTTAAAGGATAGTTATAAGGGCCTAAACACAAAACAACACCCAATGGACCTCTTTTAATATGTGCATAAACTCCGCTATGTTTCTCAAACTTTGCAGAATCTCTATCCATTTGTTTGTAATCTTCAATAGTATCGTAAATGTACGCTACAGTTCTATCAAATTCTTTTTCTGAATCTGGTAAAGATTTTCCGATTTCCCACATTAGTAATTTTACTATTTCTGCTCTTTTCGTTTTCATCTGAGCAACAAACTTTTCCATTGCGGCAATTCGGCCCTCTACCTTCATTGTTGGCCATAAACCCTGACCTCTATCATAAGATTTTACAGCTGCGTTTAAAGCATTAACACCCTCTTCTCCCGTTAAATTTGGCACAGTTCCTAAAAGTGTTGGTTGGTATTCTTTTGTGGATGAAATTGTAGAATATACTTTTACAGTTTCTCCTTTCCATTCTTTTAATTGACCACCTACTAAATAAGTATTTTGATTTACAAGATTAGTTATTTTGTAACTATCTGGAATTTCTATAAAGTTTGTTTCCATAATTATATTTTAAACAAATAACCTATAAGTTCTATAGACTAATTGGTTTTTCAAAATTAAAGAAAAAATAGCTACTAACTACACTTTTCTATCCTGGAAAACGAAATTTTCAATTTAAACTAAAAACTGAAACAAATCTGGCTTATCATTTATGTAATCGCCAAAGAAATTAGCCTTTTTCATTCTTTTAATTAAAGGATGTAAATCTTCAGAATACTTTAACTCTAAACCAACAACGGCAGACCCATTTGTTCTGTTATTTTTTTTTGTGTATTCAAAATGAGTAATATCATCATTTGGACCTAAAATTTCTACCACAAACTCTTTTAAAGCCCCTGCTCTTTGAGGAAATTTTACAATAAAATAATGTTTTAAATTAGCGTACACTAAAGCACGTTCTTTAATTTCTGCCGTCCTTGTAATATCATTATTACTACCACTTACAACGCAAACTACATTCTTTCCTTTAATTTCTTCAGAAAAAATATCTAAAGCAGCAATACTAAGAGCACCTGCAGGTTCAACCACAATTGCATCTTTATTATAAAGATCTAAAATTGTTTGACAGACCTTACCCTCTGGCACAGTAATTACTTCTGTTAAGTTTTTACTACAAATAGCAAAATTTAAATCACCTACTTTTTTAACAGCTGCTCCATCTACAAAAGGATCAATTTGATCTAAAACTATATTTTTCTGATTTCTAATAGAAGTCAACATAGAGGGAGCTCCTTCTGGCTCAACACCTATTATTTTGGTTTCTGGTGACAAATATTTAAAAACAGACGATAGTCCTGCAGATAATCCCCCTCCCCCCACAGGAATAAAAATATAATCTATTTTTTTATCTGTCTGACTCAGTATTTCTAAACCAACTGTTGCCTGTCCCTCAATTACTTTCTGATCATTAAAAGGATGAATAAATATTTTACTTTTAGCATCACATTCTAATTTTGCTGCATTAAAAGCATCATCAAAAGTATCGCCTTCAAGAACAATATTTATAAAATCTTCACCAAACATTTTTACTTGGTTAATTTTTTGGTTTGGAGTTGGAGACGGCATAAAAATAGTACCTTTTATTTGTAATAACTTACAAGACAACGCAACTCCTTGTGCATGATTTCCTGCACTAGCACAAACAATTCCTAGTTTCTTTTCGACATCATTTAAAGAAGACATTTTATTATAAGCACCTCTAATTTTGTATGAGCGAACAACTTGTAAATCTTCTCTCTTAAACAAAATTGTTGCATCTAACTCTTTAGACATATTAAAATTTTTACCTAACGGAGTTTCAAAAGCTACTCCGCTTAAGTTCTTTAAGGCAAATTTTATACTCTCTAAACTGGGATAATAAATTTGTTCTGTTTGCATGGGTCGAATATAAAAAGAAAACCTGTCAGATTTTGAGATCTGACAGGTTTTTATAATAATAACAATATTATTTATGCTGTTTTTACAACTTGCATTGCTGTCATAGAGGCTCTTAGCCTTTCTCCTACTTTTTCAACTGGATGATTTCTTATGATAGCGTTAATTTTAATTAACTCTTGGTTATCAACTCCATTTTCTGAACTAAATGATTTACCAATAACGTTTGTAGAAACTGTTTTCATAAACTCATTTAATAAAGGCTTACAAGCATGATCGAATAAATAACAGCCATATTCTGCAGTATCAGAAATTACACGGTTCATTTCCGCTAATTTCATTCTTGCAATTGTATTTGCTATTAAGGGAGTTTCGTGCAAAGACTCATAATATGCAGAAGCATCAATAATTCCAGATTCTGTCATTGCTTCAAAAGCTAATTCAACACCAGCTCTCACAAAAGCAACTAATAAAGTTCCGTGATCAAAGTATTCTTGTTCTGGAATTTCTTGATCAGTAACTTTTTGCTTTTCAAATGCAGTTTCTCCAGTTGCAGCTCTCCAAGTTAATAAATTTTTATCGTCATTAGCCCAATCTTCCATCATTGTTCGAGAAAAATGACCCGTCATAATATCATCCATATGCTTTTGAAACAATGGACGCATAATATCTTTTAATTCTTCTGAAATTCTAAAAGCCTCAACCTTAGCTGGATTTGACAATCTATCCATCATATTAGTGATACCTCCATGCTTTAGAGCTTCAGTTACAGTTTCCCAACCGTATTGAATTAATTTAGCTGCATAACCAGGTTCGATGCCTTCTTCAACCATTTTATCAAAAGATAAAATTGCTCCTGTTTGCAACAAACCACATAAAATAGTTTGCTCGCCCATTAAATCAGATTTTACTTCAGCAACAAACGAAGATTGTAAAACTCCTGCTTTATGTCCTCCAGTTCCAACTGCATAGGCTTTCGCTTCTGCCCAACCTTTTCCTTCTGGATCATTTTCTGGGTGAACTGCAATTAGCGTCGGCACCCCAAAACCTCTTTTATATTCTTCCCTAACTTCAGATCCTGGAGACTTTGGTGCCACCATGATTACAGTTAAATCTTTACGAATCTGCATTCCTTCTTCAACGATATTAAAACCATGAGAGTAAGACAAGGTAGCTCCTTTTTTCATTAACGGCATTACCGCTTTTACAACATTTGTATGTTGCTTGTCTGGAGTTAAATTAATTACTAAATCAGCACTTGGCAACATTTCTTCATAAGTACCAACGTTAAAGTTGTTTGAAGAGGCATTGATATAAGACTGTCTCTTCTGCTCAATAGCCGCCTGTCTTAGAGTATAAGAAATATCTAAACCCGATTCTCTCATATTTAAACCTTGGTTTAAACCCTGTGCACCACAACCTACAATAACAATTTTCTTTCCTTTCAAAGCCTCAACTCCATCTTCAAATTCTGAAGACTCCATAAAACGACATTTTCCTAATTGCTCTAATTTTTCTCTTAATGTTAATGTGTTAAAATAATTTGACATTTTTATTTATTTAGTTGTTGTATGTTTCTAATAATGTTGAAATTTTCATTTCTTCTTTTGTAACTGAAATTAGGCCCGACCTCGTATATTGCATAATACCAAAAGCACTTAATTTATCATATAACGCGACTACTTCTTCTTTTCTTCCTGATTTTTCAAGAACAAAGAAATCTTTATTTACAGTGACAATTCTTGCGTAACTTTCCTTAATTATATTCTGAATTTGAGGTTCTTCAAACAATAATTCAGATTTAATTTTAAACAATCCTGATATTTGATAAATAATTTCATCAAGATCATGATAATAAGCCTTAATTACCTCTACTTGTTTCTCTATCTGACCGATAATTTTCTTTACATTATCTTCTGTCATATTTACTACAAATATAAATTTAGAAACACCCTCAATTTCTGATGGAGAAATATTTAAACTTTCTATATTTATGTGTCTACGTTGGAATATTGCTGAAATTCTATTTAGCAAACCAATATTATTTTCAGAGTAAATAGATACTGTATATAATTTTTTTTCTGAACTCATTTTATTCTAGTCTTATATCTGAAACACTTGCTCCTGTTGGAATCATTGGAAAAACATTTCCTTCTTTTTCTACACAAACCTCTAAAAAGTAAGCCTCTTTGCTTGCCATCATTTCGGCAACAGCATCTGCTAACTCTTCTCTTTTAGTAACTTTCTTAGCCTTTATATAATAACCTTCTGCGATTGCAACAAAATTTGGGTTAATCATTTCTGTTGATGCATAACGCTTGTCAAAAAACAATTCCTGCCATTGACGAACCATTCCTAAAAAGTCGTTGTTTAAAACCACCACTTTGACTGCGGCTTTTTGCTGAAAAATAGTTCCTAATTCTTGAATTGTCATTTGATAACCACCATCACCAGAAATAGAAACAACTTCTCTTTCGGGAGCAGCCATTTTAGCTCCAATTGCTGCTGGTAAACCAAACCCCATTGTACCTAAACCTCCTGAAGTAATATTACTTTTCGTTTTATTGAACTCGGCATATCTACAAGCAATCATCTGATGTTGACCAACATCAGTTACAATTGCGGCATTTCCTTTACTCTGAATATTAATTTCTTTTAACACCTCGGCCATTCTAATCCCTTTCGTTGAAGGATATAAATCATGTTTAATTACCTTGTCATATTCAATATTGTATAACTCTGTAAATTTATTACACCAATCTGCATGAGTATTTTCGTTTAACAAAGGCAACAATGAATCTAAGTTTGCCTTAGCATCACCTAAAACTGCTACATCGGTTTTTACATTTTTATCTATCTCTGCAGGATCAATTTCAAAGTGAATTACCTTGGCTTGCTTTGCATAAGTGGACAATGTACCAGTAACACGATCATCAAAACGCATACCTATGGCTATTAAGACATCACATTCGTTTGTTAATTTGTTTGGAGCATAGTTTCCATGCATTCCAACCATACCAACATTTAGAGGGTGTGATGTTGGAATAGCAGAAGCTCCTAAAATTGTCCAGGCAGCTGGAATACCAGATTTTTCTATTACAGATTTAAACACTTCCTCCGCCTGACTTAATATGACTCCTTGCCCCCAAACGATTAATGGTTTTTTGGCTGAATTTATCAATCTTGCCGCAGCTTCTAACGAAGCTAGATCTGTTTTGGGTATTGGATTATAACTCCTTACTTTAGTACACTTTTCATAAGAAAAATCCAATTTTTCTAATTGCGCATCTTTTGTTACATCAACTAAAACAGGTCCTGGTCGTCCACTTTTTGCTATGAAAAAAGCTTTTGCCATTACAGCAGGAATATCCTCTGCTTTGGTTACTTGACAATTCCATTTTGTAACTGGTGTGGAAATACCAACAATATCTGTTTCTTGAAACGCATCACTCCCTAATAAATGAGAAAAAACCTGCCCTGTAATACACACCATTGGTGTAGAGTCTATTTGGGCATCTGCAATACCAGTAATTAGGTTTGTTGCTCCTGGACCAGACGTAGCAATTGCCACACCAACTTTACCCGAAATCCTTGCATAACCCTGCGCAGAGTGAGTTGCACCTTGCTCATGACGCGATAAAACATGATGAATTTTATCCTGATACTTAAACAACTCGTCATATACTGGCATAATCGCTCCTCCAGGATATCCGTATATTATTTCTGTACCTTCTTCAATTAAGCATCTTACAATTGCTTCACTTCCAGAAATTGTTTCTGTAACTTTTGTCAACGTTTCTTTATTTGTTATGGTTTGTGTTGCCATATTATTGTATGTTTAAATTTCACTTACGTAAAATTGATCTACTTTTTTTACTCGTCCGTTATACAGCCTTTAGATGCTGATGCCACCATTTTAGAATACTTATACAATATTCCTTTTTTATGCTTTAATGCTGGCGCAACCCATTTCGATTTTCTCTCTGTGATTTCTTCATCAGAAATTAAAACATTAATTGAATTATCTTCTGCACTAATTCTAATTATATCTCCAGTTTCTACAATTCCAATTGTACCTCCTGTTTGTGCTTCTGGCGTAATATGTCCAACCACAAAACCATGAGTTCCTCCTGAAAAACGACCATCTGTAATTAAAGCTACAGATTTACCTAAACCCGCCCCCATAATTAATGAAGTTGGCTTTAACATTTCTGGCATTCCCGGACCTCCTTTTGGACCAACACATCTAATTACAACTACATCGCCTCTTTCCACATCTCCATTAATGATACCTGTATTTGCTGCTTGCTCTCCATCATAAACCACTGCTTTTCCTTCAAAAAACAATCCTTCATTTCCAGAAATTTTTGCAACAGCTCCTTCAGACGCTAAGTTTCCGTATAAAATTTGTAGGTTTCCTGATGATTTTAATGCTTTATCATCTGGAAAAATTACATCTTGATCATCAAACTCCATTGCTTCAACATGTGCTAAATTTTCTGCTAACGTTTTACCTGTAACAGTCATACAATCTCCATATAAATAACCGCTTTCTAACAAATATTTCATTATTGCAGGCGTACCTCCAATGCCATGAACATCTTCCATTAAATATTTTCCTGAAGGTTTTAAATCAGCAATTAAAGGTGTTCTATCACTTACTCTTTGAAAATCTTCCAGTGTAAAGTTAATATCTGCGGCATGCGCAATTGCTAAAAAATGTAACACAGCATTTGTAGAACCACCTAAAGCATTTACTATTGTAATTGCATTTTCTAACGATTTCTTAGATATTATATCTAAAGGTTTTAAATCTAACTCTAGAAGGTTTTTAATTGCAACAGCAGTTCTTTCTGCTTCAGATAATTTATTTGGATTTTCTGCTGGTATTGACGAGTTATATGGCAAAGCAAACCCCATACATTCTATTGCAGAAGCCATTGTATTTGCGGTGTACATGCCACCACAAGCTCCCGCTCCTGGAATTGCTCTTTTTATAACCTCTCTATACTCCTCTTCATCAATTTCTCCCGCCATTTTTTGACCTAAAGCTTCAAAGGCAGATACAATATTTAATTTTTTACCCTTGTAATTTCCAGAAGCAATAGTGCCTCCGTACATCATAATAGACGGGCGATTCAAACGCAACATTGCGATCACTGCGCCTGGCATATTTTTATCGCAACCAACCACAGAAACTAAAGCATCATAACTCTGAGCATTCATAACCGTTTCAATTGAATCTGCAATAATATCTCTAGACGCTAATGAATAATTCATACCAGAAGTCCCCATAGAAATACCATCTGAAACCCCAATTGTATTAAATCCTAAACCGACTAAACCAGCAATATTACTCTCAACCTTGACCTCCGCCGCTAAATTGTTCAAATGCATATTACATGGGTTACCATCATAACCAGTACTCGCAATTCCTATTTGCGCTTTTTGCATATCTTCATCAGTTAAACCTACTGCGTACAACATTGCTTGTGATGCCGGCTGAGATTCGTCTTGTGTTAGCCTGCTACTGTGTTTGTTTAATTTCATTTAAAGATTTCTTCGTTTTGTTGACTAAATTATTATATTTCCCGTTTTTCGTTACATAAAATTCAATACGATTCTTTAATTTCAGATGTTAAAAAAAATATTCAATTTGCTGAAAGTCAATTTTTTAACCCTGTTTTATTATGATACTCAATCATTGAAATAAATGCAATAAAAAACCTTCCATTTTTACAGGAAGGTCGATTTTAAATTTTATGTTATAAATATCACTTCCTCGTCAACTCGTAATAATTACGATGACAATTAAAATTGAAATGATATTTGTGATTTGTCTTTTCATTTTGATAAACAAATATTGAGAAAATAATTTTAATTTTCCAAATTTAAATTAAATAATGGTGCTTTGACCCATGTAAATATTTTGAAAATTTAGATTGCTATCCTCTTGGTTAGTAATATAATCGGCAATAAAGTCACCTACTTTTGAAGTAGAAGCCGAATACTGGTTTTTAACTTTTAAATCTTGAGTTGTAATCCCTAAATCTAATGACTTTTCTACTGCTCTTTGAATTGCATCTGCCTCATCATGCAGACCTAAATACTCTAACATCATTCCTGCTGATAAAATAGATGCTAAAGGATTTGCAATATCTTTCCCTGTTACCTGAGGATATGTTCCGTGAATTGGTTCAAACAAAGCATTGTTGCCACCAATTGAACTAGATGCGAGTATACCTATAGAACCCCCAGCCACACATGCAACATCAGAAATAATATCTCCAAAAAGGTTTTCTGACAATACAACATCAAACTGCTTAGGATTTAAAATAATCTGCATAGCAGCATTATCCACAAACATAAATTCGAGAACTACATCTTTGTAATCTTTAGCAATTTCCGCAACAGTTTTTCTCCATAAGCGAGAAGTTTCGAGAACATTTGCTTTATCTACTAAAGTCACTTTTTTCTTTCTTTCTTGAGCCGCCTTAAAAGCTAAATGAGTTATTCGTGAAATTTCTTTAGTCTCATATGAAGACACGTCATAAGCAGATTTACCATCTTTACTTAATTCTTTTTTTCCAAAATATATCCCCCCTGATAGTTCTCTATAAATGGCAATATCTGTTCCTGAAATAATTTCCTTTTTAAGTGGGGAGTTTTTTACTAATTTTGGATAAGATTTTACAGGTATTACATTGCAAAATAAATCTAGTTCTTGCCTTAAACGTAAAAGTCCTTGCTCTGGCCTAATTCTTAACGTTGGATTATTATCATACTTTAAGCCTCCAATTGCACCGAATAAAATTGCATCTGCTTTTTTACAAATTTTAACCGTTTCTTCTGGCAACGGATCACCTTTTTCATCAATTGCACAAGCGCCCATTTGAGCTTCTTTATATAGAAAAACATGATCATAAACCTCTGCAATAGCATCTAATGCTTTTTTTGCCTGATTGGTTACTTCTGGACCAATACCATCTCCGGGTATAATTGCAATTGTATACTTCATTATTTAAGTGTCATCTAAATGATTCTATTTTCAAAGATAGCTGATTATTTTAAATAATTGTATTTAAAATAGGCCCCAACATACAAGTAAAAAAAGTTTTAAACCATTGCAATCTTAGAATCCTTACTCACCAATTTCATAATCGCATGAATATCGTCATCTTTAACTTCTTTTTGTTTATCTGCCATTTTTAAAAACTCTTCATAAGCGATATCTAGTTGCACTTTTGTTAATTCGTAACCAATCTTTTTTGATCTATACGCCAAAGCTGCTCTACCACTTCTTGCTGTTAAAACAATAGCACTCTCTGTTACACCAACATCTTCAGGATCCATGATTTCGTATGTTTCTCTATTTTTTATAACACCATCTTGATGAATTCCAGAGCTGTGAGCAAAAGCATTTGCACCAACAATTGCTTTGTTTGGTTGCACAGGCATTCCCATGCTTTCACGAACCATAATACTTGTATCGTACAATAATTTTGTATTGACACTTGTTTCTAAGTTTAAATACGGATGTTGCTTTAAAACCATGACTACCTCCTCTAAAGCTGTATTCCCGGCTCTTTCACCGATACCATTGATAGTACATTCAATTTGACGCGCCCCATTAATTACACCTGCAATTGAATTTGCAGTTGCCATTCCAAGATCGTTATGACAATGACAAGATAAAATAACGTTTTCAATACCTTTTACATTTTCACGTAAATATTTCATTTTAGCCCCATATTCTTCAGGCAAACAATACCCTGTTGTATCTGGAATATTTAACACTGTTGCACCGGCTTTTATAACCGCTTCACAAACCCTTGCTAAGTATTCATTATCTGTTCTACCTGCATCCTCTGCGTAAAACTCTACATCTTCTACAAAAGATTTTGAATAAGAAACAGCCTTAACAGCGCGTTCTATTACTGCTTCTCTAGATGAGTTAAACTTAAATTTAATATGAGAATCACTTGTACCAATACCTGTATGTATCCTTGGGTGTTTTGCATATTTTAAAGCTTCTGCAGCAACTTTAATATCATTTTCTACAGCTCTGGTTAAACCACAAACTGTTGCATTTTTAACGATTTTTGATATCTGAGTAACTGAGTTAAAATCTCCTGGACTTGATACCGGAAAACCTGCTTCAATTACATTTACTCCCAATAAATCTAATCTTTCTGAAATCACTAATTTTTGAGCCGTATCCAACTTACATCCAGGAACTTGCTCTCCATCTCTTAATGTCGTATCAAAAATTTGAACTTTATTATCTTGCATATTTTCTATAAAGATTATCTTATTTATTATCAAATGTATGTATTGAACTTAAAATAAATAGTTATTTTTACAAATAGATACGATTTCTAACACCATTTAAGAAAACTCAAAAACCTAACTAACAGCTTTTTATGAGCAAAAACACTACATCAATCAGTCAACAAAATGATGCTCTTTTTGTGTTGATTAAGTCCTTAACTAAATCAGAGAAACGACAATTTAACTTGTACGTTGGTAGACTAGGAGGGAATGTAGATGCTAAGTTTTTCTCATTATTCAAATTTTTAGAAAAACTAAAAGCATATGATGAAAAGATAATTATCGGAAGTGGAATTGTATCCAAACAACAACTATCTAACCTAAAGGCTCATTTATACAAACAAATTTTAATTAGCTTACGATTGAATCCTGCCCATAAAAATGTGCGAATTCAAATAAGAGAGCAATTAGATTTTGCAACCGTTTTATACCAAAAAGGCCTTTACAAACAAAGTTTAAAATTATTAGAAAAAGCTAAAAATATGGCTTTAGATAATGATGAAAAAAATATTGCTTACGAAATTGTAGAGCTTGAAAAAGTAATTGAAACACAATATATAACAAGGAGTTTAAGTTCAAGAGCAAATCAACTTTCTATTCAGGCAAAAGAATTAAGCCAAGACAATGTTATTGCAAGTAAACTGTCTAACCTATCTCTTCAATTATATAGCCATCTAATACAAAATGGTTACGTGAAAAATATTGAAGAACTAGAATTTGTTGACAAATACTTTAACGACAGAATGCCAAAGTATGATTATAAAACTTTAGGCTTTAGAGAAAAGTTATGGTTATTTAAAGCACATTTATGGCACAGTTTTTTGATACAAGATTTTTTATTGAGCTACAAATACGCCAAAAAATGTGTCGATTTATTTGATAGTCAAAAATTAATAAACACGCATCCTGTTTTCTATTTAAAATCTAAAAACTACCTACTAGAAGCCTCTTTTTTAGTGAAAAAAGTTTCTACTTTTAAAAAAGAATTAACTCTTTTTGAACATGAAATAGATCACAAATCAATACCAATGAATACCAATACAGAGTTATTGATATTCTTGTACTTTTACTCTAATAAGTTACACCTACACTTTTTAGAAGGCTCATTTGAAAAAGGTGAATATTTGGTTGATATAATCAATAATAAAATTGATAAATACAAAAACAGACTCGATAATCATTATATCATTTTACTTTATTATAAGATTGCTTGTTTGTATTTTGGAATGGGCAAAAACAAATTATGCATTACCTATTTACAAAAAATTATACGCTCTAAAAATCTTGGTTCAGCTGAAGATTTACAATGTTTTGCACGTATTTTAAATTTAATAGCACACTATGAATGCGGTTTAGATTATGATTTAGAAAGACAATTTGTAGACACTTACAAATTTTTATTAAAAATGGAAAATCTACAAGAAGTGCAAAAGGTTTTTCTAGCATCTATTAGAGATTTGAGCGATGTGTTTCCTCACGAAATTAAAAATGAATTTAAGAAGATTCACACCAAGTTGAAAAAATTTGAGAATCATCCTTATGAAAAAAGAGCTTTCTTATATCTAGATATTTTATCTTGGTTAGAAAGCAAGATTCAAAACAAACCGATTGCTTTAATTATTAAAGAAAAAACAAATCAACTCACTAAATAATAGCAAAATAACATTTGCTGGCTGAGTTTTCTAACAATACTGCATAAATTGATCAAAAACAAGAAATAATCCCTACTAGAAGGTTAAAAAATAAATAATACTACTATTTTTGCTGCGTGAATTTATTTAACACACATACCAACTCTTCAAAAACTACCAAAGTAGTTTGTACACCTATGCACACAATTATTAGCACAACTGCAACAATCACCCTTTAGGGGTTCTGCTAAAATAATATCATCATAGGTTCTACTCTGTTTCGAAAAACAAAGAAACAAAATCAATAAAAAATTAAATTACTCAAACTATTCATTCAAAATGAAAGTATTAAAATTTGGCGGTTCATCTGTCGCAACCTCAGAAAACATAAAAAAAGTCTTAGCTATTGTTGAGGCAGCATCTAAAAATCAAAAAATTGCAGTTGTAGTTTCTGCTTTCGGAAAGACAACAAATAATTTATTAGCAGGTGCTGATGAAGCTTTAAAAAACATTAATTCTGCAAAAGAAACTCTAGAGAAACTTAAAGAATTGCATTTTAATGTTATTGATGATTTAGTTATTAAAAATAAAAAAGATGTTTCTAAAGAAGTCTCTTCTTTATTTGATAGATTGAATTCTATTTATGAAGGAATCTTTTTATTACAAGAATTATCTGACAAAACACTCGCAAAAGTCTCTAGTTTTGGCGAAAGACTTTCGTCATACATCATAGCAAACGCAGCAAAAGAACTACTTGATGCAAATCATAAAGAAAGTAGAGATTTGGTTATTACAAATAATGAATACCTAAACGCTCAAGTAAACTATAAAGCAACTAATAAAAATATTATTTCATTTTTTACAGAAAACAAACATCAGGTTACGGTTTTAGGTGGATTTATTTCTTCTAACATTGCTAAAGAAACAACTACTTTAGGAAGAGGCGGATCTGATTTTACTGCTTCCATTTATGCTGCTGCTTTAAATGCTGATGAATTACAAATATGGACAGATGTTAGTGGAATGTTTACTGCAAACCCAAGAGTTGTAAAACAAGCATTTCCTATTTCAGAAATATCTTATGAAGAAGCAATGGAGTTATCTCATTTTGGCGCAAAGGTTTTGTATCCGCCAACAATACAACCTGCATTAAGAAAAGAAATTGCCATTAGAATTAAAAATACTTTTGACCCAGAAAGCGCAGGGACTTTAATTTGTAAAAGTCCTGAAAACGAAAACGAAGTGAAAGGAATTTCTCATATAGAAGACATTAGCTTAATTACTTTAGAAGGCGCCGGAATGATTGGAATTCCTGGCTTCTCTAAACGTTTATTTGAAACACTTTCTGTTGCAAAAATAAATGTTATTTTTATTACACAAGCCTCTTCCGAACATTCAATTTGTGTAGGAATTTATGAAAATGATGCTGCAAGAGCTAAAGATCTTTTAGACCATACTTTTAACGTAGAAATAGAAAAGAAAAAAATAAAGCCAATTATTATAGAAAAGAACTTGGCAATTATTGCTATTGTTGGTGAGAGCATGAAAAACTACCAAGGTTTAAGCGGACAAATGTTTAGCGCCTTAGGACGAAATAATGTAAATATTAGAGCAATCGCACAAGGTTCATCAGAAAAAAACATTTCTGCTGTAATCAATAAATATGATGCAAAAAAAGCTTTAAACATTTTACATGAACAGTTTTTTGAAGAAAAAATAAAACAGCTAAACCTATTTGTAACTGGTGTGGGTAATGTTGGAGAACGCTTTTTAGCACAACTGCAACAACAAAAAGAATTCTTAAAAGAAAACATAAAGTTAAACATTAGGGTTATCGGAATTGCAAATTCCAGAAAAATGACCTTTAATAATGACGGTATTGATCTAAATAATTGGAAAGAGGCATTAGAAAACGGAGAATCGGCAACTATAAATAGTTTTCATCAAAAAGTAAAAGAAACAAATCATAGAAATAGTGTTTTCATAGACAATACTGCAAACCAACAAGTTTCTGAAGTATATGAAAAATATTTAAGAGAAAGTATTTCTGTAGTAACTTGTAACAAAATTGCTTGTGCTTCTAACTTTAACAATTACAAAACATTAAAACAAATTTCAAGAAAATACAATGCATCTTTCTTGTTTGAAACAAATGTTGGTGCAGGCTTACCCATTATAGATACACTTAAAAATTTAATCAATTCTGGAGATAGAGTTCAAAAAATTCAGGCGGTTTTATCTGGAAGTTTAAATTTTGTTTTCAATAATTTTAATGAGAACTCAACTTTTCATGATATTGTGGCAGCTGCTCAAAAAGAAGGTTATACAGAACCAGATCCAAAAATTGATTTAAGTGGAGTAGATGTTGCTAGAAAAATTTTAATATTAGCTCGAGAAAGTGGTTATAAGTTAGAATTAGATGACATTGCTAACAATGCTTTTTTACCTCAAGATAGTCTAAATACAAATAATAATGATGATTTTTATGCTTCCCTAACTAAAAACGAAATTCATTTTCAAAATATATTTAAAGAAGCAAATGACAAAGATTGTCGTTTAAAATATGTGGCAGAATTTGTTGATGGAAAAGCCAATGTTGGACTGCAGCACATTTCTTCAGACCACCCATTTTATAATTTAGAAGGAAGTGATAATATTGTATTATTTTTCACAGACAGATATCCAGAAAATCCTTTGATTATAAAAGGTGCTGGTGCTGGCGCAGATGTTACTGCTTCCGGTATATTTGCTGATGTAATTAGAATTGCAAATCAATAAAAAATGGATTATTTAAAAATATATGCTCCCGCAACTGTTGCTAATGTTTCTTGCGGATTCGACTCTTTAGGGCTCGCCGTTGATGCTATTGGAGATGAAATGTCCTTTACAAGAACAACAGAAAGAGGAGTTAAAATAACAAATATTACAGGCGCAGACTTAACATACAGTATTGATAAAAATGTAGCTGGTGCTGTTGTTAAAAAGGTTTTGAATGAATCACATGCTGATTTCGGAATTGAACTAACAATTCATAAAGGTTTTTCTCCAGGAAGTGGATTAGGTAGCTCTGCTGCAAGTGCTGCAGGTGCTGCTTTTGGTACAAATCAATTATTAGGAAATATTTATTCTGATTTAGAACTGACAAAATTTGCCATGTTTGGCGAAGAAGTCGCTTGTGGAAGCCCGATTGCAGATAATGTTTCTGCAGCAATCTATGGCGGATTCATATTGGTAAGAAGTTACACCCCTTTAGAAATTATAAAATTACCAGTTCCTAGTGAGCTGAGAGTGGTTGCAATTCATCCACAAATAGAAGTAAAAACAAAAGATGCTAGAGATGTTTTACCGACAGAAATCACATTAAAAGATGCAGTTTCACAATGGGCAAATGTTGGAGGTCTAATTAGTGGGTTATACACGGATAACTACAAATTAATAAGTAATTCTCTAGTTGATATTATTGTGGAACCAGCCAGAAAAGGTTTAATTCCGTTTTTTGATGAAGTTAAAAATAGTGCTCTCAACTCTGGAGCTTTAGGCGCTGGAATTAGTGGTTCTGGACCAACAATTTTTGCATTGTGCAAAGGTGATAAAGTTGCTAGTAATGTTTACAAAAGCATTGCAGAAAGTTATAAAAATACGGGAATTGATTTTGAGATGTTTATTTCAAAAGTAAATCCCGAAGGCATAAAAATACTTGAAGAAAAATAACATGAAATATTATAGTTTACATCATAAATCACCAATATCAACTTTTAAAAATGCAGTTGTTCAAGGTTTAGCAAAAGATAGAGGAATTTATTTCCCTGATAATATTACTAAACTATCTAATCATTTTATTGATAATATTTCTGATTACACAAATCACGAAATTGCATACGAAGTCATAAAACAATTTGTAGGTGATGAAATTCCTGCTGAAAAATTGAAAGAGATAATTGCAAAAACTGTTTCTTTTGATTTTCCTATCGTTAAAGTTGATGATAACATCGCTTCTCTCGAGCTGTTTCATGGCCCAACAATGGCTTTTAAAGATGTTGGTGCAAAATTTATGGCACAATGTTTAGAGTATTTCAATAAAGATAGTGAGGATGAAATTACGGTTTTAGTAGCAACCTCTGGTGACACAGGTGGTGCTGTTGCAAACGGGTTTTTAGGTGCGAAAGGAGTAAATGTTGTTATTTTATATCCTTCTGGAAAAGTCAGTGACATACAAGAAAAACAACTAACAACTCTAGGTGAAAATATTACTGCGCTTGAAATAGATGGTGTTTTTGATGATTGCCAAGAGATGGTAAAGACTGCTTTTTTAGATGAAGACATTACAAAAACATTAACCTCTGCAAATTCTATAAATGTTGCACGTTGGTTGCCACAAATGTTCTACTTTTTCTTTGCTTACAAAGAATTACATAAAAGCCATAAAGATTTAATCTTTTCTGTTCCTAGTGGAAACTTTGGAAATATTTGTGCAGGAGTCATGGCTCAAAAGTTAGGTTTACCAATCAAACATTTTGTGGCATCTACAAATATAAATGATACTGTTCCTAATTATTTAGTAGATGGAATCTACAAACCAAAACCATCTAAAGCTACCATTTCTAATGCCATGGATGTTGGTAACCCAAGTAATTTTATAAGAATACAAGAATTGTTTAGTAATGACATAGATGCCCTAAAAAGCGCATTTTCTTCATATAGTTTTACTGATGATGAAACTCGAGCTACTATGACAAAAATATACAACAACTCTAGATATGTTGCAGATCCTCACGGAGCTGTTGGTTATTTAGGTCTAAAAAAGCATGGTTTAAAAGAAAATGAATTTGGCGTTTTTCTTGAAACTGCACATCCTGTAAAATTCAAAGATGTTGTAGAAGAAACTTTACCTGTTAAAGTAGAAATCCCTGAACAAATTAAGAAAGTAATCAACAATACTAAAGTTGCTATCAAAGCGTCTAACTATGAAGATTTAAAGGCTTATTTGATGAAACAGTCTAACATTTAAACCCTTCTCTATTTGAATTAAAAAATATAAATCTTTTTATCCATAAAACTCTAATTTAAGAATTACTAAACTTCAAAAAGAAAATATTTATCTTGAAATGTATATAAGTCTTGGTTGAAAAAGAACACAATCTTCTCTTTATTTAAAGAACATAAAAAATATTTATTTACAAAAATTATAGGGAAACTGATTCTAGAATAGTTATAACAAACAAACATTTTATATTGCAAAATAAAAGAATAAAATCCTTTTGGTCTAGTACCCCCTCTACATAGAGTATTAAATAACGCTTAATTATCTTTATAGTTCTGTAAGTTTGTAAAAAATAAGAATATGACAATTAATTACTATAAATTATTATTTACAACTTTGCTTTTATTGATAGTTATAAAAACAAAAGCTCAAAACCCAAGCGCATTATATCAAAATTGGTTAGATGCTCAGGTAAATAATACGGTTCCTACACTACCTACTTTTAGTTATGCAGGATATAAACATGGGGAAGTTGGTTTGCCTATATCTTTTTCTCAACCAATTTTTAATGTAACTGATTATGGTGCCGTTGCAAATGATAATATTTCTGATAAAGAGGCTATAAAAGCGGCCATAGCAGCGGCTGAATCTGGTTCTAATGGGGGAATCATTTTTTTCCCTCCTGGAAGATTTATTGTAAATGATGCAAATCCAATTGAATCTGGAGTGGCTGCTGATGATCCGTCAGAAGTGATACGCATTTCTAAAAGCAATATTGTTATCAAAGGAAGTGGTTCTGGAGCTGGTGGTACAGAACTATTTCAAAAAAGTCATACAACAAGTCCAAATATGGCTATAAAAAATTGGTCGTGTCCCTATCTATTCTTATTCTGGAATGGAGAAGATTCTGCGAACACATTTATTACAGAGGTTACTGGGAATGCAGACAGAGAATCGCATACCATTCAAGTGGCTAGTACGTCAAATATTTCAGTGGGACAATGGGTTGAATTATACATTAAAGATACAAACACGAATCTATTAGCAGAAGAATTGGCACCTTTTTCTACAGCAGACTTTCATGAGCCAGAGAATTTAAAAATTGCTAATAACGGTGTGGAAGTTAGAGAATTTCATCAAGTATTAAGTAAAACAAGTAATACAATTACTTTTAAAGAACCTATTCATAGAGCAGTAAATGCAAATTACAATTGGAAAATAAATAATTTTAAAGCGCTCGAAGAAGTGGGGATTCAAGATTTGAAATATACAGGTGGTTTCATATGGAAACATATCCATCATAAAGCTCCTGAAGAATTGTATCCGAATGAACCTGTTAGTGGGCCCAATTCATTTTTAAGTTCTTCAGGTTGGAGTGGCGTACAGTTTAACCATACTGTAAATAGTTGGATTTCTAATGTGGAATTTTCTGCAATGTCTCAAGCAGCACAATTCGTTTTTACGGCTAATGCAACGGCTTTAAATAACAGGTATACAGGAAATCCAGGACATAATTTCATTGTGACCAACTCTGCAACTCGCTGTTTTTTGGGTAGAAATGATGATTTAACAACTGGTGTTTGGCATGGAGCAGGAGTCAATGGTAAATCTATAGGGAATGTACTTTGGAGAAATAATCATCCACAGAATGGTAATTCTGGAATGGAAATGCATGCAAGTCAGCCAAGGTCAAATTTGTTTGATGCTTGTACGGGAGGTGTGTTTTTTAACCAGGGAGGGGCAACAGGATCTCTGCCAAATCATTTAAAAAATATGGTTTTATGGAATTTTGAAGGGGTTTCTTATCAAACTTCTAATGTCAAATCCTTTCGTCCCAATTCTGAAACGGTATATGCAAAATTTATAATGCCTATTATTACTGGTCTAAAGGGGTTTACGATGTCTTCAGGAGCCAATCAATTTCAAGAAAATGAATCTCCAGGAAAACACGTAGATGAAGAATCTTTATATGAAGCGCAGTTAAAATATCGTTTAGGAACTCTTCCTAGTTGGATTACAGGTATAGAAGTTAATCCTTTTTATCCAATATTTTTCTATGAAGATTTTAGATATGAAAATAGAGGTTTTTCTTTATATATAGCTGAAAATCCAGACTCACAAAGTGAAGACGTTATCGGAAAACGAGTTGGAGATATTCCAGATGCTGCAGATTCAAATAATGCATTTACAGAAGAAAGACCTGCAAACAGAATTCCTTTAAATACAAAAAGAGACCAAAGAGCAATTTCAATTTCTGGAATATCAACAAATAAAAATTACAAATTAGATACTTGGGTAGTAATGACCCCCGTAAATTTATCTGTAAGCAATAATTTCATTAACGAAGATGATACCTATAAATATGTTAGCTTTTGGACAGAACAAAGGTTTGCCAGCGGAAACACCTCATCACTTGAGGTATATGTTTCTAATGATTATACAGATAATGTTGGTGCTGCTAATTGGACAAACGTTACTTCTAACGTGGGCCAAATAGCTAAGTCTGATGAAAATTCAGAAACCTATTTAAAATCTACTTTAGATATTTCTAAATACGACAATAGCGAAAATTTCACGTTAGCTTTTAGATATAAAAGTGATGATACAACTTACTCTCAAACAAGTAGGAATGGTATTTTTTACATTTCTGATGTAAAATATTTTGTATCTAGCACGGTTTTGTCTAGTAATATGTTTAAAAGAGAAAATACTTCTAGGATTTACCCCAATCCTTTTGCTTCAGAGCTTAGATTAAGCGATTTAAATTATAAATTTAAACAAGCAATTTTGTTTGATGCGGTTGGTAGAGTTGTTTTATCAAAAAATATAGACGAATTAGAAAAAGTACAGTTAAATTTTTCATCAAAAAAACTCGCTAAAGGTATCTACATTTTAAAGTTGATTGGAAGAAATTACACAGAAAAGCATAAATTAATTAAGAGATAATTCATAAAATCTTATTAAAAGAAAAGGGAATGTATTGCTACAATCCCTTTTTTATTTATCTAGAAGTCTAATTATTTTATCACCACTTCGAAAGGGTTATTTATCTTTTTCGAAAATGTGTTTAAATAATTTTCCCATTCTTTTCTTGAATTAAATTTCCCTCTAACTTTCCATCCAAAACCAGCATAATAAACTACCTTGGTATTAGTTACATTTAAATGCGCGTAAGCATTGCTTAAATCTTTGGTTTCTATATCGTATTTTTCAAAAGTTTTAAAAGTGTTTTTATCTGCTACAATTGCAGATCCTAATTCAGAGTTTCCATGAGGTTGCCAATAACTAACCCAACCATTTTGGACATCTGCAGTAACTTTTCCATCCTTTTCATGCAAAGTTAAACCAGCTGCAATAGTATTTACACCTTCGATCTTTGTTGAAAATTTTGATAGATTATTTCCTAAATCTAAATTTACAATTTTTGATTCCTTTATTGTTTTTCCATTTGCGTCCCAACTTTCATATTCTAAATAAAAACTAGTTCTTATAGGTCCAATAGTAATTGTTCTCCATTTTTTAAAGTTTTTTGACAAAAAATAAGTACTATCAACCTTGACAGCTATTCCACCAACACCTCTGCTAACACCCACGTGAAAATTGTCTAAACCTTCACCTGTATCTTCATGATAAGTACCATCGGTTTCTATTTCTTTTTTATACCAGTTATTAATAATTGGATGTTTTACTTTTTTTAACCAAGCATCAACACCACTTGATAAAGTAGGTTGAGGCAAACCGTTTTCTGCCCTATATTGTGCATTAGGACCAAAAACTCTAAAAGCAACTCTGTCGTTTTCCCAGGTGTAATCATCTGTTCTTTCTGGCACAAAACGTGAGTAACATAAGTTTTCAGCCTGTGGTTGTTCGGCCTTTTTAATTGACACTACTTCAAAGTTAGCTTCTGAATGTGCATTAATTGTTGGTTGAAACAGAACTTCATCCATAGAACCATCACCATCATTATCAACCAATTGAGTAACTTGTAATTTATTTGTCTTTATATTTTTTATTCCTACTGATGATAAATCATCAACTTTTAAAGAAGTTTTTTTAATTTCTACAGTTTCAAAATTTCGTTGAAAATCTAGTGTATTTCTTACAGTAATAATTGTATTTTTTTTTTCTTGAGAACAAGAAAACAAAAGATTTACAATTAGTAAGTATGAAATTTTTTTAGCGGTATTCATTATGTGTAAATTTTAATTAAAAATTTAAAAAACCTTTACAAGTTATATTGAAGACAGGTTTATTTATTAGGCAAAAGTTTTTGTTAATCTTCTTTTTGCTATGCAACAGCCTCAAATAAAGAATTTTTGAGAATAAGTGTTTACTACAGTTATTACTCCCGAATTACATAGACCTTTGACTATTGTATTTCCAAAACTATCAACAACTCCAGTTACTAAAGCCACCTTCTCCGTTGAGTCAAATAAGTCAATTGACATATTTTTCCTGATTATCTTAACTCGTTAATTTTACAATGGTCCATATCACCATAATCTAAATTTTCACCAGCCATGCCCCAAATAAAAGAATAACTGCTTGTACCAGAACCAGAATGAATAGACCAAGGTGGAGAAATTACGGCTTGATTATTACCCATCCAAATATGTCTAGTTTCTGTTGGTTCTCCCATAAAATGGCAAACTGCCTGGTCCGAAGGAACTTCAAAATAGAAATATACTTCCATTCTTCTATCATGCACGTGAGCTGGCATTGTATTCCAAGAGCTGCCAGGTTTTATACTTGTCATTCCCATTTGTAATTGGCAAACATCTACTACACTATTTACTATATACTTTCGTAAAGTTCTTGCATTTGCAGTTTCTGGAGCACCTAATTCTACAGTTTCAACATCATCCTTACCAATTTTTTTTGTAGGAAAAGCTTTATGAGCTGGCGTTGAGTTTAAATAAAATAATGCAGGGTTTTGAGCAGAATTACTCGAAAACTCAACATTTTTTTTACCTTGACCAACATATAATGCCTCTTTGTGTTCTAAAACATATTCAGTACCATCAACAGTAACTACCCCAGTTTCTCCTACATTAATAATTCCCAATTCTCTTCTGTCTAAAAAGTTTTCAGATTTAAGAGCATCAATAGATTCTAACTTTAACGCTGACACTGTTGGTACAGCACTTCCTGTAATAAAACGATCATAATGAGAATAAGTAAGATTGATTACATTTTCTTGCATTAAATTATTTATCAAAAACTCTTCCCTAATTTCTGCTGTATCATAATTTTTCACATCTTTTGGAGAAGCTGCATATCTTGTACTATAGTTTGTGCTCATGATTATATTTCTTTTTAAAATGATTGTTTCCAGTTAATTTAGATGCAAAAGTAATAAAAAATATTAAAATACAATCGATTGTATTTATATTTGCAAGGCATTCAAGGAATTTTGATGTTTAATTTGAAGTTATAAAAAAAGAGTTCAGAATGGAAAATAGTAAAGTTACGATACACGACATTGCAGATATTCTTGGCATAGATAGCTCTACTGTTTCAAGAGCATTAAATAATAGTCCTAGAGTTGCTAAAAAAACGAAAACTAAAATTCTTACAAAAGCTAAAGAATTAGGTTATCGAAGAAATCATTTAGCGTCTAATTTAAGAAAAAGCAAAACAAACACTCTAGGTGTAATTGTACCTCGTATTTCACGTTATTTTTTCTCATCTGCTATTGCAGGAATTGAGGAAACTGCTTTTAAAGCTGGTTATAATGTAATTATTTGTCAATCTTTAGAGAGTTTAGAAAGAGAACAAAGTATATTGGATACGTTGTTAGCAAATAGAGTTGATGGAGTTCTAATTTCCATTTCTATGGAAACAAAAAATGACAATCACTTAAATGGTTTAAAACTGCGAAATATACCTTATGTTTTTTTTGATAGACATTGCAATATTGAAAAAAATAGTAATGTTGTTATTGATGATTTTGAAGCAGCATTTATGGCTGTTGAACATTTAATTGATCAAAAATGCACAGAAATTGCTCATTTTTCTGGTCCACAAAATTTAGAAATATATAAAAATAGATTTAAAGGATATAAATCCGCTTTAGAAAAGCACAACATTACTTTTAGGGAAGAGTTGGTAATTTCTTCTAGTTTAATGGAAAAAGATGCGGCTGAAAATGTAAAAAAAATTTTAGCACTACCTTTTAACGTTGATGGTTTATTTTGCGCAAATGATGTGGTTGCAATTGGAGCTATGAAATACCTTAAAGAAATAGGAATTAAAATACCAGAAGAAATTGCAACTGTTGGTTTTAGCAATGAAACTATTTCATCTGTAATTGAACCAGCATTGACTACTATAAATCAACCTGGTTCTAAAATAGGTGTTGCGGCTGCAAATTTATTAATTGATAAAATTTCTGATAATACCATTCATAAAACGATAATTGTTCAAACAAATTTAATTCAACGAAAATCCTCTTTGAGAACATATAAATAATTACTACTTTTAATTTTTCCGAAAAGATCCGTTTAATGAGGCTAAAAAATTACACTCTCCTTTTTGTTCTTCTGCTTATTTTTTATACTTCTTCTGCACAAGATATCTCTGGTGAAAATCAACTATTAAAATTTAAACAATTTTCATTAGCCGAAGGCTTGTCTCAGAGTTCTGTTATATGCATGCTACAAGACTCTAAAGGTTTTATGTGGTTTGGAACTAGAGATGGTTTAAATAAATATGACGGACATAATTTTAAAACTTACAGGTTTGATTATAAAGACAAAAAAAGCATCAGCAATAGTTTTATCAGATCTCTATTTGAAGATAAAAATGGAGATATTTGGATTGGCACAAACAATGGATTAAATAAATATTTACCGGGTAAAGATAGTTTTCAAAGATTTAAGCATAGTAAAAATAAGAATAGTTTAATAAATAATGAGATTTGGAGTATAGCTTCTGCTGAGGAAAACTATTTGTGGGTAGGTACTAATGGCGGTTTAGAAAAATTCAACACAGTTACTAATAAAAGTGACCATGTTAAAAATGAAAAAAGCATTTTAAAAAATAATATTCGTTCATTATTTAAAGATTCAAAGCTAAATTTATGGATATGTAATAGAGAAAATATCTTATTATTAAACCATAACAAAAAAGAGTTTTCTGAAATTTCGTATCCAGCAACTCAAGTAAGAAAGTCTACAAGAAATTATGCTCCTGTAATTTATCAAGATAGAAATGAAAATATCTGGTTAGGTTATAGAGATGGTTTAGCACTTTACGATAAAGAGAAAAAAAAATTTCTGCATTTTACAATTGAATTCGGAGCTAAATCCTCAATTTTAGAGGAGGTACGAGATATTTACGAAGATATTTTTGGCAATTTTTGGGTAGGTACTTATAATGGTTTATATATTGTAAACAAAGAAAGAAAAAGTATCACACATTATATTCACGATGCTAACAATTTTAATAGTTTAAGTCATAACTCCATATACAGTATTATTGGTGATACAAAAGGAGATGTTTGGATAGGAACTTATGCAGGAGGTGTTAATTATTATGACAGAAGCTATGATAGCTTTAAAAACTACTATGCGGGCTCAAACAACTATAAGTTAAATCATAAAGTAATTAGCTCTTTAATAGAAGAGCCCTCAGGAAACCTGTGGATTGGTACGGAAGGCGGAGGTCTTAATTTTTTGAATAAAGAAACTGGTAAATTCACATATTACACTCACGATATATATAATTCTAACAGCATAAGTTCTAATAATATAAAATCTATTATTAGAACTCAAGAAGGAAATTTATGGATTGGAACTCACGACGGTGGTCTTAATTTTTTTAATCCGAATAGAAAACCTTTTGTCTTTAAAAAATATAAAAGACAACAAGGAAACCAAAAGAGTATCAGTAATAATAGAGTTATTTCATTATTCGAAGATTACAAAAAAAATATTTGGGTTGGAACTTCTGATGGAGGTTTAAATATGTTTAATATTAAAAATAATAGTTTTTTAAGGATTGAACATGCATCACGATTTATTGGGGAAATAATATACAATATTGCGAGTACAAACAAGAAAGATATTCTTATTATATCAGGCAACAAAGGATTGGCAAAGATTAATATCAATTCTAAAGAAATAACACCTATAAAATATCAAATTGAGAATAAAACTGAGGGTAACACGATTATAACGCTTTGTGCCTATGAAGATAGATTTAACAATTTGTGGATTGGTACAGAAGGAAACGGACTCTTTTATTACAATACAAAAACAAAAAAAAGCCTAAAATATGGCATATCAGAAGGTTTACCAAATGAAGTGATTTATACAATTTTACCAGATCATTTTAATAATATTTGGTTTAGCACTAACAAAGGATTAAGTAGGTATAATCTAGAATCTCATCAATTTAAAAACTTTGATGTTTCAGACGGACTTATAGAAAATGAATTTAATTACGGAGCAAAACTTAAATTAAAGAATAAGGAATTAATGTTTGGTAGTGCAAACGGAATTGTGTTTTTTAATCCAGACAAAATTACAGAAAACTCATTTGTACCACCAATTTACATTACTTCGATTTCTGTTAATAACAAATCCTATTTCTCTAGCACAGATATTACTAAAGGTTTAGAATTAACTCATGATCAAAATGTATTCGGCTTCAATTTTATAGCTTTAAGCTACTCACAATCAGATAAAAATAAATATGCATATAAATTAGAAGGTTTTGACAAAGATTGGAATTATATTGGTAATAAAAAATCAGCAACCTACACAAATTTAGACCCTAATGAATATGTTTTTAAAGTAAAAGCATCAAATAATGATGGCTTATGGAATGAAAAAGGTCAATCCATCAAAATAACAATTCTTCCACCTTTTTGGAAAACTTGGTGGGCATATCTTTTGTATTTATTCATATTAATAGCGGCTTTTTATTTAATACGAAAGTACAGTTTATTAAGAATTCATGAAAAAAACGAATTAAAACAAGAACGTTTAGAAAAAGAGAAAATTGAAGAAATAAATAGTTTGAAACTAAAATTATTTACCAATATTTCACATGATTTTAGAACACCATTAACGCTTATTGTTGGCCCTTTAGAAAGGATGTTAAAAAATAAAGAGGGAAGTAATTATATACAGAAACAGCATCAAACAATGTACAGAAATGCCACTGTTTTACTGCAATTAATAAATCAACTTTTAGATTTTAGAAAAAATGAATCGGGCAAATTAAAGCTAAAAGCTTCTCAAAACAATATCGTTTTGTTTACAGAAAATATTAAAAAATCCTTTGAAGATTTAGCCGAATTTAGAGAAATAGATTACAGTTTTAAAACTACAGACATAAATCTAGAAATTTGGTTTGATGTTATTAACCTTAAAAAGGTTTTATTTAATCTACTATCAAATGCTTTCAAGTTTACACCTAATAACGGTAAAATTAAAATAATAATATCTACTACAACAAAAAATAGCAAGAAAGACAATTTTGTGAAAATTGAAATAAAAGATAATGGGAAAGGAATTCCAAAAAAGAATTTAAATTTTATTTTTGATCGTTTTTACCAAATAGAAAGAGACGATAGTTCGCGTTCAGGTACTGGTATAGGTCTTGCTTTAGCTAAAAGTATTATAGAACTTCACAGTGGCAGCATAAAGGCTAAAAGTAAAGAAAAAGAAGGAACATCGTTTGTGATTTTATTACCATTTGGGAAAAACCATCTAACAAAAGAACAAATTATTAAAGAGACAAATGAGATAGAAACGGTTAATTTCTACGAAAATGTCATTGTTAACTCTTTCAGAGAAAAATCTGAAAACAAAATTTTTGAAAATAGTGTAATAATCCCAGAAATACCAACAATATTAATTATTGAAGATAACCCAGAAGTTCGAGTATTTGTTCGAGAAATATTTCAATTAAACCATAATATTCTTGAAGCTGGAAATGGAAAGGATGCTTTTGAAATTGCAAAAATAAAAGTGTAGATTTAATCATTAGTGATGTTATGATGCCTACAATGAATGGTATTGAACTTTGTAAAAGTATAAAAACAAATATAGTTACAAGTCATATACCTGTTTTATTATTAACAGCACAAACATCTCAAGAATCTCAAAAAGAGGGTTATAAAACGGGTGCCGATTCCTATGTCACAAAGCCCTTTGATGCAAATATTTTAGAACAGAAAGTAAAAAATCTTTTAAAAACAAGGCAAAACCTTATTAAAAAATTTAAAAAAGATCTTATTTTAAAGCCTAAAGAGTTAGAAATTACTTCTGCCGATGAAATTTTCTTGCAAAAAAGTATATCATTAATAGAAAAAAACATCAATAATCCAGAATTTACAATTCAAGATTTTATTTCAGAAATAGGTATGAGTAGGTCTGCTTTGTATAGAAAACTAAAGGCACTTACTGGTCAGTCTATTTCAGAATTTATAAAAACTATTAAATTGAAGAGGGCAGCACAATTAATTACTCAAACCAAAATGAATATTTCTGAAATAGCCTTTGAACTTGGTTTTAATGATTTAAAACATTTTAGAAAATCTTTTAAACTACAATTTAATGAATTACCATCTCAATATCGCATTATGAATGCGAAGTAAGCTAAATTTTTTTTCTTGAAATATAAGTTACTTAATTTCAGTAGTTTTAAAGTATTTAGAACAAATAACCCCATTTCAAAGAGTCAGAATCCCCCTTAGATTACCTAAATACTATCTTAACTTTACATTGTAAAATTAAACCAAAATACAATGGTAAAAAATCACATTACGCTATTTTCTGATACAATAAAAACTAACAATATTATCCTGTATTTGTTTTTAATGTGCGCTCTTAGCACAAGTAACATTTATAGTCAAGTAAAAACAATTTCAGGTATTGTTTCTGATGAAATAGGTGATCCTTTACCTGGAGTATCAGTATTAGAAACAGGGACTTTAAATGGAGAATCAACAAATTTTGATGGTAAATTTTCAATAAAGGTAAAAGAAGGTTCTTCTTTAACCTTTAGTTACATAGGTTATAAACCTGTAGTGAAAATTGTAGGTAAAGAAAATATAATTAGTGTTGGATTAAAACCAGATATAGAAAATCTTGATGAAATTGTAGTAATTGGTTTTGGTTCTGTAAAAAAGAAAGATTTAACAGGCTCTGTTTCGACTGTTAAAATGGAAAAACTTACTGAAGCTCCTGTTATAAGTTTTGATAAGGCTTTAGCTGGAAGAGTTGCTGGTGTGCAAGTAAGTGGAGGAACTGGAGAGCCCGGGTCAGGAGGAAACATTGTAATCAGAGGGGCAAATACTGTAAATGGAGACAACTCTCCATTATATGTTTTGGATGGCTTTATCGTTGAAAACTTTAATCCAAGTCTTATTGATCCCTCAGATATAGAATCTATGAACGTTTTAAAAGATGCTTCTGCGGCTGCAATTTATGGAGTTAGAGGAGCTAATGGAGTTATCATAATAACTACCAAAAAAGCAAAAGTCGGTAAAACCTCTATTTCTTATGAAACAAGGCTAGATGCCAAACAAGTAACCAAAACATTGGATGTTTTGGATTCTTACGAGTTTTTAAAATTGTCTAGTGAAATTAATGCTAACAGTGCTGCATCTAGGTATTTTACAACGAGAGATCCTTTAACGGGAATTGGTACAATTGTTGGTACTATTGAAGATTATATTGATGCACCAACCAGAAACTGGCAGGATGAAGCATTTAGAACTGCTTTTGCTAAAACACATAAAATAAACATTTCTAGTGGTGGAGAAAAAACAAGATTCAATGCTTCTGTTAATTCTTTAAAAGATGAGGGTTCTTTGCTAAATTCTAGTTTTGAAAGGTTAAATGGTAGAATTGATATCAATCATAAAGTTACATCTAAATTAGATACTCGAATAAGTCTGTTATATACCAATAGCAAACAATCTGGTTTAGATACACGAGGTAATTCATCTTACTCTTTTATGAGAAATTTAATTACCTATAATCCTGTAGCAAATAAATTTTTAGATTACGGGGGTATAGATCCTTTAGATGGAATTAGTGATGAATTCGATTTAATTAATATAGTAAGTTGGCACCCAATAGTATCTTTAGAAAACGAACAACGAAACCGTGTAACAGATCAATTTATTGCAAATTTAGGTATAAAATATAGAATGAATTCAAACATTACTTTAGAATCCAAAGTAAGTTTGAATAATCAGTTTAGAGAAAGTGATTTATTTAATAATAGTAAGACTGTTTATGGTAGATTAATTAATAAAATTGATGGTATTAATGGCTCAATAGATCATATAAAATGGAATAATTTTAATAATGTAAACACCATTAATTATAAAAATAATTGGAATGGTCATTCTATAAACGCATTATTTGGGGTTACTTTTGATAAAAGAAAAATTAGTAGAACCTATACAAGATATATAGATATTCCTCAATATGTAGAGGAACTTGGAGTAAACAGTTTAGATTTAGGAACTTTAGATGAATCAAGTGATATCAACGGTATCATTAACGAAACTGCAACCTTCTCTTTACTATCAAGATTAAATTATAATTACAAAGGTAAATATTTAGTAACTGCTTCATTAAGAAGAGATGGTTCTTCTATTTTTCGTGAGAGAAATAGATATGGTTATTTTCCGTCAGCAGCCATATCTTGGAATGCACATAAAGAAGGATTCATAAAAAATTTAAATGTTATTTCTCAATTGAAGTTTAAAATGGGTTATGGTAAAACAGGAAATGATAGAATTCCTGCAAGTGCAAGAGATCCTTTTTTATCAGCAAATAATGCGAGTTATTTCTTTAATGGACAAACAATACAAGGTGTAATTCCACCGACACTTGGTTCAAACCCAGATTTAGCATGGGAAACTACAGAGCAATTGAATTTTGGTGTAAACACAGGGATTTTTGATGGTAAATTTTCTGTTGCTCTTGAATTATATCAAAAAGACACAAAAGATTTATTACTTAGAGCAGATACAGCCCCCTCTCAAACAAATTTAGCTCAATATGTCAATACGGGTCACGTTAGAAATAGAGGTTTAGAAATAACTCTAGCTACTACAAATATTTCAACAAAAGATTTTAGTTGGACGTCAGATTTTAATATCTCATTTAATCGAAATATAGTAAAATCATTACCAAACAGTAAGCCGATTATTGGAACCCCTAATTATTATAGAAGGTTAAGCACAAATCAATTTATTGTAGAAGAAGGGCAACCCTTAGGAAATATGTTTGGCTATGTTTCAGACGGAGTATATCAAATAAGTGATTTTCAAAATTATGATGCTACAGCATCTACGCACACTTTAAATCCTATGCAACCAAGTTACAGAAGTCATCAGCCCGGAGATGAAAAATACAAAGATTTAAATGGAGATGGAAAAATAACAACGGCAGACAAAACAGTAATTGGTAATGCTCAACCAGAATGTTTTGGTGGTCTAACAAATACATTTAGGTATAAAAACTTTCAGTTAAGCACATTTTTACAATGGTCCTATGGAAATGATGTTTTAAATGCCAATAGACTAGTTTTTGAAAGTATGCAAGTAGCTAACCAAAACCAATTAGCAACTACACTAAATAGATGGACTCCTGAAAACCAAAATACAACAATGCATAGGGCTTTAGGACAAGGTTTTGAAGATATTTCATCGAGGGTTGTAGAAGATGGTTCATACTTAAGGTTAAAAACAGTAAATTTCTCTTATACCCTGCCAAAAACTTTTTTAGAAAGTTATAAAATAACTAGTTTAAAAGTCTATTTAGCAGCACAAAATTTATTTACAATTACCAATTACAGCGGTTTTGACCCTGATGTATCTGTAATTAATAACCCTATAATGCCTGGAGTAGATTATTCTGGATATCCAATTCATAAAATTATTAGTGTTGGATTTAATGTTACATTTTAATATACAAAAATTATGAAAATAAAATCAATATTTATAATAGTATTCTCTTCAATAGTACTTTTGGGATGTGATAATGAATTAGATATAATTCAAAAAGATAATATTACACCAGACAACCTATACAATACCGAGGCTGGTGCATTAGCAGGTATTGCTGGTGCTTACAGTAGAATTGTAGCAGTATATAAAGAAGCTGTTATCAATGCTCAATACCCTACAAATTTTACTGATGAAGGGCACTACAATAGAAAAGGTTTGAGAAGTATTTTAAAAAACAACTTTACTGCTGCCGAACCAGATTTAAGATCTATTTGGGGAACTTATTATCAAGGAATAGGAGCTATAAATTCAACAATTTCTGGTTTACAAAATTCACTTCTAGAAGAAGATGTAAAAATGAAATTTTTAGCAGAAGCACATTTTATAAGAGCATTTCTTTATTTTGATATCCAAAAAGCTTTTGGTGGTATTAAAGGATTACCCATGCCATTAGAAGATAATAATAAAGAATTATTACCAAGAACAGCAGGAATAGATGTTTACAAACAAGTAGTAAAAGATTTAGAATATGCAGAAACTAATTTACCTACGGCTCAAGAAGTAGTTCCCGGACATGCAAGTAAAAGTGCTGCAAGAGGTCTTTTAGCAAAGGCATATTTGTATATGGCAAGTGATCCATTTAAAGAAACTGGTGCTTATCAAAAAGCAAAAGAATGGAGCTTAAAAATAATTAATGATGGTTATCACGATTTAAACCCGAGTTATGAAGAAGTTTTTAATAATCTAGCAAAAGGAGAATATGAGCAAAAAGAAATGTTATTTCAATTAGGCTTCTCTTTTGCAGATAAAGATACTAGGCAATCGTCTAAATTGGGTTCTGGTTTTGGGATGAAAATAGATGATGAATCTTGCGGAAAAGGTTTTGCTCTAACGTATGCAACCATTACATTAATACAAAAATACAGGTCAGATCCAAATGATGAAAGAGGTTTATGGAATACAACTCCGTATTTTAACAGAAGAGGTAATAACTGTAATTTAAGTACAATTAACAACCAATTTATTTACCCAGCATCTAAATATCGTAGATTTTTAGAGCCAGACAATTCCAATACAAGTTATGGTTCTCACCATTGGCCAGTTTTACGTTTTTCAGATATTTTACTTATTTATGCAGAAGCAGAACATAATATTAATCAAGGATCTACTTTAGCTTTAAATGCTTTAAATAGAGTTAGAAATAGAGCAAAAGCAACACCTTTAATTGCTATTGATGATAAAGCAATTCAAGAAGAACGTCTGTTAGAATTATGTTTTGAAGGACATAGAAAATATGATTTAGTGAGGTGGGGGATTCTAGCACAGAAAGTGGGAGAAACAAAAGTAGCAATGGAAACACTTTCTAATGATTCTAATTTTATAAATGACGATTGGACCTCTTATGGAGAGCCAAATTTAGGGCCAGATGGACTTCCAGAGAGTGGAGATGAGCCGGCAGTTCGTGAAATAAGAAAAAATGCATTTAACCCTTCTTTTAGTTATTTGGATGGCTACAATGATTTTGACCCAAATCAAAATTATATTTTACCAATTCCAGAACAAGAATTGGGAGTAAATTTAAATATTTCTCAAAACACAGGTTGGTAACAAAATGATAATTATAAAAAACATAAAAATGAAAAATCAAAAATATTTATTTTGGATTATTCTATTATTCATAATCGTCTTTCAAAGTTGTGAAGACTCAGAAGTAGTAGAAACTCCAAACTTTACAATTTCTTACGATATGCAGGCTAAAGCTGGAGAACCAGTTGAATTTAGCATTGTTAATTCTCCTCAATTTTTAAGCTTTTTCTCAGGAGAATTTGGTAAAGAATATAAAAATAAAGACAGAACTAAAGCTGAAGGGGATTTTACAGTTTCATTTGAAACATCTAGACATTATCAAGACGGTGACAGTAGTTTAGATGGTGCTTGGCGTTTTATGTATTCAACAGATTATACCGGATCTGGCTCTGTGGCCGATGTAGAAGCAGCAACATGGGTAAACATTTCTGATAGAGTTACGTTTGCAACAGAAAGAACATATAACAAAACATTTTCAGGTATTACAGATATAACCGATTTATCAACAGATAAACCAGTATATATGGCAATAAGAATTTTAGCAGAGGGAAAGAAAACAGAGGGAAACAGACAAGGTATCTTCGATTTTTTTAGTTTCAATCTTACATTAGCTTTAGATCAAACAAACAGCTTACAAATAGCAGATATGAATACCCCAGGTTTTTTTCCTGTAAATATTACTGGAGAAAATTCAAACCCTTCTTTTGATAACTGGATATTAAGAGACAAAAGCTATAGAATGCATGGAGGTAGTGCAGAATACACAAATGATGACTGGCTAATTACAAAACCATTAAATTTATCAGGTACTGTTGCTCCAGACAGAGGAGAACCCTTAAAAACCTATTCAGAGAAATTAGAAAATTTTTCACATACATATCAAAATCCAGGCTCTTATACTATAACATTTGTGGGTAGAAATGAAACCATTTATGGCTCAGAAGAAACTATAGAAGAGTTTACTATTTTAGTTGAGTAGAAAACATAAAAAGTAAAACAGAAAAAGCGTTTCAACTTAATTAGAAACGTTTTTTTAGCCTTGAGACTCAGAACACCCATTACTGAACAGTTATCCCCCTGTGTAAAATGAGATATGAGTTTAAATTTGTTAGCACACTTATTCATGAACTTAAATTAGAAGCAACAATGAAAAAAATTACATTATTAATTTTCGGGTTTATCGCATTTTCAATAAATGCACAAACAATTTATTATGAAGATTTTAGATACGAAAACGAAGAAAGGGGGTTTACTGTACAAAAAGTTGCACTTGATGGTCAAGCAGCAGACCGAGTAGGAAAAAGAGTTGGTGACGTTCCGGATGCATCCGATTCAGATCCTGTTTTTGATGAAAGTACGAGGCCATCAAATAGGATACCACAAGGAGCAACCAGAGAGCAACGGGCAATCGCTTTTTATAATTCAAGTGGTGCAGATGATGCAATAACAAATCACGAAATTGAAGCTTGGGCCTTTATGACAAATCAAGATCTTTCTTCAGCAAATCAGCCAAAAATGTCTTTTTGGACCGAGCAACGTGATCTAGTTGGTGGCGGAGCAACACTCTCTATCTTAGTTTCAGAAAATTACACACATGGTAATTTACCTTCAACTGCTAGTTGGACAGATGAAACTGCAAACATAACAGGGAATATTGCTAAATCCGACATAAACCCTTTAATTTATGTTTTCGGTAGCATAGATTTATCAGCCTATGCAAGTAATTCTGTAACGGTAGCTTTTAAAGTTGTTACAGATAATTCTGCCTATGAAAAAGATGTAAAACAACATGGTACTTTTTATATTTCTGATGTTAAATTTGATGTAGCCCCTGAAGAAATTGCCGATGGATCTTTTTCTGCTTTAAATACGAGTTCTTCTGGGCAAACTGATATTTTTGATATTCCATCAGCAGCAATTTCTGAAAGTAATTTTTCTAATACCTCAAAATGGGCAGACGTTCTCACTACAGAAAGTTCTGTACCAAGGCTTGCAAACGGAGTTTTAATTCCTATTGGAGAAGGTTATAAGTTTAAAGTTGCAGATAAGTACAATCCTATTGCTGTATCAGAAGTAAGATATATTCAAGTAAATGGAGCTTCCAATAAAGGTGCACCAGATAATTCTAAATGGATTGTTCAAGGAAGTAATGATGATACTAACTGGGATGATTTAAGTGATGTCATACAAATGTATAGTTCTACAAACGATATCGAAACCTCAGCATCATTAACAACTACAAAAAGATATAGATATTATCAATTTGTTTTGGCTAATGCTTGGACACCCAACTCTAATTTTACAGCAATTAAACAATTAGATTTTACAGTAGATGCATCTGTGTTGTCAGTAAAACATGAAACGGTAATGGAGGATTTTACGGTGTATCCAAACCCAACCAAAAGCGTCATTAATCTTACTAACTTCAATAAACAAGTTAAAAATGTCAAATTAATAGATGTTACAGGTAAAATAATCTACAAGAGTACAAATACACAACCAATTCATGTAAGAGACTTCTCAAAAGGTTTATATATCTTAAAAATAGAATCTCAAACAGGTGAAGTTTCAAGTAAAAAAGTAATTATAAACTAAAGTATAGTAAAAACTTTAAAAATATAAAAGGGTTATAAGTCTTTTAGGATTTATAACCCTTTTTAATTTATTTTTATGTGTATTACCTCTTAAAATCAATATTTTAGATTAGTAAACAACCCTTTATTGACCTACGAAAGCCCTTTATTTTTCGAAACATATTTTAATTTTGTGAACGAACTATTACCAAATTATTTATTAACATAAAAAATACAGACAATGCGTTTTAATATATTTTTCTTATTTCTTCTAATAGCTTTTGCTGGCTGTACAAAATCATCTAATCCATCTCATATTGATTTACAAAAGCAGATAGATGATTGTGAAAATCAATTGAAAATTGCAGTTCCAAAATTAACCGATTTAACAAAGCATCCAAGGTTAATAGATAAAGATAAAAAAGAGTGGAAAGAAGTTACGAACGACAAACTTATTTGGACTTCTGGTTTTTATCCTGGAGTTTTATGGTATGCTTATGACATTACAGGTAATGAACGTTGGAAAAATGAAGCAATTCAGCGTACAGAAGTTTTTGAAGATTTTCAAAACATAACCGAACACCACGATATTGGTTTCATGATGTTTCCAGCCTATGGAAATGGTTATGAAATTGGAGGTGAAAAAGAATACAAAGATATTTTACTGAACTCTGCCGCTTCTTTAGCATCGAGGTTTAACCCAAATGTAGGTACAATTAGATCTTGGTCGAACAAAATGCACCCGCGTTGGAAACAGCATATTACAATTATTGATAATATGTTAAATTTAGAGTTGTTGTTTTGGGCTGCAAAAAACGGAGGAGATCAAAAATATTATGATATTGCTTTAAGGCATGCAGAAACAACTATGAAAAATCAT
>Ga0115572_10000331_pt1 | contig 40561 bp, 40 predicted proteins | sample COGITO_mtgs_1206_FD_88681 | JGI IMG/M metagenome (GOLD analysis project Ga0115572, IMG submission 88681) | Pelagic marine microbial communities from North Sea - COGITO_mtgs_120607 | ecosystem: Environmental > Aquatic > Marine > Epipelagic | place: Germany:Helgoland, sampling site Kabeltonne... | reverse complement strand
CTGGGTCAACCCCGAGCAACTGATCACGGAAGGCCTCGAGTTCACCCTCGACGTCAACCCCGGGAAGGGTGCCCTTCATCCCGGCGAGGACTGTGGGATCGTCGAAGGCCTCCGCAAGTGCGTTGCCCATGTTGCCGTCAACGCCGTACACGTTGGTGTCGCTCGTCGGTCCGACGCCAGCCTCGATAAGACCCGTGAGGATCTTGGAGGTCTCGTCGAACCCGATGATCACGATTGCATCAGAACCAGCTTCGACGGCAACTGCAACGACGTCGTCGAAGTTCTCTGCCTTCGGGTCGTAGATGTTCTCTGCATCAACAACGCCACCCTGAGCCTCGAAGGGTCCCTTCGTGTACTCGAGCAATCCGGTGCCGTAGGCATCGTTCAGAACGAGGAACGTCGCCGAGGCATTGCCGTCGGCAATCAGGATGTCAGCGAGTGCGGCACCCTGCACGACGTCGGAGGGCGCCGTACGGAAGTACAGGCCGTTGTCGTCGTAGTCGGTGAACGTTGGTGAGGTGTTTGCCGGGCTGAAGTGAACCTTGCCTGCCTGAGTGATCTTGTCGATCACGGTCAGGGAGACACCCGAGCTCGCAGCTCCGATGAATCCGTCAACGTCCTCAGCGAGAAGACGGTCAACTGTCGCGTTGGCAACCTCACCGTTATCTCCCGAGTCGCCGGGAAGATATACGACGGGCTGTCCGAGTACGCCACCAGCTGCATTGACATCTTCAACCGCAAGTTCGACTCCAGCGATCTCAGGCGGGCCGAGGAACGCAAGGTTGCCGGTCTCGGGGAGAAGCCCGCCGAGCACGAGCTGGTCTCCGGCGTCCGATGGGGCCTCGGTGGATGGGGCTTCGGTGGATGGGGCTTCAGTTGACGGGGCCTCGGTGGATGGGGCCTCGGTGGACGGGGCCTCGGTCGTGGCTGACCCGTCGTCGTCGCTGCCGCATGCGGCCGCAACGAGCGAGAGTCCCACGAGCAGGGCGCCGACGCGCTTCACGCGTGCTTTCTGCATTTTGATTTCTCCCCCTGTGCAAATGCGGGCGGGATTGCCCGAATATTCAGGTGACGAGAGCCTACGCGTGGTTTTGACTTGTCACAAAGCACTACGGTCATTTGCCGTGGAGGCGAAGGCAGCAGTCGATCTGCTTGAAGGACTTGCGACCACTCGCTCGATCCGCCGCTATACCGATGAATCGGTCGATTTAGACGATCTCAGGTCGATCCTGTGGCACGCCGGCCGGGCGCCGTCCGGGTCGAATCGGCAACCGTTTCGATTTCTTGTGCTAAGGGACGGATCCGCCGCACGGGAAGCAAAATCGGTGCTTGGCACAGCATTCCGCGCCGGTTGGGCGGCAAAGCGGGCAAGCGATGGGTACCGCGCCAGCAGGTTCGCCGACTCGATGCAGCGGTACGTTGACCGCTTCGAACGCGTTCCGGTAGTGATCCTCGTATGCCTTGACCGATATCGAGCTCCCAATGCGATGGAGGGTGCGTCGGTATACCCGGCGTGTCAGAACCTTTTGCTGGCCGCTCGAGCACATGGCTACGGTGGGGCGCTCACAATGTGGCACCTCGGCGTCGAAGCCGAACTCCGTCAACTGTTAGCGATCCCGGAACACGTTGGATTGTCGGCGTGCATCACCCTCGGCGTTCCCGAGGGACACCATGGACCGCTTCGCCGCAAGCCACTCCGTGAGATCGTGTTCGATGACCAATGGGGTGAGCCTGCGGCCTGGGCCGAGGGCCAGGACGATTTGGCGGATTAGCTTCGTCGCATGACTCTCGTCGCCGGCGTCGACTCCAGCACCCAGAGCACCAAAGTTGAGATTCGCGACCTCGCATCCGGCGAGGTGGTAGCGACGGCGCACGAATCCCACCCAGTCGTTACGCCGCCGCGCAGCGAACAAGATCCGAGTACATGGACGCGTGCCTTCGACGAGGCATGGCAGGCGGCCGGATCACCTGTGGTGGCGGCCATCGCAATCGGCGGACAGCAGCACGGCATGGTGGCACTGGACTTAGACGACCGGCCGGTACATCCGGCCAAGCTCTGGAACGACACCGAATCGGAAGCTGACGCCGGGTGGCTGATCGAGCAACTGGGATCCGAAGCGGCCTGGGCCGATGCGATCGGCAGCGTTCCGGTCGCCGCGTTCACGATTACGAAGCTCTCGTGGCTGCACCGAAAACATCCTGATCAATGGCGGCGTCTGGCACGGGTAATGTTGCCACACGACTACCTCACGCACCGACTAACCGGACTGTACACGACGGACCGCGGCGATGCCTCCGGGACAGGGTATTGGTCGCCGTCGACCGGCGACTATCGCTACGACGTACTCGAGATCGTCGACCCTCAGCGTGATTGGACTTCTGCTGTTCCCACGGTGCTCGGCCCAATGGATCGTGCAGGAGAATGGAACGGCTCGGTGGTCGCTCCGGGCACCGGTGACAACATGGCCGCAGCACTAGGCGTCGGCCTTCTGCCCGGCGACGTAATGATGTCGATCGGGACGTCGGGAACGGTTTCAGCCGTGTCGTCAACTCCGACTGCCGACCCAAGTGGATCGGTCGCCGGCTTCGCCGACGCGACCGGTCGCTTTCTCCCGCTCGTATGCACGTCGAACGCAGCCAAAGTCCTCGAAGCGATCCGCCATCTGCTCGGAGTGGACCACGACGAATTCGATCGGCTGGCGCTTGCCGCCGATCGCGGAGGGCCCATCCTGCTGCCGTACTTCGATGGTGAACGAACGCCTTACCGACCGTCGTCGACAGGTTCAATGACCGGACTTCGCTCGGATGTGACCCGGGAGCAGTTCGCCCGCGCTGCGGTCGACGGAGTGGCGTGCGGGCTACTTGACGGTCTCGATGCGCTTCGCGGTCACGCTGACGTCACCGGACGATTGGTGCTCGTCGGCGGCGGTGCGCGATCGCTCGCCGTTCAGAAGGTCGTTGCGGGCCTGGCCGGAATGTCGGTTGTCGTCTCCAACGCCGAGGAAGCCGTCGCCACCGGCGCAGCGGTGCAGGCAGCGGCGGTGCTGGAACAAGTGGAGCATGCGGTCATTCAACATCGCTGGGGACTGGGTGTCGGTGCGGCTGTCGACGGCGTGGACGGAAGTGACGTTCGCGATCGCTACGCCGCGCTACGCGACGCATGACCAGGCCCCCGCACTCAGTCCTCGGGATTGCGACGACGGCGACCGCGGACGAGATCCGAAACGCGCAACGCGAACTCGCAAGGATCCACCATCCCGACGTAGGCGGCGATGCGGCCGTCATGCAAGCCGTCAATGGTGCTGCCGCAGATGCACTCCGGATGCTCGGCGAAAGGGTGTCACAGAGACCTTCAGCGACGGGTGGAGGTCATGAGCAAGAGACCGCCGCCGGGTCACCGACCGACGACTGGTTTGGGACAGAGCGTGACGTTCCGTCGTTCACCGTTGAGGCGCTACCAGCCGAGGCGTTTGAGGCGCTCCTCGTTGCGACTGCTGAACTGGGCGACGTTGAGGGCGACGATCCGCCCTACGAACTTTGTGCGCTGCTGCATTCACCGTTGATCTGCTGGTGTCAATTGGACGTCGTCCCCGATGCCGGCGCGTCGACGATCAATGTGTCAATCGCCCCTGTCGAGGGTCATTTACTGCCAGCCATCGTCGATGTCCGTAACGCGTACATCACTGCGCTGAACAGATTGGATTGGTCAAACCTCTAAATCCGCGGAGCCGCTGCCTTTGTCAGTCGGTCCCGGATCGCGTGCCCCAAACCCTCGGCAGCGGGCAAGACAGCGATCACAACTCGTACGCCCTCGTTGTCGGCGAAACGCAAGGCTGTGTAGAGCTCGCGTCCATACCGGGCGACATCATCAGTGAGATCGAGAATGCGTGCCCCCGTAGTACCGGCCGCAAGGGCGGCAGCGTCGTCGGCTGTATCAACAAGGCGTACCTCACACCGAGGAGCGTAGTGAGACGCCAACATCCCGCTCGCCCGGCTCGGGCCTGCAGCTCCGACGACATCGGCATCGAGGATGCTGCGAACCTGTTCAGCGGTCACCGCTCCGGTGCGAAGAACCTGGACTGGATCGACGGTGCAATCGACGATCGTGCTTTCAACACCAATGGGGCTCGGCCCACCGTCCAGTACGACATCGCGATCCGGGTTGAGTAGATCGCCAAGATCCGCAATGACATGGCCTGCTGTCGTTGGACTGACTGCTCCGAAACGGTTGGCCGACGGTGCGGCAACGGGAACTCCGGCGGAACGGATCAACTCGCGAGCCATCGGATGGGCCGGGACGCGCAACCCAACGGAGTTCCTGCCGCCCGCCACCGCTGCTGGCAGACGGTCCGAACGCGGCACGATCAAAGTGAGTGGTCCTGGCCAACTGCAAGCAGCGAGGCGTCGAGCCGAATCAGGCGCATCGGGTGCCCACACAGCAAGGTTCTCCGGGTCAGCTAGGTGAACGATCAGCGGGTGATCGTGGGGCCGACCCTTAATCTCAAAGATTCTGGCCAACGCAATCGGATCGGTCGCATCAGCGGCCAACCCGTACACGGTTTCGGTCGGCATTGCGACTAAACCGCCGGCCCGGATCGCCGCGGCGGCCTGATCCACTCCACCGCGCACGAGTCGGCGCGTCACGATACAGCGTCGACGAACTCAAGCGCCGCGTCGAAGAATGCGAAGGACTCAGTCGTCGCAAAATGGTCGGTGCGCGGCAGGGTAACCAAACGGCCAGCGGAGAACGCCGCTGCCAGCTCGTCGGCCGGATAAACGAAATCGTCCTCGCCAACGACTACGAGCACGGGGCATGTCACCAGTCCCAACCCGGCGGCATCAATCTCAAACCCGGTCGGACGTTCCATAACGGCCAGCAGTGCGTTGAGGTCATTGCCGGGCTGTTGCGCGTACTGAGCGAAATGGCGGGCAGTCTGATCAAGCGATGCCGGGTCGGCACCATTAATGAGAGCACGCAGTCCGTCGACGATCGCAGCGGCGCCCGAATTGTCGCGATCGAAGACGTTGCGGCCGATGCCTGCCAAGACGATCCGTTCGAACCGGTCCGGATGGCGAATCGCCGTGCTCAGAAGCGTGAGCGCACCGAGCGAGAACCCAATAGCGGCGATCGGCTCTGGCGGCAGCGCATCAATGATCCGCTCAGTCATGTCGGCGTACGCCTCAGGCTCGTGCGGCTTGGGCGCGACGCCATGTCCGAGCAAGTCAACGCCAATCACTTGTTTGCCACCATCCTCAAGGAGGGCAGTGAACCCATTGCGCTGCCAGGTCGACTCGAATGACCCGCCCCATCCATGCACCAACACCACCGTCTTGGAAGATTTCACAACCCACAGCGTAGAAGGCAATAGCATTCGACCCCCATGCGCATGCTCCACCCCCACCCCGGCTACGACCTCACGTACAACGATGTGTTCATGGTGCCGAACCTGTCTGCGGTGCCTTCGCGGATGGACGTCGACCTCACCACACCCGACAGCCTCGGGACCACCATTCCGTTCGTGGTCTCAAATATGACTGCCGTCGCTGGCCGGCGTATGGCCGAGACGGTCGCGCGGCGTGGCGGCATCGCAATCCTTCCCCAGGACATTCCGATTGACGTCGTCCAAACCGTTATTGCGAGCGTCAAGAGTTGCCACTCGGTTTTTGAAACCCCTATCACGATGGGCCCCGAGGCCACGATCGGCGATGCGCTCTCACTGATTCACAAGCGAGCACACGCTGCCGTTGTTGTAGTCGAGGACGGCCGGCCGCTCGGCGTCTTCACGGCAAAGGACGGTGACGGCTTCGACCGATTCACCCAACTCCGCAACGTGATGTCTTCGACCGTGCACATTCTCGCTCCCGACGTTGATGCTGCAACTGCGCACGAACAACTTGGAGAGCGCCGACTCCATGTCGCACCTGTGGTCGACGACACCGAACGACTACTAGGCGTCGTGACACGCAAGGGTGCGTTGCGCTCAACGATCTACACCCCGGCGCTCGATTCCGCAGGCAAACTCATGGTCGGAGTGGCCGTTGGCATCAATGGCGACCCCGCCGGCCGTGCCGCCGAACTGACCGCCATAGGGGCTGACGTGCTCGTCATCGATACGGCTCACGGTCACCAGACTCGAACCTTGCACGCAATCGAGTCCGTTCGCTCAGCGGTCGGCGACACGAAGATCGTGGCAGGCAATGTAGTGACCGCTGAGGGAACGCGCCAGATGCTCGAGGCTGGCGCCGACGTGATCAAAGTCGGTGTCGGGCCGGGAGCGATGTGTACGACGCGGATGATGACGGGGGTTGGGCGCCCACAGTTCTCCGCAGTTGTCGAGTGCGCCGACGAAGCCGCGCGATTCGGTGCACACATCTGGGCCGACGGTGGAGTGAAGTATCCGCGCGATGTGGCCCTGGCGCTCGCCGGCGGAGCCGCCAATGTGATGATCGGATCATGGCTTGCAGGAACCTACGAGTCGGCGGCCGATACTCGACTCGACACTGACGGCCGCCTCTACAAGGAAAGCTTCGGAATGGCGTCGAACCGGGCCGTCAAGAATCGAACCCGAACCGAGTCCGAGTTCGAACGAGCCCGCAAGGAGTTGTTCGAAGAGGGGATCAGCACCTCGCGGATGTACCTTGATCCTGAGCGGCCCGGCGTTGAGGACATCATCGACCAGGTTGTGGCTGGACTCCGATCGTCGTGCACGTATGCCGGGGCTGCCTCGATCGCCGAGTTCCAAGAGCGTGCGGTTGTTGGGGTACAGGGCGCAGCCGGCTACGACGAAGGTCGCCCGCAGGGCATCTCATGGTGACGTCGACCGTGATCGCGATCGATGGACCTGCAGGCGCCGGGAAGTCGACTGTCGGTCGAGCGATCGCCCGGCGTCTGGGCGTGGGCTATCTGGACACAGGAGCGATGTACCGGGCCGTCACCTTCGCTGTGCTCCGGCGCGGAATCGATCCGCACGACATCGACCATGTGTCCGAGATCGCATCGAAGATCGAACTGGACGTCACCGATGTCGCCGGGGCAACGGAAGTTGTCGTTGACGGCGAGGACGTAAGCATCGAGATTCGTGGACGCGCAGTCACTGGCGCCGTCAGCGCAGTGGCGGCGAACAGCGGTGTTCGTGCCGAGATGGTCCGGCGTCAGCGTTCAGTCGTGAAGGAGCAGGGGGGCGCTGTGGTCGAAGGCCGCGACATTGGCTCGGTGGTGTTTCCGGATGCCGATCTGAAGCTGTTCGTGACGGCGTCAGCGAGGGTGCGCGCCGAACGGCGCGTGGCAGAGATCGGCGGTGACGTCGACGAAGTTGAGGCCTCAATCATCGAACGTGACCGGAAGGATTCGTCGCGCGCCGACAGCCCGCTTGTTGAGGCATCGGATTCGACCGTTGTCGACACGTCCGGTTTGTCGATCCAAGAAGTCGTCGACCACATCCTGGGCATGCTTTCGTGAGCGACGGGGAGAAGCAGCGCATAGAGACTAAGCCGGGTCGTGATACGCGCCTGAATCGGATGCTTTATGGATTCTTCCGTCAGGTGGTCAGTAACTCTCTGCGGATATACACCCGTGGGACTGTCGAAGGTAAAGAGAATCTTCCGGGCGGCGCCTTCATCTTGGCTCCGGTTCACCGGAGCTACATCGATACTCCGATCTCCTCCTGGGTGCAGTTGCGTCGGATGCGCTATCTCGGCAAGAACTCGATGTGGAAGAACGAGTTGCTTGGCAAGCTATTCACGGCGATGGGGGCGATTCCCGTGCACCGCGGAGCGATCGATCGCGAGGCGCTCAAGCGGTGCCTGCAGGTGCTCGAGAGCGGCCAGCCGCTCGTGCTGTTCCCGGAAGGGGAACGCAAGGACGGGGCCAAAGTGCAACCGCTGCTGGACGGTGCGGCGTTCCTTGCCGCAAAAGCCGGCGTGCCGTTGGTTCCCGTAGGTATCGGGGGGTCAGCTCAAGCGATGCCACGTGGCGCTAAATTCGTATATCCCCGGCGAGTACACGTGATCGTCGGTAAGCCGTTCAGTGTTGAGACAAGCGGGCGTAGTCGCGCCACAAGAGAGCAGCTCGGCGTCGCAACCGAGCGGCTCTATGGTGAGCTCCAGCAGCTCTACGATGCGGCGCAAGCACGGGTCAGCTGAAAAACGCGCCGAGTGCCGCGGCGAGATGTAGCGGGTCGTCGACCCCGCAGAGTTCTCGAGCGGAGTGCATCGACAACTGAGGTACTCCCACGTCGACGGTGCCGACGCCGAGTCGGGTTGCGGTCACGGGCCCGATCGTCGATCCGCATGGCATGTTGTTCCGCGAGACAAACACCTGCCACGGCACCCCAGCCTGCTCACAGGCCTGCTGGAAGAGCGCCGCGGTTGTTGCCGACGTTGCGTACCGTTGATTCGAGTTCACCTTGATGGCAGGTCCGGCGTTGACGATCGGTCGATGGGATGGCTCGTGACGATCAACGTAATTCGGGTGTACGGCGTGGGCGTTGTCGGCTGACACACACGCCGACGCGCTCAGCGCTCGGTGGAAATCTTCACGGCTGCCGCCGCGCGCGAACACCAAACGTTCGATCACGGTCCCGAGAAACGGGCCCTGCGCTCCTGTCGTGCTCGCTGAGCCAACCTCTTCGTGATCGTTCAACACGATCATCGCGATTTGCATCCGCGGCTCAGCTGCTGCGAGCGCAACTGTGGCAGCCCAACACGAGAGCTGATTGTCCAGCCGGGCCGAAGTTAGCAACGAACGGTCAGCGCCGATGATGGCAGCGCCCTGAAGGTCGTAGAGACACAACTCCCACCACGCCGGACGACCGTCGAGTTCGGCGCAGGTGCCGATCCAGTCGGCGAATTCACCCGGTCGCCCGGCTCCTACGCCCCACACGGGGGTGAGATGTCGTTGTGGATCGAGCTGAAGCCCGGTGTCGTTGACCCCACGGTCAAGATGGACAGCTAGTTGCGGGACTCGGGCGATCGGCTCAGCCACGTTAACGAGTACGTCAGATCCATTCAACGAAACAACACGACCAGCGAGGCCGAGGTCTCGATCCAGCCAGGTGTTGTTCAGGATGCCGCCATACACTTCGACGGCAAGTTGCTTCCACCCGACAGTATCGAGATCGGGACTCGGCTTGACTCGGAGACCGGGGGAGTCGGTGTGTGCGCCGGCGATATGGAAGCCAGTATGTGCTGGGGAACCTTCAGGAATCGCCCACGCGATGATAGCTCCGTCACGCACGACCAGTCCCCGGGCCGGAAGGTCCGACCAGTCGTCGTGTTCGGATAGCACATCGAAATCAGCGAGACGTCGGGTGGTGGACGCGACGGCATGCCACGGCGACGGTGATGCGTCGAGGTAGGCGATCAGGTCGTCGGTGTGAGCAGCCATCGGTCAGCTCAGCCGTTCTGGAATAAACCCATTGGGAGTCCGGTGCCGCGCAGGTGGCCGGTCTCGTTGACTGTCACGATCGAGCGCTCGCCGCTCGACGCCGCAGCAACCCGATGGATCGACGTGTAGTTGGGGTAAAAGAATCCGCGCGATCCGACCTTGAGGTTAAGAATGTGGGTGAGATATGCGTTGATGACTCCGCCGTGGCAGACCACGGCGATCCGGTCGCCGCGGTGTTCGCCGATAATCCGCTCGATCGCGTCGATTATGCGGGCGTTAAACGTCTCCTCGTCCTCGCCGTCTTGTTCCCAGGTGCCGTCGAGCATTGCGAGCCAGCGCGGATCGTTCGTTGCCTTGAGCTCCTCGACGGGGACATATTCCGGGCTGTTCTTGTCGTATTCGGCGACGTCCGGCTCTATGACAATTTGAAGGTCTCGGTGTTCCACGACCGGCAGCGCTGTTTGTTGCGCTCGGCGCAGCGAACTCGCATAGACCGCATCGAGATGCTCAGACGAGAGATACTGGCCCAAATGTCTAGCCTGCTCGTGCCCTATTTCAGAAAGTTCGGGGTCGGCAACGCCGACCTCAAGTTCGCGGCGTATGGGGAGTGCGTGTCTGATCAGCAACAATTCCATCGAACGATAGACAAGCAGACATGACTCGCAAAACGAAGATCGTAGCGACAATCGGACCAGCAAGTGACTCGCGGGCGGTGCTCGAGGAGCTAATGATTGCGGGTCTCGACGTAGTGCGCTTAAATCTCAGCCACGGCGACATCTCCGACCATCTGACAACCCTTGCACGCGTACGTGAGACGGCCGAGGCGGTGGGCCGACCCGTTGCCGTGCTCGTCGACCTGCCCGGACCGAAGATCCGCGCAGGATCGTTCGGCGATGATGACGTGATGATTGAGAGTACGAGCAAAATCCGCTTGGTACCCGGCGAGGGTCTCAGCGATGCCTCGACAATCTCGGTGGCGTACCCGACGTTGCTCGACGATCTCCGTCCTGGCTCTACGGTGCAACTCGGTGATGGTGCGGTCTCGATGACGGTGACCGGGGTGACCGACGAGGCCGCATTGGCTGTGGTCGAGACAGGCGGTCGGACCAGCGGGCAACCGGGAGTGCATCTGTCATCGACCGTCGTGCGGCTCGCAACACCCACTCCCGAGGACTTGGTGCTCGCGGAGACGATGGCCGCCGCCGGCGTCGAGTTCATCGCAGTATCGTTCGTGTGCGCTGCCGCCGATGTCGAGCGGGTGGCCGACGTGGTTGGTTCGCGTGCGCTTCTCGTCTCGAAGATCGAGACCCAGGCGGCACTCGACGACCTCGACGCGATCATTGCGGTGTCCGATGCGCTGATGGTGGCCCGTGGTGATCTTGGTATCGACTGTCCGATTGAGGAGGTCCCGCATCTGCAGAAGCAGATCATTCGCGACTGTGTCGCCGCAGGTAAGCCCGTAATTACAGCAACGCAGATGCTTGAGTCGATGATCACGGCACCATCGCCAACCCGTGCCGAGGTCAGCGATGTCGCCAACGCAGTGTTCGACGGAACCGACGCCGTCATGCTGTCGGGCGAGACGGCGATCGGGCGCAATCCTGTCGCAGTCATTAGGACGATGGCCAGGGTTGCCGCCCGAGCGGAGTCTGAAGCTAGCTACCAGCAGTGGGCGAACAAGCTTGGAAAGATGCAACGCGAATTCCGCCACGATGTCGATGCGGGCGATCAAATCACGATGGCACTCTCGCGAGCGGCATCAGAAGCCGCAATAGATGCAGACGTAGCGGCCATTCTTTGCTGTACGCGCAGCGGCCGCACTGCCCGAGCTATGGCACGATTCCGGCCTGTGGCACGGATGGTAGGCCTCTCGCCCGACCCGAAGGTGGTACGCACGATGGCGCTTACATGGGGTATCGAGCCAATCAAAGTCGACACGTATTCGTCGACTGACGAAATGGTCTGGTTCGCAGTGGAAACGGCGATGGGGCACGGTGTGGCCGATCATGGTGACACTGTGATCGTGCTCGCCGGAGCGCCAACGGTATTGCAGGAGACCCGTGCAGGGCTAGGTCATAAGGATGTGGCGACCGATGTGCTCAGGCTCGTCTGCGTCGACTGAGCATAAACGCAGTCGCAGCGCTGGCTGCGGCGATCACTGACAATGTCAGCGTGCCCTCCACACCATGGACCCCAAACAGCCACCCGCTGGCGATCGTTCCAGTGCCGCGCGCAACCGTTCCGACAGCGTTTGCCGCCGCAATCGTGGTGCCGCGAGCTGCTGGCATAGCCTCGGTTACCAACGACAACGACGTGACGAACGCGAACTCGAACCCGCACAGGAACAGCAGGATCCCGATCACGCCGATCCAGAGAGTCTCGTTGGCGAATGCCATCGCGGCTTGGCCCGAGGCCATCAATATGATCCCGGCCATGGTCCCTCGAAATTTGCCGATTCGATCAGCAAATCCTGCTGAGCCGGCTGACGCCAAGAGCTCGATTGCACCGAACGCCATTGCCACGGCACCCAATCCGCCCGTTGACACGCCGAACGCCTCATCGAGCCAGCTCCCGGAGATGGCGAAAACCGAGAGCCCGGCCATCGCAAGCAAAGCCGAGCCAACAATGACCGCCCACGCCGCTGGCGTGATCGCTGCGAGCCCAGGAGTCGGACTGGGATCCGTTGTCAACGTGGCCGGGCGAGCAGCTTCGTGGGAACGCCAGATCATTGCGGCCATCGCAGTGGCGGCAAGCGCGAGAACGATGTACGGCCCGCGCCAACCGAAGAGCGCGATCAGCCCAGCGATTATCGGCGCGCCGACCAGCAGAGCGAGCGCCCACGATGTTTCGTACAAGCCGATCGACCTGGCGCGTTGAGAGTATGCAACGCGGTGGCTGATGTAGGCATGGCCGGCCACGGTGCAGTTGGCGACACCGAGCACTACCAGGACGAATCCGATCGCAAACGTGAATGTGGTCCCGACCAACGACACGAGCGACGAGACTGCGACGGCGAGCAGTGACATCGTCATTACGACTCGTTCGCGACCTCGATCGAGGTGCTTGCCGACGAAGAACGTCGAGAGTCCTGACATCTCGCCGATGCCGAGTGCCGTGGTCATCTGACCTGTCGTGGCGCCGAAGGCTTTCTCTAAAACAGGAAGGAACGGGGGGACCCAGCGCAGGGCCGTATTGGCGACCGCCTTAGCGGCGGTCAGTCGGACGAGGTTCACTCCGGTGCTTCGGGAGCGTTGTCAGTGGGAGGGGTGCGCGGATCAGAAATCGTGATCGTTGTGCCAAAGAAGGAGCATTCGGTATCAATGATCGTCGGATTGCGGCCGTCGAACTCGTACGCATCAATGACCTTGTCAGCACAGTCCTGAAGCGAGCTTCGCTGAGTCCACACAGCGAACGCAAGGACGCCGAATACCACAGCAACCACGAGCTTCTGCATGATCGTCTTCATGATCCAAGCGGCGACGATGGCGCCCACGGCAAACACGACCACCAACCCAACTGCAATATTTTGGGCCTCTTCAAGCGTGATGGCAAGCACGGCGCCGAGGGTAATGGACGGAGTACGATGAGCGGGTGAGCGACCAACCGATTCAGTTCTCCAGCGGTATTCCGACTACGGTATTGCCGCCTCCTGCCTCGTCTGATGCCCAGCAACTTACGGCGGCGCTCAAGCTCGATGGTGACGAGCGTCGCATCGCAGTCGCGCAGGTTGTCGCGTCCTCACCTCGTTTCCTTGCGGGATGGGCTGAATTGGGAGATCTTGGTCGCGACACGATCGAGCGGTACGCGGCCTACCGGGTGGGATATCACCGTGGTCTCGATTTGCTACGGGCAAACGGATGGCGGGGGTCGGGATACGTGCGTTGGGCGGAACCGACGAACAGGGGCTTCCTGCGATCCGTCCGCGGTCTCGGTCAGATGGCGACCGAGATCGGTGAGACGGACGAGGCGGAGCGCTGTGACCAGTTCCTACTCCAACTCGACCCGTCCGGGATCCCGGACACGTGAGAATCGCAGGAGTTGTTCTGGCGGGCGGCGCCAGCCGCCGGATGGGTCAAAACAAGGCCATGATCGACATCGACGGCACAGCGATGGCCGACCGTGTGCTCGGCGCATTGCGGACCGTCGGAGCTGATCCTGTCGTCCTGGTCGGCGGCGATGTCGACGAACTCGCACCGCTCAGCGCTGCGGTGATCCCTGACCTGTATCCGGGTGAAGGGCCGGTGGGCGGGGTGCTCAGCGCGTTAGAGCACCTAGCGGGAACCGACACGGTCGACGCTGCGTTGATTTTGCCGTGCGACCTGTGTGACGTCAGCGCCAATGTTCTAACTCCCCTCATAACGGCCGCAGCCGGTGACGGACACAGCAGCGTCTGGGTGGCAGCTACTGACAGGATGCAGCCGATGTGTGCGCTGTGGTCGCTCGGGGCACGAGGCACCGTTCGGGAGCAATTCGTTGCAGGGCAACGGGCGCTACACCGGGTAATCGTCGAGTTGCCGCATACGACGGTCACCGTCGAGGCGCAAGCGCTTCGCAACGTTAATCGCCCTAAGGACCTCCCTCCGCCCGAGTCCGACCGTTAGGGTCGAGGTCCGTGCTTGTCGAAGAAATTTCTGTTGAAGATCTCCACGCACTCGGTTCCGAAACGGTGGTGATTGACGTGCGAGAGACCGACGAATGGGCCGACGGACATGTTCCGCACGCGCGGCATGTTGTCCTTGGAACTGTTCCTGACCAACTCCATCGGTTCGATGGATCGCCAACATACGTAATTTGCAAGGTCGGTGGTCGCAGCTTACGGGCGTGCGAGTTTGCCGCCGCTCAGGGACACCACGTCGTTAACGTCTCTGGAGGGATGCTTGCGTGGCGCAGCGCAGGGTTTGACGTCGCAACCGGATCGGATGGCATCGATGCCTGAGGAACCCTCGCCGCATATCGACTTCGGCTGGATTGATAGTCAGGATGGGCTCGTCGAACTCGTCGACGAGCTACTCGAGATACCTCGATATGCGCTGGACACCGAGTTCCATCGGGAGCGCACCTATTACCCAAAATTGGCGCTGATTCAGATTGCTTGGTGGCCTGAGGGAACGTACGAGAAGCAAGAGTTGGTGCTAATCGATCCACTTGAGTTGGATGTTTCCGACCTGGGACGGCTGTTCGATACCGAGTCGCTTTGCGTTATTCACGCGGCGCAACAGGATCTCGACGTGCTCACGCATGCCGTTGGCTCGATACCAAAGCGGATGTTCGATACGCAGATTGCCGGTGGATTCGTCGGTTATGGCACGCCATCGCTCGTCTCGCTCCTCCAGGGTGAGATTGGAATTACGCCTGCAAAAGGCGACCGGCTGACAGATTGGCTCCGACGCCCCCTCACCGACAATCAGCGCCAGTACGCTGCGGCCGACGTCGAATATTTACTCGATGTGCACGACCGACTAGTCGTAAAACTCGCACAGCAAGGGCGTCTTGAGTGGGCTGAAGATGCCTGCGAAGAACTGCGTATCCGCCCGACGAGTGGTTCTAATCCGCACGACGCGTGGCTGAGGCTGAAGGATGCTCGATCGCTTCGACCGGGTGGCCGCGCGATTGCCCAGTCCCTGGCGGCCTGGCGCGAAGAGCGTGCGATGCGCGTCGACATCCCAGTTCGCCAGGTCCTTCCTGACCTTGCCGTTCTTGGACTCTCTCAACGAGGGCCATCGACGCTCAAGGAGCTTCGCCAAGCCAGGGGAGTCGACGATCGGCACGCCAAGGGGGGTATCGCTGATGAGATCCTCGCTGCGGTTGAGCGTGGCAAAGACATGCCACCACCAGAGTCGCCCAAGACGTCCGACGACCTGGATCGAAACCTTCGGCCTGCTGTCACACTGATCTCGGCGTGGGTTTCGCAGATTGCCCGAGACGAGAAGATCGACACCACGATGCTCGCAACTCGTGCCGACATCGTGGGACTGCTGCGTGACGATGCCGACGCGCGCCTGGCATCGGGGTGGCGCGCAGCATTGTTGGGTCAAGGGATCCGCGACCTGGTGTCTGGCAAAGCGGGGCTGACGTTCGATCCGCAGGGCCGCTTGACACTAGTGCCGGTCTGATTGCGCTGCAAGACAGTTGTTTCGCCGGCTTACTACCGTACGGATTTAGTCGTGCGCATCAGCTTCGTCCATAACTTGTCGAACACCTCAATTGGGGTAGCGGCCCGCTTCGCATAGCTGTACACCGGTCGACGTTCGCCGACGGCCTCATTGAGAATTACTCGCGTCGGCATTGCAGGTTTCCAGATCGCCTGGCGCCCCACGATGCGTTGCAGTTCGGCCACTCGCCGTTCTGCCTCGCTTGAGATTGCCGGGACCCGGTTGAGGATCACACCAGAGAGTTCTAGATCGGGGTTGTATGAATCCCACACGTTGTCGATGGCGTCGGCGACGCCACCGATACCGCGTAATCCCAATGCCGACGGCTCGACAACCACGAGCGCTTGCCGGGCGGCCGCCAGCGCGATAGTGGTCAGGTTGCCGAGTGACGGGGGACAGTCGATCAAGACGGCGTCGTAGCTGTTGATGAGCTCGCCGGAGCGTAAACAAGCCTCACTGAGTCGTTCTGCTTTGCCCGCCTCGAAATCTAGGAGGTCGATGCCGGCCGGGACCACATCGACGCTGTCTGACCATGTAGATGATCGAATTGCGTCACATAGAGATAGACCATCAAGCACGTCGGCCGCCGTGATGTCGCCAGCGGCCGAGTCGATGCCCAGGGCCCAACTGCTCGACGCCTGGGGTCAAGATCGATCACCAGCACACGTCGGCGCGCAGCCTGCGCAGCGGACGCCAATCCGAACGCAACGGTGGTCTTCCCGACACCGCCTTTCTGGTTCAGGATTGCAACGATTGACTTATCGTCATCGTGACACACGTCCGATACGCAACCCCATCTCGTGAAAGACTTGCTCGTGCCGCTAGCATTGCGAGTCGTTGTCCATCGTCCAGTGAGGGAGCCCTGTCGTGAAGAAGGGTCGTCATCGCCGTTTTGAAGAGGCGAGAAAACTGAAGCAGTCGGGCCCCGGTGCCTTTGACCTAGGGCTCGGAGATCCGTCGAGCAACAATGCGGATGACCCCGAGAGTGACGACGACGAATACGCGGCGCTGGCTGCCAAATATGGCGTTACGTTCGATGATGACGAGGACGAGACCGACGACGACTGAGTCGTCAGTTGTCGCTGCGGCGCAGCGCCGGATGCGGAAGTGGCACTGAGACGGGTCGCTCGAATGCGCGTTCCATCAGCGCGTAGATGTGTGCACCGACGAGTTCTACGATGTCGTCACGAGCCGTCACGAAGAGCGGTTCGCTGCCCACGAAGGCATCTGACGTCTCGGTACACCACCACGAGAAATCGGTACCGCCCTCTCCCCAATCGCGCCGCTTCCACTCGCGCAGTCGTGAGGTGACGTGTCCGGACTCATCCTCGGAATGCTCGAGGCGCAGCGGCACTTGCCAGCAGACCTGCGGTTTCCAGTCGAGTGGGCGCTCGCCTGCGGCTTCGGCGGCAATGTGCAGCGCACAGCCAACGCCCCCTTCAAAGCCGGGCCGATTCAGAAAAATGCATGCATCGTCCACGAGCCGACTAGTGACGGTGGGTTCGCTTGGTGAGTCAGGGTCGTCGGATGCCGTAATCCCGCGCGCGACTGCGTCGGCGTGGAACTGCATGTGCTGGGGCTGGACACGCTCAAAGGACCGCTCGACGTTTGCGACATCGCCAGCATCGCTGAAATGGGCGCCGTAGCTGCAGCATCCCTGCTCAAGTTCGGGGCTCGGCTGGTTGAGAATCCCCTTGCACCCGCATCCGTATATGCACATGTAATTCGACTTCAGGAACGTCGCATCAAAGACCCACGTCCGATGCTCGTCAGGATCCTCGAAGCTGATCCATTCGTGCAGGTCTTCGTGTTCGGTCATCACCAGCGGAGGGTATCCGCTGATGACATTCGAACGAGGAAATGGGCCCCGTCGAACTCGTGATCGACCAAGGACGACATCTCGGTAGCATCATCAGCCGTATGGCGATGACTAAGTCGATGACGGCAGACCAGCTGCGAGAATCGTTCACGGGTTTCTTTGCAGCGCGGGACCATGTCGTGGTGCCTTCCGCGAGTCTCATACCGCACGATCCAACGATTATGTTCAACGTGGCCGGAATGGTGCCCTTCAAGTCGTACTTTACTGGCGACGAACCACCGCCGTATGGGCGGGCCACTGCGGCGCAAAAATGCGCCCGAGCGGGCGGCAAGCACAACGACCTTGACGATGTCGGTCGCACCAAGCGCCATCTCGTGTTTTTCGAGATGCTTGGAAACTTCAGCTTCGGAGATTACTTCAAATCCGATGCCATTCCTTGGGCGTGGGAATTGATGACCGAGAGTTGGGGCTTCGACGGAGACCAACTGTGGGTGACGGTACACAAAACCGATGACGAGGCGGAGGCGATCTGGCACGAGCAGGTCGGCGTCCCGATGGAACGAATTCAGCGGCTCGGTGACAAGGATAACTACTGGCAGATGGGCGAGACCGGACCGTGCGGCCCGTGTAGCGAGATCCATATCGATCGCGGCGCGGCATTCGGGCCTGAAGGTGGACCCCTGAACGATCCAGCTGGAGATCGGTTCATGGAGTTGTGGAACCTCGTGTTCATGCAGTTCAACCAGGCAACTGACGGGAGCCGTATTCCGCTGCCGAAGCCGTCAATCGACACCGGCGCCGGTCTAGAGCGGATCCTGACGATGATGCAGGGCGTCGACTCAGTCTGGGAGACCGACCTGATGGAGCCGATGATCGATATGGCGCAGTCGCTGACTGGCAAGAAGTACATCGTCGGTGACTATGAGGATCGAGATAGCTTCGGACTGCGGGTGCTGGCTGAGCACTCGCGTTCGAGCTCGATGCTCGTCAACGACGGCGTGTTTCCTTCGAACGAGGGACGTGGCTACGTACTTCGCCGAATCATCCGTCGGGCGGTTCGTTTTGCCTACATGCTTGGCACCGAGTCACTGGTGATGCCGAGTCTCACCGAGACGTCGATCGGCGTTATGGGCAACGCGTATCCCGATCTGCTCAAGAACCAGGACTTCATCACCAATGTGATTACCCGTGAGGAGGAAAGCTTCCGACACACGCTTAAGAACGGTCTGTCGATCCTCGACGACGCACTTGAAGATGACGTTGACTCGCTGTCTGGGTCGACGACGTTTTTGCTCCATGACACTTACGGCTTTCCGCTTGAACTGACGCAGGAAATCGCCGCCGAGCGCGAGGTTGACGTCGATCTCGGTGGCTTCAACATTGAGATGGAGGCACAACGGGCGAGGGCGAAGGCGGCGACGAAAGGTGCCGTCGACGATGCGACTCTCGGCGGCTACCGGGAAATCGTGGATCAATTCGGCACGTCCGTGTTTGTCGGCTACTCCGATGAGGAAGCCGAGGCGCGAATCCTGTCCGTGCTCGATGGTGCGGACGAGGGCACCGTTGAGATCTTCCTGGACCGGACTCCCTTCTATGCAGAGTCGGGCGGCCAGATTGGCGATACGGGAACGATCGTCACCGAAACGGGCACTGCCCGGGTCCTCGACACCACATACGCAATCCCGAATCTCCGGCGCCATGTTGCGAAGGTCGTCGCTGGCACGATCGCCGCGGGACAGACGGCGTTGGCAACCATTGATCACGAGCGCCGTGAGAAGATCCGTCGAAATCACACCGGGACCCACCTGTTGCACCATGCTTTGCGTGTTGTGCTCGGCGACCACGTCAAGCAGGCTGGATCTTGGGTCGGTCCCGATCGGCTGCGGTTCGATTTCTCGCACTACGACGCCGTCAGCCCTGAGCAGATCCTAGAAATTGAACGGATCGCAAACGCCCAGACGCTCGATAATTGTGCGACGCGAAACTTCGAAACCACGAAGGAAGAAGCCGAGGCACTCGGTGCGATTGCCTTCTTTGGCGACAAGTACGGCGATATGGTGCGAGTTCTTGAGGCAGGTGACACGATCGAACTGTGCGGTGGCACCCACGTTGCGGCGACTGGTGACATCGGCATCGTAAAAGTGGTCAGTGAGGCATCAATCGGTTCGAACTTACGTCGTATCGAGGCGTTCACCGGTGAGGGGTCGGTAGCGCTGCTACAACGTGACGAGCAGCTCCTCGCTGAGGTGGCTGCAATGGTTGGAGCTCAGGCCGACGAAGTCGTGTCCGGCGTGCAACGTAAACTCGACGAGATTAGAACGCTTCACGGCGAGATCAAGACTCTCCGGACACAGGTTACCTTGGGGCGAGCCACTGAAATAGCGGCGATTGCCCACGACGGTGTCGTGGTGACCCGGGTCGATCAACTCGATCCGGGCGAACTGCGTGAGTTGGCGATTGCGGTTCGCCAGCAGCCAGCAGTGCGCACAGTCGTGCTGGTGGGGGAGACTCCCTCCGGCGGTGTTGGGCTCGTCGCGGCAGTACCCAAAGACGCCGAACAGCCGGCCTCGGTGTTGCTTAAAGATGCGGCCAGAGCAGTCGGTGGTGGTGGCGGCGGTAAGGGCGATATCGCCACAGCCGGCGGCAAGGACTCTTCCGAAATTCAAACGGCGTTACAGATCGTGGCCGAGGCCATTGCGAACTTTCGCTGAAGGGGTGCCGGGCGTTCGGGCGCTCGGTGTCGACCTTGGCTCGAAGCGGATTGGAATCGCCGTGTCCGATATGTCCGGCACAATTGCGTCGGCGCTCACTACGGTGCACCGGTCGAAGAGCCGACGCCATGACCATGTCGAGATCGGGAAACTTGTGCAGGTCGAGGAGTGCGAAGTGGTCGTGGTTGGCTTGCCGTTGTCGCTCGACGGGACACGCGGACCAGCTGCAAAGGCTGCCACCAAAGAAGTTGCGCAGATGGCTAGCGTCATCGGCGTGCCCATTGAAATGTACGACGAACGGTTCACGACCGTGACAGCCGAGCGGCACATGCTCGAAGCGGGGCTTGATGCCAAGCAACGTCGCCTGGTCGTCGACAAAGCCGCCGCTGCAGTGATGCTGCAGTCGTGGCTTGAGCACCGTCGTAACACTCGAGGCGCACCGTGACACAACAACTCGACCCGCTCCTGCCTGAAGCTGAAGTTGACCCCGACTCGCATCCGGCAATTGACTGGGAAATCGATCCGTGGGATAACTCGGACCGTACCGGCACCGTCGAGCGACTTCGCCGTCAAACACGAGTCTTTAAGTGGGGTGTCTATGCGTTGATGTGTTTGACGATTGTCATGGTGATGATCGCCGGAGCAGTCGGATGGTGGTACGTCCAGAAGCTGAACCCTGAAGGGGAGCCGGGGCCTGTCCAGAGCTTCACCGTTGCGGAGGACGAAACACTTGAGACGCTTGCCGAACGGCTTGAGGACGAGGGCCTGATCTCTGATGCGAACGTCTTTGAGCAGTACGTCGACCGAGATGGTGGACTCGAGATCACCCCGGGGTACTACGAGATCCGGCCCAACGATCATATGGGCAACGTTCTCGGCCGACTTCGAACGCCGCCGGGCCAAACGTACAGCCAGGTGACCTTCCCGGAGGGGTTTACGCTGGTCCAGATGGCAAGGCGTCTCGACGCCGAGATCGATCGCATGTCCGCTGATGACTTTCTCGCAGCCTCGAAGGATTCGTCGATCACGTCCGTGTACAAGCCGGCAGGCGTCGCGTCGCTCGAGGGCCTTCTTTTCCCCGACACCTATCAGGTGTCGAACGCGGAGAGCGAGGGCCAGGTCATCGATCGGATGATCGGTCTAATGGAACGAGTTGGCGGCCAGGAGGATATTGTCTCGAAGAGTGCGGCACTCGGGCGGACGCCTTACGAGATCTTGATAATCGCCTCGATGATCGAAAAGGAGGCGAGGGTCGCCGAGGACCGCGCCAAGATTTCAAGGGTGATCCATAATCGGTTATTCGTAACTGCTAGCAATCCGGAACAACCATTTCCGCTACAGATCGATGCGGCGGTGCTCTACGGTCGCAACCAGCTTGAAATTGATCCCGACACGCCGTTCTCCGAGGTTCGCCAGATCCCGAGCGACTGGAACACTTATTTGCTCCCGTCACTGCCGGCCACGCCGATCGCCAACCCGGGTCGGGCATCGATCAACGCAGCGTTGAACCCGGCACCGAACCCTCCACCTGGTGACGTTATTTGTCGTGACTTGCCGAAGCCCGATGAATGTTTCTACTTCTTCTACGTGCTGGCCGACGAAGACGGTACCCATGCATTCGCCGCAACAGGGGAGCAGCACCAGGCGAACGTCGAAATCGCTGCTGCTGCAGGTCTTCTCTGATGGCCGCCCGTTTGGCTGCGGTGATCGGGTCTCCGGTGACGCACAGCTTGTCCCCCGCAATTCATCGAGCAGCGTTTGCTGCAGCTGGAGTCGACTGGTCCTACGTGGCGTTCGACGTCGCTGACGGTGAGGCCGAAGCGGCGCTCGACGCAATGCGCACGCTCGGAATCGCCGGGCTATCAGTCACTATGCCGCACAAGACCGTCGTGTCACAGCTAGTCGACCGTCTCGACGCGGCTGCGCTACGTCTCAAGTCTGTCAACACAGTGAGTAGGGATGGCGCTGCCCTGGTCGGTTCATCCACGGACGGCGCTGGTTTCGTTGCCTCGCTCGACGAAGCCGGCGTCGACGTCGATGGTGCAAAGGTGGCGATCATCGGCGCCGGGGGGGCAGCTCGGTCGCTGGTCGATGCGCTGGCTCGCGCTGGGTCGATCGACATCGTCATCCTCAATCGAACACCTGCCAACGCCGCTGACGCCGTAGCTCTCACACCCGTTGCCTCGCTAGGCGCGTTGAGCGACATCGGCCGAGCCGACATCGTGGTCAATGCCACGAGCATTGGGATGGGCGAAAATGGCGGTTTCCCCTGTGATCCCAGCCTTTTCCGAGAGACGCAGGTGGTGGCAGATCTGGTCTACCATCCGCTCGAGACCCAGTGGCTTACGGCTGCAGCCGAGCGGGGTTGCCGGACCGTTGATGGGCTTGGGATGCTGGTGCACCAGGCGGCCCTGCAGCAACAGATCTGGCTCGGCGACGAGGCTGTAATCGACACGGCTGCCATGCGAGCGGCCGCCGAAGCGGTGTTGGCGCTTCCCGCCTGACCAGCGATCTTCTCCCAGTCGTGCTCTGCAACCCAGCCCTCTGCCCGGCCCTTTAGTCTGAGCAACCGATCGAAATTCGGGTGTGCCACCCCGCTGAGAGTCATGAGGCGTCAGGTGTACGACAGATAGGCGAGCAACTGAGCCGACTAGGTTTGACTCCGGAGTAGATCAGAGCGCTTGTGGCCATTGATCTGCTCGGCGTTCGGCGCGCGTGGACGTGTGCGCCGGGGTCGAGCTGAGACCGAAAGCGGCACCCACGGCGACGGTAGACTTTTTTCATGCTCAGGTATCTGACGGCTGGCGAGTCGCACGGCCAAGCGCTCGTCGTTATTCTCGAAGGACTGCCAGCTGGTCTTGAGATCACCGTTGAGCAGATTCAAACCGAGATGGGTCGCCGGCGGCTCGGCTATGGACGCGGTCCACGACAACGGTTCGAAGCAGACGATCTCACTTTGGTCGGAGGAGTCCGCCACGGTCGCACGCTGGGTTCACCGGTTGCAATCGAGATCAAGAACAGCGAATGGTTCCGTAGCGACAAGTGGCACGAAGAGATGGATCCCGGCCCAGGGATGACCAAGGCGCCACTCACCCAGGTGCGGCCGGGTCACGCCGACCTCACGGGTATGCAGAAATACGGTTTCACCGATGCGCGTGACGTGCTCGAACGAGCCAGCGCCCGCGAAACTGCGGCGCGCGTCGCCGCTGGTGCGGTGGCGAAACAGTTGCTCCGGGCGCTCGACGTCGAGATTTTGTCACACGTGATCCAGATGGGTCCGGTGCGGGTGCCGGCCGGCGCAGCACGGCCAAAGCCAGCGGAACTTGACCATGTCGACGACAATCAGGTCCGCTGCTTCGACCTGGTGACCAGCGAGGACATGATCACCGAGATCAAGGCGTGCGCCAAGGACGGTGACTCGCTCGGCGGCGTAGTCGAAGTTCTCGGCTTCAACGTGCCCACTGGATTAGGTTCTCATGTGCACTGGGATCGCAAGATCGACGCAATGCTTGCCCAGGCGATGATGAGCATTCAGGCGGTCAAGGGCGTTGAGATCGGTGACGGTTTCGACGTAGCCGGGCGTCGTGGCAGTAATGCGCACGACCCAATTTCGTGGGACTCGCAGCACTCGGTGTATCGCCGAGGCAGCATGCTGGCGGGGGGAACTGAAGGTGGCATGACCACCGGCGAACCACTCGTCGTCCGAGTCGCCATGAAACCGCTCGCCACCCTGAACAAGCCAACTCTCGAAACGGTCGACACGGCCACAAAGGAGTCCGGCGTGTCGTTCAAGGAGCGCACCGACGTGACCGCTGTGCCGGCAATGGGCGTCGTCGCCGAGACCATGATGGCGCTGACTTTGGCAATGGAGGCGCAGCGTAAATTCGGCGGCGACTCGATCGACGAATTTGTCCGCAATGCCGAGGCGTTCGCGACGACATTGTGAGCCCGTGCACCGACAGTCATATCGTGCTCGTCGGAATGATGGGAGCGGGTAAGTCATCGGTCGGGCGAGCGCTGGCTCGCCGTCTCAACAGAGCGTTGCTGGACTCCGACGAGATGATCGAGGAGCGCGCAGGCCGCCCTATTCGTGAGATCTGGATCGACGATGGTGAGCCTGCATTTCGGCAACTTGAAGCCGAGGTGATCGCGGACGCTATCGCTGCGCCGACCCCATCAATTGTTGCGGCAGCAGGTGGCGTGGTGCTGAGCGAGACCAACCGAGCCGTGCTCAAGAGCGGCAGTGCCCATGTCGTGTGGCTGCTCGCCGACGTCGAATTACTGTTGGATCGCGTCCGCAACGGGATGCACCGGCCACTGCTCGACGAGGATCCAGCGAGAATGCTTCGGGCCATGTACAAAGAACGCGCCGACTTGTACCAGGATGTGGCGGACGCAATCGTTTCCGTCGATCATCGATCGATCAACGATGTTGCTGGGGCTGTGCTGCGATGCGCCGGGTGACTGTTCCTCTGCCCGACCGTTCTTATGAGGTTGTGGTCGGAAGCGGTGCAGTCGCCGCACTTGGCGATCTGATCCCTGCGAGCGCTCAGCGTGCCGTGGTGGTGACCCAGCCTGGGATTCCGAGTCAGTTTCGCGAGCTTGCTGCCTACGTACCCGGTGTCGCAGTCGACGTCGTCGAGATCGGTGTCGGCGAAGTCGCCAAGTCGTTGAATACGATTCAGCAGGTTACGCAGTCGTTCGCCGGGGTCGGGCTGACGCGCAACGATGTGGTCATTGGCGCTGGCGGTGGGATGGTCACCGACGTCGCTGGATTCGCCGCCGCGTCCTGGCACCGGGGAACCGCAGTGGTACATGTGTCGACGTCGCTGCTCGGGATGGTCGATGCTGCGATCGGAGGCAAGACAGGCGTCAACCTGCCTGAAGGCAAGAATCTCGTTGGCGCCTTCTGGCAGCCGTCGGGAGTTGTCTGCGACCTCGCGGCCCTCGCTACCTTGCCGCCCCGCGAGATGCGGTGTGGTCTGGGGGAGATGGCAAAGTACCATTTCCTTACCGGTGACGATCTGCTCGCCCTGGACCTTGACGAACGAATCGCCCGCTGTGTGGAGATCAAAGCCGAGATCGTGGCAGCTGATGAGCGAGAAGGTGGACGCCGGGCGCTGCTGAACTACGGCCATACGCTCGCGCACGCACTCGAAACCGCAACGGACCACGACCTTGCCCATGGCGAGGCGGTTGCCATCGGACTGGTCTTTGCGGCCGAACTTGCGTACGAACTTGGTCGAATCGACGCAGGTCGTGTCGACGAACACCGTGCCGTGGTCGCACGGGAGTACGACCTGATGACCACACCGTCGGTTGATGTCGACATCGATGAACTCGTGGCACTGATGCATCGCGACAAGAAGGCGATTGCAGGTCTCACGTTTGCGCTCGACGGCTCGAATGGCATCGAGGTCGTCACCGGAGTGGACGAACAGCGGGTCCGCTCAGCCCTTGAGCGGTTCCTGCCGTGAGTTCCGTCCCCGCTGGATCGGACAGACGTTCCCCGTTCGGCTCACGCATGCAAAGAAGCTGAGCGATGATTACCGATTTGCCACCCATCGATCACGCTAGACGAGTCGCGGCGATGTGTGGTGGGGCCTCCGGAACAACTCTCTACACCGATCTAGCCGATATGCGCTGGCTGACCGGCTTCGTCGGATCGAACGGCTGGGCGGTCGTGCGTCATGATGAGCTCATCGTCGGCACCGATGGCAGGTACGGTGAAAAGGCCTGCGAAGATACGGCTGGGAGCGGCGCTACGGTCATCGTTGAACATCAAGCTGTAGCGCTGCACGAACGGCTCGTGCAAGTACTCGGCACCGGTGCAGTAGGCCTCGACTCCTCATCGGTCTCCCATGCTGTGTGGGAACGGCTGGCGAACGCTGTACACCTTGTGCATCAACCGTCGCCGGTGAGCGTTTTGCGGCGAACAAAAGACGAGGCCGAGGTCGCCCGGATCGAAGCTGCAGCCGCCTGTGCCGACAGTGCTTTGGCCGTTGTGGAACCACAGCTCTGCGGGATGACCGAGGCCGACGTTCGCATGGAACTTGAGTACCAGTTGCGGCTGCACGGGGCCGACGATCGCAGCTACGACACGATCGTCGCGGCCGGACCGGATCACGGGGCCCGTCCGCACCACGCCGCATCGGGCAGGACTATCATCGAGGGTGACACCGTGACCATCGATGTGGGCGCCCTCGTCGACGGGTACCACTCCGACATGACTCGATCATGGGTGATGGGTGAGGCGACCGAGCACCAGCGGGAGATTTATGAGCTCGTATCGGTGGCACAGCAGGCCGGACTCGACACCATCACCCCGGGCGTTGCTGCCAGAGACGTTGATGCCTCTTGCCGTCAGGTGTTCGTCGATGCCGGCTACGGCGACTGGTTTATCCACGGAACGGGCCATGGCGTGGGCCTCGACATCCACGAGTCTCCCTACCATTCAGCGTCAAGTGCTGAGATCATCCTTGAGGGCTACGTGGTGACGGTCGAACCGGGCCTCTATCGTGGCGGTTTCGGCGGTTTCCGGATCGAAGATCTGGTGCTCGTCACCAAACCCGTTAACGGGACTGGCCACCGAGTGTTGACTCACTCACCAAAGCGAGAGTTGAACTGACATGCCCCAAATCTCCGTTAACGACTTGAAGAACGGCATCACACTCGAGCTCGACAACAACCTGTTCCAGGTGATCGAGTTTCAACACGTCAAGCCGGGCAAAGGAGGTGCCTTCGTTCGCTCAAAGATCCGTAATGTCCGCACCGGAGCTGTGATCGACAAGACATTCAACGCCGGGATCAAGGTCGAGCAGGCGATAGTTCAGCGCGAGGACATGCAGTACCTCTACCACGACGGAAACGACTACGTTTTTATGAACACGAAGACCTTCGACCAGACGAACGTTCCAGAAGTTGCGCTTGGCGATGCGAAGGACTTTATGGTCGAGCAGATGATCGCACAGATCGCGTTCTACAACGGAGAGATCATCGGCGTCGAAATTCCGGCGTCGGTCGAGCTGGCGATTGCGACGACCGAGCCTGGGCTGCAGGGTGATCGGTCGAGCGGCGGAACGAAGCCTGCGACATTGGAAACAGGGAAAGAAATCAAGGTTCCGTTGTTTATCGAGACTGGTGAAAGGGTGCGGGTCGACACGCGCACCGGCGAGTACATGACCCGCGTCTAATGGTATCGCTACCTCGTCCTGACGAACGGTCAGATGCTCGCGAGCGAGCGTTGTATCTGTTTTACGAAGCTGACTCGAAGGGCATCACGCCGATCGAAGCCCTCGACGTGCAAGTGCTGGCTCCCGACGAATTGACGCAGGCGATCGTTAGGGGCGTGGTAGAGCATTCTGACCGAATTGACGCAGCAATTGATCAGCGCGCAACAGGATGGACTCTCGCCCGCATGCCCGTCATCGACCTCAATGTGTTGCGGATTGGTGCGTATGAATTGGCTGAGCGCCCTGAGGTGCCGACGGCTGTCGTCCTCGACGAGGCAGTCAATCTGGTCAAACAGTTCTCAACCGATGACAGCGGTCGCTTCGTCAACGGAGTTCTGGCCGCGCTGGTTGCCGACCTTCGCCCCTGACTGCGCGCCACACTGATGGAATGACGGGATTGGCCGACGACGTTGACGCTAGCATCGAGTCCGTCGACAGGTCAGCCGAGTTGGACGACATCGATCTGATGGAATCGAGCGTTGGTTCGCGCTGGCGGCGGATCACATGGCCACAGGTGCTCATGGCACTTGTGGTTGTCGGGTACATCGCATATTTCACACGACGTTCGCTCGACATCCACCATGCGCTGGGTACTTCCTCGTACGACTCTGCACTTTACGACCAGGGCGTCTGGCTTCTGTCGCGATTCGAGACGCCCTTCGTAACGTTGATGGGTCGTAATCTGTTCGGCGATCATACATCTTTTATCCTGGTCCTGCTGGTGCCCCTTTATTGGATCTGGCCGGCGGCGGGGGTGCTTTTTTTCAGTCAGGCTGCGGCGATTGGCGCCGGTGCGATCCCGGTGTTTCTCTACGCGCGAACGCGGTTGGGCAACGAGTGGATGTCGCTCGCGCTGGGTGCCGCATATCTGATGCATCCAGCTGTCGGCTGGACGAACCTCGAGAATTTTCACCCGGATTCGTACCTCGGCGTATTCGTCGGCTTTGCAATCTGGGCTGCGCTCGAACGGCGGTGGAAGACCTATCTCGTCTTTGTGCTCCTATCACTTTTGGTCAAGGAAGATGCTTCGCTCGTGTTGGTCCCACTCGGCATATGGGTCGGGGCGAAGCGAGATTGGAAAATCGGCGTGGCGACGGTGATCGGCAGCCTTGCGTTCATGGCAGCTGCGATGCTCATTGTCATGCGCAGTCTGATCGGAGTCCCGACTCGTAACGGGTGGCGGATCCCGTTCGGCGGACCGCGCGGTTTGATCGATACTGCCTTGACTAACCCAACCGATCTCGTGCGACATCTGCGAAGCGACGACCGACCGTGGTACCTCGTGCAAATGACTGCACCATTCATGTGGCTCTTTGCCCGGCTTCCGTCGGTCGCACTGATCAGCGGCGTCGTGCTGTTTACTAATGTGTTGAGTACGTTTTGGTACCAGTACCAAATCGAGTTCCACTACAGCCTGGTAGCTGTGCCCGCACTGAGCCTCGGCACTGTTTATGCGATCGGGGCGATGCGCGAATCGAAAATAATCCAGAGGTCGGATGGGGCCGGCACAGTGACGATTCCCGTGCGCACAACGGCGGTGAGCGTGGTGGCAGTCGCAGCGGTAGTCACGTCGCACCTTTGGGCGCCCGTGCCGTGGGGGCGCTCCGAGCTGTTCTACGGAAATCCGGGTAACGACTGGGCGAGTGCAGCTCATGAAATTGTGGCTCTAGTCCCCGAAGACGCAGTCGTTGCTGCGCACTATCGGATCACCCCACATATCGCTCATCGCTCTGAGATCTACCAATTTCCGGTGCCGTTTCGATCGGTGCTTTATGGCCCTGACGGAATTGTCGACGGTCCCCGAATCGTCTCTCGCGCTGAGCGTGTCGAATACATCGTGCTCCCAATCCCCGGTGTCGGGCCGACGAGCTTTCCGGCTGCGGACTGGTCAATCGTGCGTCCCGCATTTAGATTGCTCGAGTCCAACGATTTTTGGGCGATCTATGAGCGCGACTTCGACGTTCCTCTGCCCAATTGACTGTTGCGGGCCGAGATCACCGGCTGTGTCATCGCCCACAAATTCGCCGGCATCAACAACACGCCTGACGCTCGAGCCGAGCCTCGTGTGACACTCAATGTGTTGACATGCGTTGTCGTCGACGCCGCTGTGGACGAAATCGAACCGTTCAGCTGCGAGCATGGCCTGCGTGCCATTTCGACTGCCCTGAACTTCGAAAATGAAGAAGGTGTGCACCATTTCGCTGGGTAGAGCAGCATTTAGTGGGAGTGCGTACCCGAGGCCTGTCTTAGCGTTCGAACATGCCACCATCGAAGCATGACGTTTCAGACGCAGATCGCCATCGGGGACGATGCTACTTTGTCCGGGCCTTTTCGACGTCCTGCACAGATGCTTGCCAACCAGGAGTACGGCGGCCATGCAAGCGTCCATGATGACGCTGAGGCGGCAAGACTCGGATTGGCTGGTGCTCCGATCGAAGGACCGACCCACTTCAGCCAGTTCGACGCCCTCGCCGTGCGGCGCTGGGGACAGGTTTGGTTTGAACGTGGCTGCATCTCGTCGCATTTTCTCAATATGGTCGTCGCCGGAGAGCAGGTCCAGGCGTTCCTGACGCCGTTCGACGATCACTCGGCAACGATCAACGCCGTCAAGCATGATGGAACCTCGGTTCTGACCGGTACCGCATCGATTGGGATTGGCACCTCGACCGAACTCGACGTGCGTCGGTTGCGGGGGCTCGGTGACTCGGGAGACCTTTACATCGTCGACCAGCTCGAGATCGGCATGACCGCTGCCCCGGTGGTGACCACAATGGGGTTCAACAACAACAACGGAGCGCTTTATCCGTTCTCGCTGGCGGAAAAACTCGAACAGATCACCGAGCGGTCATCGTGGTACGAGCCCGATGGTGATTCCCCCTGGACGGCATCGATCGTGCCGACCGAGATGATCAGTGTCCTTGCGCATCAGGCGGGAGCGCACTTCCCCGTCCGTGGACCGGCAGTCGGATTGTTCATTGATCTCGAGGTGCGCTTCGTCGATGGGCCGGTACTCGTCGGAAGGCCCTACGAGATCGTTCACTCCGTCGTCGGGATCGGTCAGAGCCGTGCGGTCGAGTCGTACTGGACTGAGTCGACTGTTACCGATGTCGAGTCCGGCAGGCACATCGCCTCGGTGCTCCTTCACCAGGGCGTGTTCAAAGCGTCCTATCCGGGATACCCGTCGTGACTCGCGCTCATGGCAAGGGCACCTCGGTGGGATACACCACACCGAGTTGACGGCGGATCTCGTCCATCAATTCCATATTTGTGGTGGCCGCATCTCAGGTCTGAATGTGGCTCTCCTTCGCTTCTGCTGGGATCTGTTCCATGGTGTGCTCGACTTCAAGCGCAAGCCCACGGTTCGGTGCCGCGATGCGCTCGGGCTCCGACTCGTCATAGCGAGTGAGCGAGAACTCCGATGGAGACCAGAAGGGAGCGGGAATCACTGCAATCCCGTCGGTCTCGACTACTCGAGCCGCGAGGTCGGGCGCGCCGTCGATCGACGTGGTGAAGGTCGTGACCGCTCCGGATCGATGACGCATAACGCCGCCGACAAAGTCATCAACGCCGTGATGAGTTGAGCGCCCGAGCGCTTTGACCTCCACCGGCTCTCCCAGAAGAAAACGACTGATCGAAAGGGGATAGATGCCCAAGTCGAGAAGTGCGCCTCCGGCAAGGTCAGGGCGTCGATGTCGTCCTTTCTCGTCGAGCAGCGGGATCGCGAAGTTTGCGTCGACGGAGATCACCTCGCCGATCGCACCAGCGGCCATACGAATGCGCAATTTATGCCAGACCGGATTGAACCAACTCCAGATTGCTTCCATTCGAAACCGACCGTTACGACGAGCTGAGCCGATCGTCTCACGTCCCTCGTCGGCGTTAATAGCGAGAGCTTTCTCATACAGGACGTGCTTGCCGGCGCTCAAGCGCGGCAGGAGTCATTCGGTAGTGTTTGTTACGGGGCGAACCGATGTAGATGACATCAACAGTGGGGTTCGCCCAGAGCTCGTTGTAGCTGCCGTGTGCGCAATCGATGCCAGGCGCTGCGGCGAAGGAATCGGCAGTTGAGCGGGTTCGTGATCAAACGGTGACGACTTCGGCGCCGTCGACTGCCGCTAGTGCCTCCGCCATTGAGTTCGAGATGTTGCCGGTCGAGGCGATGCCCCAGCGGAGCTTGTCGTTCGTAGCGCCCAACCTAAAGCAATGACTCGATGTACTCCGCCACTGAGTCGTCGCTGTGGTGGCCGGTTACCTCATCCGCAGCCCGCTTGGCGGCGTCAACAGCGTTCCCAACTGCTACGCCGCGGCCCGCCCATCGAAGCATCTGAACGTCGTTATGGGTGTCGCCGAACGCCACGACGGCATTGGCGCAAAAACCGGCCTCGTCGAGCATGTGCGCAAGGGCTCGGGATTTGTCGACACCAACACCGGTGATCTCAACGAAATCAACCCCTGAGCAGTTGAGCGTGAGCGGCGCCGGCAGGTGGGGTAGAAGCCACTCAGCAAGTTCGTTTCCGACTGCGTCAGGATGTCGAACCATCACCTTGGTCACCGCAGTTGCCGAATCCGGGCGCGGTCCGGTTTGAAATTTCCGAAGATCATCGTGCGTGCGGGCGATGTCGTCAAACCCGTGATCCCAGGCGGACCCATTGCGCATCTCCCAACAGAACGACAACTCGGGTACAGCTGTGTCGAGCGCAGCGAACAGCGAGGCGAGGTGGTCTGGGTTTATCGTGTATCGACGCAGCGTTGTGTCGGTTGAGACGTCGTGGATGATGGAGCCGTTCGAACAAATGAGACCGTCAACGACGTTATGACGGGCGAGGCGATCCATCGCCGAACGCGGTGCACGTCCTGTTGCGGCGATCACCATCCAACCAGCCCGACGAGCAGTGCTGAGGACTTCAACTGTGCGGCCCGACAGCTTGTGGTCAAGTCCGAACAGCGTGCCGTCAAGGTCGCTAGCAATCACCCCCGGCCGGCGACCGCCTACTGTGCTGTCGTCAGCCACGTCGACTTGCGACCCGTAACGCGCTGAGCATCGCAGCGAGACCTTCGAACGCCCTGATCGAGCCGACACCACCGCTCATCGAGACGAGGAATCTGAGGGGCGCCTCGCGAATCATTCGCTCACTCAGCATCCTGAGCACAGGGTCTGGGTCGTCACCCAGCAGCCTTTTTAGCTGGCGGTCCGCAATCCGCAGGAACCCTGCTTGGGCGACACGGCCGAGGCGGGTTGCGTTGAGTTCACCGACAACGGTGTTGAGCGTGAAGGGGAAAATGGGAGTCGACGATGGGATGGGGCCGCCGAGCATCGCCTCAAACTCGATTGCGGTTGCCACGAAACGATTTTTGCCCGGTCCTCGTGCGCCAGTTGGTACCTGGTCGATGACGTCACCAGGAACGTTGACGGTGATTTTGCTTCGGATGTCACGTGATGAAGCACCGATTAGCAGGTCAAATTCCCCGGCCTCCACCCGCCACTGCGCGGTATCGACATCGAAGAAAGCGAAGGACCGCTCGTCAAGCGAGAGATGCACCGTCGTTGAATCGCCAGGAGCGACGTGAACCTTCGCAAAAGCCTGCAGTTCGCGGTCCGGACGGTAGACCGTTGACTCGACATCTCTGACGTACAGTTGGACCACATCGCTACCTGCTCGACTCCCGGTGTTGGTCACCGTAACCGCAACAGTGAGGTCGCAGCCCGAACCGGTCACTGTCACTTCCGCCCACTCGAATGCCGTATACGACAGGCCGTGGCCGAACGCGAAACGCGTCTCGACCCCGGCGGTGTTGTGGAATCGATACCCGACGAACAGGCCCTCTCGGTACTGGACCTGTCGTTGTCTCGCGGTGAAGTTTTCTTCCGACGGGAAGACCATTGACTTGGGGAAGGTCTCAGCCAGCCGTCCGCCTGGCTCAACGTCACCGACGAGCACGTCGACGATTGAGGCGCCCGCCGCCTGGCCCCCGAGATATGCCTCGACAACTGCTGCGGGTAGGTCAGCCCACGGAAGGAGCACGGGAGCACCGTTGACGAGCACAACGACGGTCCGCGGATTCGCTGCGCACACTGCCGTAACCAGTTGGTCGTGGGCCGGGGGAAGCGCCAGGGAGGTGCGATCACAACCTTCGGCTTCGTCGATGCCAGGCAGCCCGACGAATACGATCGGAACCGAGACGTTGCGTGCGAGATCGACCGCCTCGCGTAAGCGCGTCGCATCCGACCGCCCGGTGACGTGGTCATAGCCGGCGGCGTATCCGACCCGACCGGTGAAGCGCTCCTCGGCATGCCGGCGGGCATCGTCGAGGCGTGTTGGCACGACCTGAGAACTGCCCGCGCCCTGGTATCTGGGGTGATCGGCGAACTCCCCGATTATCCCGATGTCGGTGTCGTCGGCGAGTGGGAGAACACCATTGTTCGTCAGCATTACCGTCCCCGAGCTCGCAGCAAGTCGGGCGAGCCGATGGTGGTCGACGTCGTCGACGAGACCTCGACCACGCTCTTCGACCTCCTCGGTCATCCGAGCTCCCAACGATGCGACTGCGGTGGCCCGATCGAGAACGAGATCGAGAGGTAGGTCTCCGTCATCGATGGCGTCGGTGACTGATCCATCGTAAGCCCCGCCGCTGGATGGCATCTCTAGGTCAACACCGGCGCGGACCGCAGCTACCCGGTCGTTCACGCCGCCCCAGTCGGTTACGACCATCCCGTCGAAACCCCACTCGGTCCGCAGGATCTCATTTACGAGACGCTCGCTGTCGCTGACGTACTCGCCGTTAACGAGGTTGTACGACGTCATGACCGCCAAGGGGCCGGACTCGGCGACTGCGATCTCAAATCCACGAAGATAAATTTCGCGAAAGGTGCGCTCATCGACGATCACGTCGCACACCATGCGATACGACTCGTGATTGTTGGCGACGTAATGCTTTAGGCAAGCAGCAACTCCTTCTGACTGGACGCCGCGGACCATTGCCGCAGCCAGGCGGCCACTTAGGACTGGGTCTTCCGATAGGTACTCGAAGTTTCGGCCGCCGCCGGGATGACGTTTGATATTCATCCCTGGGCCGAGCAAGACGGCAGCGCCGTTGGCGCGGCATTCCCGACCGAGCGCCGCACCGACTTGCTCTAGTAGTTCGGTATCCCAGCTTGCCGCGAGGTTTGAGGCGGTCGGGAAACATGTCGCTGGAACCGAATTCCCGATCCCCAAGTGATCGGCGTCATCAGGCTGACGGCGTAAGCCATGCGGCCCGTCGGTCAGCGTGACTGCCGGGAGACCCAACTCGTCAATTTCCTCCGTTGACCAGAAGCCACCCCCCGACAGCAGTGTGACCAGTCGCTCCGTCGAGAGCTTGCTCAGTTGGTCGCGCAAGTTGACGGGTGGCACGACGCCTGGTCTAGTCCAACGAAGCCGGCACGGACCAGCTGCCGCTGCATTGAAGGGGCAGGCAACGAGGGTTATTCAGCCGTAGAAAGGCGCCTTGCTGCGCGCAGCAGGGCCAGACCGGCCGGCACAGAGCTGCGGGCGGCCGCGCCCGTCGGCAGCATCCACTCATCCGTTGCTGAAAGATTGGCGGTCGCTTGGTCCCGAGCATGCGCCTGGGTTCTGCTGGCCCCGCCAATGGCGACGGCGTCCCCTATCTGGCTTCAGTCGGCGGGCCAACAGCGTCAGTGATAGCCACCGTCGCCTGGCGGATATCCCCGGGGATTAGGTTGGCCGCCGGTTCGATAGCAATATCGCATACAAAGCAGGTCCTGTTGGATCAATCTGGGTCGGTGATGCGCCCACCGTGCGAAAATCAGCGTAGAACGAGGAACGCGGCACCCTTCAGCAATAGGGCTGTCTCGGTCATCTGACTACGACGTCATCGTCGATCCGGCGAGTGACCACGTTCTGGTCACCCGTTCCGAGGCCGCCGCCTAACTCGGCCACGCAACATGGCCAACCATTCTCGTGGGACGGCGGACATAGTGTCTCGGAGGAAGTCGTCAGCAATTTGGCTGACAGCTTGGGCATATGCCGGATACGGGAATACCGTACCGAACATCTTGCGGAGACCGATTCCATGGTCGATGGCGAAGGTGAATATACCTATGATTTCGGCCGCCGACGGCCCGACGATCGCTGCTCGCAGGATCTTCCCGGTGAACCGCTCTGCGTCGACGATCACGACACCGTGTTTGACGTCGTCGGTGTAGCCGCGATCCATGTCGGCGACCTGAACGGTGTAGCGGCGTCGGCTCACACGTGGAAGCGCGTCGATTTTGTCAACGCTCATTCCGACCGATGCGATTTCGGGTCGACTGAAGACGGCGTTGGGAAGGACGCGGGGAGAGCCAATTCTAGGTATGTACGGGAGCGCGATCGCACGGATTGCGCGTCGACCGATTGAGTTCGCGCCGTGAGTTGTCAAAGTATTTCCCGTGACGTCACCGACTGCGTAGATTCCGTCTACATTCGTTCTGCCGAACGTGTCGGCGGTGATGCCGAGATCGGTGTACTCAACTCCGGCGATATCGAGGCCGAGGTCGGTTAGCTTCGGCCGCCGGCCAACGGCGAGAAGCACTCGGTCGACGTGGGCGATGGTTTGGCCGTTACCGAGGTGGGCGGTCTCCTTATCGAAGCGTTCGACGGACGTTCCGGTAAAGACCTCGACTCCACGCTCCCGCAATGCGGCCTCAATCGTTGACGACACCAGCGGATCCTCGGTGGAAATCAAACGGTCTTGGAGTTCGACGACTGCAACCTTGGACCCAAGGTCGCGAAATGCGGTCGCCATCTCAAGTGAGATCGGACCGCCGCCGAGAAGTACGACCTTTGCGGGAACTTCCGTAAGTTCGAAGAGGTTCTCGTTGGTGAGCAGACGACCGGGGTCGAGTCCAGTGATTTGGAACTCGACCGGTTGGGATCCGGCACACACGATCACGTTCTCGGCCAATACGTTCATGACAATTCCATCAGGTGTGGTCACCTCGACTGCGTGCGGCCTGCGACGCTCGGTAAGTCGCGCCCAGCCCCGAATGAGGTGAATGGTCTCGTGACCGACCATCTCCTCGTCCTCTGCGGCGCTCATTTGATCGCGTTTGTGGCGCACATGGCCGAAGGGATCATCAACGCCCGATGCGGCCGCATGGAGCAGGGCTTTGGACGGGATACAGCCGACATTTGTGCAGTCGCCGCCAACCCGACCGGCCTCGATGAGCGCCACGTCGTGTCCGAAGCCAGAGAGGCCGATCGCCAAGGTGAGCCCACCTGAACCAGCGCCGATCACGGCGGCCTTGTAGATCCGCTCAGCTGAGCTCTCGGCAGAACCCTTGACGGCAACGCGGTTTGAGGAGTCGTTCATGGCTGTCGCTTTCTGAGGAGGTAGGAGATGACGAGACTGATGATGAAGATCGCGACGCCGGCATAGACCGCCCATGGGTTGATGCCGTTGATGCCCTGGTCGACACGTTCGAGTGAAGCGCCGAGAAGGACGAACGAAACGGTGCCCGGCAACGATCCAAGCGCCGTTGCCAAGAGAAATGAGGTCCAGGTGATCCGGAGCGCACCGCATATGTAGTTGACGAGGTCGTACGGCAAGAACAACAGTCGCATGACGAAGACGGTCTCGAAGCTGTGTTCACGGAGACGTCCGCTCCACCTTGAGACAAACGAGCGATCATCGCCACGGGCGTCGAACGCAGCCGCATCTGGGTCGTTTCCGAGCAGCCGTCCGACACCATAGGCGACCAACGCTGACATGTTGGCGGCGACGATCACGACGGCCACCCCAAGCCATGGGCCGAATAACACGCCGCCCATTGCCGTGAGTACCGACGCAGGGAACAGCACAAGTGGCCGCACGAGGTATACCCCGATGTACGCGAAGATGACCCACCGTGCGGCGTCGATCGCGTTGATGAACCGTTGTCCAGCTTCAGCTGTGGAGAGGTCGTTCGACGACTGGTACCCACGCCAGAGGAGGAAGATTGCGAGCCAGAGCCCGATCACGAGCACGCGTTGCGCCCAGACCCGTCGGACGTTGGCCGCCGCAGCGCCGTTGATGGACGTCACTGGAGCGTGTTGAGCGCCCATCGCACTCGTTCGATTGCGGTGAGTAAAACTGCAGTGGCCATCACCCACCAGACCGTCGCGGCGATGTTGTTGAACGCAAGCGCAATCGCGAAAAACACGATGGTCTCTGCGCCCTCGACTAGTCCGCGTGGATGGATTGCGCTTGTCGCGCGATCCAAAGTTTCGGTGTCAGGCGAACGCTTCTCAAGCAGCGCGGAGACGTAGCCGAGCGCCACGGAGTTGACATAGAACGTCGCAAGCAGGACCGCCGTTGCGATCCAGGTACCACGGTCATCGATACCGAACGCCAGTCCGATGGGGATCGCCGCATAGCCGATCGAGTCGAATACGAAGTCGAGTAGGCCGCCGGCGTCAGACGACCGGTCGGTCGAGCGAGCGACTGCACCGTCCAAGCCGTCGGCGACACGTCCGACCAGCCACAAGGCTACGGCCAGAGCTGGACGCAGCTGCCACGCGGCGATCGCTGCGGAGATGCTGGCTCCGAGCCCGAACGCTGAGATCGCCAACGGAGGCAGTCGCCCGATCGGGGTGCGTGTCAGCGGAGAGAGGAGATGATCCTTTATTGGTCGCAGTATCGAGTCGAGCATTCCTCTCTAGCCAACCTTTCACATCGATCAACGCTTACTGATCCCCCAAATCTTTCGGATTTGGTCCCGAGCGACGAGGGAGTCGACTGGGCTCACGGGTCAAATAGGCTTCTTAGTCGTGCCTACCGTGGCTCTGACGTCCCCCGCAGTCGGCGGAGCAACTCCGGCCCCGTACCACGACGGTCTGCCAGCGCTCGCCGCCGCAGCGCCCGGGTTCACGCAAGAGGTCGGATCACCAACCCGGTCAACAACTTCGGTGTGAAGAATGTCGACTTTGGGGGCATCACGACACCTTCGCGAGCAGTCCGCTCGATTTCCACCACGCTCACAGGACGGATGAGCACGGCTGCTTGGGCGGTGCCCTCGGCTACAGCAGCTAAGACGCGGTCGACGCCGTGCTGGTAGGTCACGGAGTGCCCCACGTCGGACAGCAGTTCTTCGAGCCACAAGCCGTCGAGCGCACGGAGGCCATCAAACTCACCAATTTTGGGCGATAGCCATTCTGCGCTGCCATCTGGGCGCACGAGACACAAAACGCCGCTCTTATCCATTTTTGCGAGGGTCTCGGCTGAAGGTGCCTCAGCAGGTGATCGGTCGAACCCCTTGTCGAGCGCTGCGACAAGGTCATCGATGTGGACGTCGGCGTACAGACGATGGATCGCCTCGACGCTGAGCTGATCCTCAATCAGTTCGGTAACAAATGCCAATGTTTCTTCAGCACCGCTCGTCGTTTTCCCCGTCGCTTCGCGCATTTCCTCGCGGAACTTCTGAGCCACGCCATATCGGTGATGACCGTCGGCGATAAGGACGTCGTCTGCGGCGATCTTGGTGCTGATGGCACCGATGCGAGTGGGGTCACACACGCGCTCGACGGAGTGGTCGACGCCTTCAATCGTCACTGAGGCGATTGGTTCACCCGGCTCTGCCAACAGTTCGGTGAGCCCATCGGCGAGGGATAATCCCCAGACCGGCGACATGTTTGCTCGCGTTGACCGAGTCAGGTCGAGACGGTCTGTCGATGCCTTCGGCGTGATGCGTTCGTGGGGGAGTACGCCGCACTCGCCGTAGGGCCCGACCTCAAGGCCTCCTAGTACTCCGACGATGCTGCGGGGAGCGCCACTCGCATCGGTGAATTTCAGGCGGTACAACGTGAAGCTTGGCTCATCATCAAACGCCATGGCTCCCGAGTCGATCCATTGCCGCAGCCTCTCGCCAGCGCGTTCGTAGCGTCCCGGCCCGGCCGACTCGCGCGGAACATCGACATGGGTGATGTTGAAACGGTGGCGGGCGTTAAGAGCGTCGAGATCAGCATCGGACAGCACGTCGTACGGTGGGGCGATCAGACCATCGATTTCGGGGTCGGTGTAGCGGAGAGCGGAGAATGGGGTAAACCGTGGCACCATCACAGGATGCCACGTCGGATCTCCCATGTGCTGTGTGATCTCGACGGGGTTGTCTGGCTAGCTCACGAACCGATCCCGGGTGCGGTCGCCGCAATCGCTGCGATCCGCGCCTCGGGTCGAAGCGTAAAATTCGTCACCAACAACTCCGCAGCAACCCGCGCCGAGCACGAGGGAGCGCTCGCGAGCATCGGGATCGAAGCGACCGGCGATGTCATCTCTTCCTCGATGGCGGCTGCATTCCTCGTGGAACCAGGAGAACGGGTGCTCGTCACCGGCGGGCCCGGAGTGAGTGAAGCCCTCGCCGCACGTGGGGCGAATGTGGTGGCGAATATCGGCGACGATCTCGATGGTTCCGTCGATGCTGTTGTTGTCGGACTGCACCGGGAGTTCGACTACGCGCGACTGCGCATTGCCGGCAGGGCGGTTATTGATGGGGCGCGTTTGATCGGAACGAATGGCGACACCACGTTCCCGACGACGAAAGGGCTTGATCCGGGAGGAGGTTCAATCGTCGCTGCGGTCGCTTCGGTCGCCGGGGTCGATGCCGTCTTTGCCGGGAAGCCGGAACAACCGATGGTCGATTTGGTATCCGAGATCGTAAATGCGGAGTCGGGTGAAATGCTGATGGTCGGCGACCGGCCTGATACAGACGGTCAGTTCGCCGAACGACTGAGATGCCGTTTCGCGCTGGTGGAGACCGGAGTCACACCGCCTGGCTTCGGAACCCACCGTGACATTGGAGCCGTGCTTGCTTCACTCGATTAGCATCACGGAAATGGCCAACTCAACACTTCAGCGACTTCTCGACACCGGTGTGCAGTTTGGGGAAATGTCGCGCAAGCAGGCAGAGTCCGTGGTTCGCCAGCTCGTGAAGGCGGGCGAGGTTCCCCGACGTGACACGGAGACGCTTGTCAACGGGCTTGTCGCTCGAGGCAAAGACACCTCGGACCGTCTCAGCGAGACGATCCATCGTGAGGTTTCGAAGCAGGTGAGCTGGATGTCGGAGCGATTCGATGAACTTGAGGACCGACTAGAGGACATCTCGGAGAAGATCCCCGGCTTCGGCGGCCAGACCAAGGCGCCTGCCAAAGAGGCGCCTGCAAAGAAGAAAGCGCCTGCAAAGAAGAAAGCGCCTGCAAAGAAGAAAGCGCCTGCAAAGAAGAAAGCGCCTGCAAAGAAGAAAGCGCCTG
>Ga0115572_10000329_pt1 | contig 40694 bp, 36 predicted proteins | sample COGITO_mtgs_1206_FD_88681 | JGI IMG/M metagenome (GOLD analysis project Ga0115572, IMG submission 88681) | Pelagic marine microbial communities from North Sea - COGITO_mtgs_120607 | ecosystem: Environmental > Aquatic > Marine > Epipelagic | place: Germany:Helgoland, sampling site Kabeltonne... | reverse complement strand
GAGTGAATCAGTTTGCGAATGTATTAAAAGAGCAAGGGATAAAAAAAGGAGATAGAGTTTGTATTTATGTTCCTATGATACCTGAATTGGCAATTGCAACTCTCGCCTGTGCTAGAATTGGAGCCATCCACTCTGTAGTTTTTGCAGGGTTTTCTGCAACAGCATTAGCAACAAGAATAAATGATTCAGATTGTAAAATGGTGATTACTTCTGATGGTTCTTATAGAGGTAATAAAACAATTGATTTAAAAGGAATAGTTGATGAAGCATTAGAATCTTGCCCTGGAGTAGAAACTGTTTTGTTGGCAAAAAGAATCAATTCAGACATAAATATCAAAGAAGGGCGTGACAAATGGTTACAGCCTTTATTAGATAAAGCTTCTACAGAATGCGAAGCAGAAATGATGGATGCAGAAGATCCGTTATTTATTTTATATACTTCTGGTTCTACAGGAAAGCCAAAAGGAATGGTGCATACAACTGCTGGTTATATGGTATATACCGCGTATACTTTTAAAAATGCTTTCCAATATAAAGAGAATGATGTGTATTGGTGTACTGCAGATATTGGTTGGATTACGGGGCATTCCTACATCGTATACGGTCCGTTAGCAAATGGAGCAACCTCAGTACTATTTGAAGGTGTTCCTAGTTATCCTGATTTCGGACGTTTCTGGGAAATTGTAGAAAAGCATAAAGTAAATCAGTTTTATACCGCTCCAACTGCGATTAGAGCATTGGCAAAACATGGAACAGAATTGGTAGATAAATATGATTTGTCGTCTCTAAAAGTATTAGGTTCTGTTGGAGAACCTATAAATGAAGAAGCATGGCATTGGTATAATGACAATGTAGGGAAAAAGAAAAGCCCAATTATAGATACTTGGTGGCAAACAGAAACAGGAGGAATGATGATTACTCCAATTCCATATGTAACACCAACCAAACCTACTTATGCAACTTTGCCTTTTATAGGAATTCAGCCAGCTTTAATGGATGAAAATGGACAAGAATTAAAAGGAAATCAGGTGGAAGGAAGATTGTGTATAAAATTTCCTTGGCCAAGTATTGCTAGAACCATTTGGGGAAATCACAAACGATATAAAGAAACGTATTTTTCTGCATTTGATAATATGTATTTCACAGGTGATGGGGCACTAAGAGATGAAGTTGGTTATTACCGAATTACCGGAAGGGTAGATGATGTAATCATAGTTTCTGGTCATAATCTTGGAACTGCACCAATTGAAGATGCAATTAATGAACATCCGGCAGTTGCAGAATCTGCTATTGTAGGTTTTCCTCACGATATTAAAGGAAGTGCTCTGTATGGTTATATCACATTAAAAGATACAGGAGAAAGCAGAAATCACGATAATTTAAAAAAAGAAATTAATCAATTAATTACCGATAGAATTGGACCTATTGCTAAACTAGATAAAATTCAGTTTACGGAAGGATTGCCAAAAACACGTTCAGGAAAAATTATGAGACGTATTTTACGAAAAATAGCTTCTAACGAAATGGATAATTTAGGAGACGTTTCAACGCTTTTAAATCCGGAAGTTGTGCAGAGTATTATTGATAATAGATTGTAAAGAGGATCTATAAAAACGTATTAATTGAGACCTGTTAGATTTTAAAAACCTGACAGGTCTTTTATGTAGTTCTATTTTGTTAATATGTCATAGTTCTTTTCTATGGCATATATATTGATATTGCAATAGTAGCGTTATGTATTAGAGTTCAATAAAAAAGTAAAAATGCAACATTTACAGATATCATCAAAAAAGACTAAAAAGAAAACGAAAGTAACAATTGCGACCGCCTTTAAAACCATTATTTGGCCAAAACGTAATTTGGTATTTATTGGTTTGGTTTTGATTGTTTTAAGTCGATTGGCAAGTTTAGTTGCTCCATTAAAAATTAAAGAATTACTAGATGATGTCATTCCTAATAAGGACTATGAAGCATTGTATAGCTTATTATTTGTTGTTGGAACTGCAATTTTAGTACAATCTATTACATCCTTTTTATTGACACGGATATTGAGTGTTCAAGCTCAGTATTTAATCTCTGAATTAAGAGCGAATGTGCAAAAGAAAGTATTGTCTTTACCGATCAGTTTCTTTGATAATACAAAATCTGGAGCCTTGGTATCTAGAATTATGAGTGATGTTGAAGGTGTTAGGAACTTAATAGGAACAGGACTTGTTCAGTTAGTGGGCGGAACCATTACAGCCGTAATTTCTCTGATTTTATTGATAAATATTAGTCCTTCAATGACGCTTTTTATTTTGATTCCTGTTGCAGTATTTGGGTTAGTTGCATTAAAAGCGTTTAAATATATTAGACCCATATTTAGAAATAGAGGAGTGATTAATGCAGATGTAAAAGGACGATTGACAGAGACGTTGGCTGGGGTTCGAGTGATTAAAGCGTTTAATGCTGAGCAACAAGAAAATGAAGTTTTTGAAAAAGGTGTCGATCTTTTATTTCAAAATGTAAAAAAGAGTTTGACTGCCACAGCAATCATGACAAGTTCAGCCACATTCCTACTAGGAATTGCTTCTACAGGAATTATGGGAATTGGTGGTTATAAAATAATGACAGGTGAGTTAACCGTTGGTGATTTCTTGTCATTTACTTTTTTATTAGGTTTAATGATTGCGCCCATTGTTCAGATGAGTAATATTGGAAGTCAATTAACAGAAGCTTTTGCTGGTTTAGACAGAACTGGAGAGTTGATGAATATGGAAGCTGAAGAGGATAACGAAGAGAGAACCATTGAGTTACATGAGATAAAAGGAGACATTCAATTTAAGAAGGTATCCTTTTCTTATGATGAAGGAAAAGAAGTATTGAATGAGATTAGCTTTGATGTTCCCAAAGGTACAGTAACTGCTCTAGTTGGCAGTTCTGGTTCCGGAAAATCTACGATTGCAGGTTTATCTGCTACTTTTTTAAACCCAAATTCAGGAACTATTACTATTGATAACCAAGATATATCAAAAGTTAAATTGTCTAGTTTTCGAAAACATTTGGGTGTTGTTTTACAAGACGAGTTTTTGTTTGAAGGATCCATCAGAGAAAATATTTTATTTCCAAGACCAAATGCAACAGAACATGAATTACAAAAAGCAGTTAAAGCAGCTTATGTAAATGAATTTACAGATCGTTTTGATAATGGATTAGATACATTAATAGGTGAAAGAGGCGTTAAACTTTCTGGAGGACAACGTCAACGCTTGGCTATTGCAAGAGCTATTTTGGCAAATCCAACAATTATTATTTTAGATGAAGCGACTTCTAGTTTAGATACAGAAAGCGAAGCGTTGATTCAGAAAAGTTTGTCAGAATTAATAAAAGACAGAACTTCGATAGTAATTGCACACCGATTGAGTACAATTAAACAAGCAGATCAAATATTAGTGATTGAAGCAGGCTCGATAGTTGAGCGAGGTACTCATGATCAATTGATAGAGAAACAAGGGAGATATTTTGAATTGTATACGTATCAAGCAAAAATTTAAAAAATAAAACAAATTATTTGGTATAAAATTCGCAAAGATACTTTGCCAATTGAACCCAAAAAATCAATCATAGAATATTGATTACCCTTAAGTCATTGAAAAATTCGAAGTTCTTTTTTTGAGAAACCCTTTATATGGCTATGCTTTCATTAAAAGTAGTATTTATTCTGATTTTAAATAAGATTGAATTTGTTCATAGACAAAATTATAATACTCATGAAACCTTGGAAGCAAAACGTTTTTAAGGTTTTTAGTTCGTTTTAAAACATTTAAGTCCCACAATTCTAAGCCAGCAACTTCTTCCTTTTGCATTGTTAAATTATCAATAGATACGTTTAGTTTTGCAATAAAAACATGATGATACTCGTTGTCTTGAATTCCATTTTCATGAGAAACCTGATGAATTCTTGTGCCAATTTTGATGAGGTCTTTTTCCTGAAGTTCAAGTCCGATTTCTTCAAGAATTTCTCTTTTTGCCCCTTGTAAAATTTCTTCGCCAGCCGCAATGTGTCCTGCAACAGAAATATCCCAAATTCCTGGGAATACTTTTTTTGTAAGGGCTCGTTTTTGGAGTAAAATTTGATTGTCTGAGGTAAAAAACCAAATATGAGCAGTTGCATGAAACCAACCGTTTTTATGAGCTTCAGATTTCAAAGCTATTTTTCCAGTAGGTTTTCCTTCAGCAGTTAAAATATCAATAAATTCGTCCATAGAAAAAGAAAACACCATTCCGAAAAAATTAAACATCCCTTTAAGAATAAAAAGGCAATGAGAGTTATTCTTCGGAATGATATCTATTTTTTATTCAAAATAAGAAAATGTTTCTCCGTCTTTGATATTTACCAATGTTTCATAAATCATTTTAATTACATTTTCTACATCTTCTCGGTGTACCATTTCAACAGTGGTATGCATGTATCTTAGCGGTAAAGAAATTAATGCAGAAGCCACGCCACCATTACTATAAGCAAAAGCGTCAGTATCTGTACCTGTAGCTCTTGAAAGAGCAGAACGTTGAAAAGGAATTTTGTTTTTTTCTGCAGTCTCTGTAATTAAATCACGTAACTTTTGCTGAACAGCTGGTGCATAGGCTATTACTGGACCTTTCCCCATTTCTAAAAGACCTTCTTTTTTTTGATCGATCATTGGGGTAGTTGTGTCATGCGTTACGTCAGTAACTATGGCAACATTGGGTTGAATTGTTTGTGTAATCATTTCAGCACCACGTAAACCAATTTCTTCTTGAACCGAATTCGTAATATACAATCCAAAAGGGATTTCTTTTTTATTTTCTTTTAACAAACGAGCCACTTCAGCAATCATAAAACCACCCATTCTGTTGTCTAAAGCTCTACAGACAAATTTATTTTCATTTAAAATATGAAATTCATCCGGATAGGTGATGACACAACCCACATGAATTCCTAAATTTTCAACTTCTTTTTTGGTTGTGCAACCTGTATCAATAAAAATATTTTCTGGTTTAGGAGCTTCTTCTTTTCCTTTATTTCTTGTATGAATTGCTGGCCATCCAAAAACTCCTTTTATAATTCCGTTTTTAGTATGAATATTTACAATTTTACTTGGTGCAATTTGATGGTCTGAGCCACCATTTCGAAGTACATAAATTAAACCATTGTCAGAGATATAATTCACATACCAGGAGATTTCATCTGCATGACCTTCAATAACCACTTTGTATTTTGCATCTGGATTTATGACCCCAACCGCAGATCCATAGGTGTCTGTGATAAATGTATCTACATAGGGCTTTAAATATTCCATCCAAATTTTCTGACTCTCCCACTCATAACCTGTAGGAGCTGCATTATTTAGATATTTTTCTAGAAAAATAAGTGAGTTCTTATTCAGTATTGATTTTTTTGCCATTATATAATATTATTAATCTTTATTTTACTTTCAATTTCGTAAAAATAAAACGATTTAATGATTTGAGGTAAAAAAAATCATAAAAAGTGTAATAAATTGTTTTATATTTAACTTAAGATAGGTAAACCATAACTCATTAAGAATAAAGAATATGAAATTAGTAATCAAAGATTTGACAAAGACTTATAAAAACGGTGTAAAAGCCATCGATAATTTAAGTATTGAAATTGGCACAGGAATGTTTGGTTTATTAGGTCCTAATGGGGCAGGAAAATCCTCATTAATGAGAACAATCGCTACTTTGCAAAGTCCTGATTCTGGTTCCATTACTTTTGGAGATATTTCTGTTTTAGAAGACAATATGTCTTTGCGGAAAGTATTGGGTTATTTGCCTCAATCTTTTGGTGTATATCCAAAAATGTCTGCAGAAGATTTGTTAGATTATTTTGCAACATTAAAGGGTATTTCTAACAAAAAAGAAAGAAAAAAAATCGTAAAAGAAGTTTTAGAAATTACAAATTTATATGATGTAAGACGAAAAGACGTGGCAGGTTATTCTGGAGGAATGAAACAGCGCTTTGGTATTGCACAATTGCTATTAAACAATCCAAAATTAATTATTGTAGATGAACCTACCGCGGGTTTAGACCCTGCAGAAAGACATCGTTTTTTAAATGTTTTGCGAGAAGTAGGTACCAATACTACTGTAATCTTTTCAACCCATATTGTTGAAGATGTCAAAGAGTTGTGCAATGAAATGGCCATTCTAAACGGAGGAAAAATTTTAAAACATACCACACCTCAAGAAGCTACTAAAGAAATTGAAAATACAATTTGGACGAAAGTCATTTCTAGAGATGAACTAGAGGAAAACGAAAAAAACTTTACGATATTGTCATCAAATTACAACCAAGATAATACGTTAAACATAAGAGTTCATGCATCAGAAAAGCCTTCTGATGATTTTGAATCTGCTTCACCACAATTAGATGATGTTTATTTTATCGCTCTAAAACAAGATGAACTTGATGTTGCCTAGTAACATGTTTAAAAAATCTTAATTGTTCACTTCCTATATCTTTAAAACTATGTTTTCAACTATTTTCAAACAAGAACTAAACTATTGGTTTAAAAAGCCTGCATTTTATATTTATATAAGTATTTTTATTTTATTGGCTTTCTTTTTATCAGCTGCATCTGCTGGTTTTTTCGATTCTGTAACCGCTACTACAGGTTCTTCAAGAATTGTCAATTCTCCAATAGGAGTTACAGGTTTATTCAATGCACTAACGATTTTTATATTTTTCTTATTTCCATCTATAATTGGAGTTTCAGTGTATAGAGATTTTAAAAGTGAAATGCATACTATTTTATATTCATATCCTTTTACCAAAGCCAATTATTTATTTGCTAAGTTTTTTAGTGCAATAGTTGTTGTTTCTTTAATTGCATTTTCAATTGCTATTGGAATGATTATTGGATTTCGTTTTCCTGGTACAAATACAGATATTGTTGGTCCCTTTAATCTTGTAACCTATTTACAAACCTATTTTGTTTTTATTTTACCAAACGTGTTATTATTTGGAGCAATTGTCTTTGCTGTAGTAGCTTTTTCAAGAAATATTGCTGCGGGTTTTATTACGGTAATTATATTGCTTTTTGGTCAGGGAGTTTTAGAAAGTTTACTATCTGAACCAGAGCATAGAACATTAGCTGCAATCTTAGATCCATTTGGAGCAGCAGCTTCTAATTATTATACCAAGTATTGGACGCCTTCAGAACAAAATGAATTACAGATTCCTTTGAAAGAAATGATTGTTTACAATCGTTTGCTATGGATGGCAATTGCTTCTTTAATATTTGGTTTGGTATATAAATACTTTACTTTCAGTCAGAATGCTATCTCTATTTCTTTTCGAAAGTCCATAGGGAAAAGAGTTATTAAAACTAATTTTAGCGGAATTACAAAAATTACTTTACCAAAAGTTTCTTACAATTATTCTTTCACTCAAAACTTAAAAACCACCTGGAAATTATCAAACATCGATTTTAAATATATTGTTACAAGTTGGGCATTTATTTCTATCGTTTTGGTTGGTTTGGTTCTGATGCTTGTGGGCCTCTCTGAAATAGGAAATATTTTTGGGACTCCAACATTACCTGTAACATGGAAAATGTTAAACGTGGGAGGTGTTTTTTCAGCATCCATAAATATTTGTACCTTCTTATATGCTGGTATGTTAGTGCACAGAGCTAAAATAGCTAAAGTAAATCATTTAGTAGATGCAACTCCAATTCCAAATTGGACTCTCTTATTTTCTAAACTTATTGCCTTGATTAAAATGCAATTGGTTTTATTGACTGTAATTATGATTTCTGGGATGCTTTTTCAAATGTACAATGGGTATTATAATTTTGAAATAGGGCATTATTTAACGGAACTTTATTTTTTAGAGTTTCTGAGTTTTTTAATTTGGGCATTGTTGTCGATTTTTATTCAAACTCTAATAGGAAATCCATATTTAGGACTGTTTGTTTTATTAGTTATTTCTATTGGAATGCCTTTTTTATCATTGGCAGGAATAGAACAATCTATTTTTAAATACAATCAAGGTCCAGGGTTTAATTATTCTGATATGAATGCTTACGGAATTTTAGAACCTTATTTATGGTATAAAATTTATTGGATTTTAGCAGGATTGACATTGTTCATTGTTTCTTTTTTGTTTTGGGTTCGTGGAATTCCAAATTCATTTAAAGAAAGACTTTCAATAGCAGGTTCTCGTTTTAAAGGTTTTGCAGCTATTAGCTTTTCAGTTTTATTACTTGGCTTTTTAGCCATTGGATTTTCAATTTATCAAGCCACAGGAACAAAGGCCAAAAGAACCTCCTCCAAAGAAGCAGAAAAGCAACGTGTTCAATGGGAAAAGACGTATAAAAAATATGAGAAATATGCTCAGCCAAGAATAATTTCCGTAAGAACAGCGGTAAATATTTTTCCAAAAGAAAGACTGTTTGATGCCACAGGTACCTATATTATGGTGAATAAAACAGGTAAAGCCATAGATACCTTGTTCTTAAATCACAATTCTCTAGAGAGCTCTTTTGAATTTAATAGCGCCAATACATTGGTTTTAGAAGATACTATTCAACATTTTGACATGTATCGTTTCAAAAATAAAATTTTACCAGGAGATACTCTACAATTATCCTTTTCTGTTAAAAGCAAGAAGAATACTAGCTATCGAAGAAGATCTCCCGTAAGAGAAAATGGTACATTTATCAATAACTCCTCTATTTTTCCTTCTTTGGGATACTCCGCTCAGGGAGAATTAACAGATAATAAAACACGTAAAAAATACGATTTACCACCTAATAATTTACGTCCGCATCCTCTAGATTCATTGGCCTTAGGAGATACTTATATTTCCAAAGATGCAGATTGGATTGATTTTGAGGCAACCGTCTCAACCTCAAAAGACCAAATTGCAATTGCTCCTGGTTATTTGCAAAAAGAATGGATTGAAAATGATAGAAGGTATTTTTATTATAAAATGGATAGTAAGATATTAAATTTCTATGCATTTAACTCTGGCAGGTATCAGGTTAAAAAAGAAATGTTTAAGGGCATTAGTTTAGAGATCTATTATCATAAACCACATACATTTAATATAGATAGAATGATGAAAGGAATGAAGGCATCTCTTGATTATAATTCCAAAAATTTTAGTCCTTATCAACATAAACAAGTACGAATTATTGAGTTTCCAAGAACAGGAGGAAGTTTTGCACAATCTTTTCCAAATACAATTCCGTTTTCTGAAGGCGTAGGTTTTATTGCCGATGTAGATGATGAGGACACTGACGGTGTAGATTATCCATTTGCAATTACTGTTCATGAAGTAGCACACCAATGGTGGGCCCATCAAGTAATAGGAGCCGATGTTTTGGGAGCAACGATGTTGTCAGAAAGTATGTCTGAATATGTGTCTCTAAAAGTATTAGAACATCAACAAGGAAAAGATCAAATGCGCATATTTTTAAAGAAGGCATTAGATGATTATTTATTGCAAAGAACAATGGAAAGAAAGCGAGAAAATGCATTAATGTATAATGATGGACAAGGTTACATTCATTATCAAAAAGGCTCTCTAGTATTGTATGCTTTGAGCGATTATATTGGAGAAGAGAATTTAAATGGAGCTCTTAAGAAGTATGTCGAAAAAGTACAGTTTCAAGAACCGCCTTATACTACTTCTATAGAAATGGTTGAGTACCTAAGAGATGCAACACCAGATTCATTGCAATATACCATTAAAGATATGTTTGAAACCATCACTTTGTACAGAAATAGAATTGTAGATGCCAAAACAACTGAATTAGAAAATGGAACATATCAAGTTGATATAGAATTTGAAGTTTCTAAATATAGAAATGATGAAAAAGGAAAGCGTTATTATGGTGAGAAAGTAGGAGATACGTTGACTTATAAAACAGATAAAATGAAAAAGCCAATTTTATCTGTTCCATTAGCAGATTATATAGATGTTGGTATCTTTACAGAAGAGGAAGTTGATGGAGAGATGCAAGAAAAGATCTTGTACTTAAAAAAGCATAAAATTACTTCAATCAATAACAAAGTTACTTTAATTGTTGATAAAAAACCGACTGAAGTAGGAGTTGATCCTTTCAATAAATTAATTGATACACAATCTGAAGACAATAGAAGAAAACTATAATTACAAGAAAGGAAGTCAAAATACTCGAGGGGTCACTTTTTATCTATGATAGATGTGAACCACACATTTGTAGAATTATTTGCTACAAGAGTTCTTTCTTTTCACAATTCGTATTTTTTTAAAATTATGTAATGTATGGAAATGAAAACTATTGTTTATTTTTTTTTAACACTCACACTTCTTTTTTCTTGCACTAAAAAAAAAGATCTAGAACTTCATTTTTTAGATGAATATGTAGTTGAAGATTCATTAGTAGTAAAGACTACATTAATAGGGGGGCTTTCAGGGATTGATTATGAAGACGGCAACTACTTTTTTGTAGTAGATGACCCCAAAAAACCACGTTTTTTAAAAGCTAAAATAGTCCTTCAAAAGAATAAAATAATTTCAGTAGATTTTCAAAATATGACGATCTTGAAAGATGCTACTAGTTCTTTTTATAAAGAAAATGTATTGGATTTAGAATCAATTTTTATTGACAAAGAAACTAAAGAAATAAATTTTGTTAGTGAAGGTTCTATAAATACGGGTAAAAGTCCTTCAATTTTTTCAACGGACAAAAATGGAAAATTAATTCATGTTTATGAGCTTCCTAAAAGTTTAAAAAACAATCAAACAATCAAACACAATGCAGTTTTTGAAGGCTCATCTAAAAGCAGCAATCACAAAGGTTTTTGGGTTTCTGTAGAAGGCCCATTAAAGGGAGATGGAGAAGATCCTTCATTTACAAAAGCATCTTCACCAATCAGAATGACGTACTTTGATAAAACGACTAAGAAAGCTATCAAACAGTTTGCATATCAATTAGAACATATTATGAAACCTTCCAAAGGTGATGTTAATTTAAATGGAGTTACTGCGCTGACAGAATATAAAGAGAATCATTTTTTCATTGTAGAAAGAACTTATCAAAGTGGTTATGGGAGTTATGGAAATATTGTAAAGATATTTGAGGCTAGTATTGACAAAACAACAACCAATATTTTAGAAATAGATTCTTTACGAAATACAAAGTATACACCGCTTAAAAAAAGGCTTCTATTTAATTTTGATACCATTAAAAATAAACTAACAAATGGAATTATAGACAATATTGAAGGAATTACATTAGGGCCATTATTAGCCAATGGGAACCAATCCCTAATTTTAGTTTCAGACAATAACTTTCAGACCTATGGCAGACAATTAAATCAGTTTATTTTGTTAGAAATTTCAACAAAATAATTCTTATTTTTACAAAGTTTTAATCCACTTAATGAATTTTTCAAAGCTAAAAGAATCTAGATTAAGAAAAAAGTTTGAAAAAACTTTGGAAACCTTGCCAGAGATAACTTCAATTTCTGATAAGGATATTAAAACTATTGGTATTTTAACAATAGATGAAATCTCATCAACCATAGATCTTCAAAAAGAAGTAGAAGCTATTTTTGGAATTCGACATTCTAAAATTTATAGTTTTAAAAAATTTGATAAAAATGATGAAATTTCTTACAAACATTTTTCAGAGAAAGATTTCAATTGGGGAGGAAGTATTATACAGCCCAATATAAAGGTTTTTTTAGAGCAACCTTTTGATTTGTTAATTGGTTTCTTTGAAAACAATAATTTGTACTTAGAGAAAGCTGTTCTTGAATCTAAAGCTTCCTTTAAAGTAGGTATTTCAGGGGTAAATGCCAAATTATATTCGCTAGAAATTGCCGTAAAATCCTCGCAGATTTCCTCCTTTTTAAAAGAATTAAGAAGGTACTTGAACATTCTTAAGAAATCGAAAAATTAAACTTTAATAATAAAGTTGTTTATTCTTGAGAAGAATTCACGATATCGATCTTAATTTCATCTTAATATTGTAGTTTTACACCCTATAAAATACATTCGAAATGCAAAAATTTATTGGAACAGGAGTCGCTTTGGTAACCCCTTTTAAAGAGGATTTAAGTGTCGATTTTGATGCACTCATAAAATTGGTAAACTACACTGTTGAAAACGGCATAGATTATTTAGTGGTCAATGGTACAACTGGTGAAAGCGGAACAATAACACAAGAAGAAAAACAAGAAATTATAGATGTAATTATTAAAGCAAATAATAATCGTTTACCACTGGTTTTAGGGGTTGGAGGGACTAATACTGCTTTGGTTATAGAAGAATTAAAAACGAGAGATTTTACAGGTATAGATGGAATACTTTCTGTTGCACCTTATTACAGCAAACCCACCCAAGAAGGATTTTACCAACACTTTAAAGCCATTGCAACTGCCACAGACTTACCTGTAATTTTATACAATGTTCCTGGTAGAACTGCAAAAAATATGGAGCCTGCAACAACTTTACGTTTGGCAAACGACTTTACAAATATTGTTGCTGTTAAAGAAGCAGGAAATAATAAACAACAATATTATACATTATTAAAAGATAAACCATCCGATTTTTTGATCATATCTGGTGATGATGATTTAGCTCTAGGTGTTGTGTTAGCTGGAGGTTCTGGTGTTATATCTGTCATCGGACAAGCATTTCCAAAAGAGTTTTCTACCATGATTAATCATGGTTTACAAGGAAACAATAAAGAAGGGTATGATATTCATTTCAAATTGATGAACGTTGTAGACTCTATTTTTGAAGAGAACAACCCAGCAGGAATTAAAACAGTTTTACAAGAATTAAATATCTGTAGCAATAGTGTGCGCTTACCTCTTGTAAAAACAAGTGCTGCACTTTCTTCTAAAATAGCTGAATTTGTGGACAATTTTAAACAAAAATAGTGTGGATAAAGTTGATATTAATACCTGCCTAGATTAGAGAGGATGTTTTTATTTTTTTTAAGATTCATTAAACAGTTGTTTTTCAACTTTCAATTTACTTATAATATTAACAAATTTTTAGTATCTTCTAAACTCTTTTTTTGCGTTTTTTATACAAACATAAGTTACTACAATTTACAGTAAAAAAAAACGTTTTATTAATCCATATTTAATCACTAATTTTGCATGATGCAAAAAATTAAAAATATAGCGTATTTATTGATCTTCTCACTTGTATTATCTTCTTGTGGAGAATATCAAAAAGTATTAAACAAAGGTACATCTGAAGAGCAATATAAAATGGCTACTAAAATGTATGAAGTTAATAACTATAGCAAAGCAATACGTTTGTTTGAGAAAATCAAACCAGCATACAGAGGTAAACCTCAAATGGAACGAATCCAATTTATGGAAGCTCAATCTAATTTTAACGAGAAAAACTACAGTATTTCAGGCTATTATTTTGATCGATTTGCAAAAAATTATCCAAAGAGCTCTAAAAAAGAAGAAGCATCATTTCTCTCTGCTTACAGTTATAAATTAGCATCACCTTCTTTTAGCTTAGATCCAACAGATACAAATAAAGCGCTCAATTCTTTTCAGAGTTTTATCAATGAGTACCCAGATTCTGATAAATTAGATGAAGCCAATAAGCATTATAAAGAATTAAGATATAAGCTTCAAAAGAAATATTTTGAAATTGCAAAAACCTATTACAGAACAGCAGATTACGATTTAAGAAATTACAAGGCAGCGATTCAGGCTTTTGATAACTTATTATCAGACTATCTTGGGTCAGAATTTAAAGAAGAAGCGCTGTATTTTAGATTAAAAGCAGCTCATGATTTTGTTTTAAAGAGTACCTATAGAAGAAAACCAGTACGTATAAAAGATGCCAAAGAGGCGTATGAGAAGCTGGTAAGAAATTATCCTGAATCTAAATTTATGGAAGATGCTAATAAGATGCTGAACACATTAAATGCAGAAAATAAAGAGTCAGAAAATTTAATTGCAAAACAGAAAGAATATCAAAACTCATTAAAGAAATAATAATTAATTATGGATTATAAAGACACAAAAGCATCACTAAGTACCATTACTTATAATAAAAATGAAGTAGAAGCTCCAACACAAAATATTTATGAAGCGATTTCTATTATCGCAAAAAGAGCAACTCAAATCAATGGAGATTTAAAGAAAGAGTTGGTTGATAAATTAGATGAGTTTGCTACTTACAATGATAGTTTAGAAGAGGTTTTTGAAAATAAAGAACAAATAGAAGTTTCTAAATTTTACGAAAGATTGCCTAAACCAACAGCAATTGCAGTTGATGAATGGTTGAATGACAAAGTATATTTTAGAACTCCAGACGCAGAATAATGTCTGTTTTAAGTGGTAAAAAAATTCTGATAGCAATTACTGCTGGAATTGCCGCTTATAAAACGGCTAGTTTAGTTCGTTTATTTATAAAATTAGACGCAGAAGTCAAAATTATTATGACTCCTGCGTCTAAAGATTTTATAACACCTCTTACTCTTTCTACACTTTCTAAGAACCCTGTTCACTCAACTTTTTATGATACAAAAGATGAAAATGAATTGTGGAACAATCATGTAGAGTTAGGTCTTTGGGCAGACTATATGTTGGTTGCACCAGCATCTGCAAACACACTGTCTAAAATGGCAAATGGGACCTGTGATAATTTATTGTTGGCTACTTATCTCTCTGCAAAATGCCCAGTCTATTTGGCTCCAGCAATGGATTTAGACATGTACATTCATCCCTCTACCAAAGAAAACTTAGAAAAATTACACGCTTTTGGAAATGTGGTTATTCCTGCAACTTCAGGTGAGTTAGCAAGTGGCTTAGTAGGAGAAGGAAGAATGGCAGAACCCGAAGATATCGTGTCATTTATTGAGAATGACATCTTATTAAAATTACCTTTAAAAGGAAAAAAAATTTTATTAACTGCCGGCCCTACTTTTGAAGCAATTGATCCAGTTCGGTTTATAGGAAATCATTCTTCTGGTAAAATGGGTTTTGCAATTGCCAAAGTAGCAGCTAATTTAGGAGCTGAAGTTTATTTAATTTCTGGTCCGAGTCATCAACAAATTACACATTCTTTAGTGCATAGAATTGATGTTGTTTCTGCCGAAGAAATGAGCAGTGCAGCACACCAATACTATACTGATGTAGATATTGCAATTCTTTCTGCTGCTGTTGCAGATTTCAGACCAAAAAAAATTGCTATACAGAAAATAAAAAAGAAAGTTTCAGCGTTAGAGATTGAGTTAATGCCTACCAAAGATATATTAGCCTCTTTAGGTAAGATGAAAAAACATCAGTTTTTAGTCGGTTTTGCATTGGAAACAAATAATGAGTTAGAAAATGCAAAAAGAAAATTAAAAAGAAAGAATTTAGATGCAATCGTATTGAATTCTTTGCAAGATAAAGGTGCTGGTTTTGCAACTGATACAAATAAAATTACTTTTATTGATAAAGATTTGAATGAGAAATCATTTGATTTAAAATCTAAAGTTGAAGTTGCTAAAGATATTATAAATGAAATTTTAAATAAGATAAATGCGTAAACTTGGATTCTTTTTACTCTTATTCTTTTCGATTTCTTTGTTGAAATCGCAAGAACTAAATTGTTTGGTTACTGTAAATTATAACCAAGTTCAAGGCTCAAACACTCAGATTTTTAAAACTTTAGAGAAGTCTTTAACAGAGTTTGTTAATCAAACAAAGTGGACAACTAAAGAAGTAAAACCCGAAGAAAGAATTGATTGTGCATTCACTATTATTATTAGTTCGAGAGCATCAAATACTTTTAAAGCAACACTACAAGTTCAATCTTCAAGACCCGTTTATGATTCTTCATATGCATCACCGATCTTAAATTTAAAAGACAATGATTTTAATTTTAAATACAATGAGTTCGATCCATTAATTTACAATAGAAACTCATTTGATAGTAATCTAATTTCTACCATTGTTTTTTATGCAAATATAATTTTAGGTGCAGATGCAGATACTTTTAAAAGGAATGGAGGAGAGGTATATTTAAAAGAGGCTCAAAATGTTATGTTACAAGCGCAACAAAGCGGATTGGCTTCTTGGCAAAATGTTGTAGGTAAACAAAATCGTTTTTTGTTGATAGACAATTTATTGTCTCCTAAACTAAGACCTTACAGAGCTGCAACCTATACATATCATAGACTTGGATTAGACGTTTTCTCTTCAAACAAAAAAAAGGGAAAACAGACGATTGAAAATGCGATTCTATCTCTAGAAAGTATTTATAATAAAACCGTTGGAAATTATTTGATACGTTTGTTTTTTGATGCAAAATCAGACGAGATTGTAAATATGTATTCAGATGGTCCTGTTACAAACAGTCAAAAGAGACTCACTCAAATGGTTAAAAAAATATCTCCGAATAACAATTCTAAGTGGAAAAATATTAATTAAAAAAAATACTAAATTTCGTTGCTTTTTTTAAAATAGATAAGCCATTATTTTACAACTTTAAAAAATAAGTAATGTCTACTTCTAAAATTGTAGATAATTTTAATAGTGTTTTTACTTTTAATTGACTTTTACCATTTTCTAAGCGATGATATGATTTTTGACTTATTCCTAATCGATCTCCAACCTAATCCTGAGTATACTCTTTTTCTAATCTAAGACTTCTAATTCTCTTTCTTACTTTTTCTAGAATTTCCATAAATAATATATTATAATTATGGGGGGAGAATTTTTAGAAAAAGGAAATCATTCAGAATTGTATTCCTTAAAAGGAAATTATTATAATTTATGGCAACAACAAATGCCGAAAATTAGTTAAGAGATTTCTAATTTACATTTTTAATTTGTTAATTTAATTCACTAATTTTAACTTCATAAATTTAAAAGAATTTGTTAACACAACTTTCCATAAATAACTATGCTTTAATACATCAGTTATCTATCGATTTTTCTTCGGGATTATCTATAATAACAGGAGAAACCGGTGCAGGAAAGTCAATACTTTTGGGAGCCTTAGGTTTGGTTTTAGGCAATAGAGCAGATTTATCATCTCTAAAAGATACCTCTACCAAATGTATTGTAGAAGCAAAAGTTGCGATTTCTAATTATAATCTGCAAGATTTTTTTAAAGAGGTAGATTTAGATTATGAACTTGAAACGATTATTAGAAGAGAAATTTTACCTTCTGGTAAATCTAGAGCTTTTGTAAATGATACCCCAGTAACACTATCTGTGTTAAACCAATTAAGAATTAAGTTAATCGATGTGCATTCTCAACATCAAACAATGCAATTGTCCGACAACAACTTTCAGTTTGCAGTTATAGATGCATTCGCAAAAAATAAAGAAAGAATTTCCTCTTATCATAGAGGTTTTGTTCAACTGAATCAATTAAAAAAAGAATTGGTAGAATTAGAAAAGAAACAAAGAGAAGCTCACCAACAATATGATTATAATTCTCATTTATTTAAAGAATTAACAGCAGCAGACTTAAAAGTTGACGAGCAACATCTATTAGAAGAAAAATTAGAGAGACTCAACAATGTTGAAGATATAAAACTCAATTTATCAGAAGCTTTAGAAATTTCTATTACAGAGGAAATAGGTATTCAAAGTTCAGTGAATAATTTAGAAAATAAGTTATCAAAAATTGCCCCATTTTACAAAGGATACCAAAATTTATTAGAAAGAATTAGCAGTGTAAAAATAGAAATAGATGATATTGTTGCTGAATTAGAAAATGCAAATGAAAGCATCGATTTCAATCCAAATGAAGCGGACGAAATCAACGATAGATTGCAGTTAATCTATAATTTACAAAAAAAACATTATGTAAATTCTATAGAGGCATTATTTCAGGTGTATGAAGAGCTCTCAGAAAAAGTGCTTCAGGTAGAAAATGCAGACGAAGTAATTGCAAACAAGCAACAAGAAATAAATATTGTTTCAGAGAAGTTAGATTCAATTGCAGCTACTATTTCTAAAGCTAGAAATACATCAATACCAAAGCTTACAAAAGAATTAGAAAATTTACTGGCAGATTTAGGGATGGAAAATGCACGTCTTTCCATACATATAAAACCAACAAAAAACTATTTCTCAAACGGAAAAGACGCTTTAGAATTTTTATTCTCAGCCAATAAAGGAGGTAATTATGGTGAGCTAAAGAAAGTAGCCTCTGGTGGAGAATTGTCTAGAATCATGCTATCTGTAAAGAAAGTATTATCTACAAGTACCCAATTACCAACGATTATTTTCGATGAAATTGATACTGGTGTTTCTGGCGAAGTTTCTAATAAAATCGCAGCGATTATGCAGCAAATGAGCCACCATATGCAGGTAATTGCTATTACTCATTTACCTCAAATTGCAGCAAAAGGAAGTAGTCATTACAAGGTTTTTAAAGAAGAAATTAACGGGGTAACCACTACCAATTTAAAGCAATTGTCTTCGGAAGAAAGAATTGTTGAAATTGCGGAAATGTTAAGCGGTAAAGATATTTCTGATACTGCACTCATCCATGCAAAAGAATTATTAAACTAATTCATTATTAATTAATACACAACTCATCACGAATATTTAAATTCGAATATTGTTATGCACAACTTATTAAAAGGAAAAAAAGGAATCATTTTTGGAGCTTTAAATGAACATTCTATTGCTTGGAAAACCGCAGAAAGAGCCAACGAAGAAGGAGCGGTGTTTGTGTTAACAAACGCACCAGCGGCAATAAGAATGGGTAACTTAGAGGTGCTGGCAAAAAAAACAAACGCTCAAATAATTCCTGCAGATGCAACATCAGTTGAAGATTTAGAACACTTAGTAGAAAAATCTATGGAAATTCTGGGGGGTAAAATTGATTTTGTTTTGCATTCTATTGGCATGTCTGTAAATGTTAGAAAAGGAAAATCATATACAGATCCTTCTTATGATTTCACCACAAAAGGATGGGATGTTTCTGCACTATCATTTCATAAAACGATGCATGTTTTGTATCAAAAAAAAGCAATGAATGAGTGGGGAAGTATTGTTGCGCTAACCTATATGGCCGCCCAAAGAGTCTTTCCAGATTATAATGATATGGCAGATAATAAAGCCTATTTAGAATCCATTGCGCGAAGTTTTGGGTACTTTTTTGGCAGAGACCATAAAGTTCGTGTAAATACAATTTCTCAATCTCCAACACCCACAAAAGCAGGAACGGGTGTGAAAGGTTTCGATGGCTTTAGTGCATATGCAGAAAAAATGAGTCCATTAGGAAATGCAACTGCTCTAGAATGTGCAGATTATACGATTTCTATGTTTTCAGACTTGACAAAAAAAGTAACCTTGCAAAATTTATTTCATGATGGCGGATTTTCTAATATGGGGGTAAGTGATGCTGTAATGGAAAAGTTTGAGTAGCTTTTAAAGAAGCTATTTCCTGCTTTCGTTACTCGCTTTTTTCATTCCTCAAAAGAGCTCAAACAAACCACTCAATCAGGGCTAAAATTGTTTGCCGTCTTTTTGAAGGATATGAATAAGTAGCGCTTTAAAAATTCAAATATTATATAATTCCTTTCATTTTTTTATTTTATCTTTCTCTAATAATAGAAAGAACTAATTTAGAAATAAAAAATTCAGAACCAAAAATATTGAAACTCAAATTTTCCATAATAATTCCTGTTTACAACCGACCAAATGAAATTGATGAATTGTTAGAAAGTCTTGTTACACAGAGTTTTTCTGATGCCTTTGAGGTTTTAATCATTGAAGACGGTTCTACTCAAAATAGTGATAGTATTGTCCAGAAGTACCAAGATCAACTTAATTTAAACTATTTTTTTAAAGAAAATACTGGCGCAGGAGATAGTAGAAACTTTGGTATGAAAAATGCTACAGGAAACTATTTTATAATTTTAGATTCAGATGTTATTCTTCCAAATCAATATTTAACAGAAGTAAAAATAGGCTTAGAAAATTATTATACAGATGCTTATGGTGGGGCAGATGCAGCTCATAAAAGTTTTTCTAATTTGCAAAAAGCGATTAATTATTCTATGACTTCTGTTTTAACAACTGGCGGAATTCGTGGAAATACCCAAGCTATCGGTACATTTCAACCTAGAAGTTTTAATATGGGTGTGTCTAAAAAAGCATTTGAAAATACGCAAGGGTTTTCTAAAATGAAAAATGGAGAAGATATTGATTTAACTTTTAGACTTTGGAAAAATGGCTTCGAAACTCAATTACTTGAGAAAGCATTTGTATTTCATAAACGAAGAGCATCCATTTTGCAATTTTTTAAACAAACATTTGGTTTTGGTTCAGCAAGACCTATGTTAAACAGAAAATATCCAAAAACAACCAAACTTACTTATTGGTTTCCAAGTATATTTATTATCGGATTGGATATCTCAATACTTTTAGCAATTTTTGAGTATTGTGAACTGCTCTATCTCTATTGCTTTTATTTTTTACTACTTTTTTTAGATTCTTTATTTCAGAATAAAAATTTACAGGTAGCTTTTTTGAGTGTCATCACTTCTTTTACCCAGTTTTTAGGGTACGGGTTGGGTTTTTTAGAATCACTTTTCTTTTCAAAAAAAGTGAATGAATTAAAGTAATTTTGTACTGTAAAGACAAATTATTTAAAAAACTCTTTTGACTTTTCCCAATACACATCCATTTCAGTTAGTGACATGTTAGAAAGTTCTTTGCCTTCTTTTTTAGCTTCTTTTTCTAAATATTGAAAACGACTGATGAATTTTTTATTGGTTTTTTCTAGAGCATTTTCTGGATTTACATCAATAAAACGCGCATAATTAATCATAGAAAATAATACATCACCAAATTCTTTTTCAATATTTTCTTTAGTACCTGCTTTAATTTCTTCGTTTAATTCAGTGAGTTCCTCCTGAACCTTTTCCCATACTTGTTCTGGTCTTTCCCAATCAAATCCAACGCCAGCAACTTTCTCTTGAATTCTACTAGCTTTTACAACAGCAGGTAAACTTTTAGGAACACCTTCTAATACAGAATTTTTCCCCTCTTTAAGTTTTAGCTGTTCCCAATTTCGTTTGACATCATTTTCATTTTCTACCGCTACATCGCCATAAATATGAGGATGTCTGTGTCTTAATTTTTTAGAAATGGTATTGGCTACGTCACCAATGTCAAAGGCTTTTTTTTCGCTTCCTATTTTTGCATAAAAAACGATGTGTAACAGAACATCGCCTAATTCTTTCTTTATTTCTGTTAAATCATTTTCTAAAATTGCGTCAGCCAATTCATACGTTTCTTCAATGGTAAGATGACGTAAGCTTTCTAAAGTTTGTTTTTTATCCCAAGGACATTTCTCTCGAAGATCGTCCATCATATCTAACAATCTGTTAAAAGCTTCTAATTGGTCTTTTCTGCTATTCAAAGTAATAATTTAATTAAAATATATTTCGAAATGAAAGAATCGTTATACTTCTTCAGTACTTTTTTCTACTTTTGAGAAATCCATACCCGCTTTGGTAAGAATATTATACCATTGGATTACCTTTTTTATATTTGATGCGTAAACTCTTTCATCATCATAGTTTGGTATTACTTCAGTAAAAAAAGCAGTTAGTTTTTTACTACTTTCTTTGTGAGAGAGCGCTTCTTTTCCTTCAGTTTTCTTAAATATAGAAGTAAAAACATCTAGTAACGGCATGTCTTCCTCATAAGTATATATGGCAATATTTTCTAACAAGCTTACATTTTGCGTAGTATTAATTGCGAGACGTTTTTTTTCAACAAGAGATTCTGCAATAACTGCATTTTTTGATTGGGAGATTACTTGAAACAAACCAGGTTTTCCTGAAACAGATATAATTTTATTAAATTCCATTTTTTTACTTATTTTTTTTCTTTAGATTTGGAAAACGCATTCTATAATCTGCTTTTATTTTCCCCTTTGAAATATTTTCTAATTTCTTTTTTATCAATCTTTTTTTGAGTGATGAAAGTTTGTCTGTAAATAAAACTCCGTCTATATGATCATATTCATGTTGAAAAACTCTTGCAGCTAGACCGTCTAGAGTTTCAGTGTGAGATTTAAAATCTTCATCTAGATATTCAATAGTAATTTTTGGCTGACGAAAAACGTCTTCTCTAACATCAGGAATACTTAAGCATCCTTCGTTAAAAGCCCATTCATCACCTTCCTCTTTTATAATTTTAGCATTTATAAATACTTTATTAAAGTTTTTCAATACTTTTTTATCTTTTTCAGACAACTCATCATCTTCAGCAAACGGTGAAGCATCAATAAGAAATAAACGAATAGCTTTTCCTATTTGTGGAGCCGCTAGACCAACACCAGAAGCATTGTACATGGTTTCTTTCATGTTCGCTATTAATGTCTTTAACTCAGGATAATCAGCATTAATTTCTACGGAAACTTTTCGTAAAACTGGATCTCCATAAGCAACTATTGGTATAATCATATCTTTAATATTAAGCTTTGCAAAAGTACAAAGTTTGAGACTTCAATGAAATTATTTGTTATATAAATAAGACTGTAAAATAATTGTTGCACTAATTTCATCAATTAGGGCTTTATTTCGACGTTGTTTTTTGTTTAAACCCCCATCAATCATTGTTTGAAACGCCATTTTAGAAGTAAAACGCTCATCAATCCTTAGAAGAGAAATATGAGGGATTTCTTTTTCAAGTTTCTTCAAAAATGGAAGAATCATTGCTTCACTTTCACTATCAGTATTGTTCATTTGCTTGGGTTTTCCTACTAAAAAAAGAGCTACCTTATTTTTAGAAACGTATTCTTTCAAAAAAGGGATTAAAGTTTCTGTATGAACTGTTGTTAAACCAGATGCAATAATTTGAAGTTCATCAGTTACTGCAATACCCGTTCTTTTTTTACCAAAATCGATGGCGAGAATTCTACCCAAAATAAATATTTTTTGTAAAAATAAAAGTTATAAGTTAATAATAACAGATTAATTAAAATATTATCAACTAGTTGAACGTTATTTTAAAATATCACCTAAGAAATAAGTACTAGTATTTTAAACAACAACTAATAATCTGTTTAAAAAACGTATATTCGTTCCGGTTTTTGAGGATAAATTTATATTTGTAAAAATAACCTATTAGTATGAAAGATATTAGAAAAATTATAGAGTCAGCTTGGGATAATCGCGAATTATTAAAAGAAGAAAGTACGATTAATACGATTCGAAAAGTTGTAGATTTATTAGATAAAGGACAATTAAGAGTTGCCGAACCAATTGAAAATGGTTGGCAAGTAAATGAATGGGTAAAAAAAGCAGTTGTTTTATATTTTCCAATTCAAAAAATGGAAACTTTAGAAGCTGGTATTTTTGAATTCCACGATAAAATTCCACTGAAAAGAAATTTTGCTGAAAGAGGGATTAGAGTTGTTCCCAATGCAGTAGCAAGACATGGAGCTTACATTTCTTCAGGAACAATTTTAATGCCTAGTTATGTAAACATAGGAGCATATGTAGATGAAGGAACGATGGTAGATACTTGGGCTACAGTGGGTTCTTGTGCGCAAATTGGTAAAAATGTGCATCTTTCTGGTGGTGTTGGAATAGGTGGTGTTTTAGAACCTTTACAAGCTGCACCCGTAATTATTGAAGATGGTGCTTTTATAGGTTCAAGATGTATCGTAGTTGAAGGCGTAAGGGTAGAAAAAGAAGCTGTCTTAGGTGCGAATGTTGTCTTGACAATGAGTACTAAAATTATAGATGTAACTGGTGATGAGCCTATTGAAACCAAAGGAGTAGTTCCTGCAAGATCGGTAGTTATTCCAGGAAGTTATACAAAGAAGTTTGCTGCAGGAGAGTTCAATGTTCCTTGTGCATTGATTATTGGAAAAAGAAAAGAAAGTACAAATAAAAAGACCTCTTTGAACGACGCATTGCGTGAGTATGATGTTGCCGTTTAAGAGTTGAAAAAATATATGACGAAGATAACTGCTATTATCCCAACTTTAAATGAAGAGATTCATATTGCTGATGCTATTAAATCAGTTAGTTTTGCGGATGAAATTATTGTAATAGATTCCTACAGTTCAGACAACACAATAGAAATAGCAGAGCAATACAATGTAAAAATCATCAAGCGAATGTTTGATGATTTTTCTTCGCAAAAAAATCACGCAATTGCTCAAGCCAAACATGATTGGATTTATATTTTAGATGCAGATGAGCGTGTAACTCCAGAAGTGGAACTAGAAATTCTAGAAGCTGTTAAAAACCCAAAAGGTTTTGTTGGTTTTTTTGTACGGAGGACTTTTTACTTTTGTGGTAGAAACATCAACTATGGGGGTTGCCAAAGAGATAAAGTGATTCGTTTATTTTTAAAAGAGCATTGCAGTTATTCTGGTGTTGTTCATGAAAGAATTTCAACAAAAGGAAAGCTAGGTTTCTTTAAAAATAAAATTGAGCATTACTCATATAAAGATTTCAACCATTATATATCTAAAATGAATCACTATGGTGAATTAAGAGCGAAACAATATTTAACTGAGGGAAAAAAAGTAAATTTGTTTCATATCCTAATCAAACCTTCTGCAAGGTTTTTTATTCATTATGTAATTCGATTGGGTTTTTTAGATGGTTTTCCAGGATTTGTATTTGCGAAATCTCAAGCTTATGGTGTTTACACAAGATATGTTAAGTTGTGGTTGTTGAATCGGAAATTAACTTAAATAATATATATAATTATCAAACAAGCTATTTATGTTTAAATCATTAAAAAGATTTAAATTAAGGATGTTACGAAAAATGACATTTCTACCTCCAGTTAAGTATGCTAAATATTCTCATGAATATTATACGGGTAAAAAATTAGACTTAAAAAACCCAAAAGAATTTAATGAGAAAATACAATGGTACAAAGTTTTTTATCATCCTAAAAAATTAAATCAGTTAGTAGATAAATATGCAGTTAGAGCTTATGTTGAAGATAAAATTGGTAGTAAATACTTAAATGAATTTTATGGTATATATAAATCATTTTCAGAAATTAATTTTGACAAATTACCAAATCAGTTTGTCGTAAAAGCAACACATGCAAGTAGTTATAACTTAATTGTTAAAGATAAAAGCACACTCAATAAAAAGAAAGTTAGGTTATTATTTAAAAAATGGTTGCGCACAAATCAATATTATAGAACAGGGCAAGAGTGGGCATATAAAGACGTATTGCCAAGGTTATTGGTGGAGAAGTTTTTAAAAGAGAATGGACAAACCTCTTTAATAGACTATAAATTTTATTGCTTTAATGGTGTTGCCAAATTCTTGGAAATACATTTAGATAGAGAAGATGATCATAAAAGAGCTTTTTATGACTTAGATTTTAAAAAACTTCCATTTAGGAATGTTTCCTTAAAACAAAGTATAGACAAGGAACTTATAAAACCTGCTACTTTTGAAGAAATGATTGCTCTTTCTGAAAAATTAGCTGATAAGTTGCCTTATGTTCGAGTAGATTTTTATTCAATAAAAGATAAAATAATTTTTGGAGAAATGACATTTTATCCATCAGATGGGAAAAAAGATTTTTATCCTGAAGAATATAATAAACGGTTAGGGGATCTTTTTGATATTCCAAATTTATCTATGGGTGAAAATGAAATTACAGAAATTTAATTATAAGATATGAATACGTTTTCAAATTTTCCTGTAGATGCTGTAATTGCTTGGGTAGATGGTGGAGATGAAAACCATCAAAAAAAAATACTCCCTTATTTAAGAGACAAAAAAATTATTAGTAATAAGAATTTTAGAACAAGGTTTGATCAAGTTGAAGAGATAAAGTATACAGTAGATTCTATTTTAAAATTTGCAAAATTTATTAGAAATATTTATATAGTAACGGATAATCAAATTCCGAAATTTCTTAAAAATAAAGATACTTTACATAAATATAATAATGTAAAAATTATTGATCACAGTCTTATTTTTGAAGACCAATATTCTTTCTTGCCGGTTTTTAATTGTAGGCCAATAGAGACGAGATTATATAAGATACCAAATTTATCAGAATATTTTATTTACTTTAATGACGATATGTTTTTAATAAGAGAAACAAAGGTGAAAGATTTTTTTGAAGAAGGATTTCCGGTATTAAGAGGTAAGTGGTTTCAACTGAATGAAGATAATTTGTTAAAGAAAATATTCTCAAGCAAAAAGAAAAAAACAAGAGCTGGTCATAAAATTGCACAGCAAAAAGGAGCTAAAATTATTGGATTTAAAAAATACTATAAATTTGAACATACTCCACATCCATTTAGGAAATCAACTTTTAGTAATTTTTTTAAAGAAAATAAAGATATAGAAAATAATAATATAAAATATCGTTTTAGAAATATTAACCAGTTTACACCTCAAAGTTTAATTAATCATATAGAAATAAAAAACGGTACTTGTAAATTAGAGAGTGAATATAAAATGGTGTATTTTCAGAACTATAAAAAACCATTTTGGTGGATAAAATTTAAACTTTTAAATTTTACAAAAAATACAGATAAGCTATTTTTATGTATGCAAAGCTTAGATCAATGTCCTGAGAAAAAATTAAAATTTATCGAAAAATGGCTTTCTAATAAATACGATTGATTTGTTTCTACCTTTTGTGAAAATGATTCTATTATTGAATATTAATACAATATAAAAAACAGATTCATTTAATTACTATAAAATCTTAATTCTTCTTTTTGCATTTTTTTTCAATTTTATTTTCTGAATAGATTTTTTTATCTGGCAGTGTAAATTCATAAGATTTGTTACTATTTGTATTCAAGTAATATACTTATATTGAGGCTCAATGTTGTTCTTTATTACTAATAAATAATCGTTTAATAAATAATAGCCCCAATTTTGAAAGGTGTTTATTATATAGTAAATTCGCATCAAAACAAAATGAATATAAATCATCTAAAAGTACCTGTATTTATAGATCTAAATATTTAAGTTTTAAGACCATAATTCATGCAAAAACAGTTGTTTAAAGAAGCAATTTCATCAGAAATATTCAGTGTCATTTCCAAGGCATCCAAACAAATCCAAATAGATAGTTATGTCATTGGTGGTTTTGTGCGCGATTTTTTCTTAAAAAGGGGCAATGCAAAAGATATTGATATTGTAGCAATTGGGAGTGGAATAGATTTAGCTTTAGCAACTTCTAAATTGCTACCAAACAAACCAAAAGTACAGGTTTTTAAAACCTATGGCACAGCAATGTTGCGATATAAAGATGTTGAAATTGAATTTGTAGGTGCAAGAAAAGAATCTTATTCACAGGATAGTAGAAATCCAGATGTAATTGAAGGAACATTAAAAGATGACCAAAACAGGCGTGATTTCACTATAAATGCACTTGCTTTAAGTTTAAATGAAGCTAATTACGGAGAACTATTAGATCCTTTTAATGGAATAGAAGATCTCAAGAATAAAATAATTAAAACACCTTTAAATCCTGATACTACCTATTCTGATGATCCTTTAAGAATGATGCGTGCCATCCGTTTTGCTTCGCAGTTAAACTTTGAAATTGAAAAAGATTCACTTTCTGCAATTTCTAAAAATTCAAAAAGATTACAAATTATAACTAGAGAAAGAATTGTAGATGAATTGAATAAAATAATGTTGTCTTCAAAACCATCGATAGGGTTTTTGTTATTAGAAGAGACAAAATTATTGGTGCAAATTCTTCCTGAATTAATTGATTTAAAAGGGGTAGAGGAAGTTGAAGGTCAAAAACATAAAGATAATTTTTATCACACTTTAGAAGTGGTTGATAATATTTCTGAAAACACGAATGATGTTTGGTTACGTTGGGCAGCTTTATTGCATGATATTGGTAAAGCACCTACTAAAAAATTTAGTAAAAAAGTCGGATGGACGTTTCATGCGCATGAGTTTGTGGGTTCAAAAATGGTTTATAAATTATTCAAACGTCTAAAAATGCCTTTGAATAATAAAATGAAATTTGTTCAGAAAATGGTTTTGTTAAGTTCGCGTCCAATTGTTTTAGCCTCAGAAGTTACAGATTCTGCCATTAGACGTTTGGTTTTTGATGCTGGCGACGATATGAATTCCTTGATGATACTTTGTGAAGCAGATATTACTACAAAAAATGCTAAAAAATTCAAACGATATCACAAAAATTTTGAGTTAGTAAGAAAAAAAATTAAACAAGTAGAGGAACGAGATAAAGTTCGTAATTTTCAACCACCAGTTTCAGGAGAGGAAATTATGCAAGCCTTCAATCTAAAACCTTGTAAAGAAATTGGGCAAATTAAAGAGGCGATTAAAGAAGCGATTTTAGATGGTAAAATACCAAATGAACACCAAGCATCTTATGATTTCATGATTGAAAAAGGAGAGCAATTAGGGTTTAATTTAACTTAAACTTTGCATAGAAACTAACTTATAATACTCTCCTTTATTAGCCAATAACTCATCGTGTTTTCCTTGCTCTACAATTTTACCTTTTCGTAAGACCAAAATTTTGTCGGCTTTTTGAATGGTTGATAATCTGTGCGCAATGACTAAAGAAGTTCTATTTAGCATCATTTTTTCTAAAGCAACCTGAACCAATTGTTCAGATGCTGTGTCTAAAGCAGAAGTAGCTTCATCTAAAATCATTATTGGTGGATTCTTTAAGACAGCTCTAGCAATAGATAATCGTTGTTTTTGCCCGCCAGAAAGCGTATTTCCACCATCACCAATATTTGTACTGTAGTTATGTGGTAAATTTTGAATAAATTCATCAGCATTTGCTATTTTACATGCTTCTAGTATAGCTGTGTCAGTTGCTTTTTGGGTTCCTAGCTTGATGTTATTTGCAATGGTATCATTGAATAAAATGGAATCTTGTGAAACGATTCCCATTAAATCTCTTAAAGATTTTTTTGTAATATTTTTAATATTTTCTCCATCAATTAAAATTTCACCTTTATTAACATCATAAAAGCGCGTAATTAAATTCGCTAAAGTAGATTTTCCGCTACCAGATTCCCCAACTAAAGCAATTGTTTCACCTTTGTTGAGCATCAATGAAAAATTTTCTAAAACATACTCACTTTTATACTTGAATGAAATATTTTTGAACTCTATTTGACTTTCAAAACTCTTTTTTACAATGGCATTCGGTTTGTCTTTAATACTGTTTTTCGTATTTAAAACTGTCATGATTCTTTCGGCAGAGGCTTCCCCTTTTTGAATGTTGTAAAATGTAGTTGTGATGGATTTAATAGGGTTTAAAACAGTGTAAAATAGTACAATATATCCAAAAAATTCATCTGGTCGGAGCGCACTTGTTTTAGATAAAACTTCCGTTCCTCCATACCAAAGAATTGCAATAATAGTTGCAGAACCTAAAAATTCACTCATTGGAGAGGCCAATGTTTTTCTGTGGAAAACACTCGTCATTAACTGTCTAAAATTGAATGTAGATGTATTGAATTTATTTTCAATAACTTTTTCTGCATTAAATCCTTTGATAATTCTTAAACCAGTAAGTGTCTCTTCTATAAAAGATAGAAAATTACCAGTTTCTTTTTGTGCTTTCAATGAGTTCGCTTTTAATTTTTTACTAATTGATGAAATAATAAACCCAGAAACTGGGAGTAAAATAAAGACAAATAGTGTGAGCTTTAAGCTCATAAAAAGCATGATAGTTATTGAAATGATTACCGTTAAAGGCTCTCTAACAATAGTTTCTATAGAAGTTAAAATCGAATTTTCCACTTCTTGTACATCTGAAGTCATTCGAGCGATAATGTCTCCTTTTCTTTTTTCAGTAAAGTAGGCTATCGGTAATTCTATTATTTTTCTGTAGAGTTTATCTCTAAGATCTTTGACAATTCCTGTTCTTAAAAAGGTAATGACATAAGAGGCTAAATACCGAAATAAATTTTTTAAAAAAAATAATGATAGCGCTAAAAGACAAATAAATACAAGAGTGTTAATTTCTCCTTTATTTTCAATCCTTTGAGATATAAAATAATAAAAACTATCTTTTAAAAAGTCTCCAATTTTTGAAATCCCCTCAAAAATTGGTTCTTTGGTAATTCTTTGTTCTTTCCCAAAAAGAATGCCCAAAACTGGAATAAAAGCAAGAACAGACAACACATTAAAAACAGCATACAGAATATTAAAAAGAATATTTAGAACAGTAAATTTTCTATATTTCTTTTCATATTTTAAGATGTCTTTAAAATATCCCATTAATTCAAATTCATTTCTTTGATAATACGTTGAATTTTAGCATCTAATTCTGTTTCAATACGATCAGCGTCTTTAGCATGATCTAAACTTGTATTAACACTAAAATAGAATTTTATTTTTGGTTCTGTTCCACTCGGTCTAGCAGCAATTCTTGTTCCAGATTCTGTTTGGTAAATGAGCACATTAGATTTCGGTAAATTTATTTTTGTACTTTTTCCTGTTATCAAGTTTTTTCTTGTTGATGCTTGATAGTCAGAAAGAGATTCTATTTTTTCTCCATCAATTTCTGTCAATGGATTGTTGCGCATATCACTCAACATTTTCTGAATTTCTGCAGCGCCATCCATTCCTTTTTTTGTAATTGATATCAAGTGCTCTTTGTAAAATTTATGCTCCATATAAATCGCCAGTAACTCCTCATAAAAAGAGCTTCCTTGTTGTTTTGCGTATGCGGCAACCTCACAAGCTAACAGCGTTGCCGTTACGGCATCTTTATCTCTTACAAAACCTCCAACCATGTATCCAAAACTTTCTTCACCACCACCAATAAAATCTAATTCTGGGAAGTCTTTCACCATTTTAGCAATCCATTTAAAACCTGTTAAACCAACTTTGGTTTCAACATTATAATTGGCAGCAACATCATTAACTAATTCAGTAGAAACAATGGTGGATCCTATAAATTGCTTTCCATTAATTTTTTTCTCTTCTTTCCATTTTTTTAATAAGAAATTAGTCATAACAACCATTGTTTGGTTCCCATTCATCAATTTCATATTTCCATTGGTATCTCTAATTGCAACTCCTAATCGATCACAATCTGGGTCAGTACCAATAACAATATCAGCTCCAATCTTATCGGCCAAATCAGTTGCCATTTGTAGGGCTTCAGGCTCTTCTGGGTTTGGCGATTTTACAGTAGGAAAATCACCATTAGGTACTCTTTGTTCTTCTACAATATGAACATCAGTATAACCAGCCTTTGCCAATGCATCTGGCACAGATACTATAGAGGTTCCGTGTAAAGGTGTAAAAACAATTTTCAAATTTTTTCTATCAATGGTGTCTGATAAAGAACCATTGATTACAGAAGCATCAATAAAAGCATCGTCTACCCCTTTTCCAATAATTTCAATTAAATTTTCATTTGCTTCAAAATTTATTTCAGAAAAGTCTAATGAGTTCACTTTTTTTATAATTCCATGATCATGAGGAGGTACAATTTGTCCGCCATCTGACCAATATACTTTGTATCCATTGTATTCTGGTGGATTGTGAGAAGCCGTTAAAACAATCCCTGCATCACAATTTAAGTGTCGAACAGCAAAAGATAATTCTGGAGTTGCCCGCAGATCTTCAAATAAAAAAACTTTTATGTTGTTGGCGGACAAGACATCAGCAACAATTTTCGCAAACTTTTTACTATTATGCCTACAATCGTAAGCAATGACAACACTGTTTTGATCCTTTTTTATATTTTCTATTAGGTAATTAGACAGGCCTTGAGTTGCTCGACCTAAAGTGTATTTGTTTATTCTGTTGGTTCCAGCGCCCATGACACCTCGCATTCCTCCAGTACCAAATTCCATGTCTTTGTAGAATCTGTCTGTTAAATCATTTGAATCGTTTGTGATTAATTCGTTTATCTCTTTTTGAGTCTCAGCATCAAAGGTTGACGTTAACCATTGCTTCGCTTTGTCTAAAATTTCAGTCATAAAAATTAAAAATAGTCTTGTTTGATAGGTTTGCAAATATACTATTTAGAAATTGAGTTTTTCTTTAATCGTATAGTGTTTTTCGTTAGTTTTTGTTTTTATTATGAGTTCACCAATAAAACCCGCTAAAAATAATAAAGTTCCCAAAATCATAGACGTCAACGCTATGTAAAACCAAGGATTGTTGGTAACTAAGATTGTTTTGATATTATTAAAAACTTTGTAAAGTTTAAATGCACCAATGTAAATTGCAGAAAAGGTTCCAAATAGAAACATAAAGGAACCCCAAAGGCCAAAAAAGTGCATGGGCCTTTTGCCAAATTTTGATAAAAATGAGATGGTAATCAAGTCTAAAAAGCCATTTATAAATCGGTCCATACCAAATTTTGTTTCTCCGTATTTCCTTGCTTGGTGTTGCACAACTTTCTCACCGATTTTTGTAAAACCCTGATTTTTTGCCAAAACAGGAATGTATCTGTGCATTTCTCCACTAACTTTTACGGCTTTTATGACTTCATTTTTGTAGGCTTTTAGTCCGCAATTAAAATCATGTAATTTTAAACCTGAAGTTTTTCGAGCAACTGCATTAAATAATTTAGAGGGTATGTTTTTTGTAATAATGTTATCGAAACGTTTCTTTTTCCAACCAGAAATTAAATCGAAATTTTGAGTCACAATTAAATCATATAATTCAGGGATTTCTTCTGGGTTGTCTTGTAGGTCTGCATCCATGGTAATGACAACATTACCCTTGGCTATCTCAAAACCAGCGTCTAAAGCTTGAGATTTTCCATAGTTTTTTTGAAAACGAATTCCTTTTACTGTGGGGTTTTCTTGGGTTAGCTTTTCGATCACATCCCAGGATGTGTCCGTACTTCCATCATCAATAAAAATAATTTCATGTAAATAACGATTGGATTGCATCACTTTTGCAATCCAATCGTATAATTCTTGTAAAGATTCTTGTTCGTCAAGAAGAGGTATGACTACCGAAATATCCATAGTTTTTATGTATAACCTGTTTAGTTTTACATTTATTTGATTGGTTAAGTTTGGTTAAAAGTAAAAAAAAACGCTATGTCTAGTATTGCTCTTCTTCAGATTTCTTCATAATTGCAGCTCCGATTGCAGAAACGACAAACCCTCCAATAGCATACATGATTATTCCCATTGCGGCAACAATACCAGGAGATTGAAACTTTTCACTCATTTCATTAGCTACTTCAATTTGCTCCTCTGTCATCCCTTGATCTAAAAAGGCCTGGTTTTGAATTTCCATCATCTGGCTCATAAAATCTGGCTCTATAAAGTTCATGAAAATATAGCTATAGATTACATTAATTAAGCCGGCCAAAATTGCAATTCCAACTCCAATTTTAACCCCTTTTCCCCATGAAAGAAGACCATCATTTGCTTCTTTATATTTTTTAATTCCAAAAACTATTATACCAACAAATAACAATCCAGTTACAACAGAACTAGACCAGTGGGGTTCTAGATGATTCTCAGTAGCATACATTACTAAACTAAATAGAACCATTGCTACTCCTAGGATTACACCATTATTTACTGTAAAACTTTTACTACTCAATTTATTTTCCATCTGTAAATTTTAAATTTTAATTTGAACAAATATATTCATTTCATTTTCATTTAATTAAATATAATGAATAAAAACAATATTTTGGTATTTAGATTGTTTAATTTGTTTCAAAAAATAACTCTTTTTTTAATTGTTAAAATAAAAATAGATTGTAAATTTGCACCGGCAAGTCCTACACAACTAGCTCCCTTTGAATCCTCCAGGGCGGGAACGCAGCAAAGGTATTAGGTTGTAGCAGTGTGATGTAGGTAGCTTGCCATTTTTTGTCCACTAGACTTAAATTTTTCTTTTAGTTTAGTTTCCTTCGTTTTCTTTTTAGATATTTGTTTAAATATTTTATGTATGCCTAAAGTTGTTTTAATTACTGGTGCCTCCTCCGGAATAGGGAAAGCCATTGCTACTTTTTTGGTTCAAAAAGGATGTAAAGTTTATGGTACTAGTAGAAACCCAAAACATACAGCTGAATTTTCGTTTGAACTCATTGCTTTAGATGTTTTAAAAATTGATACGATTGCTTCTGCAGTAGCATTTGTTATTAAAAAAGAAGGAAGGTTAGATGTTTTGGTAAACAATGCAGGAATGGGTATTACGGGTCCCATTGAGGATACATCCACTGATGAAATGCGCGCCGTTTTTAACACTAATTTTTTTGGTGCAATTGACGTTATGAAAGAGGTTTTACCTCAAATGCGCAAACAAAATTCAGGAACAATTATAAATGTCACTTCCATTGCTGGTTATATGGGTTTACCATACAGAGGGGTGTATTCTGCTACTAAAGGAGCTTTAGAAATTATAACTGAGGCTACAAGTATGGAGGTTAAAAGCTTTAATATCAATCTTGTTAATATTGCTCCTGGAGATTTTACGACCAATATAGCTGCAGGAAGGTATCATACACCTGTATTTGAAAATTCTGCCTACAAAAACAACTATCAAGCGAATTTAGATTTGATGAATTCCCATGTAGATGATGGAATGGATCCATTAGAAATGGCTAAAGCCGTTTTTAAAATTATACAAACAAAAAAACCAAAAATCCATTATAAAGTTGGTGGTTTTATGGAGAAATTTTCTATCGTTTTAAAACGAATTTTACCAGACAGATTGTATGAAAAACTATTGATGCAGCATTACAAATTATAGTTGTTTTTTGTTTATAACTGGTATAAAAATATTTTTTAGAACGCTCTTAAAATAGTAGCCGAGTTCTTATCTTTGCATTAGGGATTGAAGCATTTGTTTGAGCTCTTTTGAAAAGAATGAACAGAAAGCGAGTGCGCAAAGCCCGACTTGGTTCTGATTGCTTTCAGAATAAAGTAATGCCTAAAAATATAATATTGACAACTAAATAAGTACAAATGAAATTTTTTATAGACACAGCAAATTTAGAGCAAATTAAAGAAGCGCAGGCCTTAGGTATTTTAGATGGTGTTACTACAAACCCGTCTTTGATGGCTAAAGAAGGAATTACTGGTGAAGCAAACATTATCAACCACTACAAAGAAATTTGCGAATTGGTTGAAGGAGATGTTTCTGCAGAGGTAATTGCTACAGATTTTGATGGGATGGTTAAAGAAGGTGAAGCGCTAGCGGCTTTAAACCCTCAAATTGTGGTAAAATTACCAATGATAAAAGAGGGAGTAAAAGCCTGTAAGTATTTTTCCTCTAAAGGAATTAAAACGAACGTAACATTAGTTTTTTCTGCAGGACAAGCATTGTTAGCAGCAAAAGCAGGTGCAACCTATGTGTCTCCATTTATCGGACGTTTGGATGATATTTCTACAGATGGTTTAAATTTGATCTCTGAAATTCGTTTAATATATGATAATTATGGTTTTGAAACTCAGATTTTAGCAGCTTCCGTGCGACATACTATGCACATTATTGATTGTGCAAAATTAGGCTCTGATGTAATGACAGGTCCTATAAGTGCCATTGAAGGTTTGCTAAGACACCCGCTAACAGATAGCGGATTGGCGAAGTTTTTAGAAGACTATAAAAAAGGAAATTAACCAACTTGGTTGGTTTTTGTATAAAATGTCATTTCAGGATTTAATTTTGGAATGACATTTTTTAAGAGTAATAAATGTATCCAAAGAAAGAACTTGCACAAATCCTTATTTCAGCTTGTCATCAATTTAAAATTGAGACGGTTGTGATTTCTCCTGGTTCACGAAATGCTCCACTTACCATCGGTTTTTCGAATCATTCAGACATAGAGACCTTTAGTATTGTAGATGAACGTTCTGCTGCTTTTTTTGCTCTAGGAATTGCACAACAAACTCAAAAACCTGTTGCAATTTTATGCACTTCTGGTTCTGCTTTGTTAAATTACTATCCTGCAATTGCAGAGGCATTTTATAGTAATATTCCATTGGTTGTTATTTCTGCAGACCGACCTAAACATTTGATAGATATTGGAGACGGACAAACTATTCGTCAAGAAAACGTTTTTGAAAATCATATTTTATTTTCAGCAAATTTAATTGAGAACCAAAGCTTTAAAACTCGCAATTCACAATTGATTGGTGAAGCATTACAAATTGCAACATCAAATCAAGGTCCGGTTCATATAAACATTCCATTTGATGAACCTTTATACGAAACGGTTTCTGTTTTAAAAGATTTTCATTTTCCTAGAATATCTATGAGCTCTCTAGATAATTCGCATGTAGATTATTCCTTTTTTGCCTCTATTTGGAATACAGCAAAGAAGAAAATTATTTTAGTTGGTGTTCATTATCCAAATAAAAAAATAAACGAACTTATTCATTTTTATGCGAACGATACTTCTGTTTTAATTCTTACAGAAACGACTTCGAACTTACATCATAAAAATGTAGTAGACTCCATTGATCAGCTTATTTTTTCTTTAGATGAATGTCAATTTAAAGAGCTTCAGCCTGAGGTTTTAATTACGTTTGGTGGAATGATTATTTCTAAAAAAATTAAACAATTTTTACGTTTATATCAGCCCAAACATCATTGGGATGTAGATGAGAAAAAAGCAACAAACACTTTTTTTTCCTTAACAGAATTTATTCAACAAAAGCCTTCGGACTTTTTTTTAGCATTTAACAATAGTACTCATAAAGTAACGAGTGATTATCAGAAAAAATGGCTTTCATTTAGAGATGAAAAAAGAGTAAAACACCAACAATATTTAGATCAAATTGGGCATTCAGATTTTAAAGCTTTCGAGCTAATTTTAAAAAGCATTCCAGAAGATTCTCAACTTCAAATAAGCAATAGCTCTATTATTAGATACGCCCAGCTATTTTCTATTAAAGATTCTGTAGAAGTTTTTTGCAATAGAGGTACAAGTGGTATCGATGGGAGTACAAGTACTGCAATTGGAGCGGCATTTGCAAGTTTAAAACAAACTGTTTTTATTACTGGTGATCTGAGTTTTTTCTATGATAGTAATGGATTGTGGAATGACCATATACCTGCTAATTTTAGGATTGTTTTAATAAATAATTCTGGCGGTGGAATTTTTAAAATTATCCCGGGTCCATCTACTACAAATGCAACTAAATATTTTGAAACACCTCATTGTTTAACAGCAGAGCATTTATCTAAAATGTATGGTTTCGAGTATCATAAAGCATTTTCAACTGATACAGTAAATGAACAAATTAAAGATTTTTATGAAGTTTCAGAAAAACCAAAAATCTTAGAAATTTTTACGCCAAGTGGGGATAATAATTTGGTTTTAAAAACCTATTTTAACTATATACAATAATGGATTTACAAGAGGGAGATAAAGTGCAGTTAATCATTGAAACTGAAACAGGTTTAGGGTATACCGTTTTAATAAATGAAGAATATGATGGGTTGCTTTTTAGGAGCGAAGTTTTTCAGGAGTTAGAAGAAAACATGGAAGTAACCGGTTATATCAAAAATATTCGCGAAGATGGAAAAATAGATGTTTCTCTGAGGCCACAAGGGTTTAGAAATGTCATTGATTCTGATGTAAATAAAATCCTTTCTAAATTAAAAGATAGTAGAGAAGGATTTCTTTTAATTACAGATAAAAGTTCTCCAGATGCTATTCGTTTTCATATGAAAATGAGTAAGAAAGCATTTAAAAAAGCAGTTGGTAATCTATATAAACAGAAGCTTATTATGATCAAAGAAGATAGAATTGAATTGGTGAAATAGGGTTTTTTTTAAGCTTTTAAGTGATTGTTAATAGCAATATTATTGACCACTTAATCTTAAAACATTTTCATAAAAAGCATCTGAATTTGGATCAGAAGGATCTATTTTTCCATATCCAACTTTGTAAAATCTTAAGGCTTTTTTAATATTGTTTCTATTTTCATAGTATCTACCAATATAATATTCGCCTAGAGGTGAGCTAGGAAATAAATTCAAAATCATTTTACCAAATTCACGTAAATAATCACCATTTTCTTTTTCAATAATTATATTTTCGATTGCATAAATATCTTTTTCTCTAATTCCTAAATTACTTCCAAATAAGAATTCGATTTCTAAATATTTGTTTTCTAAGTATGCTATAGCATCTCTGGGAGTAGAATTTTTTATGTTTTTTTCAAATTCGTCTTTTGAAATTGAAGAATAAATTTCAAAAATCTTACTGATTGCCCTTGGTATTGCCTCGCTCACTGCAGAGATACTGCTAGGGGTTTTTATATGGTCATTTATAATGTTAAAATTATTCAATCCTAGAGATGAAATCTCTATTTGTAATTCTCGAATTTTAGCTTGTTTTTTTAATGAAAATGAAGTTGAATTGTTGGTGTATAGATAAAAAGTATTGTCTTCTTTTAAAAATTTTTTAAGATTATATGATTCAAATTCTCGATAAACAAAATCAGAAAAAGTAGGATTTATACAGACATATGAGTTTATATAAGGTTCTGGTTCTTTTAAGTAATGACTGATTATATTTGCGGAAGTTCCCTCGCCAATCAGAGAAATAAAGGGAGAGGTTCTAAAATTACTTTCCACATAAAAAATAACTTCATCTCTTACAAATTGATAAAATTCAATACTTCTTCTATTCAATTTACCATTATCTATATTAAAATAGCTATCTTCTTTTTTTGTTTTTTCCATAGAAATTCCCACAACAATTTGCTTAGGAGCTTTGTCTTTTAATGCAAATAAAACAGAATTGCCCACATAGGTATCGAACAGATACTCTGCATCAAAAACTACGGCTAATGGGTAGTTTTTTAGACTATCTTTTTCATATCCCTTTGGTAAATAAATTTTTAAATTTCGAGAAGTCTCTAGGATGTCTGATATTATTGTTTTTTCAATTACTTTTTGTGAAAACCCGCTAAAGCAAAAAAGAATAAATATTAGTGAGAATGATTTCTTTATCATAAATTTGAATCTTTATTTTTGTGACCATTTATTTTGTTCTTCTAAAAAGAACGTCCAAAATACAAAATTATGATACAACCTGAGTGGAAAATTGTTAAAGAGTACGAAGATATTACATACAAAAAATGTAATGGAGTTGCTAGAATTGCATTTAATAGGCCAAATGTTAGAAATGCCTTTAGACCAAAAACAACCAAAGAATTATACGATGCTTTTTATGATGCTAGTGAAGATGTAAACATCGGTGTAGTCTTACTTTCTGCAGAAGGACCAAGTACAAAAGATGGCGTTTATTCTTTCTGTTCTGGAGGAGATCAAAAAGCACGAGGACATCAAGGTTATGTTGGGGATGATGGATATCACAGGCTTAATATTTTAGAAGTTCAGCGTTTGATTCGATTTATGCCAAAAGCAGTAATAGCTGTGGTTCCAGGTTGGGCAGTTGGGGGAGGCCATAGTTTACATGTAGTCTGTGATTTAACATTGGCAAGTAAAGAACATGCAATTTTTAAACAAACAGATGCAGATGTAACTTCATTTGATGGTGGGTATGGGTCTGCTTATTTGGCAAAAATGGTAGGACAGAAAAAAGCAAGAGAGATTTTCTTTTTAGGAAGAAACTATTCTGCTCAAGATGCCTACGATATGGGAATGGTGAATGCTGTAATCCCTCATGAGGAGTTAGAAAGTACTGCTTTTGAATGGGCTCAAGAAATACTTGAGAAAAGTCCGACTTCTATAAAAATGTTAAAATTTGCAATGAATTTAACGGATGATGGTATGGTTGGTCAGCAGGTTTTTGCGGGTGAAGCAACCAGACTTGCTTATATGACAGACGAAGCAAAAGAGGGAAGAGATGCTTTTTTAGAGAAGAGAAAACCGAATTTTCCGAAAAAATGGATACCATAGATTTCTCTAATTACTTCCTAAATTCAGCGGATCATTTGAATAGATTTTTTAAAAATCGATAAATCATTTTAAGAATAGCAGTGAATTTTTTTAATTTATAAAACGTTTAAAAAAAATGAAATCACAAGTAGTAACTTTTTTAATAAAATGCCCAGATCAAAAAGGGTTGGTTGCAAAAATAACCAATTTTTTTTATGAAAAAGGATTTAATATTTTGAGTTGTCAGCAGTATGTAAATTCAATTGAAGACACTTATTTTATGAGGGTTCGTTTGAATGCAGATGGAACCAATATTTCTAAGAACGAATTAGAAAATAGTTTTTTAGAATTGGCAGATCCATTACAATTTAGTTGGTCTGTACATTATGGAGAAAAAAAACAAAATGTGGCTATTTTGGTTTCGCATACGAGTCACAATTTATACGATTTGTTAGAGCGTTCTAAAGAAGGTCGTTTGGATTGTAATGTGAAGATGATTATCAGTAACCACAACAAATTAAGACATATTGCAGAAATGTTTGATATTCCTTTTTATTACCTTCCGATCTCTGAGGGAACTAAAGAGGAGCAAGAGGAACAAATTATTAAATTATTAGATTCTAATACCATAGATTTGGTAATTATGGCCAGATATATGCAGATTTTATCTTCTCATTTTATCAATCATTATCCAGAAAAAATTATCAATATTCACCATTCATTTTTACCAGCTTTTCAAGGAGCAAATCCATACAGAAAAGCATATGAAAGAGGTGTAAAATTAATAGGCGCAACAGCCCATTATGCTACGGAAGATTTAGATGAAGGTCCTATTATTGAACAAGATGTAAAGCCTGTGAGTCACGAAAGTACTCCAACAACATTAAAGAGAATTGG
>Ga0115572_10000325_pt1 | contig 40913 bp, 42 predicted proteins | sample COGITO_mtgs_1206_FD_88681 | JGI IMG/M metagenome (GOLD analysis project Ga0115572, IMG submission 88681) | Pelagic marine microbial communities from North Sea - COGITO_mtgs_120607 | ecosystem: Environmental > Aquatic > Marine > Epipelagic | place: Germany:Helgoland, sampling site Kabeltonne... | reverse complement strand
GGCGAGACCCTGAGTACCACTTCCGTTATAAGCAGCATGAGCGGCTACAGCTCCAGACATATTGTATTTATTTAAATATATAAAAGAAAATAATTTTAAATTTAATACGTAATAAAATTAAAAACACACATTTTATTTATTTAACTGAAACTGGTTGAACCTGATACAATAGACTGCACCTGGGTTCCACAAACTGTTACTGAAATGTATGCATTTTGTGAAATTTTATTACTGTTCAAAGCATTTTCAATAGGATGATTATCAGTTGGATCATCTGTTAAGAAAATGTCTTTTTTAATTTTGAGACACAATTTCTTATTGTGTATCTTTGAAAAGTCAATACCAGATGTATCAAATGCTTTTTCAGCTATTTTAATGATGTAAAAATCGTTTGTATTTACTTGTTTAAGTCCAAAATTTTCGTTGTTATCCATAAGTAACATACTCGATTTAATAAAACCAGTTCGGTCACTACCGAGAATCAATTCTGCGGATTCTATAAAATCTGAAAAGTATCCAAATGTATCGTAAACTATACTACTCGTTGTATGATTTTTAATTTCTGTAATGTCACTAAATCCATTGGTAATGTACGCGGGTAAATCGTGACTGTATCCAAGATCCGAACTTGTACCCGAAGATTTACTTATAATTCTACTAGAAATGTGAGGAAGTCTTAGAGAAAATAATATGTGACTTACGTTTATATTAATGTCATCTAGGTTCACAACCGCTTCAAAAAGATCTCCGGATACATTTGCTACATCCGTTATTTTATTAATGGCTTGTTGAGCAAAATGAGATGTGTGTACAACGTGTGTAATCAAATTTTTAGATATGTAATTTTTTTCGGTTTCGGTTATTGAATGATTTACGGTTTTAATAAAAGATTTAAAATAATTTGAATCTAGATAATTCGCTGAATTTGTACCACCTGATAAAATTTGAACAGATCTTTGTGATAATGAAGGGTTTAAATCATTATAATGAACTTTCAATTTAAGATTATTAGTTAATGCCCCTTGACGTATCAAAGCATTCTTCATATCTAAACTTCTTCCGATAAACGGAATAGAACAAGATGCTTGAATATAAACTACATCACCAGATTTACATTCTCTGTGATAAACATTGTCAAGTTTGTCTTCTAGATGAAAATTAGGTCCGGAAATATTACTTCCTTTACCGAGTTCCGTTAAATTCCGAATGTATATGTCATCGGAAGTTAGAGTCTGAATAGTAAAATGTCCGAAATAAATTTCAATTTTGTGTATCAATGCTAGAATTATATCATTTGAAACAAATACAACAAAATCACCCGGAGTATCAGGGGCTTTAAATCTAAATTCTACACAAAATGAAATCTCTGACAAAGCACTTGAGTCCGCATTAATGCTAAACGTGTCATGATTAGAACTATTTGGAAAAGTCTTTAGACTTCCCGGTATAACTGTTTCACCTGCGCCGGATATGTACATTTTTTGACATTTAGAAAGTAAACTAGAACTTATGTTTTCACGAGATGTGTATTCGTTTGATCTACAAACAGACTGTGACCCCGTCGAATCAAAAGTTTTAATAGATACATTATCTATTCCCATAAAATGTTTAATATATCTATTGTATTTTTTTTAAAGATTTAAACAAAATTATAAGAAAGACATCGAGCCGCCAACTACAGATTGTACCTTTGTACCACACGCTGTAACAGTGATTATACCACTTTGTTGGTAATCATTGCTATTTAGAGAATTATCTGTATACAATTGTGAAAAAATGTTATCATATAAATTAATAATCAATTTTTTGTTATTAATCTTCGAAAATGCTACGCCGGAGGTGTCAAATGCCTTTTCAGCCAATGTTATCATGTAGAAAGCTTTATGATTACCTGCGTACTTAAGATCAAAATTTTCACATGTGTCTAGTTGCGCCGAGCTTCCCTTAATAAACCCAGTTCTATCGCTACCAAGTACAAGTTCCATAGAATCTATGGGATTACGGAGATAACCAAAAAGATCTCCGGTAAGTTTAGATGTTCTAGGATCAATTGTACTAAAAGGTGTGGATACACCATTCACAGAATTCGTTATACGTGAAACGATAGTCGAACTCATTGGTAAATCATTAAAATTTTTATTGCCAGCAAACCTTTTGTTGTGTACATGTGGTAAACGTACCGCTATTAATAGATGAGAAACATTATGCGATACATTTTCAAGATCTACTTCAATCTGTGTAGTATTATCCGTAAAACGGGGAACATTTACATTTATAGGAATAGTCTTAGTGACACTTGATGAAGTGTTTAATACCTTGTGAATTATATTCTTATGTATAAATTTTTTCTCAGTATCTGAGATTATATGGGTTCTAACTTTAAGATGACTCTTGAAATATCCAAGGTCTAAATAGTCATGATTAGTTCCTCCATCTGTAAAACCAAACGGTGATACATATCGTCCGCCCGTAATAACCTGATAAGAAGAACCGCCGGCGGATGTTAAATTTCTATATAACTCGTTGTAATGAACCTTTACAGTTACAGCATTAGTCAAGGCTCCGGCTTGTAAAAGTGCTCGCGACATATCTTTATTTCTTCCCATGAAAGGCAATGAACAAGACGCTTGAATTACATGGACATCTGTGTGCTGGTTCGGGTCCGAGTCGAGTAGATTAGTCCAGTGTCCGGTAAGTTCTAAAAGTTCGGTACCACCACCTTCAGAATTGGGTAGTTGCCCAATGGTGCTGTTAAAGTTGTAAGGAACCCCAAGTTCGGTTAAATTTCTGATGAAGATGTCATCTGCCGTTAGTGTTTGGACTGTTAAGCTACCTAATTTAATCTCTACCCGGTCTATAATAGACAATACAATGTCCTTTGTCACAGAAGCAATAAGTGTTTGAGTAATAGTACTTGTTGCAGGATTTTTAAATCTAAATTCAATATTGAATATCATATCAGAGATAGCGTCAGTATCAGAATTGACATAGAATGTATCTACAGAGTCTAATTTAGGAAATGTTCTTAAACTACCGGGTATAACAGTTTCTCCAGATCCTGAAATGTACAATTTTTGACATTTAGAAATAAAAGAAGACTTTACTTCCTCGTCTCCTTTGTATTCATTTGTTCTACACAAAGATTGTGAACCAGTTGAATCAAAAGTTTTAACGGCTACGTTACTAATACCCATTGTTTATTATATTTAATTTATTTTTTTTTTAAAATTAAATCGTAGATTGTAATTCGTTTTCATTTAGTTTTTAAAATAAATACAAAAATGTAAATAACAATGTCAAATTTTGAATGTTCTGTCGAGGATTTAATGTCGAATACGGAGGCCAATAATATACCAGATGTTGTACCCGATAATGTAAATTTAGAATTTAATAAATCAGAAGATAATGTATCTCCCGATACCGAAAAACCGCCAGGTGTAAATTTATCAGTATATCAAAGATTATACACTGATAAAAATATCAAAACTATTTTATTTATAACACTTGTTTATCTTGTATTGAATTCTGATCAAATGTACACATTTTTATCCAATAACGCTTCATTTTTATTGATAGAAGGTTCTCCAGGATTTCTCGGAAGAGCTGCTATCGGACTTATGTTAGGAATTACGCTTATAGTGTTTACTTCTTTCTTTTCGTTTTAGTTTTAGCCGGTCCGACCAGATCTTTTTTATTTGACAGATTGTCACTTATTTTGTCCATCATTAACGATACTAAACTCACGTCTTTTTCCGAAATTGTTTTATCTTGTTTTACACCCCATTTTAAAGAAGACATTAAATCATGGGTCAATGGGATTCGCTTGCTTTCAAATTTTTTACAGTTGATTACGTTTCCATTATCGTCAGGTTCTCCGTCATTCTCGGACATGCACATCTGACAAATTCCGGCGGGAGTTAGTTTAAAATAAATGTGATTATTTGTATGATACCCACATTTATTCTGACAATACTTAGATTTCGTATTTATGAGATATAAAGTATCGTACTTTTGAGATTTTAAAATGCCACGAATGTCTTCTACACGGTATCCGTTTACATGATTTTTAAAAAACCGTATAATACTATTCTTCTGAGAATTTTCATTTGATAACAATGTAAATTTTCCAGATTTTTCTGAATCAAAGGCTTCATCGGTTTCTTCGTATTCTGGTAGATTGTAAAATTTGGTAATGTCAGTTGTATCAGTTCTAATGCTAGTGTCTTGAATTACTTTCAACAAATTGCATTTGTAAATATTGTTGTGTGCTTCTGATAGTTTATTACCGATGTATGTTGTATAATAATTATAAACACGGTTCTCATAAGTGTATTTTCCATCCGAGTACGTACATTTATCAGAACCTACAAGTCTGAGACCATTTTTATCATACACACATTTGTCTATTATTTTATCCCAAGAATCGAAAAATGTTTCTGGTTTGCCGTAAATAGTATTCAGAGAAACAAGTATATTTTCTCTTATTCTAAGTGCTACATTTTTATCAACTGAGATGTCCGGCCAATTAAAGTGATATCCTTGTTTTATAAATGTATCTTCACCTTTTTTAATTTCTTTTGGATTGTCAGCTTTTGTTATAATACATTTTAAATCAGGAATGTTATACACATTACACATTACATTCTGTACGGATTCTGCGTAGGTATTTATGTCTATAACACTTGAAGAAAGAATATCAAAATCTATAAAAAATCTGAATACATCTGTTTTTTTCTCGACTATACAATTCTTAAAATTAATGTACTTAACGTATAACTCTTGAAACAAGATGTAATCGGTTGTAAGATCAAGTTTCCCACCGTCTAGCATATAATGTGTTACATTTCTACTACTAGCGTTCTTAACAATTTTACCAGTGGAGAATAACCAGATTCTCAGTGGATTTTTATCCATTTAAAATATTATACATTATATTTTTATATTTATTTATTAAGGTTTAAACTTAATTGTAATATCACAATTATTAGTATATATTCCTTTCACAGCACTTGGAGATAACACACAACGTTTTCCTTTTTTCTTAGCAGTTATGGTTGCCATCATATCATTATCTATAAGCTCTACATTAGATAATGCGTATTCCATTACTTTATTTTCTATAAACCATCTAAAAAAATTTAATTGACCTACGGTTGTGACGATATCTTTTTTTGAAACATTTTCTTCTATTGTATAAGTTCTCCATTTAAGTGTATATGGATCTATAATAAGTCTTTTTTGTCTACAAAATGGATCAAAAAATTTCTTCGAATATGCTTTTAATTGGTTTTTATAATCAATGTATATGTTAAAATAAATAGTATCAGACTTACATTTTAAAGGGTAAGTGATATTATATTTTTTTGAATAATTGGTTACTAACCAATCTAAGAGTCTTAAAGAGAGGGGTGTTTTTTGATCGATTATATCATTTAATAAATCTATTTTGTTTTTATAAAAATTTATTAAAAAGTTAATAAGGGTTATCTCTTTACCATTAAAAGACATTCACCGTATTGTAAATTTAATGTTGTTTATCTTTAAATAAATTTAAAGACAGTATTATATTTACATATAAGTATGACAACTGAGATAATTAACGAAAACTTCAAGAGGCAGATTATTTTTCTATTAAATAATCATTGGACTGGAAAACACGACATGTATTTCCCACTTCAAAATGCTACAAATATAGAACGGAAACACATTTATAAACTTTTTAATTACAAATACATATTCTACACTAAAGATACTGTAAATACAAAAAGAGCGGTGCTTTTTCTATTCAAAAATTCTTGTGGAGAGAATAATGCCGTGATAGTTTTCAAAGATCTAAGTATATACCAGATACAACTATATACATTAGAGGAATACTTTGATGGTAGTATTTTTGAAATTTCTTACACAGACAAAATTATTACAGTTTACGATGCTTTTATGGTTTCAGGAAATAAAACAAATTATCAACCATTTGATGAACGCATTTCAGATGTAGAAATTATGACATCTAATTCAACTATTAAAGATTTCACAATTAAAATGTTGTCTTATTCTGAAGACATACATTGTTTTAAAAATTTGTCAGAGGACGAAGAACTTTTTATGCTACCAGCGAAACTTCCTATTTTAACTGGTGTTAATTTTTCATTTTTCAAATGGAAACCCGCGGAAAAAATAACGTTTTGCCTACAAACTCTAGAAGAAAATGAAAACGATTTAATTTTAATGTCGTCTAATTTCAAGAAACTTATCAAATTTGCTAAGATACATAGTGATTCTTCAGATGGAAATGAGTATATTAAATCTATTAAAAACCTTGAAAATTACAGTGATAATTGTATAATCGAAATTAACACTGAATTTCCCGAGGGAAAGATAACAATCAAAAGAGTAAACACGGATAAAATTTACCCAACGAGTATTAGGCTAATTGAAAAAGTTTTATTCATTAAACATGAAAATATCAAATTTGAAGAGTTGGGTATGTAAACTGAAAAATTTAAAGGATATAATATAAAAGCAATAAGCAATACATTAACGCATTTATCGAAATATGTGTTAATATATTACTTTATAATTATTTTTTTAGTGTTGTAAGACATTTAATGTCTAACGGCGGCAACGGCCCTTCTTGAGGCGCATACCCTTCTTGAGGCAGCGGCGGCGCTTGCGGGCGTACGCGCGGGCACGCTTGGCAGACTTGGTCATCTTAAGACGCGAACCCTTCTTGACACCGCGGCGACCGAAACGGGTACCACCCATGCGAGTCGACGACTTCTTGCGGAGAAGCTTGGGCGAAATGTAGACACGGTAGGTCTTACCGTTCTTGGTGCGCTTGTAGTAAAGACCACCGTTGCAACCCTTGTATACCTTACGCTTCTTGCCGCCGATCATAACGCGCGCCTTCGACGAAAGCTTGCGGACCTTGCGGCCCTTCTTGGCCTTGCGGCCCTTGCACTTCTTCTTCTTGCCAAAAAATAGTTCGAGCATTCCCATAATTAATATTTAATATATATCTGAGAAAAAAAAAATATTTTTAATTAATTTTTTTAAATTACAATTTTGATAAATTTAGAAATTACATTATCTTTTATTTCTTTTTCATTTAGAAATGTAATTAATTTTTCTTTATCACACATCTGTTTAGTAAATTCTTCTGGAAGCTCGTAATCAAATTCTTTGAATATTTTCCGGGAAATAATGTAATCAAAATTTTCACTTTTCTTATTGATCATTTTAAGAACTTCTTCAATACATTTGTGTTTTTTAATTAAATTGAAAGATGTAACGGGACCTATCTGCGGTATAGGTTCTGTATAATCACACCCCGAAAGTATACAAAAATCAACAAATGAATCCATGTCCATTTCAAATTTAGACAATATAATACTGGTGTCTATCTCGGTGATGTATCTTGATATACCAGTTTTTAAAATTTTATCACAACCGAATGTTGTAGCATCAGTATCATCCGTAACTGTATAGTCAACAAAACCATTTTTTTGTAAAAAAGCACAGTACTTTTCGGCATCTTCTGGAGCGGTACAGTAAGGTATTCCAGACAATTCAAGAAATTCTTTACACTCTTCGACGTCTTTTTTCTTTATAACAATAAGTTGAGATGTAATTTTTTCAATCTCGGTATTTATAAGTTTTTCTTCTTCATTATTATCAGGAATTCTCTCTCTTAACTGTTCAAGTCGAACATACATTCTTTCTTTATTTGCTTGCCTTTTAACTAACACATTTCTTTTAGCATCCGGAGGTGTACCATCAAATACAAACACCGGAAGAACTCCATTCATAAAGTAGTATTTAATTCTGTTTGCTATACCAATGATGTGTGAATTTGAAGTGCGAGAAGCATACTTAAATTTATATAATAGTATACTACAATCAACGGCTATTTTAGAACCTTTGTATAGATTTATTTCTTTTTCTGAAATAGCATCTGGAGCATATTTCTTAATAAGATTATTTAGTCCTCTGATTCCCATCTGGAATTTAAATTACATTATTATAAATTAAGTTTTTAAATTGAAATATTTTCTGTAAAATTAGATATCCCTTATAATCAAATCCGGAATACATTCAGTTTCGTCTTCTGAAGTATTGCGTAGATCTAACATTCTCTTAGGCGATCTTGGGGGTTTATATTTCGGATGCGTTTTGATGTCATTCTCACGATAATATTCAACTTCTTTCCAGAATTTTTCTAAAATAGGTAGATTTTCGTTTAGCCAATCGTAGTCAATTTTAACCCTAACAATATTCATGATATCAGGTGGTTTGTATTCTATGAAATCAGCATCTTCTAGATTGCAAATGAACATATTTAATTGAACTTGAGGATAGTAATAATCCGGAATATATCCAAATTTAATAGGTCTTTTGTAAGGACACTTTACTTCGAGTAAAATGGGTCTTCCATTTCCATCTTTAGACATTGAAACGCCGTCTGGTGATCCGGCAAGCCAATAATAATCGTTTTTATTATGAACATCTTCGTGGGCTAGAAGACCAAAATCATGGTTTTCTTGTCCTGTAAGTTTACAATACTTATCTATTGCTTCGTCTTCGTATTTTTGACCGTGTAGTGTTGCTACGTTACCAACAAAAGGTTTTGGATCGTGTCCACATTTTTTAAAAAGGACTTCATGGGGTTTTTGATAAGGATTTAACCCAAGAACTGTACCGGCATCTGAACTTGTTAATTTACCTTCTCTTTGCTTGAACCAAGCTTCTGAACGTTGTTCGTGTTGAGGTATAGACTTCAATTTATTTATTTTATCCATATTGTAATATATAATTTATAGCTTTAAATAAAATCTTTTAAGTTATTTCAACTTTTTAACAGTAACACTTACGGCATTTTTCTTTCTTAATTTTTTAGGATCTTCATCCGCTGTTTCGTTTGTTTTGTTTTTATCGTACTTTTTATTACAGTAGTCCCATAACTCTTTTGATCCTATTCTAAATTTTCTATTAGGTTTTGCTCGATACCAATAAACACAGTCTTGTATGTTATTACTTTTTGACGTGTTGTCTAATACAAGACAATCGTAACCCTCTGTACACGCATTTAAAACATCTTGAAAAACACTAAATTGTGGAAAAATGCCAAAAAAATTCTTATAAAGTTTTTCCTGGTTTTGAATTATGTTTTCTCTTAGAATGAAGACATAGTCTATATTTGCTCGAAGATCAGGTGGCAAATCCATACAATATTGCATAGTTAACATAAATGTAATTTTCCAGTGTCGTCCATTCATAAAAATACCCCGGATATTAGTGTCTCTAATCATACGTTTATCGTACATACAATCATCTAAAAGTAAAAAAACATCATTGTCTTTTTTAGGATCTTTTCCATTTATTGTCTTTTTCTGTCGTGTAATCACCTGCTGAATAACCTCAGGTTTATATTCGGAGTGTATAAGCAAGTCTGGTATAAAACTCGAATAGAAAGCGTTTCCATCCTCTGTGGCAGATATAGCTACACCCGCTTTAATTTTACGAAGATGATAAAGTATGTCAGCAACCAGTGTACTTTTTCCTGTTCCTCTCTTTCCTATAAATACGCAAGTAGCAGGTCCCGATCCTACTGTACGTCTTTCCTCTATTCTCTTGGGATTAAACTTTGCTAAGCTAATCGACATCTATAATTACTTAAAATTATTTTAATATTTGAATTAGTCCCAGAAATTTTCTTTTAATAATGCATCACTTTCAAGTGTAATGTACGAATAAAACACACTTGACAAAATTCCTAATGTAAATGAAATAAGTGTTTTAACCAATGTTCCGACAGTTTCTTCTTCTGAGTCTATGTAATTTATACTCGCAAATGAGATACCCATTATAAGTAAAATTATTAATATAATAGTCAGGTCAACAGTATAGAAGTCTAAAAATGCCATTTAAAATTTATATAATATATTAAATTAATTTATTCAACTTAAAAATAAAATGTATAAATGTATAAATGGGTGTAACTATCAAATTTAAATCTGTTCTTAATAATCTAATTAGTATGGATTTTGGAGACAAATTTGTATTTATTAAATTTGGTTCCGATTGGTGTATACCCTGTCAAGAACTTGACAAAATTCTAGTAAAGATTCCAAATAGTATACTATACCATGTAAATATAGAAAACGACGAATTTGATAATGTAATGGAAGAATACAATTTTACAACAATACCTTACACTATTATAACTTACAAAAAGAATTCGCGCAGTTTTAAAGGCGTGATTACTGAAGAACAACTTATTAAATTAATAGATGATATGAAATCGTGAAAGGGGGTTGTATATCAAAAATTACAAAAAATTATCCGGTTTAAAAAAATGGTATATATCTAAACCAGATAATTTAGCAATGGCGGAAAAATTCAAGAAGTACACGCAGATTGAACACATTTTAGCTCGCCCTGGTATGTACCTCGGTGATATAAAGTGTGTGAATTCTGAAATGTGGAAAATTGAAGAAGGAAAATTAACTTACGGAATGTGTAACTTTAACCCGGGGATATATAAACTTTTTGATGAAATTATTGCTAATGCTTCAGACGAAGTACAAAGAAATGAAGAGGTTAAATGTATCAAAGTAGAAATTTCACAAGAAACAATTAGTGTGTATAACGACTCGGGTATTCCTATTGAGATACACCCCGAATACAAAATTTACATTCCGGAACTTATTTTTGGAAATTTGCTTACATCCACTAATTTTGACGACTCTCAAAAAAGAACCACTGGCGGTCTCAATGGTCTCGGAGCAAAGCTTGTAAATGTATTCTCGACCGAATTTATAATTGAGACCTCTCATTCGGGTAAAAAATACATGCAGAAATTTCAATGTAACATGTCTAAGAAATCTAAACCTGTTATAACCGATAGCAAAAAAGGAAATTATACTAAAATATCATTCAAGCCAGATTATGCTCGGTTTGGAATCTCAGAGATGTCTCATGATACTCTCTGTATTCTGGCCAAAAGAGTGTACGACATCTGCGCTATTACTCCAAAACACGTTTCAGTTCATCTTAATGGTAAAAAATTGAACATTAAAGATTTTTCCGATTACATTTCAATGTACATTGGAGACAAAAAGACAGTTCCCAGAATTGTTTGTGAGCAAAATAGGTGGCAAGTTGCTTTCAGTCCAAGCAACGAGTTCAAATGCGTTTCATTTGTAAACGGAATTGCTACAACAGACGGTGGAAATCACGTTGAACACGTAATGATACCACTTGTTAAAAAACTAACTGAAATAATCCAAGAAAAACACAAAAATATTACTATCAAGCCAAATTACATCAGGGAAAATCTGTTTGTATTTATCAATTGTAAGATTGAAAATCCAGTATTTTCATCTCAAACCAAAGAAAAACACATCACCAAGGTCGCCGATTTTGGAAGTAAATTCAATCTAACAGATGACATTGTAAAAAGTGTGCTGAAACTTGGCATACTCGACAGTATCCTTGCTCTCGCAGAAGCCAAGGAAAAGAAAAACATTTCAAAAACAGATGGAAAGAAAACTAACAGGGTTATTATTCCAAAATTAGACGATGCAAATAAAGCAGGAACAAAAGAATCTAAGTTGTGTACTATTATCTTTACAGAGGGAGACTCAGCTAAGACTACCGCTGTATCTGGACTTTCAGTAGTCGGCCGAGACTACTATGGTGCTTTTCCTCTCAAAGGTAAGATACTTAATACACGAACAGCGACTTATTCGCAAATGGCAGGAAATGCCGAAATAAATAACATCAAACAAATTCTAGGTCTTCAAACGGGTAAAAAATATAAATCTGTTTCGGACCTAAGATACGGAAGAATTCTTATTATGACTGACGCCGATACAGATGGTTTTCACATCAAGAGTCTACTGGTTAACTTCATCAGTCACGGTTGGCCAGAACTTCTTAAAGAAGACTTCATAAGTTCTTTGGTAACACCTGTTATCAAACTCACGAAAAGAAATCAAGTAATTCCATTTTACAACCTGAATGATTACAAGGAATGGAAATCTAAGAATGACGCTTCAAAATTTAAGGTAAAATATTACAAGGGTCTTGGTACTAGCACTCAACAAGAAGCTAAAGAGTACTTTAGATCTATGAAAACTCTCAATTATAAAATAACAACAAACGAAGATTCAAAGTCTCTTGTTTTGGCTTTCACAAAGACTGAAGCCGATGCTCGCAAAAAGTGGATATTAGAAAATATTAAATGTCCGAAAAGTCTGGATTACAATTCGCCAAATGTTTCTGTAAAGGACCTCGTTGATAAAGAACTTGTGTTATTCTCTATCAGTGATAATATCAGATCTATTCCAAATCTTATAGATGGAATGAAACCTTCTCAGAGAAAGATTATCTATGCTTGTATCAAAAGAAATTTGTATTCGGAAATCAAAGTTTCTCAATTGTCTGGATATGTATCAGAAAAGACTAATTATCATCATGGCGAAAACAGTCTAATGGACACAATTATTTCTCTCTCACAAAACTTCGTAGGTTCAAATAATATGAATCTACTCGAACCGGTTGGACAGTTTGGAACTAGACTTCTGGGAGGAAAAGATGCTTCTAGTCCGAGGTACATATTTACACATCTTTCAAATGAATTCAAAAAACTTTTCAATGAAGATGACAACAATGTTCTTGATTATCTAGAAGAAGACGGAGATCTGATTGAACCAATGTTTTATGTTCCCACATTACCACTTATTCTTATCAATGGAGCCTGTGGTATTGGAACGGGTTTCTCTTGTGATGTTCCATGTTTCAATCCAGAAGACATTAAAAAGAGACTTATGGATCTCGTGATCGACGAAGACGCAGACATTCCTGAAATGACGCCTTGGTACAAAGGTTTCACAGGAACTATTAAAAAGACAGAGACTAATAAATGGATCACAATAGGAAAATACACGGTAAAAGGCAACGTAATAAATGTTACAGAACTCCCAATTGGAACATGGACCGACGATTATAAAACATTCCTTGACAAGTTAGAGACTGAAGGTACCATTTTCAGTTACACCAATGCATCTACAGAAACAACTGTTAATTTTAGTATTAAATGCCCTTTGGAAAATGTAATAGAATGGACACAGAACAATGAAATACTTAAGAAATTAAAACTGATTTCACATCTATCAGCAAATAACATGTATGTATTCAATGAGAAAAATGAAATAGTTAAGATGGAATCTCCCGAAGAGATAATCTTTCACTTCTGGAGAATTAGAAATGAATTTTATATCAAAAGGCAAAAGTACATATGTGATAAACTAAACAGTGAACTAATTGTACTAAATGCTAAAATTAAATTCGTAACAGACATAATGGAGGACAAAATAATTGTATTCAAGCAAAAAATGGAATACATAGTTTCCCAATTAGAAAAATCTGGATATCCTAAGATATCAAATTCTTATGAATATCTTACAAATATGAAAATTCATTCTTTTTCTAGTGATACTATTGAAAAATTAACAACTACTCGAGACAAGACAAATCAAGAATACGAAATTGTAAAGAATTATTCCCTAAGGAATTTCTGGGAAAATGACATTAAATTTTAAAAAAAAAATATTTTTAATATATTAAATTAAAAAATATGAGAGCTATTATTTACGCCATTGTTTTAGCCGTTGTTTCGTGGATGGTATTCGGCAGTATGAATGAGCTAACCTCGGCTCATGATGAAGGTGGTTGCTGCGGTAAGGTTAACTGCGGTCAGAGCCAGGTTACCAACCTTGTTTGGTGGGCCAATCTTATGATCGCTATTCTCGCTACTGTTGTAGCTCTATACGGTGGTGCTAGAATGACTCCCCAGGGTCGCATGCTTCCCTCGATTCCCTTCCTCCCAGTCTAAAATAACCGGAGCATGATCACTAGCTAGAGGGATACCTTCATTATTCTCACCTATATATTTTAAACATTTACTGGAAACATGATTAATATTCTTAGTAAAGAAGTAATCAAGTCTCCATCCTTTATTTCTATTTCTTGTCCTAGACATTCCGTTTTCCTTTACTTGTCGTGGATCCCACCAGGTGTAAACAGTGTCACACTTTATAGTGTCTTTGAAGTGAATACATTCTAGATCCTTTAGAAATTTAAGTTCATGCTGGTAAGTTCCGGGACCAGGCAACTGTTTAGTCTGATCAAAATGTGTCTCTTTTGCTGCGTTAAGATCTCCGCATAATATTGCCTTACCGTCGATTGAATTAAGAAAGTCGTACATAGCAATGTTAAACTTTATCTTATTTTCATAGTTTGTTCCAGATTTTGGGGCGTACACTGTTACAAGTGTGATATCATCAAATTTCATAATTATCACTCGACCTTCTAGATCTTCATACCCCGGAATATCTGTAGAAAAATCGCATGAAATATTTTCTTTATAGAATATACATGTTCCAGAATATCTATCGGGTGCTCTTGCGAGATTTAATTTAGATTCATTAAAAAATGAATTGTACCCCGGGATAGATATCACATTCGACTTCACGATTGAGCATCTTGTTTCTTGAATACAAATAATGTCCGGGTCGTGTTTTAGCAATTCGTACATGGCACTACCCTCTGTTGGAAAAATTGTTTCATCTTTCTTCAATTTGCTTGAAATCTTTTCGTTGAAAATACGCGAACGGATACCGTTAACATTCCAAGATACGATCTTCATAATTTAAATGATATGTACATTTTTTAAATTATGAAATCATTTAAGTTGTGTATTTTTTTGTAAATTATCTAATCAATTTATTACTCTGTAGGAATAGAGTTTTATTTTCTATGTTGTCAGTGAAAATAATTGGTCGATTTTCTCTTGGATTCCACATTGTTTTTATAAAGTTATAAGCATCTTGCCACTTTTTAGCATCTTTTGTGAAAATACATATACAGTGACAATTAGTCTTTAAGATTTCGTTTATTTCATTTATACATTTCAATAAATTCATATACGCAGATAAGGGTAATTCATTGTCCTTGTCTGCTTGTATATCAATGTATAATTTATAAATTTCATCGCTAGATTTTACAATCGCCCATGTATTTTGGAAGTAATTTAAAAATTCGTCAAAACCTTCTTGATTATACACGTTATTTGATATTATTCTTACTGTAAAAAGTTCTAATTTTTTATTTAATATTATCTTCACTGTGGGTCTATCTAATATGTATATTTCGTCATTCATAATAAATTATTGTAATGTACTCTAATCTAATATAATGTAAATAATATTAATTTAAGGCGCAAAATTACGTTTTTTAATCATTATTAAGATATGATTTATACAATGTGGTATACACCTATTGTTTATGGTATCAATTGAAAGCATTTGGAATGACTTTGAAGAACTTGTAAAAGAAGAAAAATGTGATAATATGTGCGAATGTTCTCATATAAATCTACAAATTGATCATAGACTTGGTGATAAAATATGTTTAGATTGTGGTACAGTAGTATTGTCTGGTATATTTGAATACTGCGAATGGAATAATTATAAACAAGAAGATGGTTCAATGTCTAATGGATTACAGAGAGGCGATGCTTTCGTGTCAGATAATCCTTATGATAAACGAGGAACAATACCTGGATTTGCTAATAAAAATTCGCTAATGATGAGAATACATTATCAACAGACTTTTAGTCACAAACAAAAAACATTTTGGCACATATCTGAAAGATTTCAAAATTATTGCACTCAATTAAAAATTCATACTTGTGTATTACCCATTGTTAAGGATATGTGGCATGTCTGTATGGAATCAGGGAAACTAACAAGGGCTTCAGTAAGAAATGGACTGATAGCAGCATGTCTTTATTACGCATGTATTTATAATAATTTGCCCACTGATAGACAATCCATAATCAATTTAGCAGAGGGTAATCAGAAAGGATTTTTAAAGGGAGAAAAAATATTTCAAGAAATTATGGAAAATCATCCCAAGTACAGGTTTCTCGGGAAGGAAAAAATAGATATAATAGAAAACGATTCTTTCGTAAAATATACTAGTAGATTAGATTTACCGTTTAAAAGCGTTGAAATATGTAACAAGTATTATACGCTTTACAAAGATAAACTAGATTCAGTAACTCCAAAATCAGCAACAGCTGGAATACTGTTTTATGTAATCAAAAAAAATTTACAGTTGAAAACTCCAAGTAAATCAACAGTATCCAGGGAAACAGGTGTGTGTATTCCAACTATAAATAAGGTACTTGCTATTTTAGAATCTGTTTAAAAAAATAAAAGATACAATATTATATAAATCCGTAGATGTTATCGTTGATTGCTTCGTGTAATTCTTTTGTTGCTTCGGCGCATACAAAATGTATTAAACCATATTTTACCGCCAGAAACGGTTATGTAAACTTAGGCGACGATTCGTTGATAAATTCCCTTGAAGAATTTGGTGGGAGTTCAGAACTTAAATTACTTACACATTTGAATGCTGAGGGATGGTCGAGTTCTTGGCTTATGCACATCTCTCAAGAATCTACACCCTTTTTTGACGAACATTATTATCGTGATTACTTAAATATGCTTAGCGTAGCACCGAGTTATACATCAAAAGAATACTTTTATCTTGGATTCTATCCAGAAGGAAGTCGTAATTATGATGGTCCAAAATACATAGGAGTGTTTAAATTGCTACATAGTCAAAGAATATTTAACACTATTATGATTATTGAAAACCCGCATTACATAGGCGATGATTCTCATCTTATAAATTTTAAGTACATTCTTATGCATATGACAGATTCATCTCATGTTTTTTTTAAATTTAACGATCTTAAAAGACCGGAACAGATGCGTTATTACCTATCCTGGATGCACATGTAAGCCATCACATTTTCCATTTAATTACGTTTTAAAATGTTTATTAAATGTTATAATATGGAGGAACGAATTGAATTAGATTTATATACATTGTATATGCAGAGAATGAATGGCATCTCAGTCGTGTCGGTTGAACATTTTTATTTTTATTTAAGGCTATTATTGGCTTGCGACGTAACACATGATTTTTCTAAACCACGGGGAGATACAGGAAAGAAATTATGGTTAAACTCACTCGGTGATGATAGTAAAGGGAATGATTTTAAAGATAAAATTCTAACAGATAATGCTAATAGAGTAATAAGAGATTGCAAAGGATTAGTTAATACCTCGGAACCACTCTCATTAATTGAGATAAAGGTTTTAAGATCGAAACAGGCGGCGAAGGTGGCGCGGCTCACTAATGAAACGCAACTCGTAGATAGACTAAAAGAATTAACTAAAAACGACGACCAAGCCAAAAAAACAGCAGACGCGATTCATGACATATTACATTTAACAGAAAAAAATGTCCAGTCCGCCCTTCTTAGAAGTAACGAATGTGATAATATCGACGTTATAGATCTAATAAAAACTCTAGACATCACCAAATCGGCTGGAAGATCACACAGTAAGGAAACTAAATATAATATAACTATAGACGCAACTAGTGATAAAACAAACTTAACGCCATTTTTTTCTGACCTATTGAACCGTGCTCATAAATTAAAAAATAAATGCCCTGTATCGAATCCTATTAATATTATTAATAGTTATGCTACGGATTATGATGCATCTAATGATGACGCGTTAACTAAAATATTTACCAAGTTAGGGTTTTTCAGAGGTGAATTGGCAAACAAGTCTCTAGAATTTTTTATAACTTGTAACAAGGCTAATGTATTTCAAGGAACACTAGAAAAAGTAGGCGGCAAAGTAAAATTAACTATAAAAAGTTATTTTAAAACAGTTTTCCCAGGTGGTTTGGAAAGAAGTTCGGGTTCTACAGATAGTGTTAATGGTATTACAGAAGATATGCTAAAATCGTATAATACAAGACGTACTGATAATGATGAAATATTTAACTTAACAATTTTTAAAACTATGGGAGATTTTTTACAAGTAATGACACATTTACATCTGCATACAAAGTTTCCACAAGAGATCAATGTATTTATAACGTTCGATATCTTATGCGCAAAAATAGCAGGGATTTTAGATAAGAATGTGTTTTATGAGAAAAAGTTTACATCAGATGCAGATAAAATTTCCGCTGGATTACATACATTTTTTAATTTAACAGCAGAAGCTGAAAGAACAGCAGCCATGGTGCTAATGGATTTAAATGAGATGTTTATTATTGGCGAGGGGTCCCAACAAAAAAGAGCACAAGAACCATCCGAGGACCGCCATTTCAATCCTATTCTCCTCGCTGCGGCGGACATGGTGTTGGCGCCGTCGCCGAAACGAAAAAGAATTACTAGGTTCGGCAAAAAGAAACAAAAAGTTAAAAATTTACCAAATAAATCAATTATGACTAAACTCAAGAGTGTTGGTATTAAAATTACTAAAAAACAAGGAAAACGTCGAGTATATCTTTCGCGCCCCGAATTAATTAAAAGAGCAACTGCCTTCAAAAATTTACAGAACCGCGCTAAAAAACTTAAAGTTCGTATTATGTATAAGAACAAAAACGGTAAATACGTTTATAAAACAGCAAAAAGATTAATGAATGACATCAAAAGACAAATGAAGAAGCCTGTTAAGAAACAAATGAAGAAGCCTGTTAAGAAACAAATGAAGAAGCCTGTTAAGAAACAAATGAAGAAGCCTGTTAAGAAATCTAATGTGAAACAAATGAAACAAAGATTTGGATGAGGCATGCCAACGCCTAGACCCGAGGAAGAAAACAGAATGTTCTTCGGGTGAGGCGCGTCCAAACTTATGAGAAAGTAAAAAGTAAACATTTAGATTCGATATGAAGAAAATTGAACAAACCGTTTTCAATTTTTTGAGAAAAAAAATCTTAAAATTAAAATGTTTACGTAATATAAACAATGTATCATCTCGAAAATAATATGCTCATCGTTGCGATGGTATTCTATTCCATCTTGACTTACTTCGTAGGTCCCTTTATCGCGATGCCGTTTATGTTAGATGATAAAACTACTGTAGCCGCAGGTTTTACAATTGGTTTCATCGTTTCGATGGTTTTATGGTATACCTTCGGAAGTTCGTTAATGGACTAAATGTATTTTTTAGAAAAAAGAATCTATTTTTAAAATGTTAATTTATATTAACAATGAGTGATTGTTTACAATATTATTACGACAATCCTGAAGACAATGAGAAATATAAATTATCATGCGATTATAAACCTTTTCCCGAATTAAATGACCCGGGTCTTTACACACACAAGAAAATGTTAGACTTCATAAGGTCTAATTATTCATCTGAAGCATTTCCAGAAGATTCTCCTTTTGAGTTCAAGGAAAATTACATAAATCTGTCCAATGATGAAATATGTAAGTCCTCTGATATGTCTCTCGGTCCACAGCAAAAATTTATGGGACAGCTTTTAGGACCCAGTACAAATTTCAACAATACTCTTATTTTTCACGGCTTAGGTTCAGGTAAGTCTTGTACTAGTATTGTAATAGCAGAGGCTCTTAAAAATGCCACAAATGAGCGTGTTATATTCACAGTTCCTGCTCCTCTAGTTGATCAATACTACGAAGAAATTTCAGGAGAAATGAGAAATGGAAAGTTCTTTTCTTGTCCTTCATTTTGTCTAGTTAAAAATGGTGGAAAAACAGAAAGAGACTTCTACGTCTCTCAACAGAATAATGCTATGCTTTTAGCTAAAATGAGAGCTCTTAGAAGAGAAGAGGAAAAGTTAACCGCTATTGAAGAAAATGAAACATCTACTGAGAAAATGTTTAGAGATCAGCAAAACAAAGTAATTATAGAAAGGAAAAAGTACAATGATTATCAAAAGAAACTAAGAGATACAATAAGACGCACATTTGACATTGTTTCTCATCAAACTTTTATTCAAAGTATATATCGCACTGACAAAAAATCCGGTAATACGACAAGGGGCGACAGATTAAAAGAAGATTCTGCTCTTTTTAACAAAAATGGTCTTCTAATCATTGACGAGATTCAAAGACTTGTTTCTGCAGATGGTACATTTTATAAGAAATTATACAATTGTATTAAGTATTATTTTCACCCTGAATTAAAACTTGCTATTATGTCTGCTACACCCGTTTATGATAACCCGTATGAACTTGCTCTCACAATAAATTTACTTCGTCCTAGAATACCGTTTCCATTAAGTGCTACTGAATTTTATAAAAATTTTATTGGCATCAGAACGGATGATGACACCTGCTCTCAGATTACAGATTCTCCAGTCGGATACCTTTCTGAAAATTCTTGTGTAATAAACAAAGACATACTAAGCTACATTTGTTCTGGGTACGTGTCATACTTCAAAGGAGGTAATCCAAATGCATACCCTTACAAAAGAGTTATAACGATGGAGCACGCTTTTTCGCAAAATCATAAATCAGAATACATAGAGGCCTTAAAGTCTGACGTAGCCAAGGATAAAAATTTTGAAAATGGTCAAAATCAAACAAATGCATATGAGAATTTACTACTTGGTAATGTAAGTACAGATACAGAGGAAATTATGACTGGAATGTATGTTACCACGCAACAGTACTGTAATATTGCATTACCTAAACACGGTACAGAAATAAATAAAACATCCGAAGACAAAAAGAAATCGTTGGCTCTTTTTAGGGAGAGACTTATCTCACAGAAATTTACAAATATATCCGAAACATTAGAATATGTCAAACAGTTTTCTACTAAATTTGCTAATATAATAGAATCATCTCTAAATACCAATGGTCCAATTTTTATATTTTCAAATTGGTTAACATACGGCGTCGAGCCGCTAAGTATAATCCTCGAAGCGTGTGGGCTAGGAAAATTTGGTTCTGATAAATCCGATAAACTTAAATATTTTATCTGGAGTTCTGAGACAAAAACAAAAGACAAAGATGGAACTCTTATTAACAGGGCGAGAAATACTTTCAATTCTTTACAAAATGCTGATGGAAGTCAATTAAAGATTATATTAGGTACGAGAAGTGTTATGGAAGGTGTGTCATTTAAAAATGTAAAACAGGTGCATATCACAGATCCTTGGTGGAACGAATCTAGAATAGAACAGATTCTAGCACGCGCATCCAGATATTGTAGTCACTCTAACTTACCCACAGAAGAACAATATGTAGACATATATAGACATTACAGCGTTTTACCGTCAGAAGGTAGCGACATAGATGTTGCAGCCATGCTCTCAGAAGTAAAAGGAAGATCTAATTTCTGGGACTTGGATTCTCTTTCTATAGAACAAAGAATGTTAACAACATCTCTTAAAAAGAATTCAATTAATAAAGATCTTGAAATGATTCTTAAAAACTGTTCCATTGACGCCGAGATAAATAAAAATGGTAATTTAATTAGATTAGAAGAGCACATCTCCCCCGTAGCAGGAGGAATGTACCAAATTTACTACAAAAATCCTTCTAATTTAAGAATGTACATTCGCGATGGAATTCCAGAAACCGTGACATTCGCCCAAATTTACTCAAGAGAATTCACTTATCCCAATGAAGACTTAATGTTAACTTTTGTAGAAGCAGGACCAGATGAAAATGGCATCCTAAAACCGTATGATGACGATCCAGAAATTATAGATGAAGACACTATTAATAAGGATTTAATAATTCGCGAAGACATTGTACCGTGGGATTCTGAAAATACATTCGAAGATCTTCCAGTTGAAGGAAACGTAAAGGAAGAATTAAAACGTACGTCTGGTAATTACAAATTATTACCACGGCTTAGAAAAACTATGTTTAATGAAAGAGGAACAAATGTAATTTCTTTTCCGGAAGACAAAGGCTACATCAATAAATTTACAAAATTGTCAAAGTGTATTAAAGAATTGGCAAAAGAAGACATCGCCTCAGGTCTTAAAAAAGAAATTATAGAGAAATTCACAAAAGACTCAAAGAAACAAAAAATTAACATGGCTGTATTAGAACTCGTATATAAGTATAACATCTATACAGAAGATCACATAGAAATGTTGCTAGAAATAGGAGGAAAAGACCCAAAAAGTATTTTCGACACGTTGAAAGAAGTAAAGTCTAAAAAGTAAATTAAAATATAAATTTAAAATAATTTTATAATGTATAATGTATATAAATGAGTAGTATTACATCAAATTTCTTTGATGATAAAACGCCCGAAGAGATAATTAACTGGATGTTAGACAAGTTAACAGATGATCAAATTAAAACGTGCCTTGACCAGGCCGGAATACCAGACACGGGTGCGATTCGTCAACCGGAAGAACCTGTTCCATATGAGCCCAACTATGATCCTGATGGTCCTAGTGGCTCAGGCTCAGGCTCAGGCTCTGGCTCAGGCTCTGGCTCAGGCTCTGGTTCTGGTTCTGGTTCTGGTTTTGAACCCGGACCTCAAAGTACAATGGAGCTTGACCAGCTAAGAAGAGCTTGTAATAATAAACTCGTTCTTATTGAAGACATCTCAGGACAGAATGTTTCGTTTTATGAATTTGGCCCAGACGAAGATGGAGACTTAAAATGGAAAAAGAATCAAATTGGTGTTTCCAGTTTCCTAACTAACGTTTGTAACGAACAGAAAATATCAGCATCGGATGAAATATTAGAACTTGACACATCTGAAAAAGAAGAGATGGCCCCTGGTCTAGTAATATCTTCTGAAGTACCGGGTGACGTTATACGTTTATCTACCGATTACAATTTAATTGGACTTCCTCAGCCATTAGACCCTTCATTGATTGAACCGTCAAATGTTTCAGAACCTGAACCGGAAATCGTTTACGACGCGGTCGTTTCAGAAGCTATTAAGAAACAGGTGGCGCAGAGCATAGAAGATGATCTTAAGAAGAAATTCCCAGAACTATATTCAGCTGGAATGACTAAAATCCCAGTTTTTGTTCACAGTGTATCAGGCGACGGTAAAATTTCTTACATTTCATTGATTCTTAATGATGACAACTCGTTTAGTTTCAAAGAAAGAACAAATGGGCCAGCTTTATTTATAACTCAGGCTAAGAAATATCTAAAAGAATTAAATTCTAAAATTGACGCCGCCGCAACAACAGGATGGTCTAAACCAACCGAATATTTTAAGGAAATAGACACTGCGCTAAGAATTTGGTCGAGTAAAAAACCTGAAAATCAAGAAATATACAACAAAATATTATTAAACTACAACCCTACTAGACTAGCACAACTTAAGAATTCTATTACAACTTCTTTTGGAGAAATGGCTTACAATGAATACAATGCGGATGAACCGAATACTTTCTTCTCTGGCGCTAAGGCTTCTCCTATTCCAGAAGCTGGTAATAAAAATGTAAGAGATTTAGACATGAACGAATTACATAGTCGTATGGTAACATTATTTGGTAAAGAATATGCCGAAACACACGAACCATTTATAGCTTACAATAAATTCGGTATTAAAACGGTCCAGTATAGAAAAAAACAGGGAGGACCTAAACCAAACTTAGATGCTAGACATTGGATGCGTGATGATGTTCCAGTTTTTGATGAGTTTGGTACAAGCGGGGACGACTTTGATTTGTTTTAATTTCTTTTCTTTTTAGACGGTCCCTTTCTTTTTAGACGGTCCCTTTCTTTTAGACGGCCCCTTTCTTTTAGTTATACTAGATTTAGAGATACCCCTTAAAATAGAGTCTACACTTGGTGAAACATTAAAATCACCAAATAAATCTGAAATCTGTTCAGCATCAAATTTATTAGCCATTTGTAATAAAGTTTGTTCATTTGACCACTTCTGATAAACCTCATTGTATTCTCGGACTAACGTTATAGTTTTTTTAGAAATACTTTCTTGGAAAACTGAAATAAAATTATTCATATGTCCATGAAAAGCGTCTGGATCTTGGATGTATTTTTTCATATCTAGAATGTATCTATTAGTATCTGGATTTATGATTATAGAATTTATTACATTAATAGCATAAGAATCCATATTGGAATATTTATTAATGTAATCTATTATATTTTTTTAATAAATATAAAATTTTGTAAAAAATGTTCGTGATGTAACTTTAATTAAACTACGCGGCGAGTCTTAGCGTTTACGTGGTCCGTGATATTAAGCTGCGATAACTTTAGACCCGAGTAGGAGCAACCACAGCCGCCGTCTGCTGGGGGAGGATTATGCGTGAAATAATTATAACCTAAACTTTTACAGTTGTCATTACACTTCTGCGCGTCATTACCGGTAGCTCCTTTAATATTCCATTTAGTTCCACCTGGCCATCCCATTCTAAATTCAGGATCTGGCTTCACCGGTTTTGGAGGAACTAAAGGCTTCGCTGGAGTAGTAGTTGGTGTAGGCTCTTCTGGTTCTTCTGGTTCAGGAGCAGGAAGTTTTATCGGAGCGGTAGGCTTTTCTGGAACTAAAGGTTTAGCAGGGGTTTTACTAGGAGTAGGCTGTTCTGGTTCTTCTACAGCCGGCCGAACAGGTTCAGGTTTAAATACAACTGGTATTGGGGTAGGCTTAGGCTTTTCTGGAACTAAAGGTTTAGCAGGGGTTGTAGCAGGAGTAGGCTTAACAGGTTCATCTTCATTTTCGGGTTCGGGTTTAGATGGAGTAACTATTACTTCTGGTTCTAGGTCTGTAACTGGTTCATCAGCAACAACCAGAGTAGTCTTAGTTGGTTTAGTGGGTTCAGCTTTAACATCTTCAAATGGATCAAGGTCATCTCCCACTTGGGGCTTTTCGGGCGATTTGCGAGAAATAAAATAAAATAGAACACCGAGTCCTAAGAGAACAAGTGCTATTAGTAAATGAAATGAAGATAACATATTTAATCATACATTACATTTTTTTTTACATTTTATTTATCAATTTAAAAATACAGGTAATATATCCTTATAATACAAGATGGATACCCTTGAAATTTCTTATATTGGCGCAGCGTGTGGTAAGAATAAATATGAACCAAGAAACAAAATTATGATGGTACTTTTGTGTCGCGAATATCCTAAACTTTTCAAAGAAAAACTAATTAAATCTGGGAATATTCGTCCGCTAGAGGGGACATCTTTAAAGAGACCTATCGAAGAATCTTATAAACAATTTTCAAAAACCGTTAAAGACCCGAAAGAATTTAGTAACATCGAACAAAAGGTCATTTCAGAACTTAAATCAAATGTCCCAGACATTGACGAATCTGACATTTCTAAAGCTAGAACCATTGTACGTGATAATCTTAAAAAAGACTGTGGTAGAAACAATGAAGAAGACGTGATTCATGCCTCTAAGTACACTAAAGGAAATAATAGAATGTGGTATTACACTGATGCTAATCACAATTGGAAACTAAAAGGTCTACACGATGCGACAGATAAAGACATGGTCATCGAGATTAAAACGAGGATGAAAAAAGAAAACGTCAGAAAAAATGAATACGATCTGTATCAACTATTTGGTTATATGCTTGTGATGGGTGAAACTAGAGGGATGATAACCCAAACTCACAATGGAACTATTTACAAGTCTACTGTAGAGAATGACAACGAATACGGCATAGTAGACATAAATTTAGATAAATGGAATGAAAAATACATTAAATTTTATAAAGAATTGGATGAATTTTTCAAAAAAATCAGTAAATTTTCAGAATGTGATTTTGACATTACAACTGTGATGAAACCTGGTCACATTTATGCCGAGTATGATACGAACGGAAAATTTCATAATGTAGATCCGAAATATATTAGCATTTTCAAAGCTCTATAATACACCTTTTTCGCTTATTCTTTTTATCATTAAAACTGGTTTAGTAATTATTTCTAAAATCTCTACACATCCGTTTTCACCAAATGCTCGAGATGAGTCGGTTTTAACACTTACCAAGTTGACCGTTTCACCGTCTTGAATTGAATTAGATGTAATTACTTTTTCAAAATTTAAATTTAAATTTAAATTACTAACGTTAAGTTTTGTATCTACATTATTAAATACTCTCGATATAATATTTGGTTTATTTTTACCCGAATGTAGCCATTCTTTAACATCTTTTCTATTTTTATTGATTTCATTTTCAGTGGTGTCTGGGTGTATAGATAAATTGAAATTAGTAAAAATTATTTTATCAATTAAATAAAAAAGAGGTCTTTTAGACAAGATTTTACCCCCTTCGTTACCCGGTTTCCAAAATTTATTTCTGGAACAGTTGTACATTTTTTTATACATCATTTCATCTTTACTTTTAATGTATTGGTGCATAAACAGTTCGTCACCACCATGGTAATAACTCAACAGTTCATGTTTACCGAGTATAGATATAAATTCACATGAGTTTAATCTAGCCTGAGAATTAAAAAGATTTATTAGATTAACTATTTTAATTTCTTCTGAACTTTCTACATATTCTTTACTCAGAGGCGGACTAATAGTACTCTTTCCAGAAAGTGTATTACCCATTTGAATTACTAATGTATATTTTCCTATCCATACATTGTCTTTTATAAGATTTGCTAATTCTAGTGACTTCACGAGAACTTTAGAATCACCGCGAACATCTCCGATTACTATTATTTTCTTATACATTACTATACATTACTATGTATAATATATTGTAAATGTAAATGTAAATGTAAATGTATTTTATTCATTAAAAAGTTTATTAAGAGTTTTTTCCTCAGGGAAACCTATAATATATTCATTTTTATGAATTATAGTCGGGTAATAATAACCAGTATTTTCTAGAAGATCTCTCGAGCCTCTAATTATTGACTCCCGTTCTTCATGTTCTAAAGTAGTAAACTTTTCGTCAAACTTAAAAGTATCATCGTCATTTACTATAATTTTAATATATTCGTTTTTCGAGTTGTCAATGAAAGGTTCTAATTTTTCACACCAAGGACAACCGTTTTTGGACAGTATAATTATCTTATCCGAATTTACATTTAATTTAAAAGGCACAACTATCTTTTCAATTTTGAAATTGTTGAACATTCTCTTAATAAAAAAAATAACGATAAACGTAACAATTACGGATATAATTGCGATAAGTAACATTTAAATTTAATATATGTAATTTATTACAAATTAAAACTTAAATTAGAACAAACAAATAAAGTGAATATATCAATTATATCAATTTCAATTTATGTCAATGAACATTCTTGTTGTATGCGACACAACTTGGGATAATTATGCAGAGATTTCTAAAAGACTGACCTCTACAAATATAGATCCAACGCATAGAATAAATATTTTTTATGGAAAACAAATGAAACACGTCAGTAATATTTGCAACAAAAACATGCTTCAAATATTCAGAAAGTCTTTAAATTATAAAACACTCGTAGAAGATCTTTGTAATACATTAAAATTTTCAAAATGTTGTATTATATTTCATAATTTCACTGAATATAATACAATATCTGAACTATGTATTAAGATGTGCGAAAAAAATGGAATACCTTATTTCATTTTCTCAGAACATACCTCCAATTTTTTCTATAACGGAGAACAGGTCTCCAAATTTAAGAAGTACATGACAAATGTGCCGGAAAATTCCGAAAGGGACATCCAATTTATTCCTGATTTTGAAATTTCATTACCAGTCATCAAGACAAATGTTGAAAAAGATTATTCAACCATTGTACAAAAACTTAGAAATTCTTATAGATGTATAGACGAAATTAAATCTAAAAAAAGTATAATATACATCGATAATAAGACTCCGAAAGAGTACTCATACTTAGAGTATCTAGCAAACAGGAAAAAGTGGTTGAAAGAAATTATACCTAGATAAGATTTATTCTAAGTATTTTCTAGAGGTGTATATACCATTTCTATACATATCTATTATAAATTTAGATCTCATTTTATCTAAATTAAGATAAACATTTGCATCAACTTCATTTTCTATTTTAATTAAAAATGTACTTCTAGGAGGCTCACGTGTAAACACAGAACATATTACTTGAAATAAATAACCTCCTGATTTATTATTTAGAATTATACTATAACCCCGTATGAATATCTCCTTAGGGGGAGATCCATATAAGTTTTTACAGCAGCCGTCGATATAAATTTCACCGTTTATTTCAACAGGTTTGAATAAAAAAGGTATACTCATAGATGCTTTTAGGGCATCTTTAAGTTTAACTTCGGGATTAGTTTCATTACTTAGACACGTGTATTCATTTTTTGTTACATTCGTTGCGTAAATATGTATATTTACTTTAGTAATTTTAGAAAACTCGTATAGATTTATATCTGCTTTGTACTTATCTGTTACAAAACTAACTAAGGTGTCTAATAGCGAATCATCGAGTAACCCATTTTGGATATTTGTGAATTCATATTTTACGATATCTTCAAGTTTAATCTTTTGAAACATATTAATCATAGATTTAGGTTCCGTTCCAGAGACGTATAACGTGCCTATTAATGCACCTATACTAGTACCATAAAAGTTTTTAAGATCAAGCAAGTTTTTTTGATGAATGTATTCAAGTGCTCCAATAAAATGAAACCCAGAATATCCACCTCCTCCTATGAAAAGGTCGTTCATTCCATTTAAATTAGAATTTTATTTTTTTTCTTAAAATGATCACGTATTTATCTTTATATTTAAGTAGATAATTATAATTAGATTTCCATTCGTTGCCGTGACCAACTGTATTCGATATCGAATGGGCTAGTTCATGAAAAAGAGATTCTATAATATGTTCAGCGGGATAATACATCCCATTATCTTGATACAACTTAAATCCTATCTCACGTCCTTTATCATAATTCCATGCCAAAATGTTAGAATCTTGATTTATCAATTCTTTATAACTTGTATTTCGTAACTTTTTGCGCAATAAATTTCCGCGGTTTGCTTCTATTTCATAAGATAAATCTATAGATATAACACGTAACGTATCTAATATTTCAGCGGACTGAATGTTACTGGCTTTATAAGTTTTTCCAGATTTGGTCCTATATGAATTTGTACATGAAATAAAGTTAAATGTAAATATAAGAATACAAATAATTATAATCGGTATAGTTAACTTTGACATCGTCATTTCTAATATGTTAAACAATATTTTATTTATTCTTGGAATAAAAGCTTATAACATATCCTTTCCATTTTTATCCAAGATAGACATTTTTAGAGATGAAGACACCGGTTTCCCCTGTGAAAAATTTAAATTGATGTATAAACTTAATCTAATTAAGTATTCGGAAACTAACGATGAATTTGAAATAGGACTAAAATACTATAATAAAAAATAATTGAATGGAACACATTTTATATTCTATTTAATTTATACATTTTACTTCGTATTTGTTAATATATTATTATGGATACAAAGTATTTACAATTTAAGGTTGTGGGTAATAACATCTGACACACGTCACATAGTATCTTTTTTATCTCACATAAATGTACCATTAATTCATTTATGGTCTAAGAAGTATTACAGATGTAATCATATGGAAAAAATACTAAATTGTGAAAAATTCAAGACTATAATTATTTTATTATTTTCAATACTTTCAGTTGTATTAAATTTTATCGACGTTTCGGCTTTTAACAATGAATATATGTGGCCAAAATTACTGACAAATGATAATAATGTTTTCTTTATAATTATACTTATAGATTGGTTTTATTCAAGACTTCTTTGTTCCTTATTTTTATTTACGGTTATATTCATTCTTAAAGAACACATTTCAGAAATTAATACGTTAATAAAAATTTTGTCCTTTCCACAAGAATATTTCTTAGAAAATGCTTGTATAAATAATTTAATAATGGACATTTCTAATACTAAAAACAAAATATCAAAGACAATACATCTATTAAATCCTATAATTTCTTTTAGCACACTCGTAGGCGCAGCAAATGTATCTCTTTTTATAAGAACTGTTTTACCAAAAAATGATATTACAATTTATAATATATTTAACAATTTTATACCTTTTGACAGATATCTTTTTGTTTGTGGCTTAATTTACACCCTCACGCAATCAGCGTTATTATTTTATATATACATATACGCAAGTAAAAGAGAATTTATTTTAGACTACATCAAGTCTTACGCATTTATAAAAACATTTTTATATAGATTACCAATTAATTCATTAATTTCTAATGAAATCAACGTAATTAATGCATCAACATCATTCGATACTGCAAATTCAGTTGAGTGGTTAATACTTTGTGACATTCTTTCAAATAGATGGGTTGATTTTACTATATTCGGTATATCAACTTCAGATGGAAGATTACTCTTAAAAGGAATCACGTTAGGTGGAAGTATAATATTTACATTAGCATTTATTACTAATTAAATTATTACAGAAATCTATACATTCTAAACACATTTAAATAAATGGTGTATATATAATTAAATGGAAGCATTTATTCGCCCAGAAAGTACAACAGAATTAAATGAAGTTACATTTCAGATATTGTCATGGGAAGCATCTGATGAAACAGATGATCCAGACGGCGAATACCCAGTCACATGTTATAGCATTTACGCTTTCGGAGTTAATCAGATGTCCGAATCTGTGTGTGTAAGATTTGAAGGTTATAAACCATATTTCTTTGCTCTTATTCCGGATAAGTATCAAGACAATTTTGATACTTTCAAAAGAAAGGAACTAGAAAAATACATAAGGAATAAACTTTTCCGAAACAAAGAAGATCTCGAGAGTGTAAGCGTTGTATCTCGTAAGAAGTACAAAGGTTTTACCAATGAGAAAGAGTACAAATTCTTGCGTTTTGTTTGTAAAAATCTCGCCACATTTAACAAAATCAGATGGATTCTAAATCCAAAAGATTCAAGAAGGCTGCCTAAGATTTCGTCGATAAGTACAACGGACTTTTTAAAGTTTGAACTGTACGAATCCAATATTGAACCTTATCTTCGTTTTACACACAAAGCAGACATTCAGATGGCCGGTTGGATTAAAGCTAGTAAGTTGTGTTCATTTCCAGATATGTCAAGATGTCAACACAGTTATACAACTAATTACAACAATGTAGAAAAATTCGAATGTAATGAAGTCTGTAATCTTACTCTTGGATCTTGGGACATTGAGGCTTTTTCATATTCATCGAGACACCTCGGTATCAACGAATTTCCAGATCCAGACAAAGAACATGACATAATTACTCAAATTGGAACAAGTCTTTACAAGTTCAATACAAAAGAATCAATTAAACATGTAGTGACTATCAAAAGTCCTATAGACAACGACTGCGATCCCGTGGAAGGCATCATCATTGAAACATTTGATTCAGAAAAAGAACTCATCGAAGGTTGGGTTAAATTCATCCTCGCGACAGATCCAGACATTTTAATTCAATACAACGGATATGGTTTTGATTGGAAATATCTCATCTCTCGAGCTAAGGTTCTTGGAATTGAATACATTTTAGAAAACTTAAGTAGAATCACTGAGAAACCTGCTATAAAACAGGAAGATCAGTTGAACACTTCAGCATACGGAGACAATACTATGGTTTATCTTAAAATGTATGGAATTACCCAGTTTGATATGATGTTTATCATCAAGAAAGAACACAAACTAGAATCTTACAAACTTAATTCAGTCGCGGAACATTTTACTGGTGATAAGAAAGACGATCTTTCGCCGACAGATCTTTTTAATTACAATACGTCTACTAAAGACAAGATAGCACTTGTTGCGAAGTATTGTGCTCAGGACACGTGGCTACTTATAGATCTCATACTTAAACTTCGGATTATTACAAATATGATTGGTATGTCTAATATTACGATGGTGCCTATGCAATACATTGAATTGCGTGGCCAACAAATTCGCGTCCATACTCAAATTGCTTATGAAACAAAGAAAGAAGGATATCTAATCCCCGCATTAGATTATAAACCGAAAGATGACACAGAAGATGAAGACGAAAAGTTTACGGGGGCAACAGTTCTAAGCGCTACACCCGGAGCACATTTCGAACCAATCGCAGGTCTTGATTTCGCAAGTCTATATCCTAGTATTATGATCGCTCACAATTATGACTACGCTACAATCGTAGAAGATCCAGAATTTGATAATCTTCCCGGCGTAGATTACTTCGATATGAATTGGGTTGAAGACGAAACTGATACATCTGGTAATGAAATCAAAAGAAATGTAAATGTACGATTTGTACAAAATCGCACAGGTATTATGCCGATGATTCTTTCTCGACTATGGAAAGAACGTAAGGCTATTAGAAAACAGATGAAAACACTGTCACCAGATGATAATTTATATGCGGTACTTAATGGGGTTCAGCTTGCTATCAAGGTTTCTATGAACAGTATTTATGGGTTTACCGGTGCGAAATATGGTCGACTGCCAAATAAAAGAATTGCGGCGGCTGTTACAGCATGCGGGCGTGAAATGATCGCCCACAGTAAAAAGTGTGCCGAAGAATGGTATGACTGCGAAGTAGTATATGGAGACACGGATTCTATTTATGTAAAGTTTAAAAGTGATCTCAAAGGTCAGGATCACATGGATTACGTTTTCAAGGTAGCACCAGAATGTTCTGATCGTATTTCTGAAACATTTAAGAAACCTATTGAACTTGAATTTGAAAAAGTTATGTATCCGTTTATTCTATTCTCAAAAAAGAGATACGCAAGTCTTTATTGGACTAATCCGTTAAAGTTTGATTACATCGATTACAAGGGTATTCAAGTTGTTCGTCGAGACAATTGTGAATACGTAAGAGAAAACTCAAAGAAAATTTTCGAGTACATTCTAAAGAACGATAAGGTTCTGAATTACGAGTTCGATACAGTAGAAGAAGTCATTGAAACATCTAAGGAATACGCGCGTGATAAAATTCGTATGCTTGTAAATTCTGAAGTTCCGATGAAGCAATTGATGTTATCAAAGAGTTTGCGCTCTGGATACGCTTTTGATAATAAAGCAGTGTGTACGTTGTGTGATAAGACTTATTACGAACTGAATGTAGTTGGTAAGAAAGAGATGAATGTATCAGTTCTTCATACACTTAAAAATAAAAATAAGTCTCACATAATCGAATTCACTGAGACAGAACACGAATGTCCGAGTTGTAAAAAGGAATGCCTTTTCAAAAGGTGCCCTGCTAATATTCCACACGTGGCTCTTGCTCGAAAGCGAGAGGAAAGAGACAAGATGGACGTGGTACCCGGAGGAGAAAGAGTCCCTTATGTATTTGTTACATATCAGGGGACGCGACAATTTGAAAAGGTAGAAGACCCAGATTATGTTATTAAAAACGGAATACCGATTGATTACATTTATTATTTCGAACACCAGTTTAAGTCTGCCATTCAGACTATATTCGAGCCTATGATGGAAGATGTAACAGAACTTTGGAAGGATCTAATTCCTGAAAAAGTTAAAAAGATTCGTAAAAAGAAAACCGCTTAGATGTATTTTTTAGTTCCTTTAACATTGATATATCTACCGCCTCTCGGTCCTATATGAACGGTGTAAGATCTATTATTATATTTTTTTTTGCCAAATTCCGATCTAGGTCTCTTTAAAGATCCTGATGGGAATTTAATACCGTGTTTTATAAAATATTCTCTAATTTTTTCTAATATCTGTAATTCAGCGTTTTTCATATTTGAGTTTCTACTTATTATTAACTGAACATCGCTTGCCAAAAGAAGAGCTGGACTATCACTTTTTGTATCGCGATAAAATGGCTCCCATATCTTATTGATAAAAGATGACCATGGTACGTGCCAATTCTTTATAGTTTTTGTGTGTCTAAAATATGTCATAAATATTATACCAAATATACCACAATATCCTGGGTTTACAGTATCATTTCCTCTATTGAGAGGCCTCATAGGTGAAACAGAATCAAATATTTGTTCCGTATAAGTATCTATATCTCTGGAATCCCCTTTATTGGCAAGTAACATAAAATCAAAATCGGTTTCTAATTCATTTGTAGTTTCAATACGAACCGTATAACCATTTGGGTCAAAAATTCCAAAACCTTCCTTTAAAAATTTATTCTTGACTAAGATAACAGAATGTGGAGCACCTGTAAGTTTTAGTAAAAGTATGTCATTAGGCATAGGCATATTCAAAATCTTTGAAAATTCGCTGTAAGTATAATTTTTTCCTCTAGTTATCTGTTTTTCTCCCGTTAGACCGGAAAGGTGTATCTCTATGTCTCTATTTTTTCTATTACATGTATCAAATACAGCTTTTCTAGACATTATTTAATTATAATATAATATTTTTTTACAATATTATAAAGAAAACCGCTTAAAAATAAAATACATTAATGTGTATAGAATGAGCGATCTCGAACAGAGCATTCAAAATATTGAAGGACTGGAGTTCTTATCTAATATTAAATCATCCAGTGTAGATCTGGTCCTCACAGACCCTCCTTATATTATATCTAAAGACTCTGGAATGAATTCGCATTACAATAAATGCGAGTCAAACGAAAAAAACGGAATTGAAAGTGTTAAAACACAGGAAGAATGGGAAATCTATTCTTCGACAAACGGTATCCACGAAAAATATAAAGATAATTATATAAAATATGGAACAATATACGGCAAAAAATACTGTGTTAAAACTGATTATGGAAATTGGGATTCAGATTTTACATTAAATGTATTAGATTCATTTATAAAAGAATACGCTAGGGTATTAAAGGATAATGGTAGTATTATAATATTTTTTGACATTTGGAAAATTTCACAGTTGAAAGAACTTCTTGAAAAACACAAATTCAAACAAATTAGATTCATAGAATGGATTAAAACAAATCCGCAACCTTTAAATAGTAAAGTTAACTATTTGACAAATTGTAGAGAAATAGCCCTCACCGCAGTCAAAAAATCAAAACCAACATTTAATTCAATGTATGACAATGGAACGTATTTTTATCCACTCCAAGGAGGTAAAAACAGAATACATCCAACCCAAAAAAGTCTAAAACTTTTCGAAGAATTAATTTTAAAACATACAAATGAAGGAGATACAGTGATCGATACATTCTTGGGAGGAGGAACTACCGCATTTGCTTGTAAAAATACTAAAAGAAATTTTAAAGGAACTGAACTTAATAAAGAGTATTATGATAAAGTGATCAAAATTCTTAATCCTGAACTTTCGCTGAGCGACCTGAGCTTAGAATAGTTTTTGATTTAAAAGTATTAATGGTAAATAACTTCATACTTTATTCCAGCCTTTTTAAGCTCATTGGTAGAAATTGTGGCGCCTATTCTGGGGTCGGCTTTTTCCTTTTCCCCTCTAGATGCAGCAACTGCATTGTCCCAGGAATTCTTCCATTTGGGCCACAGTACTTCCCAAACCTGTTCGTTCGTGAGTTTAATAGTCTTGATTAAAGTACCTTTATATTCGTCGTAAATTGACCAGTGATGCCACTTGTCGCGCATAATTTTATTATAACAATAGTTTCTTTGCCGAGTTAAGTCACTGAAGAAACTCGTACCATTGTAAGAAAAACTATGAGATTTTTCGTCTCCTTTAACTGTGGTTCCTAAATATTTTGTAGCCTTAAGCTCGGTAGTTCCTTTTATATCATCTACAGCATCAGATCCACCCCCTACGCCAAGAAGTGTATACCCGAGCCACTTAGCTTGCATAAACTCAAAAAAGCGGTTGTAGTTGAAAGGATTGCCTAAATGTTTATATTTAAACCATCTTAGCAAAAAACCTCCAATATCCATAATATCGTTATGATCATAGTCTTCGACTTTTAAATCTTGAAAGCGCCGCCGACTGATTTTATAAGGTTTAACAGCACACTTAATGAGTTCTTCCTTTGACATCTTTCGCAAATAAGGTCTGTACTTTTCATTCATTTATTATACTAAGTTTATTATTTTTCTGTAATATAATTTCTACATTTCCCGGTATAAAGAAAATTACAGAAAAATAATAAATTTAAAAGAATAAATTATAGATAATTATAACCAGACAATTATGGCTACTCTTGACCAGAAATTCGAGGCTTTCCGCGCTAAGTACGATCTCACCGAGGAGGCGACGACAGAGATGCTTGCTATTTTCAACGAAACATTTATTGAACTCGCACACAAACTCCTCAGCAACACGGAAATCGCCGCGCCGATGTCCACGACGGCGAAACCAAAAACCGCTGTTACGCGTAAAACTCCAAATGTGTCATCAGGTGTAAAGAAATTTGCTACCAAGATTGCTGCCGAATACGCAGCAGAAAGAGGCTTCACACTTGATGATTTTGATAAGGAAAAAATTACAAAGAAAGACATCGACGAGCTTTCAAAGAATGCAAAACCAAACACATCTGGAAGTACATCTGGAAGTACACCTGGAAGTACATCTGAGAACATCCCGGGAGAAGCTGAAAAAACAATTCCTAAGTTGATGACAGATATGTGTCAGGAAATTAAGAACACTAAAAAGAAATCGGTACAGAAGTGTCATGGTGTCAACCGCGACGGTTCTCCGTGTGACAAAAATGGAGACCAAAAGCCGGACAATTGCAGTAATAATTACTGCTTTCGCCACGCACTAGACTGGAAGAAATATGAAGTATCTTCAGATTCGGAACTTGAAGAGGAGGAAGAGATCCTTTTTAAGGACCTAGCGATTGTATCTGAAGATTAATAGTTGCCCGTGACGCTACCCACAGTCATTAAAGGAGCACCTGGACCTGGAGAAGCCTTCATTTTAATGTGGAACGAATCCGAAGAATATTTACCGTCAAGAATACCGGCTGCCATCATCTTTCCATTGGGACCTAGTCCCTCTACTGTAATGTCAAAATCACTTTCACCCGAGAACATTCCAAAAAGTTTTAAGGCAATTAAAGTAACCAAAAAAGCAATCCATGCCGTTAAATAAAGTTTGTAATCCATTTGTTTAATTATATATTTAGAAAATAATTTAAAAGAAAAATGTATAATTAATTAAATGAATTTTGTTACATTTCTAGGCGACAAAAGTCCAGAAACATATCTCGACGAAAATATGAAAATTTGTGGAAATTTTGAAGAACTCCCTCGGGAGTTAAATAGGTGTTCTTGTTGTGAAAGGCATAAAATTAATTTTCCTATTCTTGGTAACCGAATAGTGTCTAAGGAGTACACAGGTAATTTTCAACAAAAAGAATGTAAGTGTCCTTGTAGGCACATTGCTCGTCACATATGTAGAGAATGGGACACTGTAAACGAGGTAGACGAATGTGAAACATCTGATGAAGAATCTGAAGAATCCGATTCAACTGGATCCCTCGAAGACTTCATTGTTCCAGATGAAGGTTTTACAAAAAAGGAAAGAAAACGTTTGGACATCGCATTGAATCGCCTAAAAGGATGTGATTTATTTGGGGTCAACGCCCGCCGCGCCTGATTACCATATTGGTGTAGCCCCCAAGTGTACCATTCCAATGTCCTCGGGACATGTGCTTAGAATGGAGAGCCCTCCATATCATAGGGCCGCTTCCTCCGCCACCCCCCTCGAAAGAGATGTAAGCCGGGCTGTCGCGACCTTTGCTCAGATTTATTGGAGAGGTGATACCGATAGTATCATTGTATGATACAACATTTTTTAATTTATCGTTAACTAATTTCATAATTCTATCTTCTTGATCTTTGAAATATTGTTCGGGAACAGAATTTAAATTTCCTTCATTATCCGCTGAAAGAATATATCTATTTAAATCCCAATCAGATCTCTGAGTGAATACTACAATTACAATAGCAACGGCCGCGAGGGCCGCGATGTAATACATATTAAATTTCATTTACATTTAAACAAATATTTTTTTTTGAAAGAATTTAAAGACAATAATTATAAATGTGTATCAAAGAATGAAGACGCTAATTTACTCTCTTATCCCCACAGTAGCCGCTTATAATGTCCTACCTTCAAAGTTTGTTCGTGAAGCAGAAATTAAGCATGGTCGTGTAGCTATGGTTTCATCCGTCGCTATTCCACTTCTAGACACTGTTAGTTCAGATGGCCTTGGTATTAATTTTGTAAATAATATGCCTATTGAAAATCAGCTTCTTCTTCTAGGTATCTTTGGTTGCTCTGAATTTTCTCAGATGCTAAAGGCTTACAACTTTCCAAGTGACACTAATGCGTGGTTTACTTTTAAGGATACTCATGAACCCGGGGATTATAATTTTAACCCTATGAATTTGACTGCTAAGCCTCAAGACGAAATGTTCATTGGTCGCCTGGCAATGGTTGCCGTGGCGTGCGAAATGACAAATGAACTTCTAGTTGGAAATCCAGTAATGTAAATGTATTTAAAGAAATAAAATATAAATATTACATGTCCGATAAACATAAGGGACGCTAGCTCAGTTGGCAGAGCGCAAGACTTTTAATCTTGTGGCCGTGGGTTCGATCCCCACGCGTCCTAATCCTGGATAGTTTCCCTTATGTTTATTTAAATTAGTTTAAAAAGAAAATGTATACATCATTACTATGAAAGCTATTAGTTTATTTTCAGGAATGGGTGGAGACACCTTAGGAATGAAAAATGCCGGAATAGAAGTTATAGCATACAATGAAAATATTCCAAAGTTTATAGAAACTCACGATCTAAATTTCAATTCTGAACTTATTAATGACAATGGAATAACAGACATTACACAAATTTCAGACGACATCTTTCTTAAGTACAACGGCATTGTTAATTTAATTTTTGCCGGTTTTCCTTGTCAAGGTTTTTCACACGGTGGTAAAAAGTTACCAGATGACCCAAGAAACACTCTATTCAGAGAATTTGTTAGAGCAACTGAATTAATTTGTCCCGAGTTTATTATCGGAGAAAATGTTGAAGGTTTACTTTCAAGAAAAACTGAAACAGGTGAAAAATACATAGATATTATCGTAGAGTCGTTTGAAGAAATTGGCTATAAAATTAAGTTTAAGGTAATAAAGGCCGAGACATGTGGTGTACCGCAACTAAGACGCCGTTTGATTATTGTGGGTGTTCACGAGTCCATTGATTATGACTACAAGTTTCCGATTGAAGAAAACGTGTCAAATTGTAAACTAGACTTTCTAGAAAAAAGTTTAAAGGGTTCTGTATGTGTAGCAAATGTTTACGATGATAAATCCGTAGACGCGATTAACGTAGATACAGATGACAGGGACCCAAATGACATTGTTCATCCTTATATTATATCCGTTCTAAATAAAGAACCTGAATACAATGGTAAAACATTTGACTCCTTGCTTTCGTACTCAAAGAGAGAATCTCCTATACATTTAGAGATTGTTAACCGCAATAATCCATCTAAGACAATAATTTGTAGTTATGATCATCAACCGAGACTACTCGTCCCGTTGAGATATAAAAATGAATTATACATTAGACCATTCAATGTAAATGAACTAAAACAGATTCAAGGATTCCCTAAGGAATTCTTAATTGCTGGAAATACCAAGAATCAAATTGTTCAAATTGGAAATGCTGTTCCTCCAAATCTTGTCACGTTCATTGCTCGGGATCTAGTTCGATTTTTCCAGACAATCCAGCACAATTGACCGACCAGTTGTATCTTGGGTACAACTTCAGATTTCCTAAACCCTTACTCTTTGCAATTTTCCTCGCATTCTCCATCGCAATATCTACTTCTCTAAGAGCTTCAAGTTCAGGGTGTCCGCATAGCTCGTCCCCTGTACCAAACCAAATACATGGCTTATGTTTTGATTTTTCCGTAGATTTCTGATAAAGGAACACAATGTAGAACACGTCCTCTGGTGGACGAGTATCATTGCACTTGATAATTCCTTTATCAGATTTTTTAACTTCGATGTCAAGTCCGATGTTTCCAATGTTTCGAAAGTCGCGATGCTGCTGAGATGGAGCACATGTATAGAAAAGATTCAGCTCGTCGAGAACCTCCTTGACTTTTCCTTCGGCGCGAGTCCCAGACTGTTGTGTCTTTCCTTTGTCTGTCCCGAAAATAAGAAGACCTCCTTTTGCCAAGAGGCGGCTCTTTATCACGTCAAACAGATTCTGACGGGCGTGAGGGGAAAAAAGCGCATCGGCATAAGAGAGGCACATTTTGACAGTTTTGTTCGCACGCAGGCCTTGGCCTCCCAAAGGAGACACCTGCGTTTAGGTTCTTACTTGTACTTATCGAGAAGCGTCAGGATGTCGGCGATGTTCTTTTTACACCTTCTTACACCTTCGAGATCTTCTAGTTGGTAGTAAAGAAAGAGGCACTCTCGAGACAACGCAAGGTTGGAGTAGGTCCTCGCGAGAAGCTCATCTGGTACAGTTATCACCTGACACTTGGCGTAGTCGCAGACAGCGTCGCACCACAACCAAGGCGGAATAGTCTTGCGTTTCCAGCAAGGGGGCAAACACCAGCCATCGCAGATCTGAATATCGCGAATAGGAAGTGTATTGGTCTGGAGGACAACCATAACCGATCGGCTCTCGTACACGCCGACCTTGGCCTCCCTAAGGAGACGTCGGCGTATTCTTCTTAACCGCGCAACACCAACGCGTCCATCAGTTGCTTGTACAGCCCATCGGGGATCTGCTGAGCGTTCTCGAACAGGATCTCCTGGATCTTGACCTCACGCACAGTCGGGCCTGTTCTGGGCGGTCGCGTCGGCGGCCCGTTACCAGTCAGCTCCTCGAGGCGCCGCCGCATGTCGACCACCTGTGCGTACACACCCGCACGCCACTCTGCGTTACTCGTCGTCTGAGACAGCGCTTGTGAGGCGAGCTGCTGATGTCGCTCGTTCAGCACCCGAGCGCGTCTGACGCTTTCTTCGCGGCGCTCCCTGTTGTACGCGTCCCGAAGACTCGTCGCTTCCGCCGCGTCGTGAGGACATCTCGTGCGGTTGTGACCCTCTTGGCGGCAGCACGAGCAGCGGTTGCGCGAAACGGTGCGC
>Ga0115572_10000316_pt1 | contig 41479 bp, 26 predicted proteins | sample COGITO_mtgs_1206_FD_88681 | JGI IMG/M metagenome (GOLD analysis project Ga0115572, IMG submission 88681) | Pelagic marine microbial communities from North Sea - COGITO_mtgs_120607 | ecosystem: Environmental > Aquatic > Marine > Epipelagic | place: Germany:Helgoland, sampling site Kabeltonne... | reverse complement strand
TGAATCCGACGGAGAGTACGAGGTTGACACCCGGAACCTTTCGCGTGCACAGATGGCGGACGAGGACGTAGATGACCTAGTCGCTGCCGGGACCCCGCAGTCTTCGGCAGGCGGCGGCGACGAGGACGACGAGTACGAGCAGCCTGGTGCGCAGGAGGAGGAGGACAACGAGATTGGCGACGACGACGACGACGAGATAGACACTGGAGCCGGAGCGGTGCCCCCTGCCGAGGAGGAGGAGGAGGACGACGACGACGACGAGGGTGTTGTTGCCGCGCCTGCTGCTGCAGAGGAGGAGGACGACGACGACGACGACGAGGAGGAGGAAGAGGAGGACAAGAAGGCGTACATTCTCTTCAACCGCGCGGCCTACTACGTTCCACCCTCCGCCCTTGGCGACAAGGCCGGGCGCATCCGCGACCACAACACGTGCATCGAGGTCCCCGACGCGCTGACGCTCGGCCAGATGAACAACGCCAAGAACTGGCCCAAGGCGGACAAGCTTCCGCCGCTTGCCATCGTCGTTGTCAAGGGTGTGCACGACGAGAGCACCGTGCTCAGCACCGACAAGAACAAGGGGCCGTTCCACTGGTACGCGCGCGTGGTGATCAAGGGCAACACCAATCCAAAGGGCAACGACAACCAGATCCTGCGCCCCATCCCCAAGGCCGTCGTCACCGAGTTTGTGCACCAGATGGCCAAGCTGGACCACATGAAGAACTCGTCTCTCGTCACCAAGTACCAGCCGGAGGGTGACAACGCCAAGACATTCCCAGTGCAGCCCAACGGGTGGAAGAAGGTGGCAGGCATCAAGACGGAGGCGACGCCCATGCAGCGCGCCAAGAAAGACAAGCCCGGAGACGATGCCTCCGAGAAGGCGGCTGCGCCCGCGGCCGCTGAGACTCCGGTCGAGGAGGCGTCCTCGTCGACCGCGACCAAGCCTGCCATGCCTTTGGCCGCGAAGAAGCCCAAGCCTGCGGCGCCTGCGGCCGCCTCATCCTCGAGCAACAAGCGCCCCGCGTCGTCTCCCGCGCCCGCGCCGGAGGGGAAGAAGCAGAAAGCTCCCTCGGGTGACGGCAAGAAGGATGCCATGCCGGCAAAGGCCGACAAGAAGTCCGCGCCGCCCGCGGCCGCGCCGCCCGCTGTGTCGAGCAAGAAGGAGACCGCTGCACCGGCTCCCTCAGCCGCTGCGGCCAAGGGTGCGGCGATGCCGCAGCCATCCAAGAAGGGCTCCATGCTGCAGTTCACGCAGCAGGCCAAGCCCAAACTGCCGGCCGCAGCTCCCGCTGAGGCGGCTCCCGTTGCGGCTCCGGCGAGCTCGCCTACGGTGGGCTCGAAGCGCCCCGCTCCGTCCGCCGAGGCTTCTTCCTCGGAGGACCCCAGCCTTTCGAGTGTCTTCAAGAAGGTCGCTCGCGTGGACTGCGACTCGCGCGACAAGACCACCGTCTTCTGGGTGGGCAACTCGGTCTTCATCGGCCAGTTCTAGACTGGTATTCGGGAGTGGAACACGGAGGGGAGAGCGCGGCGCGAGGGTGGTCCGGTGTGGCCTGGTTGTGGGAACGGATGTACGCGACAATAGTGGCTCGTGTTCGACATTTGTAGCCCGTTCGCGTCTTAGGACAAGACGGTCTGTGGGACATCAGCATGCAGAGCCGCATTGCACCTGTGCAGTACGTGCCAGTCGAATTGAATAATCTTACTAAACGCATCCTCCCCACGGGACATCCACACAAAGAGACTAGCATCAACAATCCGTACGAATCGGGTGCGTGGCCCCTCGCGACGTGGTTTTTCGTCCTGTCTTCCATTGGCTACGTCGCGGTTGGTATGGCATGTGCGTTTTTCCCTCCTTCCCCGCGTATGGCCGCTGGAGGGAGAGAGATCCCTCCCGAGTCTACGTGCCTTCGAGTGACTCGACACGCCGACTACATCACCGCGGACTTGGGAGTGGGAACCCCCACAAAGCAGATCTCCCTGTTGCTCCGCCTCGACAGCGTGTTGCCGCGAAACTCGTCGGAGCCGGCGATGCGACTCTTTGCGCAAGACACAGTGGAGAGCACAACAGTGTCTTGCAGCATCGACGGCCAGTGCCAGGACGTCGTGGTAATACAGATGAATGGCCCCACAGGGGAACCTGTGAGAAGGGTCGCAAAGTTCAACTACAGACACGCGTCGGTGGAGGACGCGCACTACACCACCGCGTCCCAGCTTTCGGGGGTGGGCGGAGAGCTTGCACTTAGTCAGGGGATGGCTTACTGGATCACGTCGACCCACGTATGCTACGCGTCGGCCCCGCTCACGACTCCCACAGACGGCATGGTGGCAGCCTCCGTCAAGGGAGGTCTGCTGTCGGCGAAGCGGATGGCGTTGCTCTCCAGCAGCGAGACCAGGTCATCTCCGGTGGCGGACGACACGTATACGGAGATGTGCGTGGGAAGCAACTACAGCGAGGACTTGGATCTCTTCCCAGTAGGGGCGGGCGTGGAAGCGTCATGGCTGTCTATACTCGACACTTCCCTTTACAACAGCGAGCCCGAGAGTGTGGATGCGCGTCGCGTGATCGCTGAAGTTGGAACGACGTGTGCCTCCAACTCGGAGTCTCTGTCCAGAGACCTCGTGCTTTACCGACTGGACTGTGACCCCTACAACACGTGCATAGAAACTCCCAACATGCCAATGCGCCGTATTGCGACCTCGAGCATCGCGCTCAACATTGACACCAACGGCGACGTGGGCTTGTGGACCGACTACGACCCTACACTGTCTGGGCTGCCGCGCCTGGCCAATTCCACCGACGCCTTCGTCCTCAGCCTCGTGAAGCTGCTCATGATTGTGCTCGCCGCTGCAGTGGTGTACGTGAGAGCCAAGCGAGCGACCGCCAGCTCTTCGTGGCTTTTCAAGCACTGCATAGAATCCGCAACAGATAACAACCAAGCCTCGGAGGCTAAGGATATCTCATTCTCCACGAGCGAAGACCGCCTCATCGGAGCCCTCGCGTTCACGTCACGAGGGCTCATGGTTCTGTACAGGGTGCCGTCTCTGTACATGGATGACCAGGCGCGTGTGTGCATCAGCGAGCTGGCCGCCACGATCCTCTCGGTCATCCACTGGACCATGCGCTACTTCTGCATCAGCGCAGACGGCGAGCCACCCATTTCCATGTTGGGTGGGTCCACGGCCATCATCGACTCCACGTCCGCCGTCATGATGGCCTTTGCCGAAGCTCCCACGCTCGTGGTATCAATGGGCAAGTTTGACCCCACGGCACGCCTTCTCACGGGCATCTTGATATCGCTCATAGTCACGTCGAGGTGCGCCTTCTCCGCCTCATGCTGTGGCGTGCTCTGGGAGAGCGAAACAAACCGCACGTACAAGGGCGTGCTCGTGTACAGCGGTATCATGTGGGTGTGCCAGAGCGTGGCTCTCTCCGTCATCATTGTGGACCTCTTCGTGACGCCCTCTTCCTACAGCATGAGCAGGAACGTCGTAGGGAGCATTCTCCCCGCGCGAATCCTTCTGTTCCTGGCACTCGTGTGCGCGGGACTGCCGCGTCTAATGGCGACGCTGCGGCACATCCTCAGCGCCAAGGAGCACGTAGACTAGCACGTAGACCAGAGCGTGGGGCGGACGGTTTCCGGACATTAAAGTTTTCGTGAGAATATTCTCGTTTATAACGACAAACAAATTCCCTGTAGATGCAATCATGCACAAAGTGCGGGCCCGCACTCAATGTCCGGAAACCGTCCGGAAGTCGTCCACCCACCGGACGACTTCCGGACGATGTCCGGACATTGAAGTCCGGAACTCGTCCGCCTCGCGTCTGTCGACTGGACGACTTCCGGACCTCGTGTACGAAGTGACGCAGTTCGTCAACCGGATGGCCGTGAATTCACAGCAGTGAGATCGCGATCTCCTTTAGGTCCGGCGCCGACGACGTTGCAGAGGTCGAAAAGACCGGCGCCGGGCTTGTCGCTATACGCACGACCATACAATGAATGGCTATACAGCAGCTTTTGCACAGTAGAAGAAACGGCAGGGCCTCCCACCACCATGGCGTCCCTGCGCCCAGCGGCGCCGGGGTCACAAACTCCGTTGGCGCCCGACAAGGCACGCATGGTGATGGAAGCGTCACAGGGCTTGGTCCACGATGCCCTCGCGGCGGGCCTCGACATCTACACCGCGCAGGACAGGTTTGTGGAGAAGGATCGCTCCAAGATCCCCGGCACCATTTTCACACAGGAGCAGCTCGACTCCATGACAACGCCATCCTGTGACACCATGAAAAAGAAGGTGGAGACTGCTGTCGGCAGGTGTGAGATAGCATTCAGATCGTCTGTGTGCACGCAGCAAAGCGTCACAAAGTACGCCTACCTGTTGGAAGAAGCGAGGCATTGCAACCGCGACCACACCGCCGCGATCGCCGAGATGTACGACGAGGACGATGTTTTCGGGGCGATCCTCGATTCTGCTGGGATAAGCACGAGTGACCAAGACTCGTGCTACGGAGTCCGCCACGACATCGAACGTGACGGGAAAGAGCTCTTGGAGATGTACGCCAAGATCGGGCGCATGACGGCGGCCATTTTCGGCACGATCACCACCTACAAGCTCATGTCACACGCCCCGTCATTCTCGGCTTCCGCCAGCCAGACGGCATTGATGCCGACGTGCAAGACCATCGCAGAAGGAATCGGAAGGCTTCGAGCAGCGCTTCAGCAGAAGTCCTCCACACTCCCCTCTGATGTTCGGTCGCGCCTGATCCAGTACATGATGGGACGTCACACTGCAATCCAAAAGGCTCAGTCCACTTGGCTCGAGCTGCAGGAGCGCATCGACGTGCACGTCAACTTCCGATACGAGTCCTCCTTCTCGTGGCTCACCGACAAGATCGGTACCGACCTGCTCGGGCAGATCATGGAGTTTGTCGACTTTCGCTCGGCTTCGGTGTGCTTGAAAACGTGCAAGGAAATGAACAGTATCACCCACCTCAAGACACTCCTACCCCACCTCTCGGTGCGATGGGTTCCCGGTGTCTTTCCTCACGTCGTGGCTCCGTCGATCGAGCCAGGGGAGTGTGGCTACATCGCGCGCAAGACCCTGGTCCACCTCTACACCGACTTTGTTATCAAAGGGGCGAGACGCACAGACGCTGCCTCCGTCCGCCTCCAGACCACTCCAACGGAACAGCCGGAGGGTGCCAACCCAGGTTTCCAAACCCGCGAGGACCGTCTTCGCAAGAAGAGGGACGAGGACAGCCGTGCGGCACGCGAGTCGGAAGACGAAACGCCCGACACCTCGCGCTTCCGAAGGAGACTTGGACACGAAACATTTTTTGGCACCCCGATCAAGTGCGCGTACGACCTGGTGTTTGCAGACACTCTTGAAATCGTGCCCTCGGCTACTGGCACATCGTGCTTGGTGTTCCCTAGGAGCATGCGCAAGCCCAACGCCCCGACAAGCACGTACACGTCGCTTTCTGGCGTCCCATACCCGGCGCACGTTTCCTTCTACACCGACGACCTGAGCGCCCACTACTCGAACCGCAAGTTCAAGATTAAGGTCACGGGTGTCGCCAGGACGCTTACAAACATCAACAAGGACGAGGACTCCGTCTATCAACAGACAATGATAGCTTACTCGCCCATGTTCGAGATCGTGTCGACCAAGAAAGTGTCGTCCTCTGTCCGCCAGCGCGCTCAGGAGGAGAGTGCGCGCAAGGAAAAGAAGCAAAAGAAGTAGCTGGTAGATCGTGTGTGTGGGGGGTGCGTGGTTGTTCCACGGCATATACCCCGCTAAAGAGGGGTGGCCTGTGTGCGAGGTGTACGTGGTAGCAAATAGAGGTTCGACATGAACTACAGCGACCCCTACAATGCAGAAACCCTGCGCGCGGTATTTAACCAGTTTACCATGGACCTCGTCGATGATCTGAAACAGAAGAGTGGCCAGACCGACAACACTGCCACAGTCGTCGTAGGAGTGGGCATCGGCATGCTGGTGTCGGCTGGAATAGTCTTTGTTTTCTGGTGCATCGCGAGGTGTTGCCCCCTTCTAGCTCGACGCATACGCGATGCTCCTGGCACTGTAGCCGTAACCCGTGTCGTGAACGATGTCGAGTTGGACACCGAGTTGGACACCGAGACTGACGATCATCAATGCGGAAGCCCGACTTCTAACACCGTGTACAACACTGAGGGTGCATACAGAAGCGACTCGGAAGAGTCGGATGAAGGAGAGGGAGCCAAGGCTGCCAAGGAGGCACAGAGGCGGTCACGTAAGAGTGGGACCGTCTGACATGGATTAGACGTGTGTATTACGGTCATTTTCAGTCTGTGTGAAATGATAAACAGTAGGATCAAGCCTAGAGCTAGGGGTCCAGGGGCTGGCTGGTGGCATGGAGATTTTGCTCCGGGGACTGAGCATCAACGCCCCCGTCCCGTTCACCCCGTTGCTTCTGAGAGTGGAAGACGTTGGCACGGACGATGAGGAAGAAGGGGATGCCATATTGGTTGACGGTGAGAGCGCTGGCGGCGGAAGCAAAGCCCTGAGGCGGAAGAGGCAGCGGCAAGTGAATGGGGGTGGCAATGCCGAGGGGGGCGCTTCGTCCTCTCAACCCGCGGCGGTGCCGGCGCCGCCAGATGACGAAGACTTGGTTGCTGTCGCGAAGCCCTCTGATGACCGAGGGAAGCCACCAGGAGGCATGCCATTCCCCGGTGGTGGGCCGCCGCCTGGTGGCGGCGGAGGTGGCGGCGGTGGCGGTGGCGGCGGTGGCGGCGGTGGCGGACCGGACGTCGCAGCGTCCACGGCATTCACTGACGCTCAGAAAGGGTGGTCGTTGAAGGAGGAGGAGCCGCCGCGCGTCAAGTTAGTTCCCGGAACCAACTTCACACCCGTTCTCTACAAGCTGTACATAATACTCGGCAAGGCGCACGGCAAGCTCCTCTACAAGCGGGCCATGCGCGTCAATATGCGCTTCAAGGTCGCCAAGTACCGCAAGCTCAGGAAGGCGGCCGACAGAGAGGCGAGCGAGATGGCAGACATTGTCAAGAAACAGCAAGCCCGCCTCATCTCGGAGTCGGGCGCGGCCGCGAAAGACGTGCAGTGGCAAGCCTACGATAAGGTGGCCGGCAACATCACCGACCTCCAGAAAGAGGTGGAGGTGTTCAGGGAAATCGAGAATGCTGCCATCACGCTGCTCAAGGAGTCGGACGGCGCACTCGACACGGACGGCCTCGACCCGGAGAAAGACGCGCACATCATCAAAAAATGCGAGGAACTCAGGGGGCACATAGAGGAGTTGACGATCTACAACCAACAGGCGGAGGTCCTCGATACGATCGCCGAGGTCGTGCTCATGTTCTTGAACAACCCTTACACGATCCGCAACCGGTTCATGAACTTCCTTTTTCTTGGAGCAGCCGGCACTGGTAAGACGACGATGGTGCGTCAGATCAGCAAGGTGTTTGTGTCCGCGGGCATGTTCGTGTTCGACACCGTGCGCGAGGCGGGTCGCGGAGAGTTCATCGCCCCGTACGAGGGCCAGACCGTCGGGCGGACGACCGACTACCTCAAGAACAGCCTCGACCACGGCGTGATCTTCATCGACGAGGCCTACTCCATCACCACGTGGAAAGACGGACAGTGTGATGGGTATGGACAGGAGTCTACGTCGGCCATTGTCGATTTCATGACCAAGTTCAAGGGCCTGTACTGTCTGATGGCTGCTGGCTACCAGAAGGAGATGAGGCGCTATTTTCTGCCCGCCAACCCTGGGCTAGACCGGCGGTTCACCTACCGTTCCCTCATCCGCAACTACGACGCGCTGCAGCTGATCAACGTGTTCAAGCGCAAGTTGCTGGAGGAGCAGGGCATCGAGGTGGACGGGTTCGACCCGTCTGCGCTGTTGCCCGCCGACCAGTTCTTCTTGGACGGTGCGTGGGAGTGGCTCATGAACGCGCTCGTGATCGGGCTCAAGGTGGAGGAGCGCTTGAAGCCAGCGGATCCCAACAACAAGAACTCGTACCCGGGATACGAACTGGACAAGAAGAACCTGACCGAGTACCCCAACGTGCGCGAGATACGGCCAAGGTTCAAGAACATCTACGAGGTGTTCAAGGCCCAGGCCGGTGCCATGTCCAATCTCGCGGAGGAGTTTGCCTTGTTCGTGTCCGTGCAGAAAGGGACCGAGGGCCTCGCCCCCCTCCCCGGGGACGAGGAGGACGAGGATGACATGGGGGGCGACACACGGTGTGTGGGAATGGACGGAAACGACTACCCCCTTGACTGGGACGAGAAAAAGATCGCCACGACGGGAGATCTCAAGGTGGTCGAGGACAATCGGTTGGCCGTGACGATCAACTTTACCATGCAGGACATGAAAACCCTGGTCGAGAACAGGATGTACAAGATGCACGTGGGCGACCGCGAGGAGATGGCATCGGAGTGGAAGCTCTTCGATGAGGCCGTCATGGCGAGGGTCGATGCGTACTACTTAACGATACAGGCAGATGCCCGCGACCGAGCGGATGACGTGCTTCTGACAGCCGACTCGGAACGAACGCCTGTCGAGCTCTCCACGAAAACGTCCAAGGCGGGCGGCGTGGAGGATCTCCCTCACCGAAAAAAGTACGACTACGAGGAGCCCGAGTGGGAGGTGGAGCGCAAGAGGAAAGAGGCAATTCAAAAGAAGGCGGCGGCCACGAGGGAGCTGAACAGCGCCCAATCCTACGCCGTGGATGACAACGCGTGGGATCTTTACATGGAGACCATGGCGAGCTTCCGGTCAAAGTCTGGAGGAGCGTTTGGAGGCCACGCCTACCCCGACGAGATCAGGGACATTCTCGGCATGCTGAAGAGCAACACCAGACCGTTCAGGGCCAAGCCCGCTGCCTGGGTAAAGGCTACTCAGTCGAAGGAGGTGCTTGCCAAGCGGCTCGTGGACAAGTGGACGACGAGTGTTTACGGCGAGATGGACCACTACAAGGGCACGCAGGGCAACATCTACACCTCCCAGACACAGCATCCGCGCTTTGGAAAGACGGAATTTCCCAAGGACAATCAGGGCGTCACTTTTGCAATGTTGTTCAAGGACTTCCCCAACTACGCTGTCTGCACCTGGCAGATCGACGACCCGGAAATTTCGGGGCTGAGGCTGGAAGTCACGCAGTACCTCAAAAAGGCAAAGAAGGCTGGTCTCGTACAGACTTACAGCACGGTCGTGGAGGTTTTCAACCTGCTCGACCTCAAGAGGTCGGGCACTGACAACGACAGCGTGCGGTCGTGGCCGTTCCCGGTCCACGTGGGCACAAACAATGGCGACATCAACTTCGACGCTCTCGGCATCCCTTTCAATCCCTACTACGAGCCTTACAAACAGCGCGTAGAAACGTGGGTGGCGGCAGCCATCGACCACATGAAAGACTTCGTTCCGAGGCCGGGCGATTCCATGGGAAGGACATCCCCTGGAGGAGGAGGAGGAGACGACGGCGACGACGACGGAAGCGGCGGAAACGACGCCTCGGTTGCTGATTTGAAGCAGTCGCTCGCCAACAAGGGAGGAGGGGGCAAAGGCGGCGAGGGGGCTAAGGGGAAAGGAGCGGCGTCCGCCTCTGGCGACTCCTCCTCCTCGGCAGATACCGAGCCGGCTAGGCGGGAGACGCGGGTCACGGGACGCTGATTAGAGCGACTTTGGGAGTGCGTGTGTGCGGTGGAGGTAGCATGAACAAGTGTCTGTAATAGAATTACAAGCTCTTCTTAAAGTCTCTAGGTGGTTTCCCATACACCCGGACGTGTGCAAACCGGTACGCGTCTCTTACAGCCTGGCGAGAGCTCTCCAATACGTAGTAGCTCGGCGAACGGTCCTGTCCTGCTAGGAATGCCAAGAGACCACACTCTGCCATGCAGAGCGTGAAGCTTGTGCGTTGCATTTCGAACGTTGTCCCGGAGTCTTTCCAGAAGCGGTAGAAGGTCAGGGCCCACAGCAAGACCGCCATCGCCAACGGGGGACACACCAGTGCGGTGTGAACAATCGTGCACTTCTTGCGTATGTACGCCTCGATTGCGAGGGCAGTGCCCGTGACCGGGATGCCTATCGCTTCCGACCTTGCCTTGGCGTCGCGTCGGAGGAGCGCGACCATGAAAAGACACGCCTCGAGAACGCAGACCTTCAAGAAGATTTCCCAATCTCGGAATCCGTGGTATAGCATGAGCTCCACCAGCGCAGTCGACCCGAGGGCGAGGGAGGGGATGGCCGTTCCCATCAGGCGGTACAGGGACGGCAACACAAGGATCATGCACGACGCGAACTGCGCGGCGCTGAGCAGAATTAGAAGTCCTATGGACGCTCCAGCGCCACACCCGAGCACGGCATTGATGTAGAGTGCGTGTGACCCAAAGTGCTTGATCCTCCTACGAACCTCGTCTAGAAACAGCAGTGCCACTATACATGTACCAGTGTCTATGGTCAGAGCAGCAAACCCCTTGTCGAACAGATTAGACGCGAACGGAGGCATCCCCTTTCAGTGTCAATACCATACTACCCACTCAATAACACGCGATTGTCCGTGGATAGCGCGCGGCTCTCTAGGCCGGACTAACCACGAGTGGGGTAATCAGACAGACGTCCTCCGGCAGCCACTTGATCGTCATTACGGCAGGGTCGTCCGCCTCGAAGATGCGCCCAATACCACACGCTACTGCACACCCCGACACGCCCTCGGTGGCGACCTCGTAGACGCAGATACCGTCGATATCGTGGCCGTGAACGATGACGAATGCGTCGACGGGCACGCCGGGCGCGACCATGCACACGCTCATTCCCTTGCACACGACGGCCAGGATGTCCTCGTGTGTTTCCGCGACCGCTTTTACCTCTTCAAGATGAGGTTGCGGGGACAACATGCGACGGGAGTAGCACTCGTAAATTGACGTTGCCAAACTGCGCGACGTACCGCCATCGCGGGGGCACACGGAGGCAGAGGTCACCTTGGATTTTGATCGTCCAGCCTGTAGATTGTGCAGCTTCATGATGCTACGCACCTTCTTCATGGTAGTGCGAGGTACGCCCACGCACGCCTTCTTCCTGCAGCCCATGAGCAGCGCGGCGTCGGCCACTCTTTTCAAGCGCTTCACCTCGTGGTGGTGATCCTGATTGCCCTTCTCCTCGCGGTCGATGCTCACTATGCACCGCGCGAACGTTTCCTGCAGCGACGCGGTGAGGCCGACCTGAAGCCCCATTCGGATCATGAGGTCGACGAGGGTCTGAGGCGCTCCCCCCATCATCAGGCGCGAGATGGTGTCGCCGAGACAGACTCGCTTGGAGCGGAGATCTACGCCCATGGCCACCATGAAGAAGCGATCCTCCTCCGAGAGCGTCTCGTCCTCTCGCTCGCAGGGCGAAAACTTGCGGTCGTTGGAGTGCGGGTACCTGAAGACTGGGCGATCGTCGCTGAACGTGCGGTGGAACATGTCGAGCCCGCGCTGAAAGTGACAGATGATGCTCTGGCCCAGCTCGCGGACACCTGGGAGGATGCTCTGAGGCGAGCAGCTGTACACGTTCCATTGCTCATGCAGGTTGCTAAGGGGCACGATGGCAGACTTGCAAATGTACAGGGTCGTTCGCGGCTCAGAGATTGGCTGCCCACTCCGCCCGCTGTGTGCGTAGAGCGAGACCATGCCACCGAGCTGCGTCACCTCCACGCTGACGCCGCACGTGTGGAGAGCCATTCCCTCGTAGGCGGTGGTTTCCACGCAAGGGAGTCCGGTTCGGTACTGCCGCACGAACTCGCTTGCGTCGTCTACGCGCCCGTCCGCGCACAGAAGCTGGGCATGCATCGCCGTGTCTGCGATGGCCGCCTCCGTTCCGCCCTCCTTGCTTGAGAGGCGTACGAACGCGTTGGGCACGAGCTGGAGGCGGGTGCACTGGCAGTCGGCCATGTCCTTGGTGCACACGAACGGGTGCTCGTAGACGACTAGAGACTCGAAATGCTCGGAGGCCTTGATGACCTGGTGCTCGTAGTAGCCCTCTATGCAAGAGGGTATCGCGATGGTGGCGTACATTGGTGCGGGCATCTTGACGCCGTACGTCTGCGCGAGCTTTACCAAGGACCGCTGGAGCTTGTTCGCAGAGTTGTCGGTCGAGTTTGTCGCACTGTTCATGCTAATAAACTCGGCTCGCGCCCGCGCCTCGCCACTGTCCGTGTCGACCTCGATCCAACGCAGGACCAGCGAGATGCAGTGGATGTCACGCTCTCCGAAAGCGTCGCGGCGCACCGTGTCGATCATGGGAAGCGCACTGTCACCCCCGTAGATCGTGAACCTGCAGAGCGTGGTGATCGGCACCAGCTGCTCGTTGATCTTGCCGTCGGAGTATATCGCCATTCCATCGATGTACTCGATGGCCTTGGCGTCCGCGACGCAGTAGCTCGGTATGACCAGCGACACCGCGATCGACCGTGGCGACATGCTTCCGTCGAGAGACGCCTTTCCACTGGCGTGTGCCGTCAGCTCCGCCTTCTCTGACGCCACAAGGGCCTGTGCCTGTATGCTGCTCTCGGACCCGATGCAGCGGCGGCCTGACATGAAGCCATCGAAGGCTTGAGAGAAGTAGGGCGAGCTCTTGTCGGCGGGTCGGTTGGCGTAGCGTCGGTTGGAGTTGCGCAGCTTCATGATGGGCAAGTTGATCGCCACCTTTTTCATCTGCTGGTGAAACTCGACTTGGGCGGCATGGGGTCGCCGCAGCGGCACCAAGGAGGGCATGTCGCGCGTGTCCGAGGGGATGAACATGTTGACGGTCGGCGCCGCGGGTTCGAAGAGAGCCGGCGCCGGGCTATTGCTGGGATTGCTCGATACCATCTCACGGTCCGCCTCGTCCGAATCTGCCATCGCGCAGCCGCTTTTTGTGCTATCAATGGCATACTCCGTATGCCCTCCGGTTCCTTGGTCGTGCATGGTCCGGCGCCGAGCAATGAAACTGCACAATCCGGCGCCGACGGAAAACAGCTTTGTGGGGACCGCTAACCAGCGGCGTCTCTTGATAGAGCTACATGGCATGGGTACAGTCAGACCACAACACTCGGCGCCGGGACGATGTTGTACGAGGAGCCCCTGAGTAGGGTCGTAGAGTACGCGATGGGACAGCTCTGTGAGATGATCGAAGACGGCGAGTCGGGAAAGCCAAAGGCGGTCGTTGCGATGAGAAGATGTTTTGTGCACATCGTGCACAAGCTCCCCATGACAAGCACGGTGTTGAACAGAAGCGCGCACCAGCACGTTGCCTTTGAGCACGTGCTCTTCTACGAGCGCATACGCCTTGGCATCTCCTCTCCACACTACTTTCTCGACGGCGTCCCATCTTCCGTGCAGATCTTCTCCGGAGTGACCGCCATGAACCCGTCGCAGGACAGCGAGCTCGCAAAGCTCCGATACAGGGACCTCATCGCAGACAGACTACAGACTGTCGGCAAGCTGGAACAGATGTCGAACGACAACCCCCGCAAGATCCAGCTCATCTCTCAGAATCGCGCCGGGCTGCACCGTAGCATTCCGGGCCCAGTGTGTGTGCTTGTCGCCCGCTGCAGAGCCATGTGCCAGGGCGTACGCCGCGTCAAGCGCGCACAGCTCTTTGTGCAGTGCTGCAACCTCAACTGCAACCGCATCTTCTACACGGGGGAAATCCAAGAGGCGTGGTGCAACGCGGCGTCGTCGGCGACGTCAGCCTCGACCGCCTCGAGCGACGATGGGGTCGAGGAAGGCAGCTCGTCGCAGTACTGGTCCAAGGTGTACCTTTCCGGCGGGGCGAGCGTGACGCAGGCGGAGAAGTGCCCCACCAAGCGCTTCTGCTCTACGGCCTGTGCGTCAGAACACACCACTCACCTCGCTGCCATGATGCCGGACACGGGATTGACCATGGACGCCGACGACGGGGCGACTCGTATGGGGCGAGCTCGCGTCGCGCAGTCGCTCAAGCTCGCGCTCAAGCGCAACGAGATGGCGGCGCGCTCTCTGCGGAACGCCCGCTCTCGGTTCCGGGGCAACCTCGCGGTGGAGGCCGAGGAGATCCGCAAGTACAGGGAGATGCACATCACCGCACTCAACGTGGACATCGGGGTGCTCTACGCAAGCTCCATCATCGCAGAGTCGGCGGTGCTCAGCAAGAACAAATTGCTCCCGGGATCGATTCTGTACTGGCGTGATGACCCCCTTTTCTGGGCCAAGGCCGTGGCGGCCGTGGCCAAGATCTACTCCAGCATGCGTCGCAAGGAGGGGATCGTATCTTCCATGCTGACGATGCCGCGGTTTTTAGAAGTGATACAAGCGAAAGCACACACTCTATTCTAATCAGACAGTACCTCCACCTCTTCCTCTGGGGGTGGCTTGGCCGGGGTCCGGCGCTTGGGAAAGTTTTCGGGATCGTCTTTCGAGTAAGCAATGTATGTGGCAAAGACCACCCTTTTCTGACCCTCCGGGGAAGCGACGACTCTGTCGATCTTGAACGCCATCCTGCCGGGAAGTATCACCACCGGTAGCATGGCGGTCTTGATGTTGACGACGTTGCCGTCGTATTCGTCTGGTCTGTTGGAAATCAGTGCCATGTCGATGTAGTTTGAGCGGGGCTCTTGTATGGTGCACTTCAGCGCGATCGGACCCTTAACTCTCAGAGCGTACGTCACCAGCGGCTCGTCCTTCTCGGGATCGAACCCCTCTGGCTCGAAAGTCCACCGGGGCGACATGGAGGTGTACACCTGTCCCTTGTTAAAAAACATGCATCCCTCAAGCTCGGTGCACCTGTCCGCAAACTTGGCCATGGTGTTGAGCGTCACGAACGTAATCTGGTTGCCGTCCTCGACGTTAATGACATCCTTGGCACCAAAGTCGTTATCCAGGTACGGCCCCACTGGCTGTCCAATCTCGAACGCTACTTCATCTCCGCGGTTGCCTATACAGCACTCCTTGATCGCGGGGTTGGAGAAGAAAGACCTCGTGACATTTCCATTTTCAATGAACATGTCACTCCCCGATGTCTGCAGCGTGACGTACTCAAACCCGGTGTTTGTGGCGTTGCCCGCCTTGTTGTTGGCTTCGGGGTTCACAAAGCAAGGGTCGCGCATGCCACTCACGGCGTGCAGCATCTGCTCGAGAACATCCAATCCGTATTGGCTTTCCGGCATGGTCACCCTTCCCTCCAGCAGCTCGAGAAGGAGCTTGAGGCGAGCAGGCCGCGGCTCCGCCTTTGCAATTGCCTGCTTGACCGTAATGTCTGGCCCTCCGTCCTCCAGCAGTTTGAACATAGCACCAACTCCGCTTTCCGCGAGGTGTTTCTTGTACAGTTCGATCCCTCCTTCCTCGGCAAAGTAGTCTGCCTCTGCAAAGTACCGGTACTCATCTGGAGTGCACAGCACGGGGGCGAATGGGTGCACATACCCTGCCTGTCGAAACAGCATTTCTTCGTCGAACACAACACCATTGGCGTTGTCAAACTCCACACCTTCTACTCGAGCTCTGCTCACCAGAAACCTCAGAATGTCAAATCGCCATTCTTCACGCGGCGTCCACCAGTCCGGAAGCTCGAGGTACTCGTCGTCCACTTTCGTGGGTACTTTCGCTCTTGGAGTAAAAGCAGAAATGGAGAGCGCATGCAAAGGCGGGAGCCGCATGCCTCCCCCTCCTCTCCCCTTGCCATAAACTTCAAACTGGCAGTTTATCACGCGACGCGCTAAGGGGGGTGGTCGCAAAGGGGATGAGACATAGCGCCACCACCGCACACCCACTACGATCACCATGGCCGCGTGCGAGGTCACGACCAATGCACACCGCACGCTACAGCAGTCTGCTGCGGTCCTCAAAGTCGTGCGTTCGACCATGCGCAACCGGACAACCACCCACTCCATGCCGGAAACTACCGCGTTCGCAAGCCTTTTCGGATTCCAGAAGATTGCACACCAGGTTTCGTGTGCTTCCAAGACTTTCATAGGCAGCATCGACGGCGAGATCGTGTTGTCCGTGAACACGGCGTACTCCCCAGTCGAAGAGCCCGGCGCGCCAAAAAAGAAGAAGCGGGGGCGGGACACGGCGGAGGAGGACGCGGACAGGGCCGTGGCCAAGGTGGAGCGCTCTGGAGCCGACGCCCACAAGGTCTCTCAGGCGACGTTCAACGCCGCGCGGGGCGTTCTCAAGGAAATGCTGAACACCCGCGGCGTCAGCAACGAGCCCGTCATAGAGTCGTGGGCGGTGTCGCTGCGCAAGCCCGGGAGCTGGGGCGCGGCGCAAAACGGACAAGTGCCAAGCATTGTGATCGGCTTCCGTCTCGCAGCGGGGGTCCCCATCCCGTTGGGAAAGCTGTGCACCTCGCTGAGGATATGCAGGGATGGGCTTGTAACCACGTCCGTCGAACGTGTCAACACCGACTTTGACCTGCCCCTCTCCGACCAAGGAAGCGCCGCGCAAGACAGTGGACAGAAGTCTATCCTGCTGCTGGCCAGCATCCCCTACCTAGATGACCCCCCGAAAGACACTTCCCCGTCCAAGTGATTGTATTTAATCAATTTTCAATATTTTACGAGCCCACGACCACACGCCGGATAATATTCCGCCCCAGGTCCAGACGCACAGCCATGCGAAGCATGCTACCGAGAGCGCAGCACTCGAGGGACACATGCACGCGGTGGCATGGACGGCGGCGATGACGCATGTGAAAAAGAACGGGAAGGCGATGAGCTCAAAGTTGATCCACACTCCGGTCGTGAGCAAGGCCGCGATGCCGGCAAAGTAGTTGCGCTCCTTGACGCAGAGGAAAGCGACCAGACACATGACAGAGACGGACATCTTTGTCGTAAACACGAAACACACGAGAGCGACTCCTGCCGCGACCCCCATGGGCCTGGGGAAGGTGTGAGGCAAGCACTGCGTGATGTCTTCCGAGTTCTGCCAGAAGTCGGCCGCCACGAACGCTGTGAGGCACATCCACGCGACCATCATCCAGACGAACAGCCAGTTCGACGAGCTGCGGTAGAGGAGTGCAACGTACTCGTACTTGTTCGGAAACGAGCGGTGGGCCAGGGAGAGCAGCGGAAATTGAAAGAGTGCCAGCAGCCACCTCACACTCGCCACCACCGCAAACTGTGGGATCTGCGCATCAATCTGATCGGCAAGCCGTAAGAGCGGGTCGGACATCCTCTTGGTGTTGTACGTCATAGCAACGCTGTATGCCCCTTTTAGCGACAGTGCAAGATGATTTAGATAGTCATTGCACCTAATGCTAAGAGCATCCGCAGCGACATGAGAAACGGGGTGTCGCAGTCCGCGCTGGCCAAAGGCGTGGCAACTGGCTCGTGGATCAAGAATAGCCGCGTGCCGGCCAAGGCCATACAGAAGACGTCCTCGTACAGGCCATTTTCTCTGACGCGCACTCGACCCTTGATAGGCGAGAAGACCCCTGCTATCACTACCAATCCCAATAGGGAAACGTGGCTGACTAGCCTGAACAAGGGGCCCAAGTGTGGACCGCTGAGCCTTCAGAAGTGGTTCCTGTTCGTTTTCGTGGTGGCGGTCGCCATTACCGCAGCGGTCGTCTACGTGATCTTCGGCATCGATCGGCCCGAGTTCAAGTCACCGCCTCCCAATCCGCCTCCTCCGCTTCCATCGCTGCCGCCCCGACCGCCCTCTCCTCCACGTCCGCCATCACCCCCGCCGCCGCCCGGAGGGCCCCCGCACTCTCCGGCGATCTACACTCTATCCGATACCACGTGCACGCACAAGGTTGGGCTTGTAGTGATCCCGCTCACCAACAACAACCGCTGTGAGGACGGTGGCACTACCAGCGTGTCTTCGATCTGCGCTTTGGGCACCGACTACCCAGATTGCCCTGAGCGCACCAACGCCAGGCCGCCCAGCTCGCCGCCGCACCCGCCCCCTCCTCCGCCACCGCTGCCACCTTCCAGCCTGCCCAGCCCTCCCCCCAGCCCTCCGTCTCCGCCGCCTCCACCTCCTCCGTCGCCGCCACCGCCCAGCCCGTCGCCGCTCCCTCCTCCGAGTCCGCCCCCTCCGCCACCTCCACAACCTCCTTCGTCTAGGGTATGCTCTAACTACTGCCGCGTCATGACCACCGATGGGTCATACCAAAATTTGCACAGGGACGGGTCCTGTGACGATGGGGGTTCTGGGTCACAGTCCTCGCAGTGTGCGCTGGGTACGGATTGCGAAGACTGTGGAGAACGGTTCATCTACCCACCACCCCCGCCACCCGTAGGCAGGAGGCTGTCGCAAGACAACAGTAGTGTATAGTGTTATACATGTGTGATACAACCAATCGTTCTAAATCAGTGAGCTTCTCTTGTAGAAATCGAGCGCAACGGCGCTGGCCCGCACGCAGCGACGGGTCAGGTCGGTGATGTGCATGCCGGCGAGCGTGCGGGCCCGGGAGAGCGCGACGTAGGCCTGCCCGTCCGCGAAGCATCCCGCCATGTTCACCACAAGCTTGTCGAACGTCGCGCCCTGGCTCTTGTGGATGCTGACCCCCCACGCGAGCTTGAGCGGGATCTGGTAGCGCGTGGCCACGATCTTATCCTTCTTGTATACGGAGAACTCGTTCTCAGGCGTGCACCCCGTGATGAAGGTGTGTGTAAACTTGTGCGGGCTGTCTCCGGTGTCGCCATAGTCCGTGAACTCGACCGTGATGTGGGCGTTCCTTATCGTTGGGGGGGCCTCCACGACGTCGACCTTCTGCACGCGCCCGACGGACCCGTTGACCAGACGGCCGCGGCTCGCGGACACGTTGATGTTCTTGAGGCACATCACGAGGGCCCCTACCTTGAGGAAAAGCTTCGGCTGCGCCGTCACCGCTGTGAGCGCGTGCTCGTCGCCCTTGTCGACACAATTGAAAGGGTGCGTAGGCTGGTGAATCTTGGACAAGACGACGCGGTTGTGCGTGTCGGCGTCGTCGTTCTTGGCAAAGAGGCACACCGAGTCCTCGTGTGGCTCCTTGGCGCAGTTCTCCATGAGGTATGCGTGGTCCATCTGGCTCAGGTTACCGCCCCGAATTCGGCCGAGCACTTCCAGGAGTTTCGGGTCGGTCTGGCGGTGCACCTTCTTCAGCTCGAAAACCTTGACCCCAAGCTCCTTCCATGCCTTGCTCTGGAACACGAAGCCGTTTGTGGTTGCAGAAACTGCTGGCAGCTGCAAGAAGTCTCCCACCAAGATGAACTGAACAGGCAGCGTGTTGCCAACCCGCCCCCGGACTCCGTTGACGAGGCTGTGGATCTTGTCGAAGAACTTTGAGTCGATCATGCTGATCTCGTCGATGAGGATGCGGTCGGTGCTGACGATCCTCTCTTTGAGCTCCTTGTTCCTCGACCCGTACACGATCGAGAAGTAGACCTCGACGTTCTCCCTTCCGGTCCCCATGCCGAGAAACGAGTTGATGGTCGACCCTCCCACCATCGCGGCGGCCGCCCCAGTAGACGCGGTGACGGCCATGCGGTCAGGGCTGGAGACGGAGCGAATGGCTCTGACGATCTGCGACTTGCCCGTTCCGGCCACGCCAGTAATCAGTATGCTTTCGCCCTTCATGGCGGCCTGGAACACCTTGAGCTGGTCTTCGTCTAGCTGTAGGATAGCCTGGAGCACGCTGTTGGTGATCGCGCGGAAGGTCGCGCACGTCCGCCCTAGTATGCATGCCAGGCGCACTGCGCCGTGGGTGGTGCGTCCGTGCGTCAGATTCTCTCCGACCATACGGAGGGTGTCATTGTCCAAATGCTCGACAATAGACGGGCTCCGTTTCTTTTTGACAACTATCATGATCTTGGCGATAGCACTTTTGTTACCAAGGATGGTCTATACTGTTTACCGACCGGTCCGATGGCCGTGCATGTTAATGTGTTCCGGCGCCGAGCGTGATACCACCAACCACCCTACCACCAGTCACTCTCCCCTAGTAACCGCCCCCGTTTCCGCGAGGGAAGAACTGGGGCTGCATCGGCTGTGGAGCGTCGTAGTAGCCCCCCATCCCCGACTGCGCCATGATCGCGTCGAGCTTTGCATGCGACATCTCCGCTGCGCGAGTGCTGGAGCTCGCTGTTCGCGCGGCGGCCGTGATTGTCTGAAGCGCGCTGTGTAGCTGGGAGATCATGCCCTCGAGCATGGGGTCTACCACGAAGTTGCCCTGTGCGGGGAAGCCGTGCTGTTGCTGGGGAGGATGCATCGCGCCGTTCTGCATGTACACGGTGTTCTGGTTGACGTGCACCGTGGCCTGTGCCATGGGGCCGTTGTGATCATCGCCTGCCACCGCCGCGTCGGCCCTACCACCGCGGCGCTTCGACTGGGAGCCTTGGCCCTTGCCGGAGGGAACCACGGAGGTCGCGCATTGTGGCTGTGCTGGCGCATTGGAGATAGCTGCCTCGGTGGGCGGCTTCTGCTTCTTGGCGTCTTTGATTTCAGCCTCCAGGTCGCGTATACGCGACTCGAGCGCCTTGGTGCGCTTTTCGGTTTCCTTGAGCAGGTGGTCCTTGCGTCCTAGCTCCGCCTTGGTTTCCTTGAGCTCCTTTTCCGTGAGGACAACGAGTGCCGCGTCCTTGTCCTCGCTCTTGTCTGCGTCATCGTCCGCACTCTCGCGGGCAGTCGCTGCCTCGTTGGCCACCTTGAGGGCTTTCTCGGCCTCCTCTCGGGCCTCGTCGGCTTTTCGGAGGGCTTCCTCGGTCGCCGCGCGTGCCTCGTCGGTTTCTTTGACGGCGCTTTTGAGCTGAGCGTTGGACGACTCGGACGCCTTCAGACTGGCCTTGAGCTTGTCGGCCTCGGCCGCCACATCGTCCATCTGTTGCTTCGTCGCCGCGCATGCCCCGATCGCGCTGTCGTTAGACTTCTTGATTGCCTCCAGCTCCGTCTTGGTCTTGGCGAGATCGAGGAGCGCCTGCTGCACCTGCGTGTCTGCGTCCGCCTGCGCCCTGCGCGCCGCATCCGCGCTCTTGGACACGAGCGCCGCTGCCGTCTTAGTCGACTCCGCCTCCTTGCGGTACTCCTCGAGAGATCTTTTTACCTCCGCCAACGCCGTCTGATGCGAGCGCGTCATGTCCTTGCGCGCTCTGGTCTGCTCAGCCACCTGCTTCGCGTGGCTCGACTGCAGGCTGGATACCTGCGACTCCAATGCCTTCTGGCGCGCCGCCGCCTCCTTGGTCTCTTGCTCGTGCTCCAAGGTCATGCCGGCGACCATAGAGTTGGCTATCTCCACCGCGGTCTTCTGACTCGCGACCTGCTTCATTAGAGACGAGTTGTGCTCGTCCATGGCAGCCATCTTCTTCTTGATCGTGTCCTCCGCTGCCTTGCTCGCGTCTGCCACCTTAGCCACCCTCGCGTCCGCCCTGGACTCGGCGTCCTTGGCGAGATCGCCCAGCCGCTTGACATCCTCCAGAGCCTTGGCCTTCAGGGCATCCGTGCTGCGTCTGTGCTCGTCCATCAGCTTCTTGCGCTCCGACTTGAGCATGCCGATCATCACGATCGCCTGCTCGAGCGACATGGTAGCCGTGCGCGGGTCCGAGTCCTCCACGTGGTCGAGGCAAACCGGAGACACCACGGACATGAAAGTCTTGCACAGCTCGTCGAACATGGAGTCTGGCCAATGCTCAGACGCGAGAGTGCATGGGACCGTGCGCGCCTCCCGGTCGTTGACGCTGAAAAACATTTCCCCGTCCTTGATCGCGCCCTTCTTGGTCTTGCGGATGGTGCGAGCCTCCCAGTAGCAGCGCTCCATGCCGGTCTGGAAGGGGAGACAGAAGAGCACGATGACGGAGGCGTCGATCTCCTTCGCCTTCTGGAAGACTTGCTGGATGCCAGCAATGATCCGCGGGGCGTTCTCCTGTGGCGTGAGGCACAGAATGCGCCCGAGGCTGAGGTTGTCGCTGAAGTAGAAGGCGTGGCTGCCGCTGAGGTTGCATATGCAAATGCACTTGGGGATGGCGGACGTCAGAGGCGAGGCGATGCCAAAGGGCGCGTCCGTCCGCTGGTACATCCAGCAGAACATGCGCCTCCAGGTTGCGACCTGGTCAATCGGAGGCTCCACTCCCTTCTGCCCACCGGACTTCATGATCGCCTCGAACGCGGCAAAGTGCTGGAGTATGGGCTTGGCGGCGGGCATGCGCGCCAGGCTCTCGACCCATAGGCGCTCTTCCTTGGCGTCAAAATCCTCCGGCGCCGCGACAGTTGTGGGGGTTGCGGTCTCGGTGGCGGACATGGCTTGCTTCTGCAGCGCAATCGACTTTTCTGATGCTGTTGCTGCACGACGCGTCTGTCCTGCAAGTCTATGGTCGTATAGCGGCAAGGCTCCGGCGCCGACGGGAATGCACACGCGTCGGCGCCGGACCCACTCGCAGAGGTGCCTGGGTTTGAAACGGCTGGCCAAACGGCAGTTATACAAACGCACAAGGTACAAACGCACGTCGGTTAGCTCCTGCCCCCTAGGGTAGTAAGTGCATGTCCCACGCAACCTCTTGTCTGCGTCGGCGGCCGACCGCCCTTCGGCCGCCTACGGGTCACAGAGTCCGGCGCCGACGCACGCCAAGCCCCGTCCGCCCACGCCCGCAGGTGCAAACCAACAGCAACCTCCAGCCCTCACACATGTCGACCATCAACCCCGAGATCAAACAGCGCCTCACCACGGCCATGAACGGCCGTCGCGAGAACATCCTCCGCTTCCTGCGCGAGCTCAAGGCGGAAGGGTTCACCAAGAACACCTACACGTGCCCGTTCATCCGCTGGGAGGACTGCGAGCGCTTCTTTGGCAGCTGCTGGGGATCGGAGATTGCGGACCTCGCCGCGTTTGTCTGCCAAGAGGGCGTCTTCTGCCTGATGAAGGACGGCAGCCCCGTGGCCGTCGACGACCCCGAGCTCGCGCAGGCCATCAAGCGCGCGCAGATCATCTCCGAGGCGGGCACCGCCGTGCACAAGAAGATCAAGTCCAACTGCGTCATGCGCGGCCTCACACAGCCCAAGGACGCCTACGTGGTTCAGACCAGCGATGGCCTGCTCGTGTTCGACTACTCCGGCATCGGCTCGGTCAACGCCTTCAACGAACCCGTCACCGACTGGGTGCTCGAGAAGTCCGACTTCGACCTGGAGGTTACCGACGAGATCCGCGCCGCGTGCGACAAGGCCATCGAGACGGGCGACGCCCAGCGCGTGGAGGTGGACTCGTCCCGTTCGGCCTACTGCATCCCGGACAAGGCCACCGGCAAGGTGGCGCTCTTCGACTTTGTCAAGGGCCAGAGCATCAAGGCGGAGAAGAAGAAGAAGCTCACGCTGCGCAACCTCGACGAGACCTCGTCGATCGGCAAGATCGCCGACGTGAACGACGAGCTTTTCAAGACCTACAAGGCAATGTTCGAGCGCAAGCACAAGACGTCCACGTTCGTCGGCCCCAACGGCCAGACCTGCGTCGTGCTGCCCGAGCTCCGCGACGGCTCGCTCCAGTTCCTCTGCCTCAACCTCGGCGGCGACGGCAAGCACGTCACCGCCGTGTACACCGAGGGCTTCAATCTACCGGTGTTCTCCATCCGCTCCGAGAACATGAACGAGACCGTGGTCAAGGTACCGCTGCACAAGTTCAAGGTGGTCATGACGACCCCCGAGGGCAAGGACCCCAAGATGATCATGCTCTACGACATGCTCAAGGAGGTCGGCGCGTACGGCAAGCACGCCGGCCTGAACGACGGCATCGACATGGCGCTCGACAAGGACAAGGAGGAGTGGTTCACGCTGCGCATCCAGTCGTACATCTGCCCGGGAGGAGACAAGATCGAGCTCTTCGAGCGGTTGTACTCGTACTCGTCCACCGACGACAAGCCGACCACCTTGGTCACGTACCACACCGGCTTCGGTACGTCCTTCTACACGCCGACCAGCGCGCCTCTCAAGATCCAGCCCAACAAGTACGACGAGGCGACCGGCGAGCTGTCCGCCTTCAACCTCTCGGTCGTTGCGTCGGACAAGAAGGCCGGCGACATGGCCACGTACAAGGTGGAGGACAACAAGAAGAACCTGTCGGAGGGCTTTGCCATGGCCACGCCGATCGGGCCGCTCGGCTTCCCCAAGCTGGCCAACCTCACGCTCATGTGCCAGTGGCCGGTGGACGCGCCCCAGCCGGTGCGCGCGACCTCTATGTTTGCCGAGGAGGGCTGGGGCGCGGAAGAGGAGGACGCCGACGTCTACCGCACGCGCAGCCTCTACGACGACGACGACGACGGCGACTGCGAGCCCCAGTACCGCAGCCTCTGCGCCGGTGCCGAGGACATGCCGGAGGGCGACCTCATGGCCTCCAAGACGGGCTTCGGCTCCTACCAGGGCAAGTCGACCGGTGTTGCCGTCGGCGACCTCAAGCGCCGCAACTCGGCCGGGACGGGCACCATCTCCCTCATCTTCTCGATCCAGCCCAAGGCCGGCGAGACGCGCGACCTTCTGCCTGGCGAGTTCACCGTCTCCAAGGACGACCTCAAGCCCGTCATCAAGATGATGGACGACCTGCTCGAGATCGCGGGCAAGGCCGTGCGCATCTTCGACGAGGACGCCGACGTCTGTGTCGACGCGCCCAAGAAGGCGGAGAAGACCCCGGCCAGCGCGCCGGCCGCGGGCGTGCACCAGCCGCCCACCAAGAAGCCACGCTGCAACGTCGGTGTCATCGCCGCGCCCGCCATGGTCGAGGTGGCCATGTGAATCCGTTTTCGATTGCACACCGCGAGTGCCGGACCGTCACGCTTCCCGCTAGCCAGTAGTGGGACCAAAGTGATAAGGTACTCTGTCGGTGCAGCAAGTAGACAAGAGCGCTGCCAGTGGGCAGTCCCCAGTGGGCTTTCCAGCCATGCTGGCAGCCGTGTCCGGTGAGAGTCAATACTTTGATTCTTTAAGAGACCGGATACTCGTTGGGAACAAGCGCCCCCCTCCCGATGTTCCGGGTGCGACGGTGCAGCCGCGTCTCCCCAACAAGCCCGGGGATGCCATTCCCGGGCCCAAGGCAAAGATACCTACGAGCTCGCAGCGTCCCGGAAAGCGCACCAACGACACCATCCCTTACGGGAGGATGGTGTTCACGGCGTTCAACGAGAGCCCGGCAGACCCTTCCGACATGCTCCCTGGCGACCTGATGATGGTGCACAAGACCAAGGACTGTCTCGGTCACGACACCAATCGCGCGTCGAAGTCGGCTACGTGGAGGCAGATCAACGCTGTGCTAGGAAAGACGGCGCGCATTGGCGGCACAGTGCTGGGCCGAGGCATGAACCCAGCCATCGTCGAGGCAAGGCGTCAGTACTTTGGCATGCTCGCCAGTATTGCGAGGGAGTCCGCTTTCAATGGCCGCGAGATGGCCAGGAGGCAGCAGCCTCCGAGCGGCGAGTATGTGGATCTACAAGTGCAGCTGGAGAGGGCACGCGACGCCGCACAGACTGCGTACGACTTGCTGAGGAACAACAGACCGGGTACGGTGTTCAGACCAGTTTCCGACTGGATGGCGGTGGCCATGCTGTCGGAGTGGACGGTCGACGGCATCCTGATGTCGCGAGATGACGACGAGCAGAACGCAAGCTACTACCACGCTGGCGGAGGCGACTCGGGGACGATGCTCAACGTGGCGATCCAAGGCCCTGCCGCCTTTAGGAACGTCTTCAAGTCCAAGTACGACAGCGTCCCCAACGAGTTCATGCAGGTCTTCGACCCCGAGCTCAGGATTCGTGACGACCTGTTCCTACTGCTCGTGTGCAAGCGCGTGAACGACGCCGCGGGTGGTTTCCTCCACTTCGAGTTTTACTACAAGCCGACCAGCGCGCGCATTCTGGAGCACATGACGCGCGTCTACCGGCGAGGCATGGATCTCTCTACCGTCTTCCCAGTCGGGGGGACGCTCTCCTACGACGACATGCGCAACACGGTCTTCGCTTGGAAGGTGGGTTCGGTCAGCGACACCAACCCCCACATGAACGTGTGTGTTGCTCCCGTCCCGTTCCACGAGCTCACCAAGCGCTTCGGGCTAGTCGTTGGAGGGAATGTCGCCAACAGACCCGTGCCGATCATTCCACGGGGTGCGCCAGTGGGAGGTGGCGGTGGAGGGGGTGGCGGCCCCCCTCTTGCCCCTCCACCCCTCGGCGGTGGTGGTGGCGGTGGCGGTGGAGGTGGCGGTGGCGGTGGTGGAGGTGGTGGTGGAGGAGGTGGTGGAGGAGGTGGTGGCGCCCTTGGGCCGCCCGTCGACGATGGAGGCGGTGGAGGTGGCGGCGGCCTTGGGCCACCCGTCGTCGACGACGACGGCGACGTGGGTGGAGGTGGCGGACCGGAGCCGGAGCCGGAGCCCGAGCCCGAGCCTGAGCCCGAGCCCGAGCCCGAGGCAGTCGTTCCATGGCCAGCCAACGGACTCGTGTCGACGTGGACACCAGCTCAGGCTTTGCGTGCGTGGAAGATCATCGCAGATGATGCGGCAGCCAATGTCTTCGGCCCCAACCCTACGAACGATGAGTTCAAGAGGTTCGAGACTGCCGTGACGCGCGCGACGATGATGAAAAAGCTGAAAGACAACCCGGAGCTCAGGGCGCTTCTTGGGTTCCTCGACGCGCCCTTTCGGGGAACTGCCGAGGGGGCCGATCGCAACGTTGCGTACATGGACAGGATCCTCAGGGCCTTGCGGGAGTCAGAGTCACCGGAAGGAAGGAGAGAAAGGCTTCAGCGCGCACTGAACAACTTGATCAGGGACGAGTTCGCGGCTCTCGGGTACGACGCGGACGACAATGTTGGCCCTGGTGCAGCGCCCAGCGCAGAATCTCAGGCCGCAAGGCGGCCTATTGAGGAGGCAACTCTCGCGTTCCTCTACCGGGACCTGGTAGCTCCAAACATTCCGGCAAAGGAAGACGTGGCAGAGCGAGACCGACTTACAGAAGAAGCAGCGCGAGAGGAGATGGCAGCCCGCCGCCTGAACGGCAGGCTGCTGGACGTGCTGGAAGGACCCCCTGCTTCCAGGAAGATTACATGGAGGCTCTGGGTGCGCTTCCTTGGTGGTGCGCCGGGGGCCCAGAGGATCGAAAACGTCGAGATTGCGTCTCACTTGCGCAACCAAATGGAGATCATCGTCAAGAGTATGATGAAGCGTGGACAGCATGCTGCTGTCATGGAGGCGTTTGCTTCGGTCGCGGACATGCACTTGTAAGTACCGAACACTCGGAACGACCTACCCTTGCTTAGTGGGAGACATTAACACGCGTGCTAGGTTTGGTGGGAGTGCGTTCCCTACACCCACGAGTGACACTGTGGGTGACCATGGCAGCATGTAGTCCGGTGGGAATGACTGTATTAAAGCCCCCTCTGCGCCCGTGAGGTGTCGCAAAACCTCCCCCTTTTCGTCCGCCCACCGCTTGTGGCCGGTCGCGAGTATGGTGTAGGACGGCTCGTCCACCGAGCGTATCTGGTCCTTGAGCGGCACGTCCACCCGCTCGCGCGTGTGCTCGTCCGGGCGGCTGTAGAGGTTGTTGCGGATAAAGGGACGTGGGGGGTCGGGGATGACGTCGCGAACGCAAAGCTTCCGCTTCTTGGAGCTGAAGGAGCGGAGGTTGGCGATGAGGAAGGGCGACCCCGCGATGATGCGCTTGCGGTGCTGCGGGACCTCGTAGTTGACGGCGTCGACCACCATCCAGTCGAACAGCATCGGGTGCTTGCTCTTGAGCTCCTCCAGCTGCGAGCGGACCGCCTGGTGGTTGACCTGCTCCATCGACCACGACGTCGGCCGCTTCTCCTTTACCAATGAGAAGAACCAAGACACTAGATCGATCGCCTTCTCCCGCTCCTCCTGGTACTGCAGTGGCTGCATGATGCTCAGCTTTGTGCAAGGCGGAGACCCGTGCAGATGCCACGTACCCGAGGTGGGGAGCGGCAGGTCGTCTCGGGGAAGCGAGCAGCACCAGTGCTCACAGTCCGTATTGTTCCTTACGTGGCACCCCAGAAGGAACGGGTCGCAGTCCACCGCAAACACGACCTTGTGTCCCGCCATCTTTGCTCCGCACGAGAAGCCGCCGATCCCACAAAAGAGATCCACGACTCGGGTCCCCGGGGCGAGTCCGCCACCCTCTTTTGAAAAGCTGAATAGAGAGGTTTGCTTCATGTGCACGTGCCACTCTTTAATCTACAACCTCTGCTGTACCTAAGGGATTGTGCATCTAGCGAGAAGCGTACTCGCGGTCGTTAACGTATGTGACCCACCGCTGCCGCGAGCTCATTCCGAATGGACATTTCCACAGAGGATCGTCGTCTACCGGCAAGCTAATGCACTCGCGGGGGAGCTCCACCGGGCTGAAGAATGGCCGCCCCGTGCGGTACATCATGTACGACATCGCGACGTACCACCCGGACAGCTGCACCCCCTCCGAAAGCTCGTTGATCTCGTCGCGGATGGTTTTGATCAGGTCGGTGCTCGGCTCCCACGAGTAGAAGCTGTCGCCGTACGTCGCCTGCTCTTGGAATAGCTCCCCCTGAACGCGGATGGCCTGCCTTAACCTCTCCAGTCGGTCGCGCTGCGCTGCGGAACTGATAATGACCCTCTGCTCGCGGTAAGCCTTGGCGTTGAGCGCCTGGGTGAATCCCGCCTCAATGTCCATCGTGAGCTTCAGGCGTTCCATGCTCTTGCAAAGAGGGTTGTTCGCGTCCAGGTGGTCCAGCTTGTCCATCATCCCGACGTACTCGCACATGTGATCCATCTCCGCGTCGTATGCACGAGCCGTCCTTGCAAATGTCTTCTCTATCGTCTCCATGGGCAGTTCCGTGTACGGGTCCATCGCGACCCCCTCTCCTCTCTGGCTGATCAACACCCAGAACTGATGCGGTAAGCTTCCCACCACCATCTCGACCTTGTCCTTGCCAAAGCCCAGTGTGTAGTCGCGGTCCGAAACCCGCTTGATGTCGCTGGGGTTGACAGTGACGAACTTTGTGCCCTTATAGGCTTTTGTGAGGTCGGTTTTCAGGGCGACTGACGCATTGCGGCCCACCGACGCTGGCTGTGCCGGGTACACGGACACCGACATGGCAGTGTGGACTTGTTTCTTCTCTTCTATCTGTACCACTCACACCGTGTATTTATGTCTAGCGACACGACTATGGACGTTCAGTGTGTCCTCACGTGGCTTCCCTCACCACCCGCTGGAACACCCCGAGGCGGTCCTCCGGTTCGACAGGTGGCAACTTTGCCATCACTATCAGCGTGTGTACCATCCCCCTCACTGAACCCGATATCCCTCCTTCGGGATAGTACGCGGCGATGCTGTTGTAGACGTTGCTCGTCCACGAGGTGCGTACAGGAAGAGCAAGCTGTCCGCTCGTGTTCCCCGGAGCCAGGTCGTCGGTTGGCGGAGGAAGGGGGTAGCTGATCCCGCGGCTGGGAGACAGCCCGAACCGATACAGACGCGGGATGCTGGGGAAGGCATACTCGGCCTGCGCCGAGGCCACCACAGCATCGGCGAATGCAAACTCCGGTAGTATCATGGGCCTGAACGGCGGTTGAATCGGGGCGGCTGTCGGGAGTGGCAGAAGGCCAGAGGTCGCGACGGCACCGTCAGCGTCGGTGAGTCCATCGAACGACGTCGATAGGACGTCCCAGGAAGCTGTGAGCTGTCCAAACGGAGTGTCAAAGTCATCGGTCGCGTTGATCATTGCCTGGGCGTTCTGGGGGCTCATTGCACTGCCGTCGAGTGTCATGATCCTGGATGGAGCCTGTCCTCCTTCCCACTGTATCAGCGAACCGGGTCCGCCCTGCACGTCAACCCGAAGCCGGTTCACGAGCCTGTCAGGAACTCCGTTGAGGTTGCAGCTCCCCAGAACTGCCATGGCGATGATGCAGTGGTTGATGGAACGAGAGAGCCCGTTGATGATGGAGAGGCTGTTGAAGTTTCCGATCACTCGGTCGACCATGCTGTCGTAGGTGTCCCACTTGTCCAAATCGACGGCCGAGCGAGACCACGTCTTTCCGCCGTCGAACGTCTGCCAAGGCAGAGCGTTGTCATGTGGCACGTTGAACAGCAGCACCAGTGCAGCGTTGATGCGCTCCAGCTGGACGTAGAAGTCGTCGCACTGCGCGAGTATGTCCTCAAAGTCGACGTTGTCCACCACGATGCGGTCCTCCCCGTTGACGTCTCGTATGGCGGGTCTCTCGAACCGAAGCAGATTGGCATTCTCTGCCACCTGGTACCCTTGCTGCTCCAGATAGTTGCACAGTGTGACGGTGACGTTTCCGTCGTTGAGCCCGCCGTACGCAGCACACCCTCCCTCGCGCGTTCCTGGGTCGAGCTCCAGAACCACGGCGTTCTGGATTAGAGTCGGCATGTTCGTCATCTCCAGCATGCGAATCGCGTTGGCGTACATGTTCTGCTCCAGCCCCGTCATCGCGAGTCCGGTCCTCGCAACGTACGTCACGTACGACCTCGTAGCCACGTTGAGTGTGAGCGCCGTTCTGTCGGCAAAGGATTGCAGCAGGGGGCGACCGTCGCTGCCAAACCGCCCCCTGATGCGCGACACGCGGTTCTGAAACGGCACATTCCACGCCGTCGTGGTAAAGGTCTCCAGCCCCAAGAAGGTGCTGCCCACGTCAAAGTAGTCGCCCGTGCGCGCCTGTTCGCGCACCAATCTGTCCAGCGCCGCCCCGATGTTGTACTCAACGGTCTCGGCCCGCTCGTCCAACACGGGGCGCGCGTAGAGGGTCATGGCGGTCCAGTCGTTCGGTGCTGGCAGAGCCAGTGGCCGCGCTGGACCCGGGGCGGCATCCGCCCGACGTCGCATCTCAGCATCTGCGCGGCGGGCGCCCTCTTCGCGCGCTCGATCTTCGAGCACCCTGCGCTGTATTTGGCGAGCCCGCTCTGCTGCCTCCTCCGCCAGTACGGCGAGGAGGGCGAGTCTAGCCGCCTCGGCAGCGTCATCGAGCTGTTGTTGCACCATTCTCTGTGCCTCCTGCTCACGCCGACGAACAACCATCCTGCGCAAGGCCTCCTCGAGGGCGAGGAAGCGACGCAGCTCCGCCCGGTCTCGGATTCCACGAGCGTGGTCGCGCAGACGCTTCAAATGTCGCTGCCTCGTGAGACACACGATGGGTATGTCCTGGTTGCCAACCGTGTACCACATCTTGTCGACGCTCAAGAACTCGATCGACACGGCGACGTTCATCTTGCCATGCGTTCCGGTGACCATGCGGTCGTCGATGACCGTGCCAATCTTCCAGGCTCCAACCGTGAGCAGGAGATCAAACTTGCTGAAATACGCCTGCTGTCCTCCGGGCGCACAAGAGGCATCGTCTCCCAACGACACTCCCCTGTCTTGCATCAGGTCACAGAGCTGCCTGCTGCTTGCAGGCTTGATCTGATACATCCAAACACCCGGAGCGACGGGCCTGGAAACGATGCACATCAGAAGCATGTCGCCGGGGGCTGCCGCGTCATCAAAGAACTGGGAGTGCTTCTCGTGCTTGCTGTTGCGTACATGGCACGGGCCCTGCATCGCCACGTTCAACAGCATCTCGTCGTCGGTCGACGACGGATACACCTCGTTGATGAGCTCCTTGGCAAACTCAGAGTTGTGGAGCACCCCGTCCACCGTCCAGTGCTGAAGCGCCGGCACCACCCTCCAGTCAAACCACGGATCGATCTCGTACGCCTCGCCCAGGTTCCTTGCCCGACTTGCAATCTGTAGCACGTCGTTCGCACAGTCCAGCGACTCGAGCGTCTTCCTGTAATCGTTCATGAAGTCGTCATGCACGTTCTGCAACGTGCGACGGTCGTTGAAGTACTGCAGGGTGTCGACGTCGTCTCGAAGCCGCTTGCTAACATCGTCGATACAAGCCTGGCGCGCGTCTATGACTCTGTCGAGTAGGGTGGGGTCCGCCGTGTTCAGCATGTTCTCCGGGCGCATGAGCTCGGTGTTGAGGTGACGCCAAGTCATCGTTCTGGAGATCCGGTTCTGGCCCGCCCCAAAGATGGTTTGGCGCTTCCCCACGAAAATTACGTCACCGTCGTGCATGGTGAGGGGAGTGGTGTCCACGAGTTCGCGGTGGACGACTCTGGGGTACACGATGCAGACGTTGCTGCCTTTCGTGGGCTTTTGTTTGGTCGCCGGAATCTTCCGGCGACCCAGACCCGTGACGTCGTCCGTCGGAAATTCGTGGACCAGACGGGGGGCGACCGCCCTCCCATCCGGGACTTTTCCAGGTCTCTTAGTGCCTTGGTAGTTGGCTCTGTGGCCTTCATACAGTGCACTGGGCTCCACGGCCGCAAGCATGCGTGCACGCAACACTACCTCCCTCGCCCTTCTTCCTACCAGAGTCCCACGGACGCACAGCTTATCGATAGCGGTGGCTACTCTGCACTCTACTCGGTCTTCTGTTTCTTTTTCAGATTCTCCTGAGCACCGAGGAGAAACTCTCGGAGCTTGCCGCGCTCGTCCTTGTCGCGCATGTCGATGCACCCCTTGGCCGGCTTGCGCTTGGCATGCGGCCAGATGGAGGGGCCCTGGTACGGGTGGCGCTCCTCGGCAAAGGTGCGGAAGATGACGCCGTCCATCAACGCACAGTCGGCGTAGTGCTGGAAGCGCTCTCGCTCCTCCTTGTCGTTGATGGGGCACGCCCCGAGGTTTCCCTTGCAAGGCACGGGCTTGTCGATCCACCCCGCGTGCGAGATGATGTTGCAGATGGGACCGATGGCCCACTCCGACTCCTTGCACAGCTCGTACGGCAGGGAGTGCGCGATCTTGACCACGCCGACAAGGTGGCCCTTGCGGCGGTTTGCAAAGTCGGAGTTCCATTCGGGGTAGCTCATCTCGGGAAGCTTGGCCTTGCACTCGTCGTAGCGCTCGCGCGTCACGCCCTTTGTACCCTTGCCCAAGATCACGCCGTACCACCCGGGAGCGAGGCGGGTGTGGCGGTTCTCAATGTCCTTGGACTTGATGCCGATCGGCTCCTGGTCGTAGTCGCCGTCGGGGTAGATCTTCTCTCCCTCGAGCATAGACCACGCCAGGTCAAACCCTTTCAGCACAAAGGCGTGCGTGATCTCCTTGGGGGTGTCGGCGCCGGTGCCGAGGGACATCGCCAGGAGGTTGGCTGGGACGTAGGCGGCCGAGTCTGAGAAGACGGCAAAGCCCGTCAACCCTCTCTACACCTTCAGCACTGAGGTTTACACAGCCGTTGCATGGCCGCACATGCCAGTGCGGTCTCGGCGCCGGGCGACCCAGGAGATCGCAATCTCAGGCGGTGTGAATTCACGGCTATGCAGTGACGAACCGCGTCACTTCGGACATCAGGTCCGGAAGTCGTCCAGTCAGCGGACGCGAGGCGGACGACTTCCGGACCTCAATGTCCGGAAATCGTCCGGAAGTCGTCCAGTCACCGGACGGTTTCCGGACGGTTTCCGGACATTGAGGTCCGGAAGTCGTCCAGTCGGTGGACACGAGGCGGACGACTTCCGGACCTGGTGTCCGAAGTGACGCGGTTCGTCACTGAATAGCTGTGAATTCACAGTAGGCTGCAATGTTCTAAAAATGGAAACTATCTTAGTACCGACCCCCGGCGCCGTACTACCATGGTAAGGCCTACTCAGGCTTCTTGATGCGGCGCAATGTGACGTTCACGCGCGGGTGGAGCGTCTTTGCGACTCTGTGCTCGCACTTCTTGCGCTTGTGTTTGATCGCGTCAAAGCGAATGACGGTGCCATGCTCCAGTGAAATGGTGCTGGTCTTCTTCTTGGTCGGGTCCTTCTTGTCCGGCCAGCGGAACTCAAAGTTGGCCAGCGTCTTCTTGCGGTCCTTTCGGCGGACAGCAAAGGAGATGCTAACCACCTCGCCCTTACCCAGCGAGTCGGTCGCGTCCATGTGCCACGCAATGTTGGAGGTCTTTTCCTCGTACACGTTGACGAGGACGGAGTTGAATCCGGTGTACTTGTGCTCGACGCACCACTTGCGGAAGGAAAGTGGCAGCGCTTTGATGGGAAAGGTCACGCTCTCTCCCCAGTAGTACTTCTCGCCGAAGACGGCGATCCGCCTCGTCTTCAAAGGGGTTCCGCGTATGAGCGGCGAACCCGCCTTGGAGAGGAAAAAGTCGACAAAGTCCTGCTCCTCGTCGACCTTGGGTGTCTTGGGCGCCTCCGCCGCGACCTCAGCCGGCTTCGGGTTCTCGGGGGCGGTCGCCGTATTGGAGACCGTTGGGGTTGCTGCCGGTGCCGACTTGGGTGTCTGCGCGGGTGCCTGCGCGGGTGCGACGTCGTCTTTCTTAGCGAAAAAACTCGCGATCGAAGTCTGTGACATACACAAGTTCGCTGTCGCTTTCAAGTGTTTTTAAAGGCTCGTCTGGCCGCCCATTTAATGGGCGCAAAAGCCCCGGCGCCGACACCATCGTCGGCGCCGGGAGATGAACGGCCATACTTCCAACGGTCAGATGGGGTGGTTACAACCCCAACAAAGAATCTGATTCGTCTCAGATTCAGATGTCGATGACACAGGTAGAGGTCTGTCCCATCGCACCTGTCCGCCACACCGCCAATTCCGGCGCCGACGTATCCTACCTGACGTCGGCCGCCTACGCAACGAGCAAGAAGCCCGCCTGCGGTAAGATGGTGCCACCGCCGGGGGTCGTGTGGTCTGATCGGTTTGGCCTGTCCAAGGAGATGCAGGATCTTCTAAATCGCAACCCAGTGCTGCGCATGACGTCAACCACCGATGTCTGCCTCGACGTCCGCCACATCCAGGACAAGGCGGACACACCCACACGCAAACTTCTGGACAAGTTTCGCGAGAGCCTCAAGAGCTCTTTTGACGTGAGCGAGTGCATGTCACCGCTCACAAACAGAAACAAGAGTGGGGAGGGATCGTCCTCTCCACTCTTCCTGGAAACCGGCGCGCATGGCATCAAGAAGCGCAAGTCCCGAACAGACGACACAACAGAAGACAACCTGGCGGACGAGAGCAAGTCTTTGTTCTCCAACTTCAAAGTGGTCACCAAGCGCCCTAAGAGCTGTTCCGAGATCGCGCCCTCTGGCATCTGTGGCGTCGTCGCCACCAACCCGATCAGCTACACCAACGTGCACAACGCTGGGCCTAGGAACAACGCATACAAGACGGTCGCGCGGAACGTCGACTGCATGCAAGTCCCGGTGGGCATTAGCCCGCTGGACCGCGTCACCCTGTACGACAGCAAGAACAAGGCACTGACGCGCATGTACATCGACATGCCCAGAAACGCGTACGACGGGATGAGGCTACTCAACATTCAGCCCGAGTCCCACTTCAAGCAGCTCATGGTAGACGGCGACGGCTTCAAAGCGGGTGGCACCGCTCAGCAGCAGCACGCGTGTCGTCTCTACGTGCACAGGCAACTATGCACCAACGGGTCGTGCACGGTGTTGGGGTGTGGCTTTGACCCCGCCTACAAGATCTTCAAGGACGCCGCCCCAAACGACCTCAAGTGCTCCTACGAGAAGCACTGGAAGACGCAGCGCAAGATGGCTCTGCGCATGCATGGACATTCACTCAAAGTGAAGGCGGGAAGCATGTCGTGACACGTGCTGAGGCATAAGTGTATACTCTTGTGTTAGTGATGTGGAGATGCACGGTGACATCACCGATGTCTGAACTGGAGCAGCCTCTCATGAGGTTGCCAAACCTATCGTCGTTGTCGGCACTCACTCGTCCGAGAGAGTGTGTCTTCAGTGTTGTGATTACTAACGATGGTCGGTTTGTCCCTCGTGTCGACATACAATGGGAGGTTTTGCCTCGCGAGTGCGAGGGTATCTGCGAGAGGGAGCTCGCCATCCTGGCGGTCGCGGCTATGTCCGCCTCCACGTTTCGGGACTCTTTGAACTTTGTCGTCTCCTCCGGCAAGGTCAGCGCGCTGGTGCCTGACGCCAAGGGCATTGCCGGGCTGGTCTTCAACGCGTTCACGTTCGAAGACCCCGCAGTGCACGCTTCCATGCACGGGAGGTGGCGAGCGCACTCGGTGGTGTCGAGGCAGTGTCAGCACACGATGTGCACCATAGGTTACATTGCCACCTTTAAGCACGATCTAGGGAAGCTAAAAGAGACCTGACATAGCCCGGCGCCGATGTCCCGACTCAAATATGTGCGACCATACGATCGGCCGGCATCCGGTATGACCATAGTCCTAAGAGAAAAGATCATAATGCGCCGGCGGTCCCAATCGACGGCGTCGCCCGAGTCGCCTTCGCTCGACCCACGCCACGCCGAAGGAATCAACGCCGATCCGCCGTCTCCCAGTCTCACGTACGCCGCGGCCGCGTCGGGTTCGCCTCCAAGCCCAAGCCTCACGTACCGCCCCGGGTCTCCGAGCCTCTACCACGTCGTGTCGGCCCCTCTTCCTCCCATCCCGCACGATCTGTCCAAGAGGAGCGCCAAGTCGGCGTCCACTACAAAGTCGTGCTTCCCTCGAGCGTCAAGGATGGCGCGGGCGCGCAACCCCAGCAGCGCCGCCAACGACAGCGCGTACCAGGTGGTGGTGCGGCGGTTCAAGGAGATTCGCTCCATGGAACTCGAGCGTGCACCCAAGGACTCTCAGGCGTTCAGGTCGCACAAGGTCAATCTTGGGTCGGGTGGCAAAGGTCCCGGAGTGCGCACCTGCGCGAGGGACCAGTGCAAAATGAACCACCTCGCATGTAAGCTGCTACCCTCTTAGAACCATACAGCTGTTCAGAACTGACACCGTACCATTGTGCTCGCAGCTATCAAGGCCAAGGACGTGGACACACACAACACCGAGCCGGCCTTCCTCCTCGGCGGCTTCACCGCCCCCATGCTGTGGGACCGCCTCGCGGAGTCGTCGCTCAAGGCCAACGCCGTCAACTCCAGCGTGCTAGGGCGAAAGAAGACGCAAGGTATACCACCAACAGCCACCATGCACGAACGACATGCCTCTAACTTCTCCACGTGTGTGTGCCACAGGAGCGGCAAACCAAACAACGTACGCGCCACCTCAAACCCTAAAGTCCCTCTTCCCACCCCTAGCCCCTGTCCGGACTTCCATTGCAATCCTCTCCCTTTCGATGTCTTTTGTGCACAGGCGCATCAACTGCAAGTCCATCGGCCAGGCCGCAGCCGCCCAGGTCGTCGCCGCGTCGCTCGCCATGGCGGAGTGCAAGTACCTGCTCCGCAGCGACGGTGTCTTCGTGGTGAACCCCCTGGCCTCCAACGCGGTGAACCCGTGCGCCCTCGCGCTCGCGGACACATCCGATGTCACCGACCTCTGCCTCTTCGGCATCACGTCCACCGTCCGACTTGTGTACAACAGCTCACCCGTCAAGATCACATCGGTCTCCGTGCTGTCCGTGGCCATAGACATGGCGAGGTCTGAGGTGGACATGTACGCGATCAGCAACGTCATGTGCACGCACAACCACAAGCTGATGGACATCTGCCGCTCGATATTGGGCCAAGCGTCGCTCGACGCGGTGTGGTGCTCCTGGGTGCTGATCGTGTACCTGAGCAGCCACCCTCGCGGGCGCGACCTCCTCCGGTCGAGCGGCCTCACCGACGTCGACGTCCAGTCCGCCATCGCCTTCGAGCGGTACGGCGGCGAGGAGATCCGTCGCCGTGCACGCCAGCGTCTCGACCCCGACACGAAAGGGTCCAAGCGCGCGGCGGCTGCCTCCTCCTCTGACGCGCCGGTCGAGAAGCCCAAGCGCAAGCGTACCGCCCGCGCGGGCGTGGCTTCCGGTACCTCAGACGCCCACGTCCTCGTCGAGTTCTGGCACAATGCCCTGCAGAGCGAGGACGTCAGCGTGCTGCACACGCTCGCGGCACACAGCAAGCGTACGGCACGCGATGCCGCCCTATCGACGCTCGCCCGCCAGGCCGTGGGGTCCGACGTCGCCGACAACCCGCTTCTCCAACAGGTCAGCCTCAAGAACGCGGTGAAGAGTGCGCAGGCCCTGGTGTCGTTCGTAGGACGACGCCAGGACGACATCCCTAGCATCGTCATGATGCGCGCCCGTGACGACTACGACGGCCCGTACAAGACTGCATGTGGCTTTGAGCGCATCGACAAGGAGGGCGCGAGCACCGCCGTGCACGCGTGCGTCCTGGCGTGCAAGAGCGTCCGTCCCTCCAGGGACATTGGCATCTCAATCGCCTGGAGCCAGGCCGTGCGCAAGTTCATGCCGCGCGACGAGCAGACTGCCCTCCTTCCCGCCGTCTTCGAGCGCATGCATGAGCTGCGCATGGGCGAAAGTGTGTCGTCCACAATACCCGGGTTCATCGACGCCGAGATGGACGTGGCCATGCCCACGGACGCGGCGGGTACCACTCGCAGCTTCATCAGCATCGTGTCGTACATGTGCATCAATTCGACACACGAGCGCGCCGCTGCCGAGATGGTCAACGAGACGAAAGACTTGCACTCGCGTGTGTCTTCTGCCAGGCTGCCGCACAACGAGCGCTTCCCCATGCTCATGGGCGTCTCGCAGAACTCCTCCGCGCGCTCGGAGCCCATCTGCACCCCAGCATCGGCCCTCTCGGTGGGCATCTGCGCCAACGAGGCGCTGCGTCGCTGGCAGTCGGACAGGACCCGCAAGAACAACCCATGCATCAAGCACCTCGGGTTTTCGTGCGCGGCGGAGCTGTCGAAAGACGTCCCGGGGATCATGTCCAGCGAGCCGCTGCCTCTTCTGACCATCACGGACTTTGAGATCGAGCGAGTCGACCCCGTCCGCCGGACCGGCAACAGCGCGCTCGGGGACGCCAAAGTTGCAGTAGGTCTCCACGTCTGCGGCGACGGCGTCGCGAGGGTCCCCGAGGTCATCGCGGCGATGCGCACGCACGTGTACCCTACAAGCAACATCGACTACGTGACGCAGTCCAGGGCGGCACTGTTCGTCGCCGCGTCACAGGCGTCCTTCATCGGTCACGTAGGGGCAGCCCTCACCGCGGGCTACGCCAACGCGGCGATCGCGAGCAGCAAGAAGATCTCTGTGCCCGATGTCAACAAGCTGATGCTTCTCTCGCCCATGGACTGCTACGTGTCCGGACTCAACAACATCCAGCGTTCCTTTGACGGATCCTTCTACTCGGGCACGTACGGGTGCCGAGTCGACACCGGGTTCACCATGCCCGGCTTGTACGCGCACAACCTGCGCAGCGACAAACGGCAACACGGTGAGCTTTCCCCGCGTGCCCACGCCGTGTTTTTCATTGCTGACCCACTCCTTCCCACCCCCAGGCAACTGCCACATCTCCGAGGAGACCGCCGACGAGCTGACCGTCGAGTTTGCCAAGTCGCACTGGGTCGTCTTCGCCAAGCCCGACAACGAGCGCAAGCGCGCGTGCGACGCCCCGGAGCCCGACCCCAAGCGCGTCAAGTACTACAGCTCGACGCCGCCTGCCACGCGCGGCATCCCACACAACTTCATACCCCGCGTCCATAGCGCGCTGAACCCATACTGTGACTTCATCGAGACGACGCGCAAGATCACCGGTCGCGACAATAGCGACACCGTGGACAGCATCATGTGCCTTCCGTTCTCGCCGTGGTCACAAGCGCTGCGCCCAGACATCGAGCCGACGGCGGACGCGTCACTGCGGACGTGCTTTCGAGACGAGCTGGAGACGGGGGTGGGCAGTGGACGTGCCTACCTCGTCGACTCCACCCCCGAGGCCTACGCCCTCGTGCGCGAGCCGCTGTTTCGCCGCCCCTGCCAGGTTTCATCGGGAGACTGCCCATTCGGCACGGCGTACGAGGAGGCGGACACCTTCTTCAACGTGTGCAACACGCTCGCGCTGATCGCAGAGGCGTCGCTCAAGACACAGCACGCTGACGCCACGCCAGCCGACTGCATCTCCTGGCTGGGGGCGTGCATCGATCGGTTCGTCATGGGCATCGAGCCCTCCTCTGGGCACAGCGAGGGCTACGAGGGCGCGTGGGCGGCGGACGCCGTCCTTCTGATCAACTGCCTCTACCCGTCGTGCACAGTAGTCGGAGAGCTCGCGCTCCTGCCCGCGTTCGCCAAGGCTGTGCCTCTCGTGCAGCAGGAGCTCCACAAGCCTGGTGGACCCACGCGGCGCTTCCGCCTTCCAGACCTCGTGAGCAAGGAAGAGTGGAGCGCCGCTCACGACTTCTGGTCCGCGTTCAGCCGCAAGGACTACGGCAGATGTGCGTGGAGAGCAGGACTCGCGCCCTTCTTGACCCTCCTGCTCACTCACAAGGGGTCGCACAAGACCAGCCCCGAGGTCATCGAGCAGTTCCGGTCGAGTTTCGAGACGGCAGTGCGCGCGGTGTGGCTGGTGCACTCCCGCGACGGCATCGCCCGTCCACCAGACGGGTCGCCGGCCGCGGACGCCATGTCGCCCGGGCACATCTCCCGCCATCACATCGACCCCGTCTTCGTCGGAGACGAAGACCAGGGCACGCTTCAGCGGGGAGCGCTCATCGGCATCAAGCCTCACTCCTACAGACAGATACTCGCGGAAATGCTTGGCTCGCATATCAAAGGCGTCGAGTGCAACGTCGCGCTCAACTCCGGTGGTATGGCCCTTCGCGTCTCCAGCGACCCCACCATCCTCGAGGCGGACGGCAAGGAGCGCACGGACAAGAGCATCTCCCCCACCCAGACGGAGGGAGACGAGGCTGCGTACGGCACGCGCAGGAACAAGATCAACGGTGCGGAGATGCAGAAGTCTGCATGGGACACCAACGCACTGCTGGGAAAGGCGCTTTACACTGCCATCGAGAAGCCACACTCCGCGGACATTCGCAGCAGGGGCGAGTTTGGGTTCTCGCAGTTCTTCCAGATGGAGGCGGCCTCTACCGCAGAGTCGGAGCAGCTGCCCTCTGCGTCTTACTCATTCGCCAAGTCTGCCATACACGCAGCCTCCGATCCGGGCGTGGCAAAGCTAGTGAATGCATGCCTGTGAAATAAGTGAGACAGCCCCGTCGGCGCCGGACGCCCGGACGCACCCGTCGGCGCCGGAACATGTGTGAGTGTGAATTGAACAGCCAAACGGTATTACGTGTATACTAAACAAAAGAGTGAATCTCGACGCATCTCATGTCCACCACCAATCTCGCGGAGACGGCCGTCCCAGGCAACCTCCTGTCGGATCGGCCGCCTACGGGCTGCCAGAGTCCCATGCCCCGGCGCCGACGCGAAATGACGCCAGCGGGCCTGGACAGCATGGCAGCCATGGAGCGAGCCCTGGAGGAGACCGTGAAGCAGGACCATCGCGCTGAGAAGGCTTCTGCCCCGGCGTACGACTACAGCCTCGACCCGCAGTACCGCTTCGGAAAGATGAGCCTCGACTCGCCGCCGGCGGTCCGTACTCCAGTTCCTCCTCCTCCTTCTCCCCCCACCACCAATCCTTTCGTCATGGAGATGCCACCGGTCCGGGGGTACGCAAGCCTGCAGGAGGCGATGAGCTGCCCGGACAAGCTCAAGGAGAGGTACGGCCGGGGTGACATGTCGGCGTGCAGCCTGGTGGCGTACGTGGAGGGCGTCATGGACTTCATCAG
>Ga0115572_10000314_pt1 | contig 41525 bp, 45 predicted proteins | sample COGITO_mtgs_1206_FD_88681 | JGI IMG/M metagenome (GOLD analysis project Ga0115572, IMG submission 88681) | Pelagic marine microbial communities from North Sea - COGITO_mtgs_120607 | ecosystem: Environmental > Aquatic > Marine > Epipelagic | place: Germany:Helgoland, sampling site Kabeltonne... | reverse complement strand
GTGATGCTGCCTTTCGCACCCACCTGAAACTGGAATGAAGTGAACTTAGAGTCTGAGACGCGCGGCCCCACCTCCAGCAATCGTCTTCGCAAGAATCCCTCGCCCGTATCGGCAATACCATTGCCATTGGCATCAACATCGCCACCGAGCGCGTCAGAGAGGACTTGCTGCGACTCCGGTGTTAAGAAGGGATTGCCATCAATCGTAAACTCAGACACCTGAAAAATCGGTGTCGGGGCAAGTTGCTGCGGCACTGAACTCGAGGTGAACATGGTTTGCGTATAAAGCTCGATGTGGTCACTCATCTCAAAAGAGGCGAGTGCGGTGGCCTGATAACGCTCCTGCGGCAACTGGATATAATTCACCGGCGCGTAGTTATAAAAATCATTGTCCCCTGAGGTCCTAAAGGGCCGGATAGCGCCGTTGGGGTCAAAGGTCACACCAGAGCTGGGTGAATAATCGCCGAATCCGCCAGCAAAAATAGAGGTCCCCGGGATACCCGACGATCCGCCATCAATTAAAATGGGGTTGCCGTTATCGTCAACGTCATCAAACTGGGCAAACGTAGAGAAGCCGCGATCACCTTGAAACAAGTCTTCACGGTCGGTCCACTGAACATTCATCACGGCGTTACCGCGGCCTTCGGCAAAATTGCCACCAATAGTGAGATCAATAGTGCTCAGGCCCGCATCGCCCTTCTCGGTTTGCTCGGTGCTCATGTTGAGCTCAACACCCTCAAAATCATCTCGGAGAATGAAGTTCACAACACCCGCCACCGCGTCACTGCCATAAACAGAGGAAGCGCCGCCCGTGAGAACTTCGACGCTTTTAATCAGCGAGGCCGGGATTGAGTTGATATCGACCACACCTGAAGAGGAGGTCGGGGTCACTCGCTTACCGTTCATCAACACCAAAGTACGATTAGCGCCCAACCCGCGAAGGTCCACCGTCGCCGTACCGTTACCCGGGTTATTAGACGTCCGGTCAAAGCCGGGCACCGTTTGCGGCAAGCTGTTCAGCAGCGACTCCGTATTGATGGTATTGGTGAGTACAAATTGCTCACGGTCAACGGTAGAGACGGGGCTGTTGCTCACAAAATCCTGCTTTGCAATCCGCGAACCCGTCACCATCACTTCTTCGAGAGATGCATCGTCAGTGTCAGTGTCGTCTTGTGCCAGCACAAGCTGAGTAGCGAGCGAAGACGAAATAGCGGCCGCGACCGCAAGGGCCAAGGGGTTACGATAGAGTGGTTTCATAAGTGGGTGCACCTTTCAGAAAAATCGCGGCTGTGATGCCGCAGGGGAAATGCCGTTTGGAGTGACTGGTCTCACGCGTCATCGCGCTGTTTTTGATTTCCGTTTTTTTTATGCTTTTTTTACGCCCGCGAATGCAACGTAATGTTGCATCCGTGGAACGCTAGGAGGCGGATTATTCTCTAATCAGCGCGGCTTGCAACACAAAATGATATTTTCTGTCATATAAGTGACTTTTTTACATGCACTAAAAAAGGGCTCAGCCGGGCAGCGTGTCATGACCCGCCAACTCCATTGAACTAGCCAGCACCGCGCACTTATATTATTCAAAAAGCCCATAAAAGAGCTTAAATTCGGCTAAAATCAGCTAAATCAATCGAAATAAGGCAAGTAGTACGATACCGATTAGATCGGGGACCCGAGCGGATTGACCTCGCGACGCTAGCGCAAAACCCAGACATCGTGTCAGACAAGCGCATCGCTACGACACTAGGGCACGAGCGACACGGACACGGACACGCCGCTGCTGATAACCACCATCCGCCAAAGCCCAAAGTAACCTCTAATCAAGCGCACCCTGGTGTCGGTGCCCCGGTGACGATAGACAGCGGTATTTCTCTGGCGCCAAGTCTGCCCATTACTGAGCGTGAAGACCGCGCCTCCACTCCAGCCACTAAAGGGACTGACAATTTCCGCTTCAAATGTATCGTCCAATGCTTTTTCGGATACCGCCGGCTGTGTCTGAGCCTCCACTTCAATGGCCACTCTGCGCTCAATCTCGGCTTCACGCTCGATCGCATCAGCTGCTCGCACCTCCGCCGAGACCGTTGCCTGCATTTGATTAAACCGCTCCCTGAGCCACTGATTCAGCGCATCCAGCTCTGCATTTGACAGACTGTCCACGCCGGTAGCCCGCTCCTCATCGGCTGACATTTCTTGTTGCAAGCCCTCGAAGATCCCATCATCTGCGGACTCGGCAACCGCCCAAGGGACAGTGAATACCGTCAATAAGAAAAAGCCTGCGCGTGTCATTGGCAATCGCCTTTGTAAGTGCATCAACCCCTCCGAGTGCCTCTTAATGTGATGATCCAATACGGGTGTCTGTCTTGAAGGCCAGCCGCACCGCCTCAAACGATCTCACAAGGGCCGCTAGCCGCCCACGATCTCTACCCCGGCTGGGGTGCCTAACAGCAATACATCGGCGGGCCGATGAGCAAACAGCCCATTACACACGACGCCGACAATCTGGTTAATGCGGGTTTCGATCTCGACGGGATTGCTAATGTGCAAGCCGTGAACATCTAAAATGAGGTTGCCATTATCGGTGATCGTGTCTTCACGCCATACGGGTTGCCCACCCAACTGCGCCAATGCACGCGCAACGTGACTTCTCGCCATCGGAATGACCTCAACGGGCAAAGGAAAGGCCCCCAACACGCCGACCCGCTTGCTCGCGTCCGCGATACAAATGAACTCCTCTGACGCCGCGGCAACAATCTTTTCTCTCGTCAATGCCGCGCCCCCCCCTTTGATGAGGGCCAGCTGCGCAGTGGCCTCGTCAGCGCCGTCGATATAAACATCTAACGGCCCCACACTGTTAAGATCCATGACGGGTAGATCGAGCTCTCGCAGCAGGACAGCCGAGCGCTCTGAGCTCGCCACCGTCGCCTCGATGCGCGAACGAATAGCCGGCAGGGTGCGAATAAAACACTCCGCAGTAGTGCCCGTGCCGATTCCCAACAACAATCGGTCGCTGTGTCGCGCTGAAACGCGCTCAAGCGCCGACTCGGCCACCTGCTCCTTTAACGTTTGTTGGTCCACATCTGCTCCCGGTCGCGGCCTCGTCTCGATGGCATGGGGTAGTATAGCCCTGCGCCGCATCTGGCGGGTGATCACGCCGTCCCATTTCTATTCATCAAAATATTTAGATAAATGGGCGACACAGTGATAGCATTCCCGCATGACCGCTACTTCCAAAGTCATTCCGCTCAGCCCCATCAATCGGACCCAAGGCACCCCCGAACCGCTCCACGCGCTGTTCAGTGCTGCTGGGCATCCGCTAAGAATGGGTATTTTGAGGGTGTTAAAAACGGAATCGTTTAGTGTTTCGGAGCTGTGCGATTTGTTTTCGATGCGCCAAAGCGCCTTGAGTCACCACCTTAAAATCCTGACGCAGGCCAACTTATTAAGTCGACGGCCTGAGGGAACCGCTACCTTCTATCGCAGACAACTACCGGATGGACGGCACGACGTTTTGCGGCAAACCATGCTGGATGACATCGATCAAGAACCCCTTGGGCCTGATCTGGTGCTGGGGCTACAGAGAGTGCAGTCCCAGCGTGAGCAGCACTCGGCGACTTTTTTTCGCGAGCACGGCAAGCAGTTCGAAGATCACCAAGAGTCCATCGCATCTTGGGAAGACTACAGCCGTGCCACGCTTCACTTACTCGATAGAGCAGGCGACTTTAGCGGACAAAAAATCCTCGAAGTCGGCCCCGGTGACGGGCGCTTGCTGCCCGCACTGTCGCAGCGAGGGGCGGCCATCGTCGCGCTCGATAATGCCGGGGAAATGCTCGATGCTGCAAAAAAAAACGCCGGCGCATTATCCAACGTTCATTTTTGTCTCGGTACACCGGCCTCGCTGACGGATCATTCAAACGCCTTTTCAGCGGCAGTCGTTAACATGGTGCTTCACCATGTGCCCGATCCAGAAACACTCATTGCTGAAGTGGCGCAGTTGTTGGCGTCCGGCGGCCATCTGATTATCAGCGAGCTGTGCCCACATGATCAGGCATGGGCACGCGAACACTGTGGGGATTTATGGTTGGGATTCGATCCCGACGCACTCCACTCCTGGGCAGCCAAAGCGGGCCTAGAGCACAACGCAGAGCTGGTGTTCGGTCAGCGAAACGGCTTTCAAATACAAATTCAACATTTCACACGTCATTAAAACCAACGTTAGGAACACACATTATGAGTGAATACTCTCTCTTTACGTCTGAGTCGGTCTCAGAGGGACACCCAGACAAAATGGCTGATCAAATTTCGGACGCCATTCTGGACACCTACCTCAGCAAAGATCCCGATGCACGTGTGGCAGTAGAAACGCTGGTGAAGACCGGCATGGTCGTCGTCGCGGGCGAAGTCACCACCGCGGCCAATATCACCCCCGGCGAACTCGAGACAGTGATTCGACAAACGGTCCTCGATATTGGCTTTGATTCCTCAGCAGTGTGCTTCGATGGTAATACCTGCGCCGTCATTAATGCCATTGGACAACAGTCGGCGGATATCGCTCTAGGCACACATGAGGCAGATGAAGCCAGCCAGGGAGCCGGCGATCAAGGGTTGATGTTTGGGTTTGCCTCGGACGAGACCGAGGTACTGATGCCGGCGCCCATCCACTACGCGCATCGACTGGTCGAGAAACAAGCGGAGCTGCGCAAATCGGGGGCGCTACCTTGGTTACGGCCTGACGCAAAGAGCCAAATTACGATGCGTTATTCGGCAGATGGTAAACCCGAGCGTGTCGAGGCAGTGGTGCTCTCCACGCAGCACGATCCCGACATCTCACAGGCTGATCTTCGCGAAGCGGTTCGCAAGGAAATCATTGAATCGACCCTACCGGCGGAATGGCTGCACAGCGATACCCTGTTTCATATCAATCCAACCGGTAATTTTGTAATCGGCGGCCCACAGGGAGACTGCGGGCTAACCGGACGAAAGATCATCGTCGACACATATGGCGGCATGGCCCGGCATGGCGGCGGTGCGTTCTCGGGTAAAGACCCTTCTAAGGTAGATCGCTCCGCCGCTTATGCAGGTCGTTATGTGGCCAAAAATATCGTCGCGGCGGGGCTTGCCCGCCGCTGTGAAGTACAAGTCTCCTATGCCATCGGCGTGGCAGAGCCCACTTCTATCTCAGTCAACACCTTTGGTACCGGGGCGATTGCTGACGACGCGATCGAGTCGCTGATCCGCGAGCACTTTGATCTCCGCCCCAAAGGCCTTATTAATATGCTCAATCTAAAACGCCCCATCTATCGTACTACTGCCGCTTACGGACATTTTGGCCGCACAGGGGACGCCTTCACCTGGGAACACACTGACCACGCAGAAGCACTTCGTGCGGCTTCAGAACGTTAACGAATCAAACGATCAAAAGAGAGACGATGCTATGAACACTGCTGTTGAGCAAACTGTATTTGCTGATTATAAAGTTGCGGACATTCACTTGGCCGATTGGGGTCGACGTGAACTGGAAATCGCCGAGAACGAGATGCCCGCGCTGATTGCGCTGCGAGAGCATTATCGCGATGCGCAGCCACTAGCCGGCGCTAAAATTTTGGGCTGTATCCATATGACGATTCAGACAGGCGTGCTCATTGAGACACTGGTCGCGCTCGGCGCTGAAGTGCGGTGGTCATCCTGCAACATTTTCTCTACCCAAGATCACGCGGCTGCAGCGGTTGCTGCTGCAGGGATTCCTGTTTTTGCCTGGAAAGGGGAAACGGAAGAGGAATATGAATGGTGTATTGAGCAGACCATTCTCGCAGACGGTAAACCGTGGGACGCCAATATGGTGCTCGATGATGGAGGGGACCTCACTGGCATGCTGCACGAGCAATATCCGGAGATGCTTGAGCGCATTCATGGGGTGACGGAGGAAACCACAACCGGCGTCCATCGCCTCTATGAAATGCTCGCCAATGGCGAACTCAAAGTGCCCGCAGTGAATGTGAACGACGCGGTCACCAAATCGAAAAATGACAACAAGTACGGTTGCCGCCATAGCCTTAACGATGCCATCAAGCGGGGCCTAGATCACTTGCTAGCAGGCAAACGCGCCCTCGTCATCGGTTACGGTGACGTTGGCAAAGGGTCAGCTCAGTCACTTCGTCAGGAAGGCATGATTGTGCGCGTCACTGAATGCGACCCCATTTGTGCGATGCAAGCGTGCATGGATGGTTTTGAGGTGGTCTCGCCCTTCGTTAACGGCGTCGATGACGGCACAGACGGCAGCGTCAATGCCGATTTACTCGCCAACACTGACTTATTAGTCACTGCCACGGGCAATTACAACGTCTGCACCGCACCGATGCTACGTGCACTGAAATCAACGGCTGTCGTGTGCAATATTGGTCACTTCGACAATGAGATTGATACCGCTTACATGCGTGCAGAATGGCAGTGGGAAGAGATCAAGCCGCAAGTGCATAAAATAATCCGCGACAGCGACCGCAACGATCACCTTTTGCTCCTGTCAGAGGGGAGACTGGTTAACTTGGGCAATGCTACCGGTCACCCCTCACGTATCATGGACGGCTCTTTCGCGAATCAGGTGTTAGCGCAAATCCACTTATACGAAAAGAAGTTTGCCGACTTACCAGAAGACGCACGCCAAGACGCCATTGCAGTCGAGGTATTGCCTAAGCATCTTGATGAGCAGGTCGCCGCTTTGATGGTACAGGGCTTCGGCGGGGTCATGACACAGCTGACGACTAAGCAGGCCGACTACATTGGGGTAGGTGTTAACGGCCCCTTTAAAGTGGACTCCTATAAGTATTAAGGTAGCGATCCGATCCACCTAGGCGAATGACAGTCACTCGCCTAGGTGGCACGCTGGGTTTCTCGCGAATAGGGCAAGGATGATCAAGGTTTTATCATGCGTACCCCTCGACTTTTCTCAGAGCAACCCCTACTTGTCGGTACCGAGGTCGTTTTAGAAGGGAGTGCGGCACAATATCTGGGCAAAGTTCTCCGTGCCCGGGCAGGTGACGCCGTCATCCTATTCGATGGTCAGGGACAGCAAGGTACGGCAACCATTAAAGCCATTACCAGACACTCGGTATCGGCGCAGCTCGGTACCATCACCACGCCACAAACTGAATCCTCACTTCAGACCCACCTCGGACTGTGTCTGAGTAAGGGTGATCGTTTCGATTGGGCCATTCAAAAAGCCACTGAACTTGGCGTCAGCACCATCTCGCCCCTCTTTAGCACGCGGGTCGATTTCACGATCCCCACAGAACGACTGGCAAAACGGCTCGCTCACTGGCAACAGATCGTCATAAGTGCCTGCGAGCAATCCGGACGGGTGCATATCCCTACCGTTAACGCGCCCACCTTGCTGACACGCTGGGTGTCGGAAACGGTGGCCGACACCAAACTGGTGCTGCAGTGTGACGCGCAAAGTACTCCACTCCCTACAACCCAGCCCCATTCCGTCGCACTACTCATCGGGCCCGAGGGTGGCCTAACGGATGAAGAGGTGGCGGCAGCGGATCGGCATCAGTTTCAGCCATGGCAGCTGGGACCGCGCATTCTTAGGACAGAGACCGCACCGGTAGTGGCACTCTCTGTGATTGGCGCGCAATGGGGTGACCTCTCTCAGTAATCACTGCGCGCGCCAACAACCCAGCCAACGAGCGGTCAGCGGTCAGCGGTCAGCGGTCAGCGGTCAGCGGTCAGCGCCACTATCCTGCTCGCCTTGACGATGTCGTGCCCAAATCCACTCGAGCCAGCAGGCTGCCGCATTTAAATAATGACTGGTCCTCGGTGAATGGAAGATCTCAAAGGCGTGTTGCGCTCGAGGCAATTCTGCATACACCACAGGCGCCGCTGCAATGGGGCTGAATTCCGCAACAAATCGTCTCACCTCTTCTACCCAGACCAATGAATCATGCGTGCCTTGAACAATGAATATCGGTGGCGCCGACTCGGCTATGCCCGGGCGATGCAGCCAAGCGATCGGCGAACCATCCTCATAAATACCCGGCGCCTCCTCGCGGGATTGCTGGATAATGCGCCGAGCAATAAACGAATCCATGCTGTCTTGCTGTCGAATGCCGTGACGGTTCGTCAAATCCACAACGGGGTATAGCGCCAAAACGCCTTGAACCGCCGTATCAATGTGTTCAAAACCCGTCTGCCAATCCGCATGGCTCGGCGTCAAACCCGCTAATAACGACAGATGTCCGCCGGCAGAGCCGCCTGTCACCACAATAAAATTGGGGTCACCGCCATACTCAGCAATATTCGCCTTGACCCAGGCAATCGCTTTTTTAACATCCAGTATTTGTGCGGGAAAAGCAGATCGTGGTGCGAGGCGATAATTGATCGACACCCCCACCCACCCGGATTCCACCATGCGATGCAAAAGGGGTTGCCCCTGCTCCGACTTGTGGCCCACCATCCACGCCCCACCATGCACTTGCAATAATACGGGGCGACGCTCACCAGCGGCCACCGGCACATAAACGTCTAATAAGCCGCGCTTGCCCGACTCAGCATAGGGGAGATTGCGAACATAACGCACACCAGGGCGTTTGAATCGAAACGGCCACTGCCACTCTTTACTGTGCAGCTGATTCGTGATTTTCGCGCGCCGCGACAGGGGTATTTGCTCCAGAAAACCTACACCTAATGCCATTCGAAGTGATCGGCTGAAAATGGCGCCTGCGTCAAATGCGTCTCGCAAAAAGACTGCCAACAACACCCAGGTAGCGAGAAAAAACGATAGGCCCCAGCTAAAGCCCGCCGTGTCTGTCCCTGCGATCAGCACCCAGGCAGCCACAAAAACCAGTTGCACCCCAATACACCAAATGGCGAGCTCGCCCGTGATCCACCCGACAAAAAACCACAACCACACTGCCCAGCCAATTGCCCGCACCCGCAACACTGCTGCGATTGCGCACAGCAGACTGACACAGGCGACGACGACAAAAAAACCATCCATAATGCATTAAACCCCTATCAAAAATTCTCGGTCTTCGCTGTCCGGGGAGCTTGCGGGGATTCACTGCGAATCGCAAGATAGTGGCACTCGCCCTAAAAGGATCCTGAAATGAGTCTCAACCTCGGCGTCGTCATGGACCCCATCAGTTCTATCAACTTTAAAAAAGATACCACTTTAGGACTGCTTTGGGCTGCACAGGATCGAGGGTGGTCATTATTTTATATTGAACCTGACGGCCTCTACCTCAGCGGAGACGAACCGATGGCTCGCGCGCAATCCCTAAGCGTCTATCGGGACGCTTCGCGTTGGTATGAACTGGAAGAGCCCCAAGACATCTCGCTCAGTGAGCTCGATATTTGCCTAATGCGAAAAGACCCCCCGTTTGATCTTGAATATATCTACGCCACTTATTTGCTCGAGCGAGCAGAAAGAAAAGGCACCCTGATCGTCAATCGTTGCCAGAGCCTAAGAGATTGTAATGAAAAGTTATTTGCTACCGAGTTTCCAGACTGCTGCCCACCGCTACTGGTCAGTCGAGATATGGCCACACTTCGCGCCTTCCATGCAGAGCACGACGATGTCATTTTTAAACCGCTGGATGGTATGGGGGGTAGCGCTATTTTTCGGGCCCGCAAGGAGGATCCCAATCTCAGTGTCATCTTGGAAACGCTGACCCTCTCAGGCGCGCAAACGATCATGGCACAACGCTATTTGCCCGCTATCAGTGACGGCGATAAACGGATCTTAATGATCAACGGAGAGCCCGTCCCTTTCTGCCTTGCCCGTGTGCCACTGGCGGGAGAGAGTCGCGGCAACTTAGCAGCAGGCGGATCCGGACGAGTGCAACCGCTATCGGATCATGATCGATGGATAGCAGAACAAGTGGGGCCTGCTCTTAAAGCCCGGGGACTTTTTTTTGTGGGGCTCGATGTAATTGGCGACTACCTCACTGAAATCAATGTCACCAGCCCAACTTGTCTCAGAGAAATAGAGGCCGAGTCAGGACTTGATATTGCAGGCCAACTACTCGATGTTGTTCAGGCTCATGTTGCCAAAGGATCTGCAACCTGAACGAGCTGACCCCACCGTTGATAGGCCAGCCGCCCTTATGACGCTGCGTGGTCACTTCTTAATCGCCACACCGGCCATCCACCGCGGTTTTTTTAATCGATCGCTCACCTACCTATGCCGTCATGATGAGCGCGGCGCAATGGGCATCGTCGTGAATCAGCGACTCGATCTCACCTTCATCGAGATGCTGCAACACCTCACCATACCGGCAGCGCCCAAGACCCCCAATCACCGTATTTTGGCAGGGGGCCCGATCAGGAGCGACCATGGGTTCGTGTTGCACGGTGCCGCAGGCGAGTGGCAAGGGAGTCGGGCCGTTTGCCACGACATCAGTCTGACAACGTCGCGCGATATGCTATGTGCGCTGGCAATGGGCGAGGGACCACAAGAATTTCTCGTGGCTTTGGGCTACGCAGGGTGGGCGCCAGGACAGCTCGAAGCAGAGATAGCGGATAATAGCTGGTTAACCGTTGAGGCAGATCGGCGTACGCTGTTTCATTTAGACACGTCAAAAAAACTGGCAGCAGCCGGGCACAAGCTAGGAATTGATATCGATCTACTCACCGCCAGCGCAGGACACGCTTAACGATGCCAAAGTACGAAACGATCATGGCGATCGATTTTGGGCTGCGGAATATGGGCGTGGCAGTCGGAAATACGCTATCGCGAACCGCTGAGCCACTCACGGTAGTGTCGGCAAAAGAGGGCGTGCCACATTGGCCATCGATCATCGCGCTCTCCGAGGAGTGGCGACCAAACCGCCTACTTGTTGGCTTGCCTATTAACATGGACGGCTCAGAAAGTGAGCTAAGTCGGCGAGCGACTAAATTCTCCCGGCAACTTGAAGGCCGCCTAAGATTGCCCGTTGTATTAGTGGACGAGAGGTTATCCAGCAGAGAAGCAAAGGCTGACGCATTCGCGGCAGGACATCGCGGTAATTTCGTCACCGATCCGATCGACGACAAAGCGGCGGCCATCATCCTCACCACTTGGCTCAATGATCAGCCACTAATACCCTCTGGCTGACGCGCCTTTTCGCGCGCTATCTCGGCAGTAATCAGTCTCTTTTGAACCAACGCTTGCAAACATTGATCCATCGTTTGCATGCCAATGGATTGCCCCGTTTGAATGGCCGAATACATTTGAGCTACTTTATCTTCGCGGATCAGATTTCGGATCGCCGCAGTACCGCGCATGATCTCGTGTGCCGCAATACGCCCGCCTTGACTGCGCTTCAGCAAGGTTTGAGAAATCACCGCTTGTAGAGATTCTGACAACATCGAACGCACCATCGCTTTTTCTTCCCCGGGGAAGACATCGACGATGCGATCAATCGTCTTTGCCGCTGAGGTGGTATGGAGTGTGCCAAAGACCAAATGACCGGTCTCAGCGGCTGTCAGCGCCAACCGGATCGTTTCTAGATCTCGCAGTTCGCCCACCAAAATAATGTCAGGGTCTTCACGCAGCGCCGAACGCAGCGCTTCAGAAAATCCCAACGTATCACGATGAACCTCTCGCTGATTAATCAAGCACCGCTTGCTTTCGTGAACAAATTCAATCGGATCTTCAATGGTAAGAATATGGTCGTAACGGTTTGCATTGACATAGTCGATCATGGCGGCGAGCGTGGTGGATTTTCCGGAGCCGGTCGGGCCTGTCACTAACACTAAGCCTCTTGGCAGCATTGAGATGTCTCGAAAAGTCTGGCCCATCCCAAGCATCTCCATCGTCAAAACCTCTGACGGGATCGTGCGAAACACCGCGCCGGCACCGCGATTTTGAACAAAAGCATTGACGCGAAAGCGCGCGACATCGGGTAGCTCAAAAGAAAAATCCGTTTCCAGACGCTCCTCAAACTCGTTCCGCTGACGATCATTCATGATGTCGTAAATTAAGGCTTGGACTTCGGTCGGGGTTTGAGGCGGTAAGTTGACCCGCCTGATATCTCCATCTACGCGAATCATGGGCGGAAGCCCTGCTGAAAGATGCAGATCCGAGGCACCTTGTTGAACGGCAAAAGCCAGTAACTCTGTGATATCCATATCATAGTCTCCTATCGCGTCGGACTAACACATGGCGCATCAATTTCCTTATGATGCTGGCATGACACCGACAGACTTGCGTCACAATATATCAGAAATCAACCGGCGTATTCGTGCGGCAGAATGCGCTGCAGACCGGGCGATCGGGGCAGTGTCGTTATTGGCTGTCAGCAAAAAGAAAACATCTGAGCTCATCCGTTGGGCGCACCAAGCGGGCCTGACAGATTTTGGGGAGAACTACGCCCAAGAAATGGCCGAAAAAGCCGCTCAGCTCTCTGACTTAGGCTTGAAATGGCACTTCATTGGGCCCATTCAGAGCAATAAAACGGGTCTGATTGCAGAGTTCAGTGACTGGGTGCATAGCCTAGACCGGCTCAAGATAGCGCAACGTCTCAACGATCAGCGCCCCCCTGGCAAGGGTCCGCTGAAGGTGCTCCTGCAAGTCAAAACATCCGATGAAGCGAGTAAATCGGGGGTACAACCTGATGGACTCAAAGCGCTTATTGATGCGGTGGAAGCGCTCCCCAATCTGCAACTAGGGGGTCTGATGACAATTCCCGCACCCAGTGCCGAACCCGCCGCCCAGCGAGTGCCTTTTCGTCAGTTGCGCGCCATTCAACAAAGTCTTATCGGCCACAATCCAAAATTGACGATATTGTCGATGGGAATGTCCAGCGATTTGGAGGCCGCTATTGCCGAAGGATCGGATTTAGTCAGAGTCGGCACAGATATTTTTGGCGCGCGGTATAATTAAACTCGTTCTTCACGGATACTCCTCACCCTATGTCGCCTCAAATAGCATTCCTAGGCGCCGGCAATATGGCCAGCGCCATGATCAATGGCCTACTGGCCAATGGCTTCGAGCCATCACAGTTACGCGCTAGCGACCCGAGCGAGGCCGCGTTATCACGACTCCGATCTCTCGGATTGTCTCAGCTCGACACCTCGCCTCAGCACATTTTTATCGGTGCTGATCTGGTGGTCGTCGCGGTCAAACCACAAGTCGCAGCAGACGCCTTAGCGGCGGTGCGAGACCAGATTGGAGCCAATACCGCCATTTTGTCGATTGCGGCGGGCATTCCAATTGCCTCCCTACAGGCGGCTGTCGATCCCAGCGTTCCGGTCATTCGTTGCATGCCCAATACGCCCGCCATGATAGGTAAAGGGGCTAGTGGCCTCTTCGCAACAGCACAAGCCAACGACACACATCGCGCGTTGGCTGAACAAGTGACTAACGCGGTGGGTATGACCGCGTGGGTGCCCTCGGAGGCACTGCTCGATGCCGTCACCGCCGTATCGGGCAGTGGCCCTGCCTACTTCTTTGCGCTCATAGAGGCCATTGTTGCTGCCGGTATGGATCTGGGGCTAGATCAGAAAACCGCAGTAGCTTTAACGCTGCAAACCGCTATCGGTGCGGCGGAGCTCGCCGAGCGCTCTGAACTGCCTATCTCAACGCTGCGGGAAAATGTCACGAGCCCGGGCGGCACGACAGAACAGGCACTATTAGCCTTACAGTCCCACCAATTCGACGAGATAATCACCCACGCCGTTCAAGCTTGTGCTGAACGAGCAAGAACGCTAGGTGAGGAGTTTGGCTGATATGACCGCAGGAACAGAAATGGCGCTTTATCTCATCCAGAATCTGGGAACCTTGTTACTGACGCTGATCGCGTTGCGCGGTATGTTGCATGCATCGCGAGCCAATTTTTATAATCCGATTTCCCAGCTCATTGTCAAAATCACTAACCCCTTACTCGCACCGCTGCGTGGCGTGCTCCCGGCAAAGGGACGCATTGATTGGGCTGTCTTGGTGATGGCGGTCCTGATCCAAATTGTCATTTTGCTGGGCATCGCCTGGCTAGTCGGAGAGCGGTGGAGTTTGCCCAACCCCCTGACGTTAGTCGGCTGGGGCATCATTGGTGTACTCGGATTGGTCACTAATCTGACCTTTTTTGTGCTCATTGCCATGATCATCATCAGTTGGGTAGCCGCCAGTAGCCAGCATCCTGCTATCGAGCTGATTAGGCAAATTGCCGAACCCATTATGTCCCCTTTTCGCGCGTTGCTGCCCAATATGGGCGGCATCGACTTTTCACCGATTTTGCTCTTCGTCACCATCAACATCGTGCAAATCGGTTTACGACACGCGGCAGTCGCGCTGTCACTTCCCCCTAACTTGGTCGTTGGACTGTGAACCATGCCGGCTAGCGGAGAGCACAACAGTGTCGGACTCGTCAGTCCCTGCCGTGCGCGTTTCGGGACCGCTTTTCAGTTAGCGAACGGCGCTGTACTGGCTGAGCACGAGCTAGTCTACGAGACCTATGGCGAGCTTAATGCGGCGGGCGATAATGCGGTGCTCATTTGTCATGCGCTGTCTGGTACGCATCACGCGGCGGGCTTTTATGCTGACAACGATCAGCGTCCCGGATGGTGGGATCTCGCCATTGGTCCAGGCAAACCCATCGATACACGACGATTATTCGTCGTGTGCTCAAACAATTTAGGCGGTTGTGACGGCTCTACGGGGCCCAATACAGTGAACCCCGAAACAGGCAAACCATGGGGCGCCCAGTTTCCCCAGCCACAGGTACAAGACTGGGTTCGCAGTCAAAAGCTGCTCGCAGAACACTTGGGAATATCGCGCTGGGCAGCGGTCATCGGTGGTAGCCTCGGTGGCATGCAGGCCCTGCAGTGGGCCATCGATTATCCAGAATGGGTTGAGCATTGTGTGGCACTTGCCGCAGCGCCCAAGCTCACCGCTCAGAATATTGCCTTTAATGAAATTGCCCGACATGCCATTTTATCGGACCCGGATTGGTACGAAGGCGACTACCTGAGCCACGACACAATCCCAACGCGCGGCGTGGCGCTTGCCCGCATGGTGGGTCATCTCACCTACATGTCTGCCGATGGTATGAGCGACCGCTTTGGCCGAGAGCTCAGAGAAGGCAGTTTTACGCCTGAAGCGGAGAGCGAGTGGGTGTTCCAAGTAGAGAGCTATTTACGACACCAAGGCACACGCTTTTCGGCTCAATTTGACGCCAATACCTATGTGCTGATGACACGAGCGCTGGATCTGTTTGACTTAGCCGTTGGTGATCACGGTGACCTCACCGCCGCCCTCGACAAAGCACACGCTGACTTTCTGGTGTTGTCTTTCAGTTCAGACTGGCGCTTTCCCCCGCACCGCTCCATTGAAATCCGCGATGCGCTGATGGCTGCCGGGAAACCGGTGACCTACGCCAACATTGAAACAGACAACGGCCACGACGGTTTCCTGCTGCCCAACGAGACATATGAGGCATTGTTAACACAGTGGATGCGGCGGGTCGGTCCAGCATGAATCGTCTCGATCTGAATACGGTGTTAGGGTGGGTCCCACTGGGCAGCAAAGTACTGGATCTTGGTTGCGGTGATGGCGCGTTTTTAAAGCGTCTTTGCGAAGAACGAGGGGCAGTAGGCGTCGGGGTCGATATTGATCCTGACAACCTTGTTTTGGCGGTGAGCAAAGGTCTCGACGTCATTCAAGAAGACATCAACGAAGGCCTGAACTGCTTTACCCTCTCGCGGTTTAATGTGGTGATACTCACCCATGCCTTACAAGAGCTGACGCATCCGCACCTCGCCTTAGAGCGTATGGTAGATATTGGGGAAGAAGCGATCGTCTCTTTTCCTAATTTTGGGCACTGGAGCTGTCGGACACATCTCGGATTAAAAGGTCATATGCCTGTCTCTAAGGCGATGCCTCTGAGTTGGTATGACACCCCTAACATTCATTTTTGTACGGTCAAGGATTTTGAAGCACTGTGTTCAGATTTGCGCATCGATATTGTAGAGCGGGCAACGGTTGCTGGCACCGCACAAAAATGGCTTGGGAAATGGTGGCCCAACCTGTTTGCCAGCAGTGCCGTCTACCGAATACGTCGCTCAGCGCACTGATCCTTGCCTGTGTGCTGAGTGTCGTCCCGCTAGCGGGTAGTGCTCAGCAGTCCACACAATATGGTCCCTTCGAGTTACATCACAGTATTGTCTACACGACATTCCTCACCCCCGATATTGCTGCGGAATACGGGATCGCCCGTGGCGCGGACAAGGCCATTCTGACGCTGTCTGTGCGCGATACCACGTCGGGCGAGATTGCGGGCAGACCCATGACGATTGAGGGCAGGACCTGGGATTTGATCACTGGCGGAGAACTGCGCGTCAAAGAAATTCGCGAGGGTCGTGCAACGTATTACATCGTGCCGTTTGAATTCTTGGACCGCGAATATCGGTTCTTTGAATTTGAGTTTCAGCCCGAGGGCGCCGACACAACTTATGAGCACACGATGAAAGTGCAGCTGTGGCGCCAGAAGTGATTCATGGTCGCTAAAACCTCTCCCCTACTGATTATTGCCAGCCATAACACGGGCAAAATTAAAGAATTCCAGCAGGTACTCGGGGCCCACTGGCGGGTGCAGCCACAGGCAGATTTTGCCGTGACGGAAGCAGAAGAAACCGGCAGCACCTTTGTCGAAAATGCACTCATTAAGGCAAGACATGCCTGCTTACAGACGGGTCACGCGGCATTAGCCGACGACTCGGGACTGGTTGTGCCAGCACTTGGTGGCGCGCCAGGTCTTCGATCTGCGCGCTATTCAGGCTCCGGTTATGAAGACAACAACACCTTACTGCTCAACAATATGGCGGGGTTACAGGGCGCCAATCGACACGCGTTTTATATCGCAGTGCTAGTGCTCTTACGTGATGCGCAAGATCCCACCCCGCTCATAGCAGAAGGCCGCTGGCAAGGACGTATCGCCAACGTGCCGCGAGGCGAAGGCGGCTTCGGCTACGACCCCATCTTCATCCCCGAGGGAGGTTCTCTGCACGCCGCTGAGATGACACCCGATGAAAAAAACCGGATCAGTCATCGTGCCAAAGCCATTAGCACTCTGCTCGCGCTAGCAGACGATTGATCACACCGAGCGCCATCCCGCTGTCTCTGTACGTTCACCTGCCATGGTGCACGCAAAAGTGTCCCTACTGCGACTTTAATAGCCACGAAGGGTTTACACCTGACCTGCAAGGCCCGTATGTCACCGCATTGCTGCAAGACTTTGATAGTCAGCTGCAGGGGATTGAAGGGCGTATCGTCGAATCGATTTTTATCGGTGGCGGGACACCCAGTTTATTCTCTGGAGAGTGGATCCAGCGTCTTCTGTCAGAGCTGGCGAAGCGCATCCCTTTTGCCCCAGCCGCTGAGATCACCTTAGAGAGTAATCCTGGGAGTGCTGAGCGAGGTCGATACCAATCGTATGTTGAGGCAGGCGTTACCCGACTCAGTATCGGAGTGCAGAGTTTTAATGATGATGCGTTACGCAGACTCGGTCGCATTCATTCCGGTGATGACGCCCGTCAAGCGCTTCACTTGGCGAGCACAACGGGCTTTAACAACTGGAATATTGATCTGATGCACGGTTTACCAGAGCAAACGGCGGAAACGGCAGCGGCTGATTTGTCCGAAGCACTCGCGCTGAGCGCCGGTCATATCTCGTGGTATCAGTTGACCATCGAACGTAATACCCGATTCTGGACTTCGCAGCCGTTACTGCCCGACGAGAGAACGCTCCACTCGATTCAATCAACCGGAGAGCAATTATTGCATCATGCGGACTATCACCAATACGAAGTGTCCGCTTTTTGTCGTCCCGGCTATGAGAGTCGGCATAACCTTAATTATTGGGGGTTTGGCGATTATGTCGGACTCGGCGCCGGCGCTCACGGCAAAATATCACGGCAAGATGGGCAGATTGTGCGGACCCAACGGACTCGCCGCCCCGCCGATTATTTAGCGCTCATGGCAAACGGCGCCATGCCCGCACCAACTGGTAAGGCCATCAACCAACAAGAACGGGTGGTGGAGTACGCGATGAATGCGTTGCGGCTTAAATCGGGATCACCCATCGATCACTTTACCCAACGCACCGGCCTGCCTTTGAAACAGCTCACGCAAGCAGCAGAGGAGGCTCAGTCTCGAGGTTGGATAGAGCACTTGGACAGCGGGTCCCTCCGCGCGACGCCGTTAGGCTATCAGTTTCTGGACAGCGTGGTGGCGTCGTTCCTATAGCGTCATATCGATGAAGTGATGGCGATAGTGTTATTGGCGGTGATAAATCAGGTCCCATACGCCGTGCCCCAGTCGCTCACCCCGGGCCTCAAATTTTGTTAGTGGACGATAGTCCGGTCTAGAGACCGCCCTGCGAGGACCGTGAGTGTTGAGCAAAGTAGGCTCTGCTTCTAGCACGTCGAACATATGCTCAACGTAAGGCGCCCAGTCCGTTGCAAGATGCAGGCAACCGCCCGGTCGGAGTCGTGCTGATAACTGCCTAACGAAATCACTTTGAATCAACCGGCGCTTGTGGTGCTTTTTTTTATGCCAGGGATCAGGAAAAAAGACGTGAAATGCGTCAACCGACTCAGGGGCCAGACAGTGCGTGAGTACTTCGACGGCATCTTCCGCGTAAACACGAAGATTATTGACCTCCGCCGTCAACGCCTGAGCCAAAAGGCGACCCACCCCAGGGCGGTGGACCTCAATACCAATGAATTGCGTCGTGGCATCGGCCTCGGCCATTTGCAGGAGGCTGTCCCCCATACCAAATCCCACTTCGACAACGCGTCTGCCCGCAAAACCAAAGGTGGTATCCCACTCTAACGGTCCGGCATCCACCGCAAGGCCCAATGACGGAAAACCTTTTTCCCAGCCGCGCAACTGGCTGGGCGTCATGCGCCCAGCGCGCATCACAAAGCTGCGGATCCTGTTCGCGACTAAGCGCTCGGGAGGTACCACCTGGGGCGGGTTGCGAGAGAGAGAACTTACGCGACCAGTGCGGTACGCAGCTTTTTCAATGCATTCGCTTCGAGCTGCCGAATCCGCTCCGCCGACACGTCATATTCAGCGGCCAGTTCATGCAATGTCGCCTTATCATCGACCAACCAGCGTCGCTCAAGGATGTCTCGACTACGGCCATCCAGATCTGTCAGCGCCACATGAAGCCGGGCAGCGCCGTCCTCAGCAAACTCTGCGGCTTCAACGACCTGACCTGGATCCGCCTGTTCGTCTTTCAGAAAATGTTGTGGCGCCTGCCAAGCGTCCTCATCATCACTGTCTGTCGGCGCATCAAATGCCACGTCACGGCTAGTTAGGCGCCCTTCCATGCGCGTCACTTCAGTCACATCGACCCCTAAATCAGCCGCAATGGTCCGGGTTTCCTCGGCCGAAAGCCAATCCAAGGTTTTCTTTTGGCTGCGAAGATTAAAAAACAACTTACGCTGGGCCTTGGTCGTGGCCACTTTGACGATACGCCAGTTGCGCAAAATATATTCATGCATTTCCGCCTTAATCCAATGCACCGCAAACGACACAAGCCGCACGCCTTTGGTGGGATCAAAACGCTTTACTGCTTTCATCAGGCCAACGTTGCCCTCTTGAATGAGATCTGCCTCTGCCAGACCATACCCAGAATAGCTCCGCGCGATATGCACCACAAAGCGCAGGTGAGCAAGTACTAACTCTCTCGCAGAGTCAACACACTCCTCATAAAACAAACGCTCAGCCAACTCCTTCTCACGCTCTGGCGACAGCAGTGCAATGCCACTGACGGCCTGCACGTACGCCGATAAATTAGCGCCTGGCGCCATATTCAGGATGGCACTATTGGGTACGGCTAATGCGCGCTTTGTCTCAGTCATTTTCTAGCCTCCTATAGGCTCACGGCCTTATTTTAGCACTCTCACCCCGAGAGTGCTAAACCCAAAAAATTACCGATTTTACGGGGAGGAGCGCGACACTAATTGGCGAAAATAGCGCCCTGCGGCCAGCCAAGTACTCAATAACCCGAGCGATCCACCTAGCGCAATCAAGCTGATCGGGTAAAGCACGCCGGGTACGCCCATTTTTTGAGGACTGTCATACAACACAAATAACGTGTTCACCGGCCCTGTCATCCACCACGTCATCACCCCGAGCAACAGCGCAGCCATCAGACCCCCGCCTACGCCATAAAACAGTCCCAGGTACAAAAAGGGCCGTCGCGCAAATGCCGGTGAACCACCGATAAGATGCACCACTAAAATTTCGTCTTTGCGGGCTTCAATGGCCAAGCGCAAGGTATTACCCAACACCAACACCGCTCCCATCAGCATCACCACCCCTAAACCCAGCACCCAACGCCATCCCGCCTGCAATGCCGTCTCTAAGCGCGCGACCCAGCGCGTATCAACAATCACTCGATCCACACGCGGCTGCTCCTGCAAGCGCTGACTGAGCGCCGTCATAGCGGTCTCCGACGCGGCGTGCACCGGCATCACGATCAGCGTGTGGGGTAGCGGGTTGCGTGCTAGCGATCCCACTACCGCCGCCAAATCGGTCTGCTGAAGGAACTGAGACAAGGCCAGCTCTCGATCTAACAGCACAACATCATCAATCTCTGACCAGTTCTTCAGGGTGCGCTGTAACTGCTCCGCCACCGCCAACTCGCTATCGCCGGTCAACAACACCGATAATTGTGACGGCCGATCAACACCCCTCGCGACGGCGCTCAGGTTGTCTAAAGTCAGCAGCAGCGTGCTAGGTAATGCTAATGAAATGGCAATCACCAACCAGGTGACACCCGTCACGGCCGGCTGCATAACCAGTTTTTGCCAGCTATTATTGGCGGCAGCGCGGTGCTGTGCGCGCCAAGCCGCCCAAGGGCCCCATCGCTCCGTGTCCCGTTTCTCAGACTGCGTCACGCGGGCTCTCCCTGCGTTAATTGTCCCGCTGCGAGCGTCATCAAGGGATGACGAGATCGTTCGATCAATGACACGTCGTGCGTTGCCACCAGCACGGTGACCCCCACTTGGTTGAAGGCTTCAAACAACGTCATGATTTCAGCAGAGAGCGTTGGATCGAGGTTCCCTGTGGGCTCATCTGCAATCAAAAACTCCGGGCGCGCTACCACCGCCCGTGCAATCGCTACCCGCTGCTGCTCCCCGCCCGAGAGTGCATTCGGATCCGCTCGCTCTTTTGCTAACAGTCCCACCTTATCCAGTGCTGCCCGCACCCTTCGATTCGCTTCTTGGGGAGAAAACCCCGCTATTTCAAGAGGTAACGCGACATTGTCGCGAACATTCCGGTCGAATAGCAGCCGGTGTTCTTGGAATACCACGCCAAACCGACGTCGATAACGGCCTACCGCAGCCCCTTTGATCTGCTCGGTGGATTGCCCCTCGACAAGAATCTGACCGCCAGTGGGCCGATCCAGTAACAATAAGAGCCGCAATAACGTACTTTTGCCTGCCCCAGAGTGGCCCGTGAGCAACGCCATTTCACCATTATCGATCCGTAAATTCAGATTCCGCAGTGCATCCTGCTGTCCAAAACGACGGCTAACGCGGTCGAACTCAATCATCAGGCCTGCTCACTACTGATCATCGAGTAGTCCATCCACAAAATCTTGAGCGGAAAAGTCGCGCAAATCTTCCGCTTGCTCACCGATTCCAATAAAGCGGATCGGGCGCTTGAGTTTATTCGCAATCGCAAACAGCACGCCGCCCCTGGCGGTACCATCTAGCTTCGTCACGGCAACCCCCGTGACACCTATGGTCTGGTCGAATTCGACAGCCTGCGAGACCGCGTTCTGACCGGTTCCCGCGTCCAACACCAAGAGTGTTTCGTGTGGCACCGCCGGGTTTTGCTTACGCATGACTCTGACCACTTTCGCCAACTCATCCATAAGATGGGCTTTATTTTGTAACCGCCCTGCCGTATCGGCGATCAAAACATCAACCCCTCTTGCGGAGGCCGCTTGCAGCGCATCGTAAAGCACTGACGCACTATCAGCACCCGTGTGCTGCGCGATCACAGGCACATCGTGTCGCTGACCCCACGCCTCAAGCTGCTCAACCGCTGCGGCCCGGAAAGTATCACCCGCAGCCAGCATGACACTGCGGCCCTGCTGCTGATATCGGTGGGCCAATTTACCAATGGTGGTTGTTTTGCCCGCGCCATTAACCCCCACAACCAAGATGACGAAAGGACGGTGGCCCTCTACTTTTAGCGGTAGTTCTTGATCGATCAGCAACTCCACGAGGGTCTCTTTTAAGGCAGACATGACGGTTTCCGTAGCTGACAGCGACTTCCGATCAAGACGCTGACGCAAAAGCTCGAGCACCCGCGCAGTGGCCTCAAGACCCATATCAGCCATGATCAACTGCTCTTCAAGCGCCTCCATCAGCGCAGGGTCGAGCTGCTTTTTTCCCAAAACCAGACTGGCCAAACCCTCTGATAGCTGAGTGCGACTGCGGCCCAACCCTGTCCGTAACCGCTCAAACATGCCAGGCTCAGCGGTCTCAGCCGGTTTGGCATCGAGTGCTTCACCCCGGTGATCCGCGGCAACAGACGGGCTTGCTGCTGACTCCTCCTGCGGCGCTGCCGGCACGGCGGCAGCCTCTGGGGACGGCTCGCCCGCTAAGACGTCCCGATCCTCGGGTTCCGACCCAGACTCAGTCTTGGCGCGACGCTTGAATAGCTTCATGATTCATCTTTCTCAATTAGGCGGGTCTGACTAGGCGGTGGGGACGCTCTCGATCCTGCCGCAGAGATAGTCTAGCATTCCAAAAATGAGGTACCAGCATGAGTCAACGTGACCGCCCACCGGTTAAACCACAAGTTCGTGTCATCGGCGGAGAGTGGCGTGGTCGCAAGCTCAGCTTCCCGAGTAAGATCAGCCTGAGGCCCACCGCTGATCGGGTACGGGAGACACTATTCAACTGGCTGGCACCCTTGGTGGAGGGCGCCCACTGTCTCGATGTATTCGCCGGCTCAGGCGCGCTGGGAATCGAGGCGTTGTCTCGCGGCGCGCAGCGCTGCGATTTTGTCGATACGGATCAGGACGCCATTGACGCCATTGGACAAAGCCTGCGCTCATTGGGTGCCCATGACCGGGCGACGCTGCACAAGTGCGCGGCAGACAAGGTACTCACTGAGGATGCCCGATGGGACATTATTTTTATTGACCCCCCTTTTGAAGCGGGCCTCGGTAATGGTCTCCTCAACCGTCTTGCCGCCTCACAGTGCCTGCAAGACGACGGTCTGGTGTACTTTGAAACACGACGCTCGGCACCTGAAATGGTCCCGGAACAGCGCTATGAGATCTATCGTGAAAAGACAGCGGGCGATGTGTGCTTCCGGCTTCTGCGATATCGGTCGGCATAAGCATGTCACCGTTTGTTCGCCTCTCTAGAGTTGTGTAGTCTGGCGATTCGGCATAACAGGAGCGTCTTGTGCTAACCCATACCGTGGTATACCCAGGTACCTTCGATCCGATCACCAATGGCCACGTAGACCTTGTCGAGCGGGCGGCCAAATTGTTTGAACGCGTCGTCGTCGCCGTGGCAACCAGTGAAAAGAAAACACCCCTATTTTCGCTTGAGGCGCGAGTCGATCTGGCGCAGACAGCACTGCAGCACGTGGACGCTGTCGAGATCGTCCCTTTTAGCGGGCTGCTGGTCGATTTCGTGCGCCAACACGATTCTCACTGTGTGTTACGCGGTCTTCGCGCTGTCGCCGACTTCGAATACGAGTTTCAGCTTGCCAATATGAATCGCGCAATGAGCCCCTCGTTTGAAAGTGTCTTTCTCACGCCCAGCGCAGAGCTCTCCTACATCTCGTCCTCATTGGTGCGAGAAATCGCCGCACTAGGAGGGGATGTCAGTCGCTTTGTTCCCAGTCATGTCGCCGAGGCACTCAAGGGCACCCGACAGTAAGCCCCCCACCAGCGTCACTGACTACCACATCAAGCGCAGGAGGCTAACGCTGGCACTTAGCGCAGAGTACCGTGGCTCTCCCACCCTGACGTATTTCTCGCAGCGATGCGCCACAGACTCGGCACGGCTGTCCGCCTCGGCCATAAACGCGGAGCTGTTGCGCAAAATAGCCCGGTGCGCCGTCGCCGCCGACAAAATCTCTTAGGGTGGTACCCCCAAGGTCAATAGCATCCCCCAGCACTTGCTTAATCGTGGTCGCAAGCACGTCGTAACGCGCCGCCGCAATGCGGCCTGCCGCCCGTGCGGGGTGAATACCCGCCATAAATAAAGCTTCATTAGCATAGATATTACCGACGCCAACAACCACTTTGCCATTCATGACGAACTGTTTGATGGACACCTGCCGCTTGCGAGACTGCTCATATAAATAATGGCCATTGAATGCGTCAGATAGCGGCTCAGGCCCCAGTGAGTCCAATAAGGGATGAGACGCACTTTGCAACCAGTGGAAGCTGCCAAAGCGTCGCGGGTCGTGGTAGCGCAAGCACCATCCATTATCGAGCACAATATCAATATGATCGTGAAACATCGGCGGAGTATCAGCCGGCATCAGCCGCAAGCTGCCCGACATGCCCAAGTGGACCATCAGTGTGCCCCGGTTGGTTTCAAGCAGAAGATATTTCGCTCGCCGGCCGACGCCCAGGAAGTGCGCGCCCACCAAAAGGTTGTTCAGTGCGGGGGGCACCGGCCAACGCAACCTTGGCTCGCGAACGATGACTTGGGCAATCACTCGCGAGGTGATGTGAGGCGCAATCCCGCGGCACGTGGTCTCTACTTCTGGAAGTTCAGGCATATTCCGTGAGGACAGCGCAAATAGCGCCCCTTGCTGGCTATAAACGTGACGGTGGGGACGCTCATGACAACCTGAGGCCTAAACAAAAACCCCGGCCAAGCGCCGGGGTTTCGAGTGTTGAGCCGTGTATGGCACTTACTTAATTTTGGCTTCTTTATAAATGACGTGCTTTCGCGCGACCGGATCATACTTTTTCATTTCAAGCTTATCCGGCATGGTGCGCTTATTCTTGTCAGTCGTGTAGAAATGCCCTGTACCCGCCGTTGAATTCATTCGAATCTTTTCACGCATTGTTAACTCCTCAAACCTTCTCGCCGCGGGCGCGCAACTCGGCCAACACAACATCAATTCCGCGCTTATCGATAATGCGCATTCCTTTAGAGGTGAGCCGTAACGATACAAAACGGTTCTCACTTTCCACCCAGAAACGGTGGTTGTGTAAATTTGGCAGGAACCGGCGCTTAGTGCGGTTCTTTGCGTGGGAAACGTTGTTACCGGTTGCGGGACGCTTACCCGTAACCTGACAGACACGTGACATGAGACTACCCGTGAAGATAAACAAAAGGGCGCGTTTTATACCAGAGGGCCATTGACGGTGCAAGCCATCTGGGGGCAGAGGCCATTGAAGTGTGCAAAAACCCCTGCAAATGCTAGTGTGCTGGCACGTCAGCAACGAGGTGGAACCGATGGGTCTGTTGCACCAGCGGCACATTCTAGTGGCCATCAGTGGGGGTATCGCGGCTTATAAAGGCGCAGAGCTCGTGCGTCTGCTCAAAAAACAGGGAGCCGTTGTCCGGGTGATCCTGTCGCGGGGTGCTAAGGAGTTTATCACGCCGCTCACGTTGCAAGCTTTGTCTGGCGAACCGACGCACAGCGAGCTGCTTGATGAAACGGCCGAAGCCGGTATGGGCCACATTGAGCTGGCCCGCTGGGCAGATCTGGTGGTGATCGCCCCAGGAACGGCAGATGTGATCGCCAGACTCGCTCAAGGCAGAGCAGACGACTTACTGACCACGGTCGCCCTGGCCACACCCGCGCCAGTCGCCGTGGCGCCGGCAATGAACCAACAGATGTGGGCTAACGAAGCGACCCAAGATAACCTTAGGCAACTGGTCGGTCGGGGTATTCAAATTATCGGTCCCGATGCGGGGGAACAGGCCTGTGGTGATGTGGGCCCTGGGCGTCTCCTCGAGCCAGACGCGATCGCGAGCGCACTCGCCGAAAACTTTGAATCACGTCTACTGGAAGGCAAGCACGTGGTGATCACAGCGGGACCCACGGTTGAAGCGATCGACCCTGTGCGTTATCTCAGCAACCATAGCTCAGGAAAAATGGGCTACGCGTTGGCTCGCGCCTGTGCTGACGCCGGTGCACGGGTTACCTTAATCACGGGTCCGGTCACCTTAACCCCTCCAAACCGGGTCGACAGGGTGCCGGTGACCAGCGCGATCGAGATGCATGATGCCGCAATGCGCTGTGCATCAAACGCCGATATCTTTATCGGTGCAGCGGCGGTGGCCGATTATCGACCCGAGTCCTCTGCACCGGAGAAACTAAAAAAAACAGCGGGGGAAAACCGGGTGATCTCACTCGTCCAAAACCCCGACATCGTTGCCGCTGTGGCAGCACTGGCGCAACGGCCTGCCCTCGTCATCGGCTTCGCGGCCGAGACAACTGAACTCATCGCTCATGCTCGTGAAAAACGACACCGAAAAGGGCTGGACTATATCGTTGCCAATGATGTCAGCGATCCGGAGACCACCTTTGGCTCTGACCAAAACGCGGTACACCTGATCAGTGAGCATGAAGCGCATTATTTGCCGCTGGCAACCAAGCAGGTGATTGCGGAGCGCATTATTAGCCTGGTCGCACATCACCTTGGTTCAACAAGCCCAACATCAGGCTAAGTTCCAACCAGGCCGATTTGGCGAACTGCGGCATCTTCACATTGCGTTTACGGATCGCCCGCATCATGCTCTGCGCTGCGTGACAGCACGAGAACTCAGACCATGTCCTTAAATCAAGGCGAGGCGGGGAACTTTGCGCGAATCCTGACGGAATCGCTGCCTTACATCCAACGCTTCACCGGAAAAACCTTCGTCATCAAGTTTGGTGGCAACGCCATGACCGACCCCGAACTCCACGAGAGTTTCGCGCGGGATGTCGTCTTGATGAAGCTCGTTGGTATGAACCCTGTCGTCGTTCATGGCGGCGGTCCGCAGATTGGTCAGCTACTGGAGCGTCTCAATATCGAAACGGAGTTCGTTGACGGTATGCGGGTGACCGATGAGCGAACGATGAATGTGGTGGAAATGGTACTCGGCGCCTCGGTGAATAAAGAAATCGTGGACAGTATTCACCGCAATGGCGGGCGGGCTATCGGTATTACCGGCAAAGACGGCCAACTGATCCAAGCGCAGAAGCTGTCAGGACAATGGGGGGCAAACGGTCAACCGGATATTGGTCAGGTCGGCGAAGTCTCCAGTATCGATACAGATCTGCTCTCTGTGCTTCGCGAAAGTGATTATATTCCGATTATTGCGCCAGTCGCAGGCGGGCCCGATGGGCAAACTTATAATATTAATGCTGACCTTGTCGCCGGCAAGCTGGCCGAGGTGCTTCAAGCAGAAAAACTGATACTGCTCACCAACGTGTCCGGTCTCTTGGACGCTGCCGGAAAAACCCTCACCGGGCTGTCCACCGAGCAGGTGCAAGAGCTCATTGCGTCTGGTGTCATTCACAGCGGCATGCTGCCCAAGATTCAGTGTGCGTTGTCAGCGGTTCACAATGGCGTCGCCAGCGCACATATCATTGATGGTCGGGTCCCTCATGCGGCGCTGCTGGAGATTTTTTCCGACGAAGGTATTGGCACGCTGATCAGCAACCATCACTAAATCCGCCGGCGACCGTTTGCACCGACGCGCGTGACTCTTTAGCATCAAGGCTCAATCCAAACTGCAGTAACGCATGGCCGACGCAACCCAGAGTAAAGCACCCGACCGCAGGGAACAGATACTGCAAGCCTTGGCAGCAATGCTCGAGGCAACGCCTGATAATAAGATCACCACCGCAAAAATTGCGGTGGCTGTCGGCGTCTCGGAGGCGGCTCTTTATCGGCACTTTCCCTCCAAAACTAAAATGTTTGAAGCGTTGATTACTTTCGCAGAAGAAACGCTCTTTGTGCGCATCGGGCGGATTAGCGAGGAGTCTCTGAGTGCGGTAGAGCAATGTCGCGCCTTGGTGCGACTGTATTTAGAGTTTTGCGAGAAAAACCACGGGATTAGTCGGCTGCTGACCGGCGGCGCGCTGACGGGGGAGTCGCGGCAACTTCATCACCGAATCGCACAGCTCTACGAGCGTCTCGAAACCCAACTGCGACAATATTTGAGGGAAGCTGAATTGCGGGAAGGGCGTCGACCTCGACTGCCTGTCAACACCTCAGCCAACATGATGATGGCGTTCGCGGAAGGGCGCGTGCATCAATTTTGTCGCAGTGACTTTAAAAGCGGACCCACCGACCATTGGCAGGATCAGTGGGAATGGCTAGGAACAGATCTCATGCAAACCGTGCCGCCCAACCGCTAAGTCATCGTCCAACAGGGTCAGACTTGGGCAGACGTCGTCATCACCGCGCTTTACCCCCCCTTATCGGTGCTCTTCGGTAAAAAAGCGCTGCTCAAGGTGGCCTTTACTGAGGGTCCATCGGCTCTCGGCGCTTTTTGGCTTACACACAAGCGCAACAGGGTATTAGTCGCGTTACGAATAAACGTAACGGTCCCGGTAGCGCTGCAGCGCGTCGCGGTATTTAATCGCTTCGGGGTTGCCCTCAACCCAGTCGATAATGTCATGAAGGGAGATGACGCTGATTACCTTCAGCCCCCAATCTTGCTGAACTTGCTGTACAGCAGAGAGCGCCCCCTCGCCGCGCTCGCAGCGATCAAGGCCAATCAACACACCGGCACCCGTTGCACCCGCCGCCGCCAAAATCGCCATTGACTCTTTAATGGCTGTCCCGGCTGTCATCACATCATCGACGATGAGCACGTCACCCGCTAACGGCGCACCGACCACCTTGCCACCTTCTCCGTGCGCTTTAGCTTCCTTACGATTAAAGGCAAATGGCATCTCCACACCATGATGATCCGCCAGCGCAATCGCGGTAGTTGCAACCAGGGGAATGCCTTTATAAGCCGGTCCAAATAACATGTCAGCTGGCAAATTGGCCGCCTGGAAGGCAGCCGCATAGCACCTGCCAAGCTGAGCCAGCGATGATCCCGTCGCAAATTGACCCGCATTAAAAAAATAAGGGCTCAGGCGGCCCGACTTCAACTCGAATTCGCCGAACTGCAATACGTTGCAAGCAAGGGCTAAGCGAATGAAGTCCTGACGGTACTGTTCCGAGTCTGTTGTCACCACTCACTCCAACGTACTGTTATCAATGCAAGGCGCCCCACCAGCTGAATTCAGCACTTAGTTAAGGTCTGGAGCGGAGCTTTGCAGGTATACTATTGGAACTCAGCCAACAGGACTAGCAATGAGAATTATCAGCCTCGTCGTCGAGGGGCTCGAACGTGCGGCGGAGGCCGGTTGCCTTGACTGGTTGTGGACGCAGGACGCGGACATTATCTGCCTACAGGACACGCGTTGCTCTGAATATTCGTTGAGTGGAGACCGCTTTTTCCCAGCGCATTACCACCCTTATTTTCTCGATCATTTTGAAGATGCTCGGCTTAATGGTGTCGCCATCTACTGCAAAAAAATCCCCAAGGCGATTATATGGGGCTTAGGGTTTGAGCAGTTTGATGCTCAGGGGCTCTACATACAGGCTGATTATGACCAAGTGAGCATCGGGTCCGTCTTAGTCCCCAGCGCACTCAGCGGCGAACAAGCGATGACGGCTAAGCTCGCCTTTCTGAATCAGTTAAGCAGTCATCTAGAAAAAGTACGGCAAAAACGTCGCGGCTACATACTTTGCGGCGGGTGGGAGCTGATGGCACATCACGCTGACGCGGAGGATGTCGGCAATACCGGGGTTATCCCAGGGCTGTCGCCCAACGAACGAGGCTGGTTACTAGATCTTTACGATTCCGGCTACGCCGATGCGTTTAGAGTGGTCGACGGTGAGCCCGACGCCCTCACCTGGTGGCCTCATGGCGATGAGTTGGGAGGCATGCGAACCGATACGCACATTATCTCTGAGCTCCTCGTAAGTGCGGTCAAAAAAGTCCATATCTACGACGCACAGGTATTTTCGCACCATGCGCCGGTCGTCATCGACTACGACATCACGCTTTAACCTGTGCTCAGTGCCTCTCGCTGTGCGGCGTTAATCTCTGCCCCCGCAGCAGTGGCAAGCCGCAGCAATTCTGCCAACTCCTCTTGCGTGAAAGTGGCCCCTTCGGCCGTGCCCTGTACCTCAACCAATCCGCCACTTTCTGTGAGCACCACGTTCATGTCACTGTCAGCCCGCGAGTCCTCGGCATAATCTAGGTCTACCACCGGAATACCCCGCCAGACCCCCACTGAAACAGCACTAACAAGGTGTTTTAATGGATCAACGGATAGCTCTCCAGATCGCTGAAGGCCATTGAGCGCATCCACGACGGCAACGCAGGCCCCTGAAATCGCGGCCGTCCGAGTGCCGCCATCCGCTTGAATCACATCGCAGTCAACCGTGATGGTGCGCTCGCCCAATAACTTAAGATCCAGCGCGGCGCGCAGAGAACGGCCGATCAGTCGCTGAATCTCCACCGTCCGACCCCCCTGCTTACCACGCGCAGCTTCCCGGTCCATTCGTGAGCCGGTGGACCGCGGCAACATACCGTATTCTGCGGTCAGCCACCCTTCGCCCTTGCCACGTAAAAACCGAGGAACGCCTGCCGTCACGCTAGCAGTGCAGATCACTTTAGTTTGCCCAAAACACACGAGCACAGAGCCCTCAGCATGGCAGGTATACCCCCGCTCAAAATGTATTGGACGCATTGCGTTAGGTGCTCGACCACTAGGTCGATCAGATGTTGCCGCCATGGCGGGTCTCCCGGTCTCAGTAACAGTTAACAACCCCCCGGCTACTGTTACACTTCACTGCGTCCATAGCGGGAGCAGTGCGGTGACTCAGAGTATGACGGGCTTTGCCCGGGCGAGTGTAACAACCGAAGACTTAACGGTCACTGTGGAGTGCCGTTCGGTCAATAATCGTTACCTCGATCTGCACTTTCGCATGCCTGAGACGTTGCGCGAATTTGAGCCGCAAATGCGGGCACAGATCAGTCAGGCTGTTTCGCGCGGCAAACTCGACCTAGCCATCCAATACCAGCAAAACAAAGCAACGACCGAAGCAGCATTGGACACCGATCGACTGAACACATTGCAAGCGGCCCTGAACCACATTTCGACGCACTTTCCTGACGCCGTGGCGCCGAGCCAACTGGCCTTATTACAAGCACCCGGTGTGCTGAGCGAACGCACAGTAGCGGTCGAAGTGCTTATGTCAGCGACGACAACCGCACTCAAGCAGTGCCTCGCAAGCCTGTCGCAGCACCGCCGAGAAGAAGGTGCAAAACTAGCCGCCATGGTGTTAGAACGTGGAGAGCTCATTAGGGCGCTGCTCCATTCACTGCGGCAACAATTGCCAGCGCTGCAGCGGTCCCATCGGGAAAAGCTACTTGCGCGGATGGCCTCGTTAGACCTCACCGCAGACCCAGTGCGATTAGAAGAAGAAATTGTCTACGTCCTGCAGCGTGCCGACGTAGAGGAAGAAATGGACCGTCTCGGTGCTCACTTAGACGCCATTAACGAGGCGCTAATGGGAAAAGTGCCTTGCGGCCGAAAACTCGATTTTTTAATGCAAGAGCTCAATCGTGAGGCCAATACGCTCGGTTCCAAATCAACCGCTTTAGATACCACTAACACCGCCGTAGAGTTCAAAGTATTAATTGAGCAGATGCGCGAGCAAATTCAGAATATCGAGTAGATGACACGCATGAATAATAGGATTTCGCGAGGCCAATTACTGATTATTTCGGCGCCCAGTGGCGCCGGAAAAACCTCTTTGATTCGAGCGCTCATAGAAAATGATCGTCGTATCGAAGTGTCTGTTTCTCACACGACGCGCCCCCAGCGCCCTGGCGAACTAGAGGGTGTTAACTATTTTTTTGTGCCACCTGAGACATTCCAAACCATGCAAGACGACGGCGCATTTTTCGAGTCGGCTGAGGTATTTGGGCATGGTTACGGCACCAGTACGGCGCAATTGGACGCGCGCCTTGCGCAAGGTGCGGATGTCATTTTAGAAATCGATTGGCAAGGGGCTCAACAGGTCCGAAGCATATTACCCGACAGCGCATGGATCTTTATCTTGCCTCCCTCGGTGGCGTCTCTCAAAACGCGATTACGTGGGCGAGGTCAAGATACTGATGCCACCATTGATCTCCGCATGCGGGCGGCCCAAGACGAAATGTCACACTGCTATGAGGCAGACTACCTCGTCATCAATGATGTCTTTGACACCGCACTCATCGAGCTTCAAGCCATCATCAGCGCATTAAGATTGCGCACGGGACGCCAACAGGCAGCACACACGGCATTATTGAGCGATTTACTGACCTCTGAAACGGCCAAACTGTGAGGCATGTTGGCAAATTTACACTCAACAGTGGGTTCGCACGCCTTAGCTAGGGTATACTACGCGGCCGCGTTTTATCGCGGCGTAGATCAGGAGAGCACGCTGTCATGGCCAGAATAACCGTAGAAGATTGTCTCGATAACGTCGAAAACCGATTTGAACTCGTCATGCTTGCCTCTAAACGAGCGCGGCAACTCGCCACCGGCGGTCGTGATCCATTGGTAGAAGACGAATCAGACAAGGCCACTGTTATTGCGCTGCGCGAAATTGCAGACGGACTCATTACGCCCGAAATATTGGCTCGCGAGAGTGAGATCGAGGCAGAAGAAGAGCTCGCCGCCACGTTTGAGACGCCGATTCTCTAATTTGGGAGGTCGCTAGCGATGGTAGCCATCACGCGCCAAACGCTCAGTAGACCGCTCCTCGGGCCCGCTTCTTATCTAGCCCCCCGAGGCAAACTACCGCTCAGTGCTCGCACAGGACACGCTGGCCATAGTTCACTGGCCGCATTTGAGCAATTAATCGCCGACTATTTGCCGCTAGAACAGGTGAAGCTGGTCCGGCGCGCCTACTACTACTCTGAGCAGGCCCATTACGGGCAAACACGGCGCAGCGGCGAGCCTTATGTCACGCACCCCCTCGCAGTCGCTTGCATTCTGGCGCGCATGCACATGGATCCGCAAAGTTTGATGGCCGCACTGCTCCACGACGTGATAGAGGATACCGGCGTCACCAAGCAAGATATTGGTGCGCAGTTTGGTACCGATGTCGCTGATTTAGTGGACGGCGTGAGTAAATTGACCCATGTGGAGTTCGACTCGGTAGAGCAAAGACAAGCTGAAAACTTTCAGAAAATGACTTTGGCGATGGCCAAAGATATTCGTGTCATTCTCGTCAAACTGGCTGACCGACTCCACAATATGCGTACCCTCGGGGTGTTGAATCTTGAGAAAATAAAGCGCATCGCAACCGAAACCCTCGATATTTATGCCCCCATTGCAATGCGCCTGGGAATGAATGAGATCCGCCTGGAGTTTGAAGACTTAGGACTCAAAGCCCTCTACCCCATGCGCGCAAGAAGGCTTGAAGCGGCGCGTCGGGCAGCCAGCGGCAACCGGAAGCAGCTCATCGAACAAATTCGTGGGCAACTGAGCCAAACACTCGAGCGTGAACAATTGAGCGCAACCGTTGTCGGCCGCGAAAAACACCTCTATAGCATCTATCAAAAAATGAAAGCGAAGCGCAAATCCTTTGCTGAGGTGATGGATATCTTTGCCTTTCGTCTCATCGTCGACTCCGTTGATGACTGCTATCGCGCATTAGGCATGGTCCATAGCCTCTATAAACCCGTTCCCGGTGAATTTAAGGATTATATTGCGATACCCAAAGCCAATGGCTACCAATCGCTGCATACCGTTTTAAAGGGCATGCACGGCGTGCCGATCGAAATTCAAATTCGCACTCACGAAATGGAAGATATGGCGAATAATGGGATCGCGGCTCACTGGCTCTATAAGAGCGAAGAGGGCAGCAGCAGCATCTCGCATACCCGAGCACGAGAGTGGGTACAGGGTCTACTCGAAATGCAGCAACGGGCGGGCGACTCGCTGGAGTTTATCGAGAATGTAAAGATCGATCTGTTCCCCGACGAGGTCTATGTCTTCACACCGCGCGGCGACATTTTGGAACTGCCAAAAGGGTCGTGTGGTATCGACTTTGCCTACGCCGTCCATACTGATATCGGCAACCACTGCGTTGCCGCGAGAGTCAGTAAGCAGTTGGTCCCCCTATCGGAACCGTTGGAAAGTGGTGCGACGATTGAAATTGTCACCTCACCGACCGGCAGGCCCAGCCCCTCGTGGCTTAATTGGGTCGTCACTGCCCGCGCCCGCACCCACATCCGGCATTTTTTGAAAGATCAACGGCGCGATGACTCCCTCGCGCTCGGTAAAAACCTGCTCGATCGCGCGCTCATGGCCCACGACACGCGGCTCAGTGCCATTGATGACGAGGTGATGCAGACCGCCTTGACAGCACTCGGCAAAGCGGATGTCGACGCATTAGTGGTCGACGTCGCATTGGGTAATACGCTGCCCCATATTGCGGTCGCCCACCTAACCAATCGCTACGATGAGGCCGCAGTCAGTGGTGAGGGCGCCACGCTTGGCATCCGCGGGACAGAAGGCGTGGGCGTGGCGTATGCAAAGTGCTGCTGCCCCTTACCGGGAGATGCCATTCAAGGATACTTAGGGCAAGAACGAGGGCTAGTCGTCCACCGCGATAGTTGCCGCAACTTAGTCGACCTGAGAGAACAACGCGATCGACTCATGTCATTACACTGGGATGAGGATATCGACCGCAGTTACCCCGTCGGCCTTCGGGTGCAGGTGGAAAATCGGCGTGGCATGATTGCCGTACTAGCCACTCGGCTAAACAGTATTGGACTCAATATCGAGCGCATTGCGACACAGAACAAAGATATTCAGTTCACCTTTGTCGATTTAGAGTTGCAGGTCAGCAGCCGTATTCATTTAGCGAGAGTGATGAAGCGCATCAGGACCATCGAGGGTGTGCTCAAAGTGACGCGCAGCGCACGACGATAGCGCCTGAATCAAGCGCCGCTCCGCTGTCGATCGCAGCGCTTCGATCTTGCGCCGCTGGCAGCTTCGTTATTCAATAAAGATAACCGTTCATGATTAGGAGGCTGCCGTGTCGAACCGAGCCATCATCACCACCCCATCCGCACCGCAAGCAATAGGACCCTACTCACAAGGCATCAAAGTCGGCAACACCGTATGGATATCCGGGCAAATCCCTCTCGATCCGAATACTATGGCGCTCGTATCAGGCGATATTACTGCGGAGAGCGAGCAGGTGTTTGCCAACCTTGCTGCAGTCGCCGCCGCAGCGGGGGGTACCCTCGATGATGCGGTGAAAATTAATATTTCCCTTACCGATCTTGCTGATTTTGATGCGGTTAATGCCGTCATGGCGCAACAGCTTGCAGAGCCTTACCCTGCGCGAGCGTGTGTACAAGTGGCGGCCTTACCGAAAGGCGCTCGCATTGAGATCGAAGCCATTCTCACACTGTAACGAACCCGCGGTTATCTCTAGTTATGCGTTGATGGCCGCTGCATAACCTTCGCGCCATGAGGGATAGGTGAGTGTGAAACCGATTTCCTTGAGTAAGGCACTTCGACACTGGCGATTCGCTCTCGAGATCGCCTGTTGAGGTGCTTCACTGAGGGTCACGCCCAATTTTTGCGCCAGCCATCGCTCGACCTCATGGGTGGGCGTCGTATCCTCATCCGCCGCTACCAAAGTGGGCGGCACTGCCTGACCTTGTTCATCTAGATGCAAACAGTGCGTAATTAATCGCGCTAAATCTTCCCGATGAATACGATTACCAAAGGCGGATCCTGCCGCCCCTCCTTGACCCGAGAGTACCCGTCGAATCAACATGCCGTGTGGGTCGCCGTACACGCCAGCAGGGCGAATCACGGTGGTGGTTCGCGCGCGGCGGATCACCGCCTCTGCTGCCACCATTGCACGCGCTTGTGGCTCACTCACGTTCAAGGGAGAGTGTTCATCCACCCAACCACCTGCCGCCTCTCGATAAACCCGGGTCGATGACACCCAGATAACGCGACGACACGCCGACAACCAAGGTTGTGCTGCCAATAACGTAGCGGCCTCGGTAAAGCCCCTGTGATACCCCTCTGGGCCATAAGACGGGGGGGTTGGCGTGATCAGAATGTAATCGACCTCGCGCACCGGTAGCGCGGCCATAGAATCGGGGTCTGTGAAGTCGAGCTGATAGCGATCAAAATCCTCGGATAACTTGCCGGTGTCCCGGCGGGCAGCCGACACCCGCCAACCGGCCTCCTTCATAGACAATCCCACTCGGGTACCAATGTCGCCACATCCAAGGATAAGCAGGTGCATAAAGTGCGCAGCCTCATCTAAGAATCGCTAAGATAACACCCTGGCAGAGACAGCAGGGTATCGAGACACCTTTGAGCCAAACCATTTTGCATCATTCCGTAACGACGCTGCGTGGTGTCGGCGAGAAATTGAGATTACGTCTGTCTGAAATTGGCATCTATTCCTTGGAAGATCTGCTGTTTCATTTTCCGCTTCGGTATCAAGACCGCACTCGCGTCACACCCATCGGTGCACTCACTGATCAAGTCGATGCGGTCGTACAAGGGGACATCAAAGGCGCTGCCGTCACAATGGGGCGTCGCCGCACGCTGGTGGTTCAAATCGGTGATGACAGCGGGTTGATCACGGTCCGCTTTTTCCATTTTCGGCAAACACAGGTCGCACAGTTCAAAACAGGGGGACGTGTCACACTTTTTGGCACGCCGCGCAGACTAGCGGGCAAAGTGGAAATGGTTCATCCAGAATATAGGCTGGGCGACGAGGCCAATTTGTTGGAGCCAGCACTCACGCCGGTGTATCCGACTGTCAGTGGACTCGGACAGAACACTTGGCGAAAACTCTGTGGTCAAGCAGTGGCATTGCTCACCAAAAGCCCACCAGACGATCTGTTAGCCGGGGTCACTGAAGATACCATTACCTTGCCAGAGGCCATTTCGTTTCTCCATAATCCTCCGCCCTCTGCATCGCTTGAGCAAATTCAGAAGGGGACACACCGAGCACAAATCAGGCTAGCACTCGAGGAACTCATCGCCCACCAAGTGTCCGTGTTAGGGGTGCGCGATAACGAACGGCGATTTATTGCGCCGGTCATCGGAAGAGATTCCTCTTTATCGCAAGCACTTTTTACGTCGTTGCCTTTTAGCCCAACTGACGCGCAAAATCGTGTTGGGGAAGACCTCAGTCACGACCTGGCTCAAAATCACCCTATGTTACGTTTAGTGCAGGGCGATGTCGGGTCAGGTAAGACCTTAGTTGCTGCAAAAGCAGCGCTCGACACCATCGCGTCAGGCTACCAAGTGGCCTTCATGGCACCCACTGAGCTGCTAGCCGAACAGCATTTTTCAACCCTACAATCGTGGTTCGCGCCCCTGGGAAAGCCGGTTGCCTGGTTAAGCGGCCGCATTAAGGGGCGGGCCCGTGCTGAGGTATTACAACAACTCGCTAACGGCGAGGCGACCGTCGTGGTCGGGACGCACGCCTTATTTCAGGAAGACGTCCATTTTCAACGTCTTGGGTTAATCGTTGTCGACGAACAACATCGATTTGGTGTCCACCAGCGCCTTGCGCTGGCTGATAAAGGCGCGGATGGGCAGCATCCTCACCAGCTCGCACTGACGGCAACCCCGATTCCACGATCCCTCGCCATGGTTGCTTATGGGGACCTCGATTGCTCAGTCATTGATGAGCTCCCCCCCGGACGCACACCCGTGACGACGACCTTAATTGATCATGATCGCCGTGATGCCGTCATTAAACGGGTTGGGGCCGCCTGCCGTGATGGGCGACAAGCGTATTGGGTCTGTACCGCCATCGAAGAAAGCGACTCGCTACACATGGAGGCCGCAACGGCGACGCTAGAAACCCTGTCGGCAGCCCTGCCAGATGTGACGATAGGCCTAGTTCACGGCAAGCTAAAGCCGGCCGATAAAGCCAATGTGATGGCCCAGTTTAAAGCGGGATCGCTGCAATTACTCGTGGCGACAACCGTCGTTGAAGTCGGCGTGGATGTACCCAAAGCCAGCCTGATGATTATCGATAATGCGGAGCGATTGGGGCTGGCACAACTGCACCAACTCAGAGGACGTGTCGGCCGCGGCGCCATCGAGAGTCACTGCGTACTGTTGTTTCGTCCACCACTATCAATGACCGCACAGGAAAGACTGAAGGTCATGCAGGACACTCACGATGGCTTTGTGATTGCGGAGGCAGATTTACGCATACGCGGACCTGGAGAGCTGCTCGGCACGCGGCAAACTGGTCTCGCGCAGTTTCGGGTAGCGAGACTCCCCGAACATGAAGCGCTCTTACTGACAGCGCACAATATTGCGCAACAATTGCACCAACAGGACCTGCCTCGTGCCCAAGCACTGATGACTCGCTGGGCCGGCCCCCGTGCCGATTTTGCGCGCGTTTAGTCAGGCAGGGTCGGCAGGCATACTCAGGTAGATGTCGCATCGCTATGCTCAGGCCGCTAAACTAGCTCACCTTCAAAGCGGAATATCTGTTAATGGCTGAATCACCCCCTTCTCTCGGCACGGACCCAGGGATAAATGCAGGCAAGCTGCGTGCGGTGATCGAAATCACGCGGTTTGATAAGCCTATCGGGACTTTCCTACTCTTAGCGCCTACTTTGTGGGGAGTGGTGCTGGCAAATCAGGGTTACCCACCTTGGAAGCTGCTTTGCCTCTTTGTCGCCGGCGCCATTGTGATGCGATCCGCGGGTTGTGTTGCCAATGATCTCGCCGATCGTCATCTGGACGGCCACGTCGAAAGAACCCGATTGAGGCCGCTAGTCAGTGGTGCGCTGAACGTCTCTGAAGCCCTTTTTTTACTGGTCGGCTTGCTGCTGATTGCCCTAGGTTTGGTGGCGCTCACCAATCCACTCACCATCACGCTGTCGATCGCCGGATTAGCGCTCGCATTGGTCTATCCGCTGATGAAGCGGGTCACGCATCTGCCACAAATTGTGCTGGGGCTCGCCTTTTCATGGAGTATTCCGATGGCTTTTGCCGCCAGCGTGAGTTCGCTCCCTACCGCACTATGGTGGTTATTTGGTGCCAATCTTCTCTGGACCGTGATCTATGACACGCAATATGCGATGGTCGATCGAGAAGATGATTTAACGGTAGGCATTAAGTCGACGGCCATTTTATTTGGCCATCTCGATGTGCGTATTATCGGGCTCCTGCAGTGTTGTTGTGTCATCGCCTTCTGGTGTTGCGGTGTCGCGTTTGATCTCGGCGTGCCCTACTACGCCGCCGTCATTGCCGTCGGTTTGCTGTTTATACGACACCTCTGGCTCATTAAAGACCGGGATACAACGCAGTGCTTTAAGGCGTTCAATCAAAGCAAATGGATCGGTGTTCTTATTTTGACCGGACTCTGTGCCGATTTTTGGTTAGGGTCAGTGCCGCTTGACTGATCGCAACAAAGCATCACTGAGTGCCACCGTGCATCGATCAATGACTGAGATCGATCCTACGCTGTGGCGCGATTACTTCGACGAAGGCGATCCCTTCTTGCGATGGGACTTTTTGCACGGTCTCGAAACGACAGGCTGTACAACGTCGCAAAGCGGCTGGCAACCCGCCCACATCCAATTAGATCGATCGGGTTCGCCACTGGGTTTTGTGCCCGCTTTCATAAAAGGCCATAGCTATGGCGAATACGTTTTTGACTGGTCCTGGGCAGAAGCGTGGCAACGGATGGGACTCGAGTATTATCCAAAGCTCGTGACAGCAGTGCCGTTTACGCCCGCCACCGGTCAGCGACTCTGGCATGACGCTGAGCATCAAGACGCGCTATCTGACGTGGTGTATGGCGTACAAGCGCTCTGCTCCTCCCTAGAGGTGTCTAGTTGGCATGTCTTATTCTTGGAACAAGCTCAGTCGGATGCGCTCGTCGAATTAGGGATGCCGCAACGGTTAACCACACAGTTCCATTGGTTTAACCGAGGGTATCGGGACTTCCAAGACTTCTTAGCCCGCTTCAACAGTCGAAAACGAAAGAATTTGCGGCGAGAACGAGACCAGATTGCACGCCAAGGCTTAGTCCTAGAAACCAAGAAGGGCAGTGAGATTACGCCTGAGAATTGGCGGTTTTTTCATCGCTGCTACCAAACCACCTACGCAAAACGGTCGGGCCACGGCGGTTATTTAACGGACGCTTTTTTTACCGAAACCTGCCCCGCACTAGGTGAAACCCCGGTAATGGTATTGGCGTCATGTGCGGGCGAGGCGGTCGCTGCAGCGCTATTTTTTGAAGGTGGCGATACCCTCTATGGGCGCTATTGGGGGTGCCTCGCCGAGTTTGATTATCTGCATTTTGAAGCCTGCTATTACCGTGGGATTGAGTATTGTATTGACGCGGGCTTATCGCGTTTTGATCCTGGCGCACAAGGGGAGCACAAAATTCAGCGGGGCTTTGAGCCCGTGCTAACGTACTCTAACCATTGGATTGTCGACGAGCGCTTCAGCGACGCCGTTGCTCGCTTTGCAGCGCAAGAATGTGATCATGTGCGTGCTTATCAACAAGAAGCGGCAACGCTACTGCCCTTTAAACTAGGCAGTCCGTAAGCCGCTACTGCGGTGCATCACGGAGGAAAACCCACTGTCCTTCCTGAGAGTGAGCGGCACTGTAGTAATATCCCTCACCGGTAAAATCCTTCAAGCCTTCCGGCGTATTGAGGCCTTCCTCAATAATATAGCGCGCCATCAAGCCACGAGCCTTTTTTGCAAAAAAGGAAATCATTTTGTATTGGCCATTTTTGAAATCACGAAATTGAGGCGTGACAATATCAACATCCAGCAGTTTGGGTCGAACCGATTTGAAGTACTCGTTAGACGCGAGGTTCACTAAAACAGGGCTACCGCTGGCTTTGACGTGCTTGGACAGCAGCTGAGTGATGCTGTCTCCCCAAAACTCGTATAAGTTTTTACCCCCTGCATGATGGAAGGGTAGCCCCATCTCAAGGCGGTAGGGCTGCATCAAATCAAGCGGCCTAAGCAGGCCATAGAGCCCACTTAAAATACGCAGATGCTTCTGCGCAAAGGCCAGCTCTTTCGGATTCAGGGCGTCTGCACGCAAGCCCGTATAAACGTCGCCCTTAAACGCTAAGACAGCCTGTTTGGCATTATCGAGGGAAAAATCCGGTGCCCAGTTCATGAATCGCTCATGATTAAGCTGTGCGATCTTCTCCGAGATCCCCATCAAAGATTGGATATCCTCTGGCGTCATTTTACGTGCCGCACCCACCAACGTCGTGGCCTCCTCTAAAAATAGGGGTTGGGTCGACTTGCGAGTCGTCGGTGCCGTATCAAAATCCAGCGTTTTTGCGGGGGACAGAACTGACAGCATGATAAGACCTCTTCTGCAATCTGTAAGGGTGGAATGATAACCTCCACACTGAATGATACAAACCTTTGGTAAAACGATGCGCAACGATGTCTCACACAACACCCTGATTGATCGCGGTACTGCACTATTAGGG
>Ga0115572_10000312_pt1 | contig 41741 bp, 59 predicted proteins | sample COGITO_mtgs_1206_FD_88681 | JGI IMG/M metagenome (GOLD analysis project Ga0115572, IMG submission 88681) | Pelagic marine microbial communities from North Sea - COGITO_mtgs_120607 | ecosystem: Environmental > Aquatic > Marine > Epipelagic | place: Germany:Helgoland, sampling site Kabeltonne... | reverse complement strand
ATAGTAAATGTAGTGATAGTAGCACCTGATTTTTTAGCATTGCCCAAGTTAATTTCATTGGTGTTGATGTTTTTAACTGCGTTATTGTTGTTAGTAGTGATAGCAGAAGCTACGCCACCGTTCTTATAATCAACTACAGTTTTACCTAAAGGTTGGCTGTTTGAAGTTAGATAAAGTTGGTTGCCACCTTGCTTAACATAAAGGTTCCCAACGTTTGTTGATTTAACTTTAATTGAAGCGGCAACTGTAGTTGTCCATTTGCCTGTTGCTTTGTTTAAAGTCATTGTACCATTAGTTTGGTTCTTAAAAGAACAACCGTCAGTATGAAGTGTGCCCATATCGCCGCCCCATTTAGCACCATTGTTGTTGTTCCAACCGGTAGCTGAAGCCGATGTAGCTAATGCAGTTGCTAGTGCTACTGCTGTGATAAAAGTTGTTTTCATTTTGTGTTTCCTATTTCGTTTATACACTGTTAATAACATATAAAGTTTGTGTTGTCAACCTTATTATGTCTACTTTTTTAAGTTTTCTACAATTATTTGCGAGCTAATAGTGCCGCTGAACGATCAGCATCAGCTTTGGCAGTATCAATGTTATTTTGAAGTTTTGACATTACAACAAGCGCCGGTACAATCATTGCGCCGAACATTACTACATTTACAATTACATCAAACATTTGTGTCTCTCTTTCGTTTGTTTCTAACTTATACACTTAATATACGACGAGTTTGCCCAGATGTCAAGCGAAAACGCAGAATAAGAATCCTGCGTTTTCAATGACTTAAAAATTAATTTAAAATTAATATGCTACCAAACGGCGTTCTGCCATAATGTCTGCTACTTTAGCTGTGTTTGATCCGTACTTTGCACTTTCACGGAATACTTCCATAGTAACATCACAGATATGATTAAGCTTGGTAACAACTTCTGGTGTGTGATACTCCAAGTCAATTAGCTTACCGCCATCGCTTGTTGATACAATAATAACACCGCCACTGTTGGCTAGGTAATCAGGAACGTACATAATGTTACTTGCAATAAGTGCGTCCATCATATCATCAGTTGCTAATTGGTTATTTGCTCCGCCGCATACAATAGCACAACGTAGTTCGCCAACTGTAGTTGAATTGATTGCTCCACCAACTGCACAAGGACTGTAGATATCACATTCTACTTTGTGGATTTCTGTGTAGTCTACACATCTTCCGCCAAGTTCATCTGCTACTCGTTGTGCTTGTTCTTTATTGATGTCTGCAACTGTAATACGTGCACCTGCACCTACTAAGAAACGTGCTAGACGTGCGCCTACTTTACCAAGTCCGTTGATAGCAACGTGCTTGTTCTTGATACTTTGGTTGTTGAATCGCAAGGCACCAAGCATACCATTGTAAACTCCATACGCTGTAGCCCAACCGCTGTCACTGCCAACTGCACCTTGAATAAAGTCAGTGTACTTTGCAATAACTTCTGTTACTTCTGGTCCGCTACCTACATCACCTGCTGTAATGTATTGTACTCGGTCTTTGTTTACATAATCCATAAATTCACCAAAGCTGGCTAGCAGTTCTTCGGTTACTGGCTTGCCGTGAGTGTTGATAGTAGTTTTACCACCACCAAGATTCAAACCAGCAAGACTATTTTTATAGGTCATACCTTTGCTTAACGCTAGGGCGTCAGCTAGTTGTTCGTCGTAACTATTATATTGCATAATACGACAACCTCCTAGTGCTACTCCTAGCATAGTGTTGTGGATAGCTACTACTGCATCTAATCCAGTTTCACTGTTAGTGCCGCGAAGCACTTGGTGATAACCACCTGCTTCTACGACTTCAACGTTTAGTGCCATTACTTCTTTCCCTTAATAAGTTTCGACAACGTGGTCTGCGATGCCGTGTTTTACTGCTTCTTCAGTTGTCAACCATACGTCTGACTCTGGAAGCAAATGCTTGCGAATATACTTTTCAGTTTTTCCTGTGCATTTTTTATAGTGGTCAATCATACGTCCTGATGATAGTTCAAACTCTTTAATGATTGACATTAGCTCGTGTTCTTTACCGCCCGAACCCCAGCTGTACTGGTGAGACATAATGCTAGTGTTTTGTGTTAGATAACGATGTCCTTTTTCTCCGGCCATCATTAGCAATACACCACAGCTAGCAATCATTCCCATACCGTATGTGTGTACTGGAATACGTGACTGTTTGATAACATCAATCAAATGAAACGCACTGTGTACTGCGCCACCTGGTGAGTTAATGTAAAGTCGGATAACGTCTGGACGTTGATGCTCAGGCATCATATTGTATTCCATAATCATCTTAACCAATGGCATACAGTTCTCTTGATTGAACTCTTTGTCCATAAACAGCACACCATTTTCGTATAGTGCTTCTCCTGGTTTCTTAGGTGGCGACTGTGGAGCCGGCATCGGAGGAGGAGGCGGTGGTGTTGGTGCTTCTTTTGGTTCTGGTATTACACCTGTTACTTTTTTCATTTTTTTGTTATTCCTTTACAAAATCTTCAGGGGTTAATTGAATAGTGTCTTTGTCAACAACTTTGAGCATAGGGTCATTTGGCTCTCCGCCGTTCTTGGGATCTGTATCAAACTCACCAACTTGTGGTTTGCCTGCAACTTGATCCTTCTTGGCTTCGTCTAGTTCTTTTTGTGTTTCTCTGCTGTATGGAAACATATAAAGTCGAGTGCCTTTTTCTTTAGTTGTAGCCCATAACAAAATGACTTCGCCTTGTTGAGCAGTTATGTGATGTACATAATCAAACTGTCCTGTTGGAAATGATTTGATTGGTGCACCCATTCTATCTATTGTTGTTAGCACTAAGCTAGTGCATAATACTAGTACTACTGGTAGCGCAGTTAGTTTAATAAAAAACGGTGCTGTGCTGTAATACACTAATACTGCTACTATACAACAAATTAACAAGCTTGTCAAGACAATAGTGGTTATAAGTGTCATTTAGTTTCTCCTTTAGTTAGCCATTGGTGGTCTACGTAGGTAGATTTCAACGTCTGTGCGGATATCTACAATTTGTCCTTGTTCGTTAACTACAAAACTAACAAAGCTTTTTTCCTGCTTTAGTGTTAGTGTGTGTGATTCGCCGTAAACAATTCTAAACGGATGCATATCAGTTATTTCAACTGTAACAGTTTCTGAGCCCGGGCTCTTAGCTGGACCAAAGTAATGTATGCTAACAACATACTCACCTGGTACAATATCGTTGACAGTTAGTGTTTCAATATTGCGCATTACAGTTCTTACTTCGCCATTGATAACATATCTGTCGTTAGCAATACCCAAGTCGTCTCTGTCTAGTACCATATAGCGTCTGTCTTTGCCTTGATAACTAGCAACTGCGCCATCGGGTCCTCTTACCCACATATCAATATCAACCACACTTTCTGCGTCCCATTGTGCAGTAATCATAATCTGTGTTACCGGATCAATCTTACCTTGTTTGGCAATTGGGTTGATTAGCAAGAATGCAATAATAAACAAACTTGTAAATCCAATAAGCAAGTTGAATAGCATATCAACAAATGCTAGGTTTGAACTATACTTACGCATCGTCCTCACCAGCATTATCAGTTTCAAGCATAACAAGCTGGAATTTGAGAATTACACTGCTTACTAGTCCCATAAGACTTGTTAATAGTGCTGTACCCATACCGCTTGCAAGTTGCCCAATAACGTCCTGCATTGCTTGTGTGTCACTTGTGTCGACGTTTTGAAAAGCACTTGTTAGTACAATCAAAAAGCCCAGTAGTGTCCCCACCATACCAATACTCATTACTGCGTCAGCAATAAACCAAGTTGGCATTGTATTATTTTCGCTTAGCTTAGTACCATTTTGTACACGCCAGCTTAGTGTTCCGATCCATAGTGTAGTAATTACAAACAACGCCGCAATACCTACTGTAATATATGTTGGATCATTTTCTAGGACAAAGCTTACTATGTTTAAGTAGTAAGAGCCAGCGAATACACTCGCTCCTACCAAAACAATACTTGTCCACCATTTCCAAAAAATCATTGGTGTTTCCTCTTGTTAATTATGCGCCAGATTCAACTAGTGCTTTATCAAACTCTTTGATACGTTTGATTACTGACATAAATTCAACGATTGTTGTCCACCTGTCAATAAAGTACGTCATTGAGCTTTCTACTCGTCCAAATGCATTGATAACTTGAAACAATACACCTAGTGTAATAAGTTGTCCGAAATAGCTTGGTGCCAATACTACAATAGCAATATTACCAACAGCCATACCAAACAATGTTTGCCATAAGCCAAAACCCATATACCAGTTAAACAAGCGATAGTAGTTGCGTTTTACTGCCGAGAACATTGGGAATAAATCCTGTGTTGCACGTTGTGTAAAGTCATCTTCTGAGTAAACAAGCTTCTTACGGAACCTTGCTTCAACAACTTGGTTTTTATATTCTAGTCCCGGAAGTTTCCAACCTAGAATCAAACTAATCGCTGTGCCACCGAATGTAATTGCAATTGCTACCCAAACTAAGAACCCTGGAATGATAGTACCGTTCCACACAGGAAGTCCTGCGCTTAGGTGCCAAAGAATAGGAATAAATGCAACTAGTACAAGTATTGCGCTAAAGAATCCAGTAAACAAGCTTTGAAGTGTTTTACCAAAGTGCATTAAATCTTCTTGAATACGTTGCGATCCACCTTCGATTTTAGCGTTACTGTCTTCCCATCGTAGCAAGTAATATTTAGTATTGGCTTCTCTCCAACGGAAAGTATATCGTTGTGTCTGCCAGACTGTATATGTTGCTAGTGGAGTATACAATATAATAATTTCCACAAAGCTAGGAATAATATCTTCTTTGAGTAAAATCAAGTCTTTGAATCGAGTTGAATCAAATCCCCATAATAGTTCCCAGAAGCGCTCTTCTTGAAGTGTTTGGATCGAATCGTAAAACTCTTTGTTCCACGAATTGTAGTACACAAGAATTTCAACATTATACCAAGCGACTGTTAGCAAGACTGCTAGCATCCCCCAAGCATATAAAAATTCATTGCGTCTTAGAAAAAAGCTGTTAAGCATTTTGTAGTACCTTTCTTAGATTGTAGGTAGGTTAGCTCTAGGACTAGCCCACGTTAGACCGTGAAAGTCAATGTAGTGTGTTGCTAGTTCTGATAGTGCCGGGAATCTGTCAAAGTCTGACGGACGTAACCAGTACATAGATGAGTTAGGGACACGAATGAAAAGCAGTTTTACTTTTTCATCTGTTAGTCCTAGATTTGTTAGAAGATCAATCATACTTGCCGCTATACGGAAAGCTGCTGATTCAACTGCCGCAAGACTTTGATTTTGTCCTGCGCCCGGAGCTGTTGCTGGGCGGTGTATGCCATATTCAACGTCTCCAATTAAATAACGATTCTTTCCACCCAAGAACATAATACTGCAACTACTTGCACATATTACTTTGCCCTTGTATGATTCGTCTGAGTTTGCACCGGGTTGATAAATTATCTTACCAAGTTCATCGTATACCGGTGTACTTCTTACCACTGTGGTTGTGTTACGCAATTGAAAGTGACTTGCTAAACAAGCACCATCAGATAAACTACCACCTGGGCTTTCTAATATCACTGTCATATTTTCTTGCATTTGAGGCACGATTTTATCGCAATCTCCAACTGCAACTCCGCCAGTGAGTGTAAATAAATTTTCACCGATCTTAGAAAATACCAATCCACTTGGCATTTCTATTTCTGATTTTTCTTTAGTTCCTGAGTTTGCTTCTTCGTAAAGTGTCATATAGTCGTCGTAGTATGTTCCTACTGCAACGGCGGTACCTAGACCAACAACGATGGTTCCGATAACCAACGGTTCGCCTAGTAGTTTACGAAAGAAACTTTTCTTTTCAGTTGTCATAAGTTTTACCTTTCTGAGGCAATCGAATACACGACTCCTTAATTAAGTGTAGCACGTTTAGACAGTCTGTCAAGTGATAATTTACAATTTTGTTACAAATTATCGCCTAGCCGTAGTTGAAGTACAAAGTTTTCAACTGTTAGCTTTAGTAAACTTACATATAATACTAATTCACGTCTATGTGGTGATATGTTGTTTACTTCATCTACTACACCAAGTGCCAGCATATTATACACTGACTCCTTGTCTATTGAGAGTTCGTCCCATTTAATGTCACCTGGCTGTTCCATATCCATAGCCATATCGATCAAGTCTTGTAGTGTTACATCCATTAGAATTTACCCAATATTTCTTGCGCACGTGATTGTGCAATGTGATCTACGCCTTCTTGCCACGCTGTGGCATTAAACATATATTTCTTATCAAACGGTTGTGGTATCCAACGCCCCGTGGGATTGTACATTGTTCCGCCTTTTATTTCTTGTTCTAGTTCACCTGGTCCCCAAGTTAAGAAACCAAAGTTTACTTGAAAGCTAGATGGACCTCTGTCCATACCAATATCGTCTAGTATTGTTACACCGTGTGAAATTGAAAAACTGCTGTTTATGCTACTGGTGTACTCTCCATTGTAATCCGGTGAGTGTATTACATAGCCCATAGTTAAACTAACGTCACCGCCAACATACAAGTGTTCATTCTTTACAAAACGTCCCTTAAAAGCAAGTTCGTGATTTACTTCATCAACTGCCGCTTTTGTCATTGGAAGATTAATAAGGTATCCGCTTGCTCCGTCTGCACTGTGATGATAAATGTATGCTACTGTTTTTGTCATTAGCGGATCAGTGTATCTTGCCGCTAAAGGATCTCGTGATACTGAGAATAATAAACTGTCTGAATAATTCATTTGGTTACAAATGCCTTTTCGTAAACATAGCTTCCGGGTTTATTAGCATTGCCACCTGTACCGCCAAGTGATTCAAATAAGTCAATACAATCTTGATTAAATTCTGTGCTTCCGCAAATCATTGCTCCGTCAACATTGCCATCAAACTCTTGTAGTTCTAAGTCTTTGTAAATTTCTCCACGACTGAACAAGTCTGTTCCACGTCCGCTTCTTGCAAATCCATCTTCTGGCATCTCACGTGTAACAGTAGGATAGTACACAAATTTGCCCTCTGTAAGCTCTCCTAACACTGGGTGTTTAGTAAGTGAGCTAAGTTCTTCTCTGTATGCGTGTTCAGCTGTATAGCGCACTGTGTGTACTAGTATAACCTTATCAAACTGTTCGTATACTGCTGGATCAAATGCAATACTCATAAAAGGAGCAAGTCCTGTTCCTGTTGCCATAAGATACAAGTTACGGTTTCCGTTGAGATTTTCAGGCAATAATGTTCCTACTGCTTTACTTGTAAACACAACTTCGTCTCCGGGTTGTATGTGTTGCAGTTTGCTTGTTAGTGGTCCATCTTCAATTTTAATGCTGAGAAATTCCAAATGATCTTCCCACGCTGGCGATGCAATACTGTATGCACGTAGCAATGGCTTACCATTAACTTCTAATCCAATGGTAACAAATTCACCACTACGAAAGCGAAAGCTTGCAGGGCGTTCTACTTGAAAACTAAATGTTTTGTCAGTCCAATGATGGACTTTGGTTACTTTTTGTTTATGGAGAGCCATAATATGTGTTGATTCCTGTATTTTGGTGTTATATTAAGTATATACTATGTTATTTTCGATGTCAACCGCTATAAATAGTATTGACAAAGAAAACAGAGGAGACTACAATGAATACACTTGACACACTAGGGGTTGAACTATGGGAATTTGTTGCACCAGTTGCAATGATCCTATTTGTACTTATCTTCGGTCTTTTGATGAAAGATTTTGCAATACGTATTGCCAAAGGTCTTGCGTTTAGATTTGCCAATAGCTTCTCAGAAGGCGACAAGGTAATACTAGATGGCGAGGAAGCAATTATTGTAAAGATAGGTACTCTTAATACTGTGTTTGGTATTACCAAAGCAGACGGAACATATGCTTGGCGCTATGTGCCAAATGAACGTATCCCGTTCATTAAATTGGAGCGTGTAATATTTACGAACGTTTAAAAAAACAAAAACAGCACCTTAGATGCTGTTTGCGTTTTCCATTTATATTAGATTACTATTCAGTTACTTGGATAGACATTATTTTTAAACTCTGTAATCTCGCGGGCCTTTTCATAGTGGCCCATATTGCGTAGTTGCTGAATACTCATACAGTAACTACGATATTCCATAGCTTTTAAAAATCGTTTAAGCATTTTATATTCCTTTACAATCAAATGATGAACGTGCTAGTTGTACTGGTACGCCACCTTTTTCAATACAAGCTTGTTTCCAATTTGGTTCTTGGAACTTATCAATCACAGCGTAGAACCCAAAGGCTATACATATCAATAGCAATGAAGTCATTACTACAAATGCATAATAGCCAAAGCGTTCTACCATCTGTGCTGATCTAGTTGTTTGCTGTGCGCTTGTCATTTTAGACAGCAAACATTAGTAGTAGAGCTACTAGGAATGCAAAGATACCTAATGCTTCTGCGAACGCAACACCAACAAACATTGTGCCTGTGTCTTTGTTCTTTGGCATTGCTTTAAGTACACTGCCTACAATAATTCCTACTGCGATGGCTGCGCCACCCATTCCAATTGTTGCTAACCCTGCGCCAATCATCGCGCCCATTGTTGCTATATCACCAGTCATTTGTTTTTTCCTAACATTAGTTTACGTGCTTCTTCGTGATGTCCCATTGATGCCAAAGCTGATGCTGCTCTAGCACGTCCAGCTGATTCACCAAATGCCCATACACCCATTGCAAATGCAACAAGGTATTTGCCAAGTGTTGCTACTGACATTATACTGATCCTTCAAGGTTGCTGTTTACTTCTACATTAAACTTTGAATATCTTTTAACATCTGCTGTTTCGTTAGCAATGCTGTTGATTTGGCTACGGTGAATTCCCAAGTCTTGCAATTCATAGTTTGTCAAGCTGTTTAGTTCACGGATAGTTTTGTTAATACGGTTACGGCGTGCAATCCAAGCACGGAGGTTTTTTACGAGTTTCATTTTCTTTTCTACTTTTCTAATAGTCTATGCCACGGATTGGCGCACGACCTTTTTCACGCATTATGCTTAATGCGAAATTACGGTTTTCATTTGGGTACTCAATACGAGCCCATCGCTCCAACTCAGTCTCTGACTTGCTGTTTACAAACAACACTGAAGCTAATTGTGATATATAATACATTGTTTTTTCCACTAAAAATATAGCAATGCTCTGCATCGCTACATATATATTTACACTATTTTTACCGAAAAGTCTATTGCTAATACCAAGAACCCGATATGCGTTTAGTGCATACCTTGTTCTTGTTTATTAGAATTTAAGCTTGTGTTTGTATACGTGCCAAAAGCTTTAGTAGTGGACCCATTTCAACTATGTTACGCACATAGCCTTTGCCTTCACTTTTATAGTTACTGCGCACTTGCAATAACATTGAACGCTTGCCACTTGGTGTTGTTCCGTATATTTGAATCTTTGCTGGTTTGCCTACGCCTGTGCTGATTAGCTCTGCATCAAGGTCAACTGTTTCCATAGCATCAGCTAATACTTGTCCAAACTGTAGTTCACTGTAACCTGCGGCATTAGGAGTAGTTTTAAGAATAACAAGACTTGTACCTTCTTCGCCACGTGTTGCGTGATGTTCGATACCTTTGTACAAACGTTCTACAAACTTAGCTTCAACTTGATCATTGTCGCCTGCTAGCTCTTTGCTGATTTTAGATTCAACTTCTTTGTATACTTCACGTATTGCTTCAAAACTTGCTTTAGCATCGCCTTCTACAAAGTTGTCTTCAAGACTAGGTGTTACTGTTATACCAAATGTTTCACCAAAGAACTTTTCAATCTGTGCAAAGTTGTATCCGCTTACTTGTCCAAACTGTTTTACATCTCCAGCTTTTAAGCTTATTAGGTTCATTGTAGTACCATCTAATGTTAAAAACAAGTCTGCCTTAACACCTTTTTGATCACTAACACCATCAGCATTAACAACGATAGTATTTTTACCTTTGTCGTCTACTGAATACTTGACCGCTTCTTTAACACCAGTGTTGGTGTTTGCATATGTAACTGCGCTTCTAAGAGCACCAAGAATATCATTTGGCATCTCGCCAGTTGTTGCGGCTACATACATTGCATTGTAGCTGGCTTTGTTTAAGCCTAGGATATACTCAATTGTATCTCCATCTGCTGTGAATTTCATTTTACCAAACTTGTTGTTCTTGCCAACTAGTTCGCCTTCGCCTAGTCCTTTAATAACTTTTAGAACATCTGCTTCGCTTACTTCTGCGCCACGCTTGCCAAACAATGCTGTAACTGCGGCACCAAGTGCGGCTTCTGCAACATCACCTGCATTGTAGTTTTTGCCGCCTTTGAATTCAGCAGTCTTTTGAAGTTGGCTAGTAGTAACTATTTCGCCTGATTGTGTTTCAAGTTTTAATGCTCTAACCAAATCTGGGTTAGCTGGAATCAAGTCGCCGTTGTCTGCAAGGCTAAGAGTATCTGTTGTTGGAACACTGTCTGAACCATAGTATGCTTGTGCTACTTTAGTTGATTCACTTGGTACAATAGTAACTGTTTTACCAAGTGTTTCTTCCATAGCTGGAATTACTTCAAGTGGCTCACCATTTTCAATCTTCTTAATAAGTATTGCAATGTATTTGCCGCTGTGCTTGCGCAATTCGCTGTTTTGAAGTCCAGCTTCGAAAAGAATTTGTGATGCTCTCATTTGATACGTCCTTGTTGTTCTACTAGTAAAAGGATCCTTTGGTCAACAAAAAACCCTTGCTTATATGATACAACTATTTATCAAAGCAAGGGTTTTAAATGTATGTTCGGGTTATTAGTTTTTGCCGGCGTACACTGCGTTAAACTGGTTGTGTACACGTACAAACGTTGCACACTTGCTCAACTGCTTTAGCTTCATTGCACCAGCGTATGTGCAAGTACTGCGTATGCCACCCAACAAGTCTTGTACAGTAGCTTCTACTGCACCACGATAAGGAACAAGTACTTCACGTCCTTCACTGCTACGATAGTCTTTTAGTCCACCAAAGTGTTTTGTATTTGCTGCATCACTACTCATACCATAAAACTGTATAAACTGCTTTGTTTCTGTAACGCCAATTTCTTGTGTGTGATATTCTTTTGTGATTACTTCACCGCCGCCTTCATTGTGACCAGCTAGCATACCGCCAAGCATTACAAAGTCTGCTCCGCCTGCAAATGCTTTAGCTACATCGCCAGGACAAGTGCAGCCGCCATCGGCAATGATATGACCGCCAAGACCGTGAGCAGCATCTGCGCACTCGATGACAGCGGACAATTGAGGATACCCAACGCCAGTCTGTATGCGAGTAGTACATACACTACCAGGACCAATACCAACTTTAACGATATCTGCTCCACTTAAAATTAACTCCTCTGTCATTTCTCCGGTAACAACGTTACCTGCTATAATTACCAAATGCGGAAACTGGTCACGTACCTTACGTACCCTTGCCGCAAAATGATCACTGTATCCGTTTGCAATATCCATACAAACAAACTTTAAATTTCCACCTACACTGGCTACAACGTTTACTAACTTTAGAAAGTCTGCATCACTTGTGCCAATGCTCATAGCAACGTTTTCTTGACGTCTACGGTCTGGATAATCGTTGTTAAAGAATTCAGCTAGTACTTCTACTGAATATGTTTTAACAAGACAAGTGAAGATACTTTGTTGTGCAAGAGTATCAGCCATTTCAATTGTGCCAACACCGTCCATATTAGCAGCCATAATAGGAATACCTTCGTATTCTTTTTTGCTGTTTCTAAATTCAAACTTGCGAGCCAACTTTACTTGACTACGGCTTTTAAGTGTACTACGCTTTGGGCGAATCAATACATCACTGTAATCTAGTTTAACTTCAGATTCAATACGCATCAGTTTGCACCTACTAGCATTTTAAACATTGTAGTAATGCCAATTGCCCAAGGCAACACTGTTAACGAAAACGGTACTGCAAACAGCAAGAAAATTGCTACATAGTCAACTATGTGCTTGATTAGTTGTGTCATTTTAATATCCTATGATTTTTCGATTTCTACTTGTAGTGGCATACCTTCGGAACGTGCCGCTGTTAGTGTGTCTGTACACTTTTGTTCTGCTACTTCAATATAATATGTTCCTGCTACTGCTTTACCCTGCTCGTGTACTTGCATAGTAATAGCCATAGCGGCTTCGTTTGAATGACCATACAATTCCATTAGAATTGCAATAACAAATTCCATTGGAGTTTTGTCATCGTTATAGAATACTACATTCCATTTTCGTGGTGGAGCAACAGTCGTACGATCGACAGTTGCAATATCTGTTGAATTGCTCATAATAAACCTTGTTAGTTAGAGTTATAAATTAGTCGTTTTTACGGCTAAGTTCTTTAAGATGTCTTTTGCGAGCTGCTTTTTTCGCCGCCGCTTTCTTTAAACTTGGCTTTGTAAAGTGTTGTCTGTCACGAAGTTCTTTAATAAGACCGTCGTTGGTTAGCATTTTCTTTAAGCGACGAGCTGCTTTAACAACATCTCCGCCACGTACTTCAACACTAACGCCTTTGCCCGCTGGGCTCTTTGGATGGTTAGACATTTTCTTTTGTTTTCCTTAATACTGCAATTATGCGATTACCGTAGAGAGTAGGCTTGCTGTCAAATTCAACATCTTGTACTGTGTCAACAATACGATTAATAATATCAAATCCCTTTTCAGTTCTACTGCGTTCACGTCCTTTAAACTGTACAAGAACTTTTACTAAGGCGCCTTTGGCAATAAAGCGTGTAACGTGTTTGCACTTTGTTTCAAAGTCGTGAATATCAATATTCGGACGAAACTGTACTTCTTTAACTTCAATCTTAGACTGTCGTTGATTACGTGCCGCTTCTTTGGCCTTTTGTTTTTGTTCATACAGGAACTTGCCCATATCTACGATTCTGCAGACAGGCACATCAGCCTTGTCTGTAATCAATACTAAATCTAGGTTGCTTTCAAACGCTTGACGCTTAGCTACAGAAGTATCTAGTACTCCTAGTTTATTATTATTCTCGTCAATCACACGGACCTTTGGTGCTCGTATATCGTGATTGGCAACAACGGACTGTTGTTGACGCTTTGAATTATTAGCCAAGTTGAGTGTCTCTCCTAGAGTTATAGCTTATATTATTACTATACACGTTAGAACTGGTTATGTCAACCATTTAATGTTCCATCTACCATCAATGCGTATTCTTCCCAACTTCCTAACAAGGGCTGGCGATAACTGTTGATGATTCTGCATAGTGCTTTGTTGCGATATTCTTCAGCTATCCAAGTAACGTCTAGCTGTTGGTTAGATGCCGCGACTGCTTGAAGTGCAACAAAGACTTCTAGTTCGTTTGCAGTGTCGGCGTTGATTACAATATGATCTACTGTGTTAACAACACTTCTTGCCCAAGCGATAGTTGATTCGTTTAGGTTGTTTGGATTGTAATAGTATGTGATACTAGTGTCGCTGAATACTTTGTCTATAGTTGGACATAGCTTTGTGCGAATAGCTTCTTCTGTAAATCCCAATGCCAAGATACTTGGACCATTGTCGTTTAAGTATAAACTCGGCGGTGTTACTTCATAGATACTGTTGTTATTAATCATTATTCTTTTTTGTTTTAAGGGTTATATTTTTGATAGTCTTAGTAGCTGGATCAGTTACTGATACACGACTAAGTTTACCGTTTGAAGTAGGAAGTAGTGGTTTAACTTTTGGTTTCACTACTTCCTCTTCAGATGCTAATGCTTTGTAAACTTCGTCTAGTGTTTCAGGATCTGCTTGGTTAAGCATTTCTTGTAACGCTGGGTCCTCTTCGACTTCGTCTACCGGTGTAATCTCTTCTTGTTTTGTATATGCGTCCAAGTCCAGTTCAGATTTTACTTCTACAACTGGCTCTTCTTCTTGTTGCGGTTTTTCTTTTATAATATTATTATGTACGACTTCTGGTACAATGTCAACCTGCTTTTTAATAATAGCAGGAGTTTTTTTGCGACTGCGTTCAATTGTCATAACGCCCGCAATAACAAGTATAACAGCAAGTGGATCAAATACTACAACCAATAATAGTATTACCCAACGTACTGCGGCTTCAAGTGTATTAGTGTCAGCTTGGTCACCATATATTAAATCTGCTAGATACTTAACAGGTCCAACTTCGGCTTCTAGCTTACGGTTTTCTTTTTCTAGTTCAAAACGTTCAGTACGTAGTGTGTCCATTTCGTCCCTAGCGGCGTCTATCTTAGCATACTCGGCATCTACTGCACTTTGTATATCACTTGTTGTATCCACGCTTACACGCTCACGTAAACGTTCAATAAGTGTTAAGCTGTTTGCAATTTCACTTTCTGCATTGCTTCTTAGGCGTGCAATTTCGTCCCTAGCACTTGCAATGATATCTGCATCTGGCTGTTGTGCTGTTGCTAAAACACGGTCTAAGCGTGTCTGTAGGCTTGACTTTTCTGCACGTAAGTCGCTTTCGTAACTGGCTATAGCGGCTCTTGTTTGAGGTCCTATACGCCCATCTACTTTGGCACCAACCAAAGACTGTAATGCACGAGCATCGTTAGCACGTTGTAAACGTTCAAGTTCTTCAATCTTAGCATTAACACGATCCAAGTTTCCTTGTATATCAAGTTCTTGTGTGTTGTTGCCTTTAGCTTGCTCTGTAGTAATGATAGTGTTTTGTTCATCAATAGCAGGTTGTATTCTAGTATAAGCACTGTCAATGCGCTGTTGTTCTGCGTCGATTTTATCTTGCAAGCCTGTGTCCTGATCATCAGCACGAGATTGTATGTCAATGATTTGCGTTTCGGCTCTTAGAATTAAATCTTCGTAACGTTGTGTTTCTTCTTGTATAACTTCAATCTTAGCAACACTTTCTGTTGCAACACTTGTTTGTTCAATGTGCGCTCTACTTAGAAAACCAAAGATACCCATACTAGTAATAAACATTAAGATTACTGTTGCAAGTGTCAGATAAAATCTCATTAACTTAGGAGTTGTATGCCAGTAGGCGTGTAGCCATACTGCGGTGGTTACTTTGGCTACTTCCAAAGCACTACCCATAATGATAATAGGTATCACAGCGGCAGCAAAGATTGCTGTCAAACCAATGATACTGTAGTATGCTGCTGTGGCACTAATCAGTAGAGCTACGAATAGTGTCCAAATCCCAAATAGTTTACCTGAATTCATTTATGTTCCTTATTTAACGTCAAACTTTTTTGCTACGCCTTGTGCAATAAGCTGTTCGTTTAAGCTGACAAGCTTGTCTGCTTCTTTAATAAAAATCTGTCCCATCACACGTCCAAATTTTCCACGCTTGTTTAGAATTGTTTCTACAACAAACTCCTTTGGTAACAGTTCGATTAGCTTTGCTTTTGATTCAACTGCTTGTGCTTTTTCTTCGACATCTGTGCTGTGCAAATTAGCTGCGTCAACCCCAAAGAGTTTTATTCGCTGTTTGATAACAACGTTAAACCCGAGATCAATTTCTGCATCAACTGTGTTTCCATCTATTACAGACATCAGTTTAGCTGTATATGTGTACAATGTATGTCTTCTTTCACTTACTTACTTTAAAATATTATTACAGTAGTATTTATCAATCTGAGGCATATTCGACTAATAATATTTTTACTAAAGGGTAAAAAATAAGGCAGACCCGAAGACCTGCCCTAGTTTAGGAGAATAATTTAAATATTAGTATGGATTATTTTATTGTGTGTAAAAAATATGACGATCAATGGTTCCTACTTTATTCATTGAACGCTTCCAGCTTGGGCTAACATACTTTGCGTGATACCACATAGCACCTTCAACTAGTCCTTGGTATTTGCCAGCTGCATATACATCAACTGCTACTTTTACACTGTCTTTCCAGTTTTGGCTGTTTGCTGGAACTTTATCGCTTTTGCCATCACAGTACCAGCTAAACTGACACTTGTATCGTTTCATTGAACCGTTTGGGTGTTTGTGTCCTTGCTTTACAACATCACATACACTGTCAGGAAAACGTTCGCTTGAAGTTCTGTTGATAGTAACACGAGCTACTGCGGCTTTGCCTGCTGTGCTTTCAATGCCTGCTTCAAAAAATACATTCTGTGCTAGGCAAAATAACTGTGGAAACTGATCGATGTTTTCTGTTGTAACAGCAACTGGCTGTTGTTGATTTGCTCTTTCAACTGCTTGCTCGATAAGCATTGCTTGCTCATCCATTGACGGAGATGCAATTGCGAAACTTACTGCACCTACTACTGTCATATTCATTACTACTGAAGCTATTGTCTTAAACATATTATGTCCATTTGCGTTAGTTCTAGTTGTTTCTTACACTTAATATAGCTAGTTTTAGCTGGTTTGTCAAGAAAAAAGTGCAAGAAAGAATCCTGCACTTTCAATGACTTATAAAATAGTTTTAATTTAATCTTCTCTAACACCTGTTCCGTAGTCAATTACTACTGGGAAACGAGGTACACCATCTGGTGTTAGTTCAAAGAATCTACAAGTTGCCCAGGTTGGCTTTTCAACACTTTCAAGTAGAGCTTTTAATTGTTCTTGATTTCCACGTACACCACTGCCAAACTCACGTCCGTCTTCAAGTGCTAGTACAAAACGCTTGGCATAACCTGCCCACGCACCTTGTCCTTCAATAACTTCTACTACACGAAACTCTTCGGTAATAAACTCTTTACGCTTTAGCAAGTTTTTGCTACGCTTACATTCATATGGTGCATCGTTACGTACCATTTGTCCTTCGTAACCACGTTCCATATAGTCGCTGTACAATGCATCTAGTTCTTCTTGAAAACTAGCATAGTCTGTTTGTACAATGTGTACAACATCACTCTTTAGCTGTTTGGTAAGAACAATACGCTCTTTGAACAGCATATCGGGTTGATTGTTGTTGTAGCAATCATAAACGTGAAACTGCACTAGCTTACGTGCTTCTGCAATACTTTCAGGTGTGCTTTTTGCTTTACGAACAAGACTTGTAATCTTATTAAAGTCTGCTTTTAGTTCGTGGTTATAAAGTTCGCCATCAATTACAATGCCAGGGTTTGCTAGGATAAATGGTTCCAATGATTCCCAAATGTGTGGGCAACTTGTAATAGCTTTACCACTGCGTGTCCATAGTCCATTTGAATCTGCAACACAACGAATACCATCTAGTTTAGGTTGACTGTAGCCCGAGTCTTGTGGACGCTTAGTGTAATCGTGTGCTAGCATTGGCTTAAACTTTGTGTAGCTGTCAATTTTGTTGACATCTTCAAAGTATTCTTTTTCTACGTTAATAGCCCAAAGTGCTTCTGCTTCTGCTTTTGCTTGCGACTGACTGTCTGTAGCATTAGCACGACCAACATTTTTAGCAACACTGATATTCCAGTTGCTGGTTACTTTTTGTCCGTCAACTAGTCCACTGATAGTGCGAGTGCCTGCTTCGTCATCTGTGCTGTATTGCACTGTCCATTCGCGGACTTTGCCTTTTGTATCACGTTTATAAAGTGTTGGCAACGATACGATGTTATTCATTATTTAGATACCTTTACTAGTGTTCTGTAGTGCATACGCTGGATGTTGTATCCGCCTGCAATAATTGTTTCAATGTCGATGTGCTTTGTACCAGCTTCTGTTTCAACAGTAAACAAACCGTGGAAGCCATCTGAGCTACGTTCTACATTACTAGTTTTAACTTCTGTAATGTCTAGCTTTGTTAGTTTGTTAGCAATAGTTGCGTTGCGTTTAGCAATCTTGCTGTCTACAAATTTATTTGCTTTTTCAGTAATACCTGCGGCATTGTGGTAACCAGGAGCAACAATTTGATACATACCTTTACCACCGGCAATTGCCCAAACTGTTTCATACCACTCAGTGGTGTTCATTTCTTTTCTAGCTTCTTTGTTATCATAAAAATCACAAACAGCAGCTTTACGTTCAAAGAAGTAAGCAATTTCAGCTTCACGAAACTTAGCATCAAAGTCTGCAAATGTAGATTCTAGTGTTTTTGTAATTGCTGTAAATGTATCAAATGTTGTTGTCATCTTACTTCTTTCTTACTGTTTATACTAATAATATACAGTAAGATGTCTTGGTTGTCAACCAATAAATGCAAGTTTTTTTGATTATTTTACGCCACACAGTAAAAGAGTAGAGCTTACTGTGTAGCGTAAATTAGTTATACGATGTAACCGGATTGTAGAGCTGCAAATGCAACTAAACCGATTAAAGTTACTGCGAAACCAAATCGCTGTAAATTAAGTAGTTTATTATCCATAATATCTTCCTTTGTTAAGTGTTTCATTTTAGCTAACTTCCCAGTGCCAACATTTTAGATGAGCAGTGTCTCGACTGAGATTGTGACGTACTTGTAGCTTACCAAGTCGTACACGCAATCCGCCTTTGCCAGTCAAACGTTCAATTATCCAATGACGTGCTGGATTCTCTGCTTCCATATCTAAATATATGATACCAGTTTTCTTGTTAACACACATAAGCGTTATTTTGCCTTTGGTGCAGTAATGAGTTATTAGTTCTAAGTTAAGTGCAGATTCTTCTAACAATCGCAAGTTAATATCGTTGTTATTAGCAAACATACTAGGTGTTGCTTTGTTAGCATACTGTTCGCTGTAAGCGTCTGCGGTTGCGTACAAATAGTCAGTGTCTAAGTGTCCGTACTTGTGTTCTATTTGTTCTAGTTGGTATTGTACATACATCCATTTCCACATACCAACATTGCTAAATCCTCGTCCATCAGACATATCTATGTCATTATTGTCAAAGCCCATTGTGGTTAAGAAGTCAACATATCCAGGTTCTTCACTGCCTGTAAAAGTCAAAACATCACTTAGGCGTTGCTGGTATTCTGTCCAGTGTTTGTTTACACCAGTCATTTTGCCTGCAATAATTTGTTCGTTAAACCAATTAACTACGTTAGTTGCAGTTCCTTCATCTACTTCATTTAGATGAGCAAATACCTTAATGGCACTTTTAAAGTCAAAGTTTTCTTCTACTTCTACTTCGTGATTGCGTGATTGACAAGTGATGTACTCAATCACATTCGGGGAATTGTAATCCAACATAATTTTTTACCTTTTCTATATGTGCGTCTTTCCACAGTTTTACTACGATCGCTTGTGGTGCGTGAGTTCCGTGTGTCCGTATACTTTCTTTTGCAAGCTGAAACATTTGTCTTTTGTTTAGCTTTTCAATTCCGTGTAATGGATTGGCATACTCACTTAGAGAAGGGTGACACATTGCATATACTGCAATTTCGTCTGTTGTTAAAGGGACTTCAATCTTGGCTAGGATACGCCGCTGACCGTCGTCACATACTTTACTTCGCATTGTTTGTTTCCGTCATAATTCGTTGCTTTTCATTTACTATACGTTTACTATATAGTAAGAAGCTTTACTTGTCAACCAAGAAATGTTATTTTAAGAGATTTAATCTCCAGCGTATACGTTAGGGCTACCGCTGGTTATTGCGCCGTTGTCAATAGCATCGCCTATACGTGCTATTCGCAAATTGTTAACAAACACACTGCCACTGCCGCCAATGATAGGAATAACGTGAGGAACACACGCAGGTCCTACTGGATGCGTGTGACTTACACTGTTGTCTGTTTTTCTGCTTACGCTAATGTTGTTAGCAAAGACATTACCACTGCCTTCTGCGATTGTACTTGTTCCTGTACATCCGTGACCTGTTGCAAAACTGTCTCCGATACGTGTGACTTTTGGCATTGACTTCTCCTAACTATGTTAGTATTTAGCCAATACACTCGCAGTATCTGCCATTCTGCAACTAAAGCCCCATTCGTTATCATACCACGCTAGTACACGCACTAGATTGCCGCCAACTACTTTTGTTTGGTCAGGAGCAAATATACTGCTTTCGCTAGTGTGATTAAAGTCAATGCTCACAAGTGGCTGTGACTCATAACCCAATACTGTTGGCATTTCAAGACTTGCTTGATGTACAATAGTATTAATTTCTTCTTTGATAGTGTCTCGCTTTGCTACAAATGTCATATCAACACAACTTACGTTTGGTGTTGGTACTCTAATAGCACTGCCGTCTAGTACTCCGCTCAACGCAGGTATTACATCGCCTATTGCGCTTGCGGCTCCTGTTGATGTAGGAATCATACTTACGCCTGCAGCACGGGCTCTATATAAATCTTTGTGTGCTTTGTCGTGTGTAAGTTGATCACCAGTGTATGCGTGTATTGTAGTTACTATACCCGATTGTATTCCAACTGTGTTGTGCAATACTCTTGCAAGTGGTGCTAAACAATTTGTTGTGCAACTTGCATTACTTATAATGTGATCATTTGCTGTAATAGTATTGTGATTAACACCATAAACAACTGTGCGCTTTACATTTTTAGCAGGTGCGCTTATAACAACTTTACGTGCGCCTTTTTGCAAATGTACTTTACAAGCTTCACCATTGTTAAATGCACCTGTGCATTCTAACACAACATCAATGCCTGTCCAATCTAGTTCGGCTAAGCTTCTAGTATGAGTCCATTCAATGTTGTCGATGTCTGGGTGTGCAAAGCGACCGTGAACACTATCATACTTTAACAAGTGTAGATTAGTGTCCAAGTCGCCTGATGCATTAATTTTAACAAGTTGCATATCCGGTCTTGATTCTAATATATGCCTAGCGGTTGCTCTGCCAATTCTGCCAAAGCCATTTATTGCAACTTTAATCATTATAGTACAAGACCCGATGCAGGTTTAATGCTTGATGTTGCATTAGTATAAGCATCTGCAAATGGCTTATATGTTACAACTGATGTTACAACTGTGCTTTTGTTGATCTCTACAACGTGGTTAGCGTCTGCTTCATCAAGTGGGCTCATAGTAAACATAAACGGTGCAAGTGTTGGACCATTTTGTGTCATAGCAGCCAAGCAAGGCTTGCTGATTGAAAATGTTGTGTCAGACTCGCTTTCAAAGCGTCCAACAATTTCTTCACCACTGATTAGCTTTAAGCTAACAATAGTGCCTGTTGTTTTTGGTTGAATAATCATAATGTGTATCCTGTTGAATTAAATCCTGTTTCATCAATGTAAGTTACTAGCTGGTCATACCCGCCAATGCTTTTACCATTGATAATAATCTGTGGAACTGTTCGTGCATTTGGTGCCGCTTCGAGCAATTCTTCTCTTGTTACATCCTTGCCTACTACTTGTTCTACGAAAGGAATTTGGCGCATCTCCAATAGATGCTTTGCCTTTACGCAATACGGGCAGTTTGGCTTTGAATATACTATTACTGGTCTCATTGTATTTCCTTAGAGTGAGAAGCCTTTAAATGAGTTACTGTCGACGTCTTTCTTAACGCCTCCTACAACGTAACTTGTAATTTCTGTTTCTTGTGGTGCTACTTGTACATCTGCGCCACTAATCCATTTTTGTGTCCAAGGTAGCGGACTTGCTTGTGGAACTGTGTATGGGCTTTCAAGTCCAACTGTGCGCATACGCTTGTTGGCAATCCACTCAATAAAGTCACTAAGCAACTCTTCGTTTAGACCAATCATTGATCCATCTTTAAACAAATAGTTAGCCCATTCTTTTTCTTGGTCTACTGCATCAACAAACATTTTAATGCATTCGGCTTCTGTTTCTTTGGCAATCTTAGCATAGTCAGGATCATCAGTTGGTAGAATCTTAAGAAGCTTTTGTGTACTTGCTAAGTGCAAGTTTTCATCACGACAAATCAATTTGATAATCTTAGCATTGCCTTCCATTTTCTTAAGTTCAGCAAACGCCCAACTACAAGCAAATGATACGTAGAAGCGTACACCTTCAAGGATGTTAACACTCATAAGTGTGCGATACAAGTCTTTTTTGATTTCGTATTTGTCAACAACAATCTTCTTGCCGTTAACAGTATGTGTACCTTCGCCCAGTAGGTTATACCAGTTTGACATTTCAATAAGTCTATCATAGTAAACTGTAATGTCATCAGCACAATCTGTAATTTGATTGATGTCCATCATTTCATCAAAGATTAAACTTGGGTTAGCATATACATTACGAATAATATGTGTATAGCTACGACTGTGAATTGTTTCACTAAACGTCCAAGTCATAATCCACGACTCAAGTTCTGGCAAACTTACAATACTATTAAATGCTTCAACTGGTGCTCGTCCCTGTACACTGTCAAGTAGAATCTGACGCTTCAAGTTTGATGTAAAGATATGTCTTTCGTGGTCGTTAAGGTCTTTGAAGTCTTTTGCGTCTTTGATAACGTCAACTTCTTCTGGGCGCCAAAAGAAACCCAATTGCTTGTCTACCAGCTGGTCAAAGATTCGATACTTTAACATATCGTAACGTTGAATACTTACGCCGCCTGCTGGGTCAAGAAATGCAAGACTGTCCAAATGACTGCCTTCTCTGTTCGTGTTGAATACGCTGTTGTTTGTCATAATGTCTCCGGTGGGGGTAGTGGTGTAAAGGTACTACGCATAGTATAGCTAACTATGCGCAGTTTGTCAATGATTAATTTAGTTTATTTTAGATAGTGCAGCTATCGCAATCTTCGTCGTCAACAACACCTGCTTCAAGTTGTTCTTCGGCACCGTCGCTTACGTCTATTTCGCCTTGACCATCATATGTGTTATAATAGTAAAGCTGTTTGCCACCGTACTTGTAAAAGAACAACAAGTGTTGAATCATTTCGCTCATTGGAATCTTTTCATCTTCGTAGAACGTTGGGTTGTATGTTGTGTTAACACTAATGCCCTGATCAATGTACTTTTGCAATACTGCCATAATTTTCAAGTAACCCAATGGTGACTTTTGATCCCAAAGTAAATCGTACTTGTTTTTCAATTTGTGAATACCTGGAACAACTTGCTTTAGTACACCGTGCTTTGATTGTTTGATACTAACCAAGCTACGTGGTGGTTCAATACCATTTGTGCTGTTACTAATTTGCGCACTTGTTTCAGCTGGCATAAGTGCCATTAGTGTGCTGTTACGAATACCTGTTGCTTTAAGTTGTTCACGCAAGCTTGCCCAGTCCATACGCTCAACGTGTGGTACTAGTTCATCTAAGTCTGTTTTGTATGTTTGGTTAGGTGTAATACCTTGTCCGTACTTTGTTTCGTTGATGCCACTTGGTGCGCCTAGTTCAACTGCTAAGTCAGCACTTGCTTTGATTAGGTAGTAGCTCCAAGCTTCTGCCCATTCGTCAACCAATGCTAAACCTTCTGCATCAATGTCTTGATAGTTAAAGTCATTTTTAGCTAACCAGTATGCAAAGTTAATGATACCAACGCCTAGCGGACGTCTTTTCATTGTGCTTAGTTCTGCGGCTAGTACTGGGTACTTTTGATAATCAAGTAGTGCATCCAAGCCACGTACTGCTAGGTTACAAACTTTTTCAAAGTCTGATACTGTTTTAATAACACCCCAGTTGACTGCGCTTAGTGTACAAAGGCTAATTTCACCTTCTTCGTCAAACACGTGGTTAAGTGGCTTAGTAGGCAAGTTGATTTCACAACACAAGTTTGATTGTTTAACTGGCGCTACGTTTGCGTCAAAGCTTCCGTGATCGTTAGCATTGTCTACGTTCATTAAGTAAACACGTCCTGTGCTTTTGCGTTCTTCCATATAGTTTGAGAACAGTTCAATAGCTGAAATCTTTTTGTGTCGAATAGTTGGATCTGCTTCAGCGGCTTCATATAGTCTACGGAACTCATCTTGATCAGCAAAGAATGCATCGTATAGTCCAGGTACATCACTTGGAGAGAACAATGTAATGTCTCCGCCTGTAATTAGTCGTTCGTACATAATTTTGTTAAACTGTACACCATAGTCCAAGTGACGGATACGATTGTCTTCTGTACCTTTGTTGTTTTTTAGAACAAGCAAGTCTTCAACTTCCAAGTGCCAAATTGGATAATACAACGTAGCGGCTCCACCACGTACACCACCTTGGCTACAACTCTTAACAGCACTTTGGAACATTTTGTAAAATGGAATAACACCAGTGTGTGACGCATCGCCATTTCTAATAGGGCTACCAATTGCACGTATGCTTCCTGCACCAACACCAATACCAGCTTTTTGGCTAACGTACTTAACAATAGCACTTGACGTTGCATTAATGCTGTCTAAGCTATCGCCTGTTTCAATAAGCACACAACTACTGAACTGACGCTGTGGAGTGCGCACACCAGCCATAACAGGAGTAGGTAAACTGATTTCAAATTTACTAATTGCATCGTAATAATCTGTAACATATTTCATACGTGTTTCTACAGGATAATCACCAAACAGTGTAGCGGCAATAAGCATATAAGCAACTTGAGGAGTTTCGAATATTTCACCAGTAACACGATTTTGTACTAGGTACTTGCCACGCATTTGTTCCATACCAACATATGCAATAGTATTATCTCTGTCGTGATCAATATAGTTATTTAGATGTTCCCATTCGTCCAAAGAATATGAAGTTAGTAGTTCGCTATCATAATAGCCACGGTCTACATTATTAACAACAATCTCTCGAAGAGGCAACGGAGTATAGCTGTCATAAACTTCTTTGCGCAGGTGATAGTTAATAAGGCGTCCTGCTACCCATTGGTAGTTTGGAGTTTCTTCAGTGATCAAATCAGCAGCACTTTTAATAAGTGTCTCTTGAATATTAGTAGACTCAATTCCATCATAGAATTGAATGTGGCTTTTAATTTCCACTTCACTAGGACTCACGCCCTTGATATTTTCACACGCAAAGAAAACTACCTTGTGTAGTTTATCAATGTCTAGTGCCTCTTTTGTTCCGTCACGCTTGACGACCATAATGTCACTCATTATTCTGTTTCCTCTTCCAGTTATGGACTTTTATTTGTTTTGTTTTATACTATCAACAATGTCACTTACGCTCCACTGTTCTTCTATTTTAAGGTAAGGTTTAGCGTCCTGCCAGTTTAAAACTTGGCCAGTGTTTTTACCCAAAAGTAGCTGATTGTTTATTAATGTTGTATTATATATATCATCGATCTCTTCATCGAAAACACGCATTATAATGTTGTTTAGGCTACTGTTGGTGTAATATATTGTGTATGCTATCCCTAGTGCGGCACTATATTTGCATATGTTGCCACTGTGTATTAGTTCCCAAGCATCAGGCCAATTGTGCGGACTTGTTGGGTCTAAACTGATGCTGTGCAGTGGCGCATTGCCCCACCATTCAGCGGTTGCTGAACATAGTGTTTCAGCATCAGCGTCTCTAAATTCTTTGCGGAATGTTCGCCATATGGCCAGTCTCTGTTCTGGACGACCTAGCCATATGTTATGCGAATCGTTGTTTGTTAGGCTTTCCAAATCTCAAATGTATAGTTAAGGGTTACGTTTACGTTTTCGTCATTTTGATATGTGATAACAAAAGTATCACCGGTAATATTACCGTCAAAAGTAACGTCAACACTGCTTGATGGAATGTTGTACTGGTCGTCAATGCTGTACACATTAGCACTATCATCAACTAGTATGCGCATATGTCCTGTTCGCATACCACCTGAAGTAGCTGTTGTACCTGCTGTGAGTCCCAATGCAGTTAAAGGAGTACCATTGCCGTTTGCAAGTGTGATACTTCCGCTACCGCTTTTGCGTATTACTAGATATCCACTGCCATTGTCTTCTGCAGTGATGCCAACAATACCTGCGGCAGTAATGTCTGATATTACATCTGCAAGTGTACCTGTTCCTTGATCTAGTACAATTGTAGTACTGTCAATAACCATAGTATCTGCTAATGTAATTGTTGGTCCTGATACTGTTCCTGTTTGTTGTATTACTTGGCTTGTAGTACCTGCTGTTAGTCCTAGGTTTGTTAGTGATGTTCCTGTGCCACTAACTACTAGATCAACACTTGTACCTGTTAACAATAGTTCACTTGAACCAGTTGCTGTAGCCGCAACATCTGTGACACCTGCGGCAGTAATGTCTGTGATTACATCTGCTAGTAATGGACCAGTTGTAAATGGTACTTGTACGCCATTAATTGTAATGCTGTCTGGGCTAGTTACTGTTGGTGCAGTTACACTGCCAACAATGTTATTAGCTGGTGGTGTTGTGTCTTCGGCAAAACCTAGTGTTGCAAGTGTTGTGTTTGAACCTTCTGCTAAAACTAAGTCAACGTTTGTTGCTGTAATGCTTACAAAGTTTCCTGATGTTCCGCCAGTGATACCAGTAATACCTGCATCGGTAATATTACTTGCCATATCTGTTACTGTTGTACCTGTAAAGTTAACAACTGTACCATTGATGCTGATGTTAGCAACTGTTACTGTTGGGTTGCTTACTGTACCAGAGATAGGAGAACTTGCTGCAAGGTTAGTACCTGGTGAAATACCAATAAGGTTGTTTGCGTTACCTTCGTCAAGTCCAACTGTAAGATCAACTGTGTGTAAAATTTCAAGTTGGTTGCTTCCGTTAACACTGCCTGTTACACCAGTAATACCTGCGCTTGTAACGTCCGATGCCATAGTAGCTACGTCTGTACCTGTAAACGCTACAATGCTACCGTTAAGTGTAATTGCACTTGGAGCAATTACCGGAGTATCAACTGAGCCAACAACTGTAACCGAAGCGTTGCTTGTGCCTGCTGATAATCCCAAGTCTGCAAGTGCGCTACCAAAGCCATCAATTGTAATAGCACTAGAGCTTGTCATAGTTAGCTGTGTGCCAACGTCTGCAAATGTTACGCCGGCAATACTTGCACCAGTTAAGTCTGCAACTACGTCTGTTAGTGTTGTACCTGATGTAAAGAATACTTCTGCACCATTAACTACCAAACCGTGTCTACCATATGGAGTAGGAGTTGTTATACTACCTGTTACTGTTGCTGTGCCACCACCGTGTGCAATTGTGCCCACTGTTAAACCAAAGTCTGTCATTGTAGTGCCATCGCCACTTAGAACAATGTCAGTGCTTGGCGCTGTAGCTGTTAAACGCAATGCACCTGCATCGCTGTCTGCTACAACACTTGAGCTAGCGTCATTAATAGATACAATTGCTTCTGCTAGTGTGTTACCATCTAGTGTGATACGTGTGCCATCAATAGTAAGCGTGTGTGCCGCATTTACATTTGGACTTGCTTCTGTTCCTGTAACAGTAGCAACACCTTGATATGTACCAGGTGTAAAGCCAAATGTTGTTGCACCATTAGTAAGTCCGATAACCAAATCGTCGCCCGAGCTTGAAAGTCTAATAGCTGTTCCATCAAGGTCCGCAGTAATGCCAGTAATACTTGCGTTGTTGATGTCATTAACCATAGTAGTTAGGTTGCTAGTAGATGTAAAGCTAACAGTTGTGCCGTTAATTTCTAATGTGTCACCAACACTAACTGTTGGATTTTGTACTGTGCCAGTTACAACCGCAGTGTACTCTTTCTTTAGAGTGTAGTTCATAAACAATGCGTTGTATGTTGTTTTATCAAATTGGAAAGCTGTTTGAGTGCCTGCGCTTGCGCTTGCTGTAAGTGTTTCTTCACCTGGTACAACAAAGTCTGTTTTTAGTTTAACTTCGCTGTTAAAGCGTGTTGTAACAACTGCTCCGTTAGCTGGTGCTGTTGCAAACGTAACAGTAATACCGCTAACAGTAACACCTGTGTCTTCTACGTTGTCCAAATAAAACTTTGGGCTAATGTAGCTAACTGGTGTTTCTAAGTCTGCTGGGTATAAGCTTGTGCTTGGCATTGTGAAAACTGTGTTGCTTCCATCTCCTGAACCAATTGTAAGTGATTCATTACCAATGAACAAACGTTGCTCGTCTGTTGCATAGCCGAATTCACCGGCGTCAAGTAGAGGAAGGTCAGCAATGCTACCTCGTCTAACTTGTATTTTACTAATTCTTGTATCTGGCATGATAGGTTATCCTTTGTATCTTCTATACACTATTTATGCCAGCAAATGATGACATTTAGTGATTGGTGTTAGAGATTATAAAACTTTTCTAAACGCTGTCCCCACTTGTCTGTCCAAAACTTATATTCGTCAGCTTCGACTTCAAATAGTTGCCAGCCTAAATCTCTACTACACATAAAGATAGCAATGTTTTCAATTTCTGTGTCATATAATGCATTGTGTGCGCCACCGTAGGCTGCACCTTGCATAAAGTAATCTTCAATCCAATCACGCTTCTTGGGCTTGTTGGTTTGTTTGAAGTCCATAATAGTTGGCTTGCCTTTCCACACACCAAGCAAGTCTGTTGTGCCTGCGTATAGTCCAGGATAGTATAAATTTACTTCTGTTCCCCAAACTTCATTTAGGTGTGGTTCAATATTGTCTTTGATCACTTGTGCCATAGCTTTTGCTTGACGATGTACAATATTGTTGCCTGGTTCGTACTCTGTGTTCAACACCCAATGTTCTAAGATGTTGTGCATAATAGTACCAACGTTGCTGGCTTCTGTTACTACACGCTGAGCTTCTTGTTCGCCGACTCGCTGTTTCCACTTGTTCAAGCCTGCCATCTTTTCGGCACTTTGTGTTTTACTTAAAATAGTGGTAACGCTGGGCAAAGGGCCGCTCTCAGTTGCGTATAGGCGTTTGCCGTCAACTTGTTTACGTTTAATTTCGGTATACGGGTATGGTGATTTTACTGTTAGCATAAATTTAGTATAACACTATGCTAACAGTTTGTCTAGTGAAAAGTTACCAGTAAAGCTTCCACTTTAGCGTTTTATTTGTTGAACCATTTGTTAGGATATCAACTTGGTAACCTTGGTTAGTGAAATGTGTTTTAACTCTATCCAACTCGTCTTTTTTCTTGCGGTCTTCACGTGTTCCAACATTTGTTTGATAGTACTCAACACTGCTTGGGCTTGCAATTTCAACTGTTTGAGCTAGAAAGCCAAAACGTGTATTAGCTGTACCTGCGCCAACATCTAAACTCCAAGCTGTTGCTAGTGCTGTATATTCAATTACCAAGCGGTTATCAGTGTCTTTGGTTGCACAAAGTCCGGGAATAGCTGCATCGTTGATATCCATAATAGCACTGTTTAAGTCTGTTCCAGTTGTACCAAGTGTAATTGTACTACCTGCAAAAATAAGTGTTTCGCCTGCTACATATGTTGGATTTGAAACTGTTCCACCTAGTAGAAGCACTGGTGTTGATTCAGTCATTGTAGTGCCATCATCAACTTCAATTTCATAAAGTCCACTGTCAGCGGCTACTATAACTGCACGAGCAATTGCTGAAACTTCATCGTGTATTACTAGATTTGCACGGGCTAAGCTTCGTGCGTCATTGCTACTTAATTTTCTTGTCATTTGATATCCTTACTTACTTGCTTGGCTGCTAGTTTGTCAACCGCAGTATCATCTATCTCTACTTCTTCGTCATCTAGTTCGCCACCTGATGTATCTACGTCAGTAACAAGATCAATCTTGTTATAACTTGCATTAGCTACAACTGGCAATGATTTTACAATGTTAAAAAGGCTCTTGGTGTCAACTGTGTATCCAAGCTCTTGGAGATCATTTTTGAGCTGATCCATATCAACACTTTGAATGCCTTCTGCTGAAATAGCCACAAGCAATGCAACAATGTCGTCTCGCATTTCGATAGAATAGTTTTCTGTGATTACTTCAAATAACTTCATTGTATTAACCTTTGATTTTTGCTAGTAGAGCATCAAGGTCTTTACGTGACACTTGACCATCTGTTGACATTTCTTTTAGCTCTAGAAGTGCAGTATCAAAGTCTGTGCTTTCAGCTTTTAGTTCACGTCCAGTTGGGTTTTCTTCACCGCTTGCTGTGTCGTCGCCACCAAAGATATCTTCAGCGTCTGCTGTTTCTTCTTCTTCGCTTGAGTCCAAGTCAATAATATCATCTGCTGGTGCATCCATTGGTGCATCCATATCAGTTGCAATTTCGCCACCCTGTGCAATAGTAGTTGCATTTACAAGACCTTCTTTAGCGCCTTTTAAATCTTCGCCTAGTGCTACTAGTAGTTCGTTTACTGTTGCTTCAAAAGCTTGTGCTTGTTCTGCGCCAATTTCGCCTGCCATTGCTTCAACGATAGCTGGTAAATCTTGTACGTGTAGCTTAGCAACATCTTCTGCCATCTTTTGTACTTTGTCTGCAATTTCGTCTGCAGCCATAATAACTTTTGCCGCTTCAACTTCTTCGTCGCTAACGTTTTCAACGATTAGTTTCAAGCTTTTTGCAACTAGTGCTAGCTTAGAACGCTCTGCTTCGTCTTTTGTTTCGTCTAGCTTAACAAGTGTTGTTGCTAGCATAGCTTCAGCACGGTCTGCTTTTACTGATAGTTCAAAACCAAAGCCTTCACGCAAGTACTTCTGTATTTGGTTAAGCTGTGTTTCTTTGTTGTTAAAATCTCTAATGTTCATAACTGATCTCCATTTGTATATTGTATTTATAGCGTTTTCAATATTTTTGACTTAGCAATACGCATCTTTTCGTTTGCACTGTCATATTTTGCTTGATATATGTCTTCTTTTGATTCAGACAGTGTATTTGAAGCAATTCGACGCTTGTAGTCGTATGATTCAAGTAGGGCACCTGTGTACTGTGCATCTGTGTCAACAATACGTGAAATAACGTTTGTGCCTTTGTTTAGCATTAGGCGCTTTACAATACTCATAGCTGTTTCAAACAAGCCTAAGTCTTTGTGTAAATCTACCCCGGTGCTTTTGTCTTGAATAGTGTAAAAGTTTTTGATTATCTTTCCCACTGTTTGTTTTTCAACAATGATTTCATAATCTGCAATACTAACACCCGTAGCATTACGCTCGGTGCTCATTGCCATTTTTAAATCAATGTTTTGTTCGCTAGCTTCGTTTAGTGCTACTGTGTTTGATTCAGTTGCTGACTCAAGCTTGCTTAGAATATCTGCCATTGCTCTTGCGCTTGGATCACCAATTGACTTAACACGTTCGTCTGTGCTAGGATGTGCGGCAGCCGCGGCAGTTTGTTCTTCTGTTTTCTTTGATAGGTTAGCTAGAATAGCTTCCATTGCTTTAGTATCTTCGTATGATGCTGACATTAGTTTTCACCTCTGTTTATGTTTCTGATAAAGTATTGACGATCAGCTTTTTCATCGTACTCACGTTCTAATACGCCTTTGCGCATAAGTGTGAGTGCTAGTTCAAGCTCACGCTCGTCTAACTGATCTGCATATACATAGTTATCTTCTTTTAAATCCCAAGCTTCTAGCAAGTCGCCCTCAAGCACACTTACAAATGTTTCAAAGCCTCCTGCTACCATAACTTTACGCATTGTTTGAATCCAATTCAATATGCGGAGAAAGAATGTCATTTAGTGCATCTGTGTCTTCGTTTTCAAGAGCATTATCAATAGCAAGAACATCGCTTAGTCCTAGATTGTTTACTAGTACACGAGCTTCTTCGTCTGTAAGTTCAAGTCCAAGTTGATCAGCAACCATAGCTTTAATAGCTGTTGCCATATTGTTGTCGTAGTCTTTGAGACCTTCAAGTAATTTCATTTGTTTAACCTTTGTACAATTTTGCTTGCTGCGTTATACTTTTTAGTACGCTTAGCTTTACGTGCCATTCTAGCACCCATTTTAGCTTTGGTACGTTTTAGTACAAAACGCTTCTTTAAATCTACCGGAGCGTTACACTGTGTAGGACTAGATACAACACGGCCTTTGCGTTTACCAACTGAGCATCTATATTTACGTGCAACTTTTTTGCCTTTACGAGCCCAAACTAGTTTAGCTTCTGTAACTGCTTCTTCTGATAGTTGTCCTAGTTTCATTATTTTTTCTCCGCCTTTGCTGCGTGAACTGCTTTGCGTTGTGCGTCACTAGCGTATTTGCCTTCGCCTACTTCGGTCTGTGGATAACGGATCATTGTTTCTCTAAAGCGAAAGTCTTTGTTACGACCTTTGTTTGGTACAAAACCAAAACGCTTGTAGAACTTGATTAATCTATTCTTGTTTCCACCAAACGCATCATCTGGTGTTAGTGCAATTATAGCACCTTCAGCATCCATTCTGTCAACAAGGTCTTGCATTGCTTTTGTACCTTGGCCTGCATTACGCTCATCACCTGATACTTCAATTTTAGATAGTACATAACCTTTTTTAGCATCGCCGTGTAGTGATACTTCAACTTCTTCTGTAACTGGTGCATCTGGATTTTTAATCTTAAAGAAATCGTTTAGTCCTAGTTCTTTAACTTCTAGTTCCCATCCAAGTTGCTTTGCCATCATCTGTCCAAAACGCTTGTATAGCTTGCTTCTGCTATTACCTACTTCTTCGCCTTTGTCTGCACTAAATGAAACTTCACTTGCGTTACTCAAATCTACTTTAGTTAGCCAGTCTTTGATAACTGCAATTACTGTAGCAAATATTCTAAACTCGTCGCCTTCGCCGCTTTTGCCCATTCTACCATTGATTGCAAAATCAATAGTCCAACTTTTGTTGCGGTCTTCCCATTCAAACATAATCAATCCTAAACCAGCCGGTGTATCTGCTTTAGCTACCCAATGGTCTTCATCTTGTGTATCCCATTTATAGTCGTATGGTTTATCAAATGCTTCTGTTAAAGGAATGATATCTGCTATGTTCATATTTGGCTCCTGTCTTATACTACTATTTATCATCAAAGTTTGAATTAAAAAAAAAGGCAGTGTTGCCACTGCCCAGTTTAGGTACATACTGTTCTTACGCAGTACTATTATTTCATTAGTAGTACAACAATTACACTAAGGATGCCTGCTACTACAGTTGCAATTCCACCAAACAAAACTGTTCTGTTGCTGTTGTGTGCATTTCTGTTGTCTTCACGGATCTGATTAACTTGTGCTTCAATATTGTCTAGTCTGTCACCTATGCGTGTGACTTCTGTTTGTAATGCTTTATAACGCTCTTGACACAAATCAACGTGTGCCGCAAGGTTTGTTCGTTCTAAATCGCTCATTCTCAATTGCTCCTTCGTCGTTGCGTTCAGCTAGTGAGTTTTTATTCTATATGTATTTAGCTCATAATACTAAAATATGTATTGATACGATCCTTAGTATCAAACACAGGAACAGGCACTTCAACTGTTTCTTTGAGCTGTGTTACAACTGGAGTATAGTGTAAGTCTGCTTGTAACAGTCTAACGTCTATATCGTGTTCTAACTCTATTTCAACTGCCCAACAAGTATATGGTGCTTCATAATGAAACCTGTTGCTTTTGGTCCAAGTTTTATTCCACGTACTTCGTACAAATGGTTGCGAACGCATATCTATTGTTCGCAACAATGTGTTGAGGTTTTGCTCTTGATGGTATGGTAATTTTTTTGCAGGGTCTGTAACTTTACTGTTAGTTACGTCAACCAGCGTGTACACTCGTATGAGCATTTAGACGATTCCTTTACCGAAACGCCTCCCTACATATGCACCAGCAGCAAATCCTGCTGCCGCGGCTCCAACTTTAGCCATTGTCTTGCTCTTTTTGTTTTCAGCATTGCCTGCATCATCAATTTTATAGCCTTTGTTTTTAGCTAGTTGTCCTAGCATACTATAAAGTTCACTTCGTCTTGCATTGGCACGATAAAACTGTAACATACGTGTTATTGCTAAACTCTTTTGCGAGTCACTTAGCTTTTTCCAATCCATAACTAGTCTACGCACACTGCGATAGTTGCTGTTGCTGATAATCAAGTTGCGTTCTAATATTTGGAAGAAGCCACGTACTTGTGAATCAGTTGCTTTATTGCTTGATGTGTTGCGCAAGAAAACTGTCATTTGTTGATCTGGAAATCTAATACGGTCTAATAGAACTTTGTCTTTAGGTCCGCCATTAATTAATTTGCTGTCTTTAGTGCTGAGAATGTGACAAGTATGATACATATCTGTACCTGCTTGGCTGTATCGTTTAAAGTTACCGTACGCCATTGTTTTAGCGGCGTAGCGCATTGCTGCGGGGGCGTATTCAAATTCATTATATAGCACCCAAAGTGCCATAGTATCAATAAAACAATGGTCAGCAATAGTACGTGCATCTACACCGTTAAGTGCTTGACGTGTACGATACTGGCTGCTTTCATTAAGGTCTTTAACAAATGAGAACTTTTCTTCTTCGTTGTCACTCATAGTGTGTCCACCTTCTAGTTCTGCCCATTGTTTTGCTGTATACTTTTTCATACTAATATTTATCGCTTTGTAATCATAGCGTGTACTTTTTTAATTGTATCGCCAGCATATGTTTCAAAAAACCTTGGAGCAATTGAATGTAGTACTAGAGCTAGTACTGCCAGTTGTAATTGTCCTGCTATATTAATAGCAAACAAGAAATGTTCCTTGCGTGTCATCTTGGCTTTTTCTAAATGAAGTTTGCATTCTTTGCTAAACATATTATCTTTCTCTTCCCATATTCGCAGCACTAAAACCACTGCGGTTAACTAATTTACTATCACCTTGTCCAATTACGTAGCCTTCTCCGCCACGTTGTCCGTCTGTGTATGCTTCTACGTCTGCATCACTTGCGTCCAGTTGTGCAATGATATCATTCTTTACTGACATAATGCCAGTTATAATTTTAAACAGTGCTTGCATACCTTCCATATTAGCTTCAACGTGTGCTAACATACGCTCTTTCATTGGAGCTGAAAGTTTAGCTGTATCTAACCAACCTGCATAATCTTTGTCTAAGTTGTCTAGCTTACGTGCTTTTGTCATATTGTTTACATATGAGTAAAGTGCATTTTTAAAACCACTTAGCTTGTTTGCTTTTAAATAGCTGTCATCTAATAGTGTGTCAATTTTACTTGCGTTGCTTTTTGCAAATGCTTCAAGTTTATTTAGATTGTCAGCTTCTACTTTAGGTGCTTGTGTTACTGTTACAGGCGGCATAATAAGCAGTTTGCCTGCGTTTAGCTTGCTTACGTCAACTTTGCTTTTGTTACCTTCAAAGTCCATATGTGCGTGTAATACAACGCCTGCGTCACTTGCAGCAATCTGGCTACCAATGTCACTGTCTGTTTTAACACGATATGTAACAATGTTTGGTGTAAACTCATACGCTCCTTCAACAACACTTGGTGTTGAGAAGTATAGCAAGTCTCCTAGTACATAGCCTTCAAAGCTTTCTGGTGTTGCCGCTTCAAATGTACCGTAAACTGTTTTCATCTTTTCAATGAATGGTCCGTAGCCATCTGGGTTGTTAGCATAACCTGGACGATTCTTTAGCATAGTTTCTAGTTCGTCTGCTGACTTTGCTCTACCGTTATATCCTTTAGCACCAAAGCCACTTTTGTCTGTTAGGATAAAGTTGCCTTCTTCGTCACGTCCAAATATAACTGCTGGTGAGCCGTCCCACTTAACTGTAATGTTTGAAGGATCATTTTCTAATCCGTGTAGTGTGCCGATTGCTTTGTTAATACCAGCACTGCCATTCCAGATAGCTAAATCTTCTACGTGCTGAATACGTGCGTCTTCTGTTAAGCCTAAGTTGTATAGCGTATGAACATCGCTTTTCTTACGTGCTGTTTCAGTTAGTTCAGTTGGAACACCTTTTGCTATAATGCTTGGGTTTGACGCAACTTGATCAAATATTTGTTTTGCTACATCTGCTGGATAGTTTTTCTTAACTGCCGCATAAAGTGTTTCAAAGCTGTACAAATCTTTTGCGCTGTCTAGCTTTAAAATCTTTGCCCAATCTTCTGGCTTCTTGTATGGACCTTTAACAATTGTATTGCTGTTTTGTTTTGTGTAACCACTGCCGTCTTTTTTAGCAACTGGTTTACGTACAACTCTTACCATTCCATCACTAGGTGAATACATCCAACGCTCTAGTTCCATTGGTCTACCATCTTCTGTAGTTTCTTCACTTTTACGTGTTGGTAGTGCGGCAGCAATACTTGCAATCATAATATTACGATGTACGCCTTTGTACTTACTGCTTCTTCCGTCTTGGCTCATTTCTTTTGAACTTGGACTAAAGTAATAGTTTTTCATAAAGTCTACGTCACCTGGCATAAAGTCAATTTGTACTTTGCCTGTGCGTGTTAGTCCTGGTGCTGTTTTAGTTTCGTCGTAGTCAACAATGTCTACTACTGTCATAAACACACTAGACTTTTTAATGTCTTGGATAAGTGAACTTGAATCTAGTTTCTTAGCAAAGTCTGCTAATTGTTCTTTGTCAAGCTGTACTGCAATATCTATATCGCCTGAGAATTCTTTTTTGCCAACACTGCCAAGTGCATTTGCCAACAAAGGCACTCCCAACTCTTTTTCAAGTTGTGCTAGTGTAGGTTCGATTTCGCTGTGGTGAATACTACCAACGCCCGGCATTGCTCCGCCTTCGTTGATGTGAAATGCTGTTTGAACTATACGAGTTGCACGAGGGCCTCTTGTAGTTTTACGCTTACTACCTGTTGATAGGATGTCAGATATCTTCATAGCTGTGTTCCTTTATTTGTCTGCTTTGTCATTGGCTTTCTTGATCCCTCTGTCAAACTTTTTAATATCCTTAGCACGTATGCTGTTGATTAACCGTTTGATAAGATCATTTGCAGTTTCTTCGTCGTAAGTCTCGTTTATCATATCTATAAGGTTAATTGCACTGGCAACAACATTACTAGCATTGTTTTCAATCAGATACCTGCGATCACGGGTTGCCGCGATGCTATTAATTTCTTCAAGTATAGATCTAGTACGTTTTTTCATATTATTGCCTTTTGTTATAGATATTTATGCCATTTGCATAAGTAGTAGTGAAGGAAGACAATATGCAAGATACAGATAATATAAAGCACATTATTGATAGACTCCGTGTAGTAGAAGAAAACAGTTTAGACATGGATAACTCACAAATTGCAAAACTAGCTTTACTAGCTAAAGATGGTTTAGTGGACGAAGAAGATGTTCGTATGGTGAGAACGGCAATGATCGCTATGAACGCAGGACGTCTACCTACACTACCACAACGTACAGTATTAATGAAAATGTTAGGAACGCTAGTTGATATGATAACAGCGGATCCAAGTATGTTTTCAAGAATGCGTACAGAACTAAGAAGCAAAGACGACGAGTAACTTACTCCATTCGTTTTAGCAAACCGCGCAGTTTGTCACTATGATCGGCAACTGCGGCAACATTCGCAGTAGGTTGTGTACCTTCTGTTTCTGTTCTGCGCTTGAGCTTATCCATCATTGCGCTAGTTGTTCCAGTACTGTCTTCTTCTAGATCATCCTCATCCAAATCAAAAATTCTTAAACTTTCCATACTGTAGCCTAAATCTAGCTTAGTACCTACTCCGCTACTACTACGTGTCTTCATAAACTGAATTTGTATTCTGCCACGCTCACGCATTGCTCTACTGCTGAAAATACCAATCAAGTTATCCGCTGTATTAATTTTACTGATACCACCTGCAATGTGACTGTGATCAAAATCAACTTCGTCAACACTACCACGGTTTAACTGTGAAGCTGTTACAAACAAGATGTTTAATTCTGTTGCCAAGTTACGTAGTTCTTCTGATACAAATTTGTCTTTGATAAACTGATCACTTGGATTAACTTTTACTGTCACAGGCATCATCAAATCCAAATAGTCTACAAATAGCGCATCTACTTTAATGCCTTTGTTTATCTGTACTTCTTTGATATATGCTTTGATGTCATTAACAGTACTACCATTAGGCATCTGAATAATATCCAAACGTCCTGATGTTTTACTTGTCATCTTAACTTTTAGTTCAACGTCACTGGCTTTACGCAATACATCTCTAGTACTCATATCTGTAAGCATAGCATCTAGTCGCATAGCACAAAGTTCTTCACTAAGTTCTAAACTAATGTAAACAACGTTCTTTCCTTGCTGACTCCAATTTAGTGCCATATTTTGCATAAACAAACTCTTACCTGATCCCGAGCCACCTGCAAAGATGTTTAGTTCGCCTGGATTAAATCCACCATACAAAATACTGTCCATAGTTTTCCAACCAGTACTATTTTGTCCTCTGTTGTCTTTAATGCTTTGGATACGTCCTGCAGGATCATCCCAGTAGTTTGTTCCTAGTTCTCTAGTTAAGCCAATTGCAACTGCATCCTTAACTAGCTTTTCAACTGTGCCGTATTCTCCACGTTCTAGTCTTTCTGCGCCTTCAAGGATTGCTCCTTCAATAGCTTTGTATCTACAAAACTTTTCAAACTCGTCACGAAACCATTTCTGATGCCCATCAGTATTGTCTCGCAAATCTTGTAACTCGATTTCGCCCTTAACTGCCATTTGTTCGATGGTTGGCATATCACCATATTTTTCAACGTGCTCTTGCATAAATGTAACCGCAGTCTGTAGTTTTCGATCAAAGTAGACTGGCTTTAAAATAGCGTTACACTGCACAAAGAGTTCTTTGTCTGCTTGTAAAAACTCTAAATAAAGTTTTTGCAAGTCATAATTATATTCTTCTGACATATGTGTTTATTCCTGAACCTATTATAGTTAGTATACGACAAGTTTGCCTATTTGTCAATGCCGTATGTTGGTAGTTGGTCTATTAGTTTTGCTTCTACATATTCAGCATCTGAAATTGTAAATGCTTGTTTCATAATTATCTTTACTGATTGTGGCTGATAAAATCTAGACTTTTCAACAACATCGCCTACCCAGTAATATGTTAGCCAAGTACGTGTGTCATCATCTAGTGTTACTGGTTTCCAAGCAAACTGTTGCGTCCACTCTATTGCTTTATCACCTTCACTCCAGTAGAACATTATTTACAGTACTTTCTGCTGAGCAACCTTGCTTTTGTTGTACTGGTTACAATGTTGTCAAGTGTGTTTTTAACTGTAAACAATCTTCCGTATTTGAGCATAGCTTCGTTGGCATCTTTACAATCTTCTGCCCAATCTGGGTATGCTATGTCCCAACCTTGCTCTAATGCGGCGTGTACCAATGCACTGCCTGCGCTATCAAAATCTGGCAATACCACTACTCGTTTGCGTAGTGCGTCGATAGTGCGCACTTGCTGTTCGCTTAGTGCTGTTCCGTTTAATGCTACGCCGCCTGTTACAATTGCATCATATGGGCCTTCTGTAACAATTACAGTTTGGTTATGTTTTTGCGCATCTAAATTAAACACAAAGTTCTGTGGCTTGCTTAGCATATACTTTGGTGTTTCTTTATTACGCTCTGGTTTTGTCCAACGTGAAATATATCCTACAATGTTTCCTTGGTGCCTAAACGGAAGGATAATTCTGCTTCTATGTTGCAAACTGCTAGAGTAATACCAATCATTGTGATACAACAATCCTCTATCAGCTATGTGTTCACAACTTTGTATGAAACTGCTAGGACTGCGTAGTTCATCAATATTTACATCTTGTATGGGCAATGCGCCATCGGGCAATGCAACTGTTGGCCAGTTGTTGCGATGTATCTCTGGCTTCTTTGCCTCAATGAATATTTGGTCTGCTGTTCTGTCTTGCATCAAACGCATTGTAAGTCGTTGTACATCAGCTTTGTCAAATCCAAGTCCACGTACTAGTAAACTTTTGAACTTTCCACTTATAGCTGTTTGCCCTACTCTGTAACTGGCTTTGAAGCCACAGTTAAAGCAATTGTAGGTTACTCCTTCGTCGTCAAAGTGAAACCCACCGCGACGGCGTTTGTCAGCACGAATTTGTCCATTGTGAATACACATAGGGCAATTTCCGCTGGTCCATCCTGTGCTGTTAGATTTCCAGCCAGGTGGCATACTGTTTTGAACATAGTCTATGATAAAGTGCATATACTAAGTTTAATGTCTATATTGGATTTTGTCAACCGATCCTTGACTGATATCTGAAATAAATCTTACCCAAAGCAAGTTACCTTCAAATATATAACTGTCAATGCCAGTAAAGTCTGTAAGCTCTAATTGTCCGTTGCCAGTGTTTGGATCTAGTATGATATCAAAGTAATCACGCTCTGTTGGTGATTCTGCTAGGCTACCCTGGACTCTAACTGTTCCAGTAGCTCCGGTGCCGTGTATAGCAACAGTGTGCAAGCCCCATACAGTTGTATCAGCACCACCTGGTACCTTTGCTGTAGCGGCTTCGTTTGGTAAGTCTGTGTTGTCCGTGCTTGTAAATGCATCAGTGCCTTCAAACTCTTGACTTGCAGCAGTTTGTGGAATAACGTTGTCAAGTATTTCTAGTGTGTATTCTACACGATAGTTTTGATCAACAAACAATGCACGAGTTGAACCTGTGCTGTCTTGGTAAGTTAATACCATTTGATACAAGCCTGCGTCTATTTCGCTGATGTCACTCATTGTAATAGTTGTAGCTGCCATACCAATATCTGCTTCTACTATTTCAAGTGTTTTAGTAAGTACAATTTCTGAACCGTCTACTTTTGCAACGCTTGCTGTTATTGTAACATTATTAAGTTGCATTGGCGCACGATCGTCTTTAATATAAAAAACAATACGTGTATCAACGCCTTTAATAGCTTTGAAACGTCTAAAATTAGTTGGTTGATGTCGTGTTGTACCTGCGTTACGGTTTACTACCATATCGCCACGTTGTGAATAGTTATAGCTTGTGCCTGCTGTCATTTTCTTTTCCTTAAAACTGCACTACTATTTATGAGATAAGTAATAGTACAATGACAAATGATTATAAAAACTTTTTGGACGATTTTCCATTCCTAACACTTGCACGTTGCGGAAGCAACGAATACGTTGGCATTATACAAAATAGTGATGCCGGTATTACAAGTATGTACGTGTATGAAATGATCCGTGAACAAGAAATGCGTAAAGTATTTCTAGAACTAGGTGAAGAATGGTGGTGGGAAACAAATAGGCAGATACCAATCAATATCATTATGGGGGAACGATTTAAACCATTCAAAGAATGTTTAGTTAGTTTCACTCCTAAGGACTTTGAAATACTTCACGGTCCCGTAGTATGTCTACGTGATATTATGACCAAGCGTGTTAAACGCAAGAATATTCAGCTTATAAGAAAACCTTAACGTCTACAGTGCTTGTTCTATTAACAAGTTCATATGTGCTACTACGGCTAACGCATACGAAATTGCGTGAGCTTTTTTAAAGTAGTACGTGCCATCCTCTGGCGGTGTCCATACCTCACGTAAGATAGTATCCCAGTCTTGATTAATCAAGTGACGTTTAGCTGGACGAATAACTGCCAATAAAGCGGCTAGCTTTTCTAAATTATCTGGCTTTAGTGTTTTACACAATTCGTGATGTCCGCTTACGTGAAACAACATATCACAAAACTCTTGTTCTTCTAACAATGTCCACATTGGTTCTTGCTTACAAAGTTCTTCCAAGTGCTTGTCATCTCTAACGTCTTTGTAGATGTTAACATTAAGTACGTCAATCTTAAAGTATCCAATGTCTTCTGCTTTTTTATATTCCACAGTACTCCATCCATTAAATGGATCAGTTGGAATCTTATGAAAGTACACACCGGTGTTGTGCTTGGTAATTTTACCATCGCGATCCATACTAGCCGGAACACCGCCAAGTATCTTTAGCAGTTTGTCACGATCATATGTGTCGATGTCAATATCTGTATGTGCTATCTTCATTGTAGTACCGTATTAATAAATGCTACATCATTTGGATATAGCTTTAGTTTTCTTCTCCAAAACACAATGTCAATTGTATCTGCAATGCCCGTGATATACT